>ERZ888423.3198-NODE-3198-length-11084-cov-8.287152_pt1 | contig 11084 bp, 10 predicted proteins | sample MGYA00520523_ERZ888423 | MGnify/ENA primary metagenome ERZ888423 (study PRJEB32303, sample SAMEA104408611) | aquatic metagenome | biome: Brackish water; feature: Pelagic; material: water | place: Baltic Sea | collected 2014-06-08T10:24:00 | depth 30,27 m ...
AATTGCGCGACTGAGTTCTCGTTAGCTGGGTTCTTGTTCCTGGCGTTCTTGTTCGGTGATTCTGTTTCCGCAGTTCAGCTGTAGACGTTTAGTTGAGAGTTTTCCTTCCCCCTAACTCATGCCCATTGCGTTTCAACGCGGATCGGGCGCAGCGAATAGGGAACAGATGTCAACCTCTAGATTCGACCCACGCAAGCTGGGTGCCTACGGCGAGAATCTTGTAACGCAGTGGTATCTGGACCGCGGCTACTGCGTGCTTGAACGTAACTGGCGTTGCAGATCCGGCGAACTCGACATCATCTTGGCCAAGGGCCGCAATGTTGTCATCTGCGAGGTCAAAACCCGGTCCTCTGAGCGGTACGGCACACCCCTCGAGGCAGTAGGTCCTGCCAAGCAGCGCAAACTCCGCAGACTGGCCGCGCAATGGCTGCGAGAAGAGGCTCCGTTCAAGCCCGATTCAGTGCGATTCGATGTCGCAGGAGTCATGGGCCGGCAAATCCAGGTGGTCGTCTCGGCCCTTTAAATCTGGGACTCCAAATACAGCGCCGCGAATTCAGCGCCGCGGGTAGTGCGTCAAGCGACGCTCCCAGCAGCCCCGATGCCAATGCCGCCTCAGGTCTGGGGCCTCAATCGGAACCGCCACAAGGTGGCCCATGCCAGCGGGAATATCTCTGTTACAGCCCGGACAGGTGTACTGCTTGTGAGCCTCATATGGCTGTATCCGTCGAACCTCGCAGTCGGCAGTGGCCGTAAAATCAACCACGGCGAATCGCCCCTCGTGACTTCACCCGAGAAACGCCCAGACCAGCAAGCCGGCAGCCACAAGCAGAGCCGAGGCTACAAAGAGGTAGTCCCAAGCAGATTTGCGAGTCTTTTGATGAGGATTGAAGCCCACGCCTCATTATCCTGCGGATCATGACCCAGATGCACGCCGCCACAGAAGATTCTGAAAGCGACAGTGAACCGGCGGTGAGCAGTGAGACCGAACCAGTTGCTCAGGATGCGCTGCTTACAGAAACTGAGGCGCGGGTTCTTGGTTGTCTGCTCGAGAAGGAGCGCACTACTCCGGCCGATTACCCGCTCACCACGAATGCTCTGACTCGGGCTTGTAGTCAGACCACCTCACGCAACCCTGTAGTTGCCTATCAAGAGGCAACGGTTGACGCGACGCTCGCTGCCCTGAAGGACAGGGGCTTCGTCAGGTTTGTCCATAGTCAGTCCAACAGATCGACTAAGTACCGCCAGGCAGTTGAAGAAGTCTGGGACCTCTCTGCCGATCAGGTAGCGGTTCTGTGTGTATTGCTGCTTCGCGGTGCCCAGACAACTCAGGAGTTAAAGACTCGAACGGAGCGACTCTTTTCATTCGACTCCGCAGAGGCTGTCGAGCGTTCTCTGATCTCTCTGGCAAGCAGGCAGGAGCCAATGACTCTCAAGCTTGATCGGGCACCCGGCCAAAAAGACCAGCGTTGGGTTCAGCTGTTAACCGGAGCACCTTCAGCTCAAACCATCGCTCAGGCGGCTAGCAGCAGCTCTGTTGGTTCGGTGACGCAGGGGCAACAGCAGGCTCAGCAACTGGCTCAGCAGCAGGCTCTTGAGGAACGCGTTGCAGTAGTTGAGGCCGAGCTTGATCGCCTGCGACAGTTACTGGAGGAGTTGGTCGGCCCTCTCGAGACCTGACCTGCACATGCAAGGTAGGAGCCACGTGTTGGGTCAGACTCATAGTTCCGAATGAAGGAGGAGGCCGCTCATGAGCGTTGAAGCAATCAGAGCGCCAAGTTCTCCGCAGCGAACCTCCACTGCATACATGGCTGCCGTTGGCTGCTCTGTGGCCGGATCAGCTGCAGGATTCTTGGGTGCCACAGGTACGACGAATGCTGCCGGTAACCCTGGCAACGGAGCGGTGTATACCGGTATCTATGTCTCTGCGGTGCTGCTGACGTCTGCACTGGTGATCCCCTACGCGCCAACGCTGTCTCACCGTTTGGGGGCTCGCTCACTCTTTATCAAATGCAAAGCGGTGACTGCTGTTGTGTGGCTAGCCGTTGGGTTCTTACTCCTTGCTGGAGTTCCAGGTATGCCACTTCTTTTGGTGCTCTCACCAGTCCTTGGCGCGCTCTCAGGTCTTGGGGCAGTGGTGTCGCCAGTCATGAATAAGGCATACCTGGCATCTTCTGGAATGGCTGCGGCCTTTGCCCGCATGGCCGTGATCTCTGGAATTGCATGGGGGATTGGATCGCTTGCGGGAGGGCTGCTTCTCGATGTTGCGCCCCTTGGTTGGGGACTGATTGCGAATGGCGTACTGACGATTCCGCTCGCAGTGATCGTCAGTAGATTCGCACCGCTTGCAGCGCTAAGCGATCCCATCGAACGTGGTAGGCCTTGGCATGATGTCTGGGGGAGTTTGCGAGGCAGCGAAGCCTTGCGCCGGGTCACACTTCTGGCCTGCGTTGTTTCGCTCTGCGTCGCCCCGTTCGCGCTGCTGATAGTACCGATCACTGAAGACTTGCGGCATCAACCCCTGCTCGTTGGCTCGGGATTGCTGATGGCAGCAATGGCATTAGGTAAGGCATTCTCGCCCAAATTAGTTCGTCGACTTTCAATTCGGCATGCCGATCTTCCTAGTGCTGCGCTTACTGCAATTGGCGCCGGGGTGGTCTTGATCCTGTTAGGAATCAGCTCAGTCTTGCTATCTGGCCCCGTTGAGCTAGGGGTATGGATTCTGATTGCAGTCGGATTCGGAGTGTTTCGCTTTGCGTCGCGAGCATTCACGATTGGCGCAACAGCAGAGTCTCGGTCACCGGAACTCACCACGAGCAGTTTGGCTTCGATGATGCTCATTGCTGGCCTTTTTACCCCCATCGGTACGTTCGTCTGGAGCTTGCTGATTGGCTACTTCTCGGCCTCTACAGCAGTGCTGTGCGGCGGAGCAGCAATGATTGTTCTGGGAATCCCGATTCTGATTTCTACGCAGTCTGCGAACTCTCGGAATTCTGCAACTGGGTCCGCTGCCGAGTAGGTCACAGAAGCCTCGGCGAAAGGGGAGCGATCCCCTCTCAAAATCCATCAAGTGTCTGAGCAACTCTCTACACTGTCGGTACCGACTCCTTGCGAGCAGGCTCGCAGCATGCGCTGCCTCCACGGCCAACTTCTGGCCTAGTGCTTCTGGAGTCACATGCTTGCTGAAGTCCCTTCCGCAACCCTGCTCGGGGTAGAAGGCCATCGTGTTCTTGTCGAGGTTCACGTCGGCCAAGGCCTGCCGGGTTTCACTGTGGTGGGCCTGCCCGATGCCTCCTGTCGAGAGGCTCGCGATCGGGTTCGTGCAGCGGTCTTATCGAGCAAGCTCAAGTGGCCCGACACGCGAATCACTGTGAATCTTGCACCAACGCATGTTCGCAAGGTTGGCTCTGGCCTAGATCTTGCTATTGCTATGGCACTTCTCGGAGCGTCCAAGCAGCTCAACCCCGAAGCCCTCAAGGGCCTTATGTTTCTAGGGGAACTGGGTCTGAACGGAACGCTACGGCCCATCCTTGGAATCCTTCCATTAGTTGATTCGCTGAGCGCTGGCCGAGTCGTGGTGCCTGCAGAGAACCTTGCCGAGGCAAGACTCGTGCGGCCTGATGCCCGAGGGGTGCGCACGCTGAGCGAGCTTGTTTCTGCTCTTCGTGCCGAGGAGCCTTGGCCTGATCCTCCTGTTCGTGAGTCCACTTCGGGTCCGGCCGAGGCCTACTGCGATCTTGCCGAGGTGCAAGGTCATCCCGTGGCGCGCCGAGCCCTCGAGGTTGCCGCCACTGGAGGCCACCATGTACTCATGGTGGGGCCGCCCGGTTCCGGTAAAACCATGCTGGCCGAGCGACTCCCGGGCCTTCTTGCAGACCTTGACGCTCGCGGGGCCATGGACGTCTCTCGAGTTCATTCCGCTGCAGGCTTACTCCGCGTGCACAACGGACTGCTCACTCGGCCACCGTTTCGGTCTCCGCATCACACCGCCTCGCTTGTGGCACTCATTGGCGGGGGATCAACCCTCTTGCGCCCGGGCGAAGTTTCGTTAGCTAGCGGTGGCGTACTTTTTTTGGATGAGCTCGGAGAGTTCCCCGCAGCGCACCTTGATGCGCTCAGACAACCCCTTGAATCGGGAATCATTCGGGTTGCTCGGGCCAACGCAAATGTCACCCTGCCGGCCCGATTCATTCTGGTTGCGGCGACCAATCCGTGTCCGTGTGGAGTCGGCCAGTGGGGGGAGTGTCGCTGTACCCCTGGCCAAATTGCGCGCTACGGCCGCAGGTTATCCTCTCCATTGCTCGATCGTTTCGATATTCGCCTAGCCATAGACCCTCCCGAGGCAGCCATGGTGTTCGCCTCGCAACGCAAGGGCGAGTCTTCGATGGAGGTACGAACCCGCGTAGAACGAGCTCGAATGCGGGCTCAAGAGCGTGGGGTGAGCTCAAACCGTGAGCTCCGAGGTGAAGCTTTAGAGAAGTTCGCTCCCTTGAGCGACCAGGGGCGGATGTTGCTGCGCTCGCGCCTTGAGACTGGATCGCTCAGCATGCGCGGTGCTCAGCGAACAAGGGCAGTGGCCCTCACACTGAGAGACCTTGAGGGCACCGGAGGGCCGATCACCACAGATGACCTAGAAGGGGCGTTGCTGCTGCGTGGAGAAGAACAACAGATTGGAGTTCTGGCATGACTCAAGTTGCTACCCCGCAGAACCCGTCCCCTGATCTGCCGCACGAGGCCTATCTCACGGCCCTAGCTTCGCTTGACCAAGTCGGCCCAGCTCGCATGCGATGGCTGCTCTCTTTTGGAAGCCCCGAGATGGTCTGGCACCTACTCAGGGCAGGCAAGATTCGCAATCCACCAGCGCAGCTAGCAGTCAAGCCGCCCCAGCTTACCGAGTGGATAGCTCAGGCCAACTCGGCAGACCCGCAGCAAATCTGGAGTGCCTGCTGCGCTCTGGGCGTGGGTGTGGTCTCGCTAGGAAGCCCCGGTTATCCACCTGCGCTTGCAGCTGATATTGACCCGCCAGTGGTGCTCTTTCACCTTGGAAACCCAGATCTGCTCTCTTCGCCGAGTGTTGCAATTGTTGGTACCCGTCGCGCAACTGGGTATGGCCTGCGGGTAGCAGAAGAACTCGGTGCGGGTCTGGCTGAAGCTGGAGTCATGGTGGTATCTGGTCTGGCACTGGGCATTGATGCCGCAGCGCACTTTGGAGCACTCAGTGTTGGCACAAGTGGTGCCGCAGTAGCTGCTGTAGTGGGATCAGGGCTTCACGCGCCCTGCCCGGTCCGAAATCGAAAGCTGGCATCTCGCGTGGCGAGTAGCGGAGTGATCTTCTCTGAGGTGCCACCCGAGGTCTCGGGGGCACCATGGCGATTTCCAGTTCGCAACCGCATCCTGGCTGCCCTCTCCGATGCCGTAGTGGTTGTGGAATCACCTGGTGCCGGCGGATCAATGCACACCGTCAGGGAGGCACTGACACGCGATATTCCAGTCCTGAGCGTTCCCGGCCCGATAGACAGCCGAGCATCCGAGGGGACCAACCGGCTTCTGAGCGATGGGGCCGAACCCTGCTTGGGTGTTGATGATGTGTTGATGGCGATTGGTCTGGGCGGTAAGAAGGCAAACACAAGCGCTTCCAGCCCAATTCCATCGCAGCCGGACACACGGCCCGTCCCCGATGAAACTGGGGAACGAGCGCTAGCAACAATCGGCTGGAGACCCGTGTCCGTAGAGCATCTGGCGGCACGCTCAGGCCTAGAGTTTCAACAACTAGCGAGCACTCTTGCATGGCTTGAAACGCACGGCTGGATTCAACGCACGGGCGGGTGGATCGAGCGGCGAGCCAAACCTGATGGGTCTGAGCGGCTAGGAAGGCGGCCAACCTAGGCAAAAATCCAACAATCACGCTGTGTGGTGGCTACGCTACAGAAGGCGATAAGTCGCGTGCTACTCAGACTGCTGGCGAGAGAGACGGGGGTGAGAGAATTGACTGAGACTTCTTGGATGTTGACAGAGTTCATTAAGGCTGTTCCTCTGGCCAATTCAACCCTGTCTGTCTACCAACGGGACCTCGAGGCTTTTCTCGTCTGGGTTGAACGACTTGGAGCGGAATCTCCAAGGCAGGTCACTCGGCTCACTGTAAGGCGTTATCTGGCAAGTCTGAGCACTCGAGCGCTCGCCCCGCGCACCATTGCACGCAAAGCTGCAGCCCTGCGTCGCTATTTCGCATGGCTTACGGTGACCGGTGTGATCCCAACAGATCCAACTGCGGGCATCTCTTCGCCCCGCGGCCCAGCGAAGCTGCCACGAATTTTGACTGCTGACGAACTGCAACAGCTCATTGATGAGCCGTCCACTGCAGCTCTAGCCCAACCCGCAGTGGCCGCACGAGATGCAGCCGTGCTCGAACTGCTCTACGGATCTGGTCTGCGAGTCTCTGAACTTTGCAGCTTAAATCTGCAGTCCCTTGAACTAGAGCGTCGTCGACTCACTCTGTGGGGTAAGGGTTCTAAGCAGCGGGTCGTGCCCATCAGCGAGCCCGCTGCGCAGGCTCTGAGCACCTGGCTTGATTCGCAACGAGCGGAGTTCATTCTGCAGTTCTCAAAAGAGTCGACGGCTGAATTGCTTGGTGAGCCGAGCGAGCCAATGTTCTACAATCGTCGCTTAGTTCGGCTCAATCCTCGTGATGTGCGGCGCATCTTGGACGCTCGTTCTCCTGTGCCTACGCATCCGCACGCATTACGGCATACATTTGCTACTCATCTTCTCGACGGCGGTGCCGACCTAAGAGTGGTGCAAGAATTGCTAGGTCATTCAGATCTAGCTACAACTCAGATATATACGCATGTCAGCAGAGAACGTCTCCGAACTGTGTTTGAGTCCTCCCACCCGAGGGCGTAGAGCATGGTCCAACCTTGGGAATCACGTGAGAACTAGCGAGCCCTCAGATATTGAGCTTCAAGAGCTCTGGTCGAATTACAAAGCCGAGGCAACTGCCAAGGCTAGAGACGTCCTGATCGTGCACTATTCGCCGTTGGTCAAATACGTGGCCGGCCGTGTTGCGGCTGGACTTCCACAAAACGTCGAACAGTCTGACCTCGTCAGCTACGGCATGTTTGGACTTATCGATGCCATAGACAAGTTCGAACCAGAGCGTGGGTTCAAGTTCGAGACGTATGCCATTGCTCGAATCAAGGGTGCCATCTTGGATGAACTGCGCTCGATCGACTGGGTGCCGCGTTCTGTTCGAGCCAAAGCCCGCCAGATTGAGACGGCTTACGCAAAAATCCAAGCAAAGCACCATCGTCCACCCTCCGACGAAGAACTCATGGAAGAACTCGATTGGACGGACGATCAGTTGCAGACAGCACTGATGCAGATTTCCCACGTTGGCCTAGCTGCACTCGATCAGATCCTGTCCATTGGCGGAGATGGCGGCGACTCAATCACGCTTGGCGACACTATTGCCGATACCTCAACGAATGGCCCGATGGGGGCCTTCGAGATTGCCGAGACACGTCAGATGTTGGCTCAGGCCATCAACGGTCTGCCGGAGCGAGAAAAACTCGTCCTGACCTTGTACTACTACGAGAATCTAACCCTTCAAGAAATCGGCCGAGTCCTTGGTGTAACGGAATCACGGGTCTGTCAGATTCACACCAAATCGGTGTTGCATTTGCGGGCTAGGTTCTCGGCCCTCGAGCACGAACCCGCTTAGCTCGCAGCAGTGCGCCTCAGGCTTACCCAAGTAAGTCTCAACCATGCAGTTCTCACCCAGGTTTGCCCAAGTGACTCTCACGCAAGTGACTCTCACACCGCACCTCTGTTGGTGTTCCTTCCCCTTCGCACCATAAGCACGCAAGCTCTCCGTGCCGTACAAGGGAACCTGCCATGCCAACATCTCTCAGGAGCGCTGCGCTCCTAGCGCTCGTGAACTCGCTCGTAATTTTTGCCCTCGCTGTTCCGGCAGCTGCAGTCTCTGACCCGGCGAGTAGCAACGGGATGGATCAGCCGGAATTCTTCGGACCTGCGATTCCTGGGGTCTACCGCCGCCCCGTGGAGCGTGCGGTGAGCGACCCCTTTCGCATGGAAAATGGTCCCTACGGTGCAGGTAACTTCGGGCTGGAATACGCGACATTGCCGGGTGACCCGGTGCTCGCCATCGGGTCCGGCATCGTTAGTTTTGCTGGTTCCGTGGCGGGTCGCCTTGCAGTGACTGTGCAACACCCCGATGGTCGACGCTCAAGCCTGACGGGGTTGAGCTCGGTGGCAGTTCAGGCCGGAGAACTTGTGGTTCAAGGCCAATTCCTCGGTCGAGCGCTCCGTGGGCTGCACCTAGGTCTACGAGAGAGGGACCGATATGTCGACCCTGCGCTGTTTCTGGCGGTGATGCAACGAAGAGCGCGCCTTATGCCGCAGCAACCGCATCGCCGATAGACCCGCGGTGCGCATGGCCTGCTTTGGAACTGAGTACGCCAGCAGCACTACACTCATATCCGCTCCAGATGGAGCACCGTTATGCCCACTCGCTGCCACCTTGGCAACGATGGTGAATGTTTGCCCGGAACAACCTCGGTCGCTTGCCTTGCATGAGGTGAGCGTGGTTCTCGGGTCCGATCAACCGAGGAGAAGGAGAAGACCGTGACACCAGTAGTCACTATGAAACAGCTCTTGGATGCCGGAGTTCATTTCGGCCATCAGACCCGTCGCTGGAATCCCAAGATGAAGCGATTCATCCACGGTGATCGCGGGGGCATCTACCTGATTGACCTGCATCAGACCCTGAGTGGTATCGAAAAGTCGTACACCTTTGTCCGTGACCTTGTCGCCGACGGAGGAACCGTGTTGTTTATCGGCACCAAGAAGCAGGCTCAGGATCCAATCCAAAGCCATGCTCTGAACTGTGGCATGCCGTACATCAACCAGCGTTGGCTCGGCGGTATGTTGACCAACTTTGAAACCATCTCGAAGCGTGTGCAGAAGATGAAGGAATACCAGCACATGCGCGACACCGGTGAGTTCGAACTCATGCCCAAAAAAGAGGCGCTGCTGTTGTCTCGTGAGCTTGAGAAGCTCGAGCGCAACTTGAACGGTATCCGCAACATGGAGCGGCTCCCCGATGTGGTGTTCATCTTGGACACGAAGAAAGAAGACATCGCTGTTACCGAGGCCAACAAGTTGAAAATTCCAGTGGTTGCAGTGGTCGATACCAACTGCGATCCCGACATCATCCAGTACGTCATCCCGGGCAACGACGATGCAATCCGCTCCGGCGACTTGCTGACCCGTGTGATTGCCGATGCCGTGCTCGAAGGTCGCCTGATGCGTTCAAAGACGCACCCAGAGACAGCAAAGCCAGCGAAGCGTGAGCGCAGCGCAGAAGAAGCAGCCGAGTATCGCAACCAGCAGGACCGTGCACGTGTCGAGGCAACGGCAAAGGCCGCTGCTACGGATGCCCGCTTGTTGAGCGCCAACGAAGAAGCCCTTGAGTCCGATGCCCAAGCCGGTCTCATTGCGGTTGAGCCCGAGATTCAAGGATCCGATACCTCTGGGGTAGCTGCTGCTGGCGAGATCGTTCCCGATCAGCCGGCGCGTGTGACACCTGAAGCAGAAGTAGAAGAACCAGCAGCAGAAGGTGCGCCAGAAACGGAGACCAACTGATGGCAGCGATTACTGCAGCAGAAGTAAAGTCCTTGCGCGATGCAACCGGCGCCGGAATGATGGACGCCAAGAAGGCACTCGTCGAGGCCGACGGAGACCGTGAAAAGGCAGCCGGAATTCTGCGTCAAAAAGGGTTGAGCAAGGTTGCAACCCTTGAAGACCGAGAGAACAACCAGGGTGCGATTGCTATTGCACAGAGCGGCAATGTCGCTGCCATGGTGCAACTCAAAGCCGAGACTGATTTCTCTGGCAAGTCGGACGACTTTGTTGCCCTCACTCAGAAGCTCGCTGATGCCGTGCTGCAGGGTGGGGAGTCAGCAGTCGAGACACTCACTGATGAACTCGACACGCTCAAGATTCAAAAGAAAGAGAACATCGAGCTTGGTCTCGTTGTTCGCTTTGAAGCAACTGACGGAAACCTGCTCGATACCTACCTACACCGCCAAGACGGCCGCGGAGTCAACGGGGTCTTGCTCGAGGTGACCGGTGCAACCGAAGAGGCAGCGCACGAGATTGCGTTGCATATCGCTTTCGCAAAGCCCGATGCGCTCAGCCGTGACGAGATCGACCCCGAGCTCGTCGAACGTGCACGTGTTTCTTTCGAGGAACTCACACGCAAAGAGGGCAAGCCCGAACAGGCTGTCCCAAAGATTGTCGACGGGCGCCTGAACTCTTGGTATGCAGAACGAGTGCTGCCAGAGCAGGGTGTGTTCGGAGAGAAAGAAACTGTGGCTGAGCGTTTGGGCGAGGCTCGCATTGCGCGTTTCGCACAAGCAATCATCGGCTCCTAAGCACAGAGAGTCGGATACAAGAATGACTGCACCACGTTGGTCCCGAGTCCTCATCAAACTTTCTGGCGAAGCTTTCGCTGGGGATGAGGGCTTTGGGATCGACGGTGAAGTCGTGACCAGACTCGCCGCCGAGATTGTTGCTGTAAAGCAACAGTTCGAAGTGGACATTGCAATCGTTGTGGGTGGCGGCAACATCTGGCGCGGCATGACTGGCGAAGGCGCCGGTATGGACCGCGCTCAGGCCGACTACATGGGCATGCTCGCCACGATTATTAACGGACTCGGCCTGCAAGAAACCCTTGAGCGCCTGGGCCAACCGACTCGAGTGCAAACAGCGATTCAGATGTCGCAGGTGGCCGAGCCGTATATTCGCCGTAAGGCAATCCGTCACCTTGAAAAAGGGCGTGTGGTGATCTTTGCGGCCGGAACTGGCAACCCGTTCTTCACTACCGACACCACCTCGGCTCTGCGCGCAGTAGAGATCGACGCCGAAGCAATCCTCATGGGCAAAAACGGAGTGGACGGCGTCTACACCGCCGACCCTCGACTCGACCCCACTGCCGAGTTGCTGACCGAGGTGTCTTATATCGATGTGCTCAACCGTGGACTCAAGGTCATGGATTCCACCGCAATCAC
>ERZ888423.3199-NODE-3199-length-11084-cov-5.953668_pt1 | contig 11084 bp, 7 predicted proteins | sample MGYA00520523_ERZ888423 | MGnify/ENA primary metagenome ERZ888423 (study PRJEB32303, sample SAMEA104408611) | aquatic metagenome | biome: Brackish water; feature: Pelagic; material: water | place: Baltic Sea | collected 2014-06-08T10:24:00 | depth 30,27 m ...
TCCTTGACGGTGTCGAGGCCCACGAGTGCGTCCAACTCGGCCTGGATCACCTCGAGCGGCCGCGGTTCCTCGGTCTTGGCACGGGCCGACCCCGCCAGATGCGGCAGATGTTCCTCGATGCGGCTCTCGGCCTGGCGCCGGGCCTGCTCACCGGCCGCTTTGAGTTTCTTTGCCAGCTTCTCTGGCCGTCGCACCATGGCTCAGACGCTAGCGGCGACTTCGTGCATCGGCGGGCCAACTCGCTGAGTGGTGGGCGACGCGATCAGATCAGGGGATCGTCGAGGGAGTAGCCCCACCGTTGCATGGCCACGGCGGCCGTCGGAAGCCACGACCGTGCCGTCAGCCGACCTGCCGGCGACTTCAGCCACTGCTTCCACGTCTCGTGATAGCCACGGTCGACCCGCCGTTGCTCGGGTTGCGGGGCCGTCGACCACAGACCGAGCCGATCCATCAGACCCTGGCGCGCCGCGGCCGAATGCAGGAAGTCCTCGAACCGGATCACCTCCACGTGGTCGAGGTCGACGCGATCCTGTTCGAAGAGATGATGGGCCCACAACCAATGGGCCACCAATCGTTCGAGCGTCATGGCCGGCGCCAGACGACGCATCTTGGGCGGGCCCGGTCGGGTCCACTTCTGTGTGGCCAGCGCAACCGTGATGGGGTGTCGAAGCACGATCACGAAGCGGGCCGTCGGCTCGATGGACTGGATCCAACGAGTCTGGAGCAAGGTCTGCGGTGACTTCTCGACGCGGATGGGGGCCGAAGGGCTGGCCCAGAACGGCTCCCACGAGTCTCGCAGCACCCGCCGGTCGGCGTCAGGGGTCAGGCTCGGACCCCGGTGCGAACGAGCATCGAAGGCGAACCGGCCCGGACCGCCGTGCTCGATGGCGGACGGGACCAGACCGTGGAGGTAGTGACCCTCGTCCTCGGGGAAACCGGTTCCCACCAACCCGGTCGCCTCGTCGGCGGCAGCCAACATGGCGGCGACCGACGAAGTGCCCGATCGATGGAGGCCACCGACGAAGATGAAGCCGGGATCGCGGCGCAAGCATCGATCTCCGTCGATCGCTCTCGGTGCGTCGGCGAATGCCGACGCCGATTCGAAACGTTGGTCGGCTCACATCGGCATCCAGGTTGGCGGACTCCCGACACGGGCGAGCGACGTCGAGGTGACGGAACGGCAACGATTGGGTGAATGCTGGGCGGTGCTGTGCCGCATGCATTGGGGCGAGCCCCGACGTCGGTGAGATGGAAGACCGAGTTCAGGTGGTCGCCACCCCGTCACAGCACCGTGTTCACCCTTGGAAGGAAGGATGCACGCAGCGGGCACCGGCCCGCAGTTGGCGAGCCGCAACGGCGGCAGAGGAGTGGCAACATGGCGAATCACAGATGGCTGGCGACGTTGGGCGCCGGGTTCCTGACCATCGCAGCCGGGATGGCTCCGACGACGGCCTCGGCCACGCCCCCGGCCGCATCGTCATCCGAGCAGTCCTTCCAGCGAGTCTCGACCTTCTCGGTCTACACGAACAACGAGAACCCCGAGGACGAGACGGTGGCCGAGATCGTTGCTGCCACCTCCGACGGCCGAACCCTCGTCTATACCGACGGGGTGAACGGCACCATCGGCATCATCGACATCGCCGACCCCGCCAACCCGCTCCCCCAAGGCGTCATCGATGTCGGAGGCGAACCCACGTCCGTGGTGATCGCCGACGATCTCGCCTTCGTGGGCGTCAACACCAGCGAGTCCTACACCGACCCAAGCGGCCATGTGGCCGTGATCGATCTGACCAGTGGAGCCGTGACTTCGGAGGTCGCGCTCGGCGGCCAACCCGACTCCGTCGCCATCAGTCCCGACAAGCGCTATGTCGCCATCGCCATCGAGAACGAACGGGACGAGGAGGCCTGCGCCGATGGCCTCAGTTTGGATGCCGAGGCCGAGGTGTGCATCGATCCGACGACCGGCACCGAGTCCGACCTGGGCGAGCTCCCGCAGGGACCAGCCGGGAACCTGCAGATCCTCGATCTCTCCGGCCCTCTCGATGCAAGCAGCCTGACCACGGTCGACCTGACCGGTCTGGCCGACTACGCGCCCGGTGACCCCGAACCCGAGTTCGTCGACATCAACCTGGCCAACCAGGCTGCGGTGACCCTCCAGGAGAACAACCACGTCGTGCTGGTCGACTTGGCGAGCGGTACCGTGACCGACGACTTCAGCGCCGGCACCGTGACCCTCGACGGCATCGATGCCGTCGAGGACGACATGATCTCGATGACCGAGACGCTCGAGGACGTCCGACGCGAACCGGACTCCATTGCCTGGATGTCGGGGAACCACCTGGCCACGGCCAACGAAGGTGACCTCTTCGGCGGAAGTCGCGGCTTCACGGTGTGGGACGCCAACGGCGAGGTCGACTACGACAGCGGTGTCGACTTCGATCACCTGGCGGCGGCGTACGGCATGTACCCGGAGTCGCGGTCGGAGAACAAGGGATCGGAACCCGAGTCGGTCGAGTTCGCCCGCTTCGGGCGGGACGAGATGCTGTTCGTCGGCTCCGAGCGCGGCAACTTCGTCGCTGTCTACGACCTCGACAGCGCGATGATCCCGACGTTCTCACAGTTGCTGCCCACCGGGCTCGGACCCGAGGGCCTGCTGGCAATTCCCGGGCGAGATCTGCTGGTGGTGTCGAGCGAGGTCGATGACCCTCCGTTCGGCGTGCGGGCCACGGTCTCGATCTATCAGCGGGGCAGTGGTGCCGCCGGTACCCCCGACATCGTCGGCGCTTCGGGCCCCGATGGTGTTCCGATCCCGTGGAGCGCGCTGTCCGGTCTGACCGCTGATCCCAGCGACCCGTCGATCCTCCACGCCGTGTGGGACTCCTACTACAGCCCCTCACACGTCTTCACGATCGATGTCAGCACCGACCCGGCCACCGTCATCTCGGCGGTTGCGCTGTCGAAGGACGGCGAGCCTGCCGGGTACGACCTCGAAGGCATCGCGCTCGATGGAGCCGGCGGTTACTGGCTGGCCAGTGAGGGCAACGTCACTGGTTCGTTGGCCACCACGCCGAACCTCCTCGTCCACGTCGATGGCGACGGCGTCGTGCTCGAAGAAGTCGGTCTGCCCGACATCGTTGAGCAGTGCCGCGCCGCCACCGTCGAGATCACCGATCCCGACGATGATGATGCCGTGGCGTTCGCTCGGGAGCTTCGCTACGGGTTCGAGGGTGTGACCGTCGACCGACTCGGACTCCTCCTCGTCGCTCAGCAGCGGGGCTGGACCTTTGCCGACGTCTCGATCGAAACCGAGGATGGTCTGGTCGACTGCGCCGATCTCAGCGACACCCCGGGGACCACCAACATCTGGACCTACGATCCGACAGCCGAGTCCTGGTCCACGACCGATTACGAGCTGGAAGCCACACCGCAGAACGCGTCCTGGGTCGGCCTGTCGGAGGTCACCGCGTTGAGCGACGGGACCGTCGTGCTCATCGAGCGTGACAACCGCACCGGTGACTTCGCCGAACGCAAGACGCTGGTGCGGACCAGCATCGTCGGACCGGTGATTCTCCACGAAGCCAAGCAGGTGTTCGACCTGATTCCGGCCATGAGGGCCGACAACGGTTGGATCTCCGACAAGCCCGAGGGTTTCGCCGTCGGTGCCGACGGATCGGCGTACGTCGTGAGCGACAACGACGGTGTGGACGACTGGAGCGGTGAAACCCAGCTGCTTCGTCTCGGCCCGGTCGATGACCTCTTCATCCCGAAGGGAACCAGTGTCGCCCTGATCGGAGACGTGCCCTACGGCGGCGGGCAGCCCGAGAACTTCGGGGTCCTGATCGACGAGATCAACGCCGATCCGCACGTCGCAGCGGTGATCCACAACGGTGACACCAAGAGTGGTAGCGGTGCATGCACCGACGAGTACCTCCTGGAGATACGTCACGCCTTCGACACCTTCGTCGACCCGGTCTCCTACACCCCCGGCGACAACGAATGGACCGACTGCCACCGAGAGAACAATGGCGGATGGGTACCAACCGAGCGTCTCGACTTCTTGCGGGCCAACTACTTCGGTCATCCGGGTGTCCCCTACGGCGGTCCCGGGACCGTGGCCATGACGCAGACCGAGCTCGGGTTCCCCGAGAATCAGATGTGGAGCATCGACGGTGTCCTGACCGCGCTGATCCATGTCGTTGGCTCCAACAACAACGACGCCGCGTGGTTCGCCGGTACCGACGTCGATCCGGTGACCGGCCGGTCGTTGACCGACGTCCGTCAGGCCGAGGTGGCGGCGCGGGTGGCTGCAGGCACGGCGTGGATGCACGAAACCTTCGATGCTGCCGACGCCGAGGACGCGCCGGCCGTGCTCATCGTCTGGCACGGCAACCTCTGGGCCGAGTTCGAGAACAGCAGCGCCGACTGGGCGTGGAACGAAGCCACCTCGGCATTCGTGCGGGAGCTCTCGTATCGGGCAGCCGACTTCGGCAAGCCGGTGTTGATCGTGACCGGTGACAGCCATGACTACTACGCATGGCAACCCTTCAGTTCGGCCAACACGCACCCCCTGGCGGCCTTCTATGCCGACCGGGACATCGACCTCGGCACGGTCGGACCCGACCACTATCACGGACCCGTTGCCGACGCCCCGAACGTGACCCATCTGGTCCACGAGGTCTGGGACAACTTCGCCCCCGAGCCTGCCGGGTTCGGGGCCGAGGACTTCGGATGGCTCGAGCTGACCATCGACCCGAGCTCACCTGGGGTGTTCTCCTGGCTTCAGCACACGATCGACCTTCCGGCGCCGACCGAGTAGCGAGGCGTCCGACAATCGAGAGACCTGGCCGGACCGCCGTTGCACTCGTGCAACGGCGGTTTGCGTTGGTGGTTCAGGCCTTGTTCGACAACGTTCATCCAGAAACAACCCTGACGCCGTCCGGTGCTCGGAAGCAGTGTCCTAACGTCGAAATCGGCAGCGCTCGCCCTGGACCTGCTCGACATCGCCGACCCCCACGGTCTGGCCCAGTCCAGCGCCGCCGGCGACGTCGGTGTGGGTGGGAACAGCTTTGCCTTCCCGTTCGTGACGCTCGGACACTGGTGGTACCAACCCATCTCGTCCTAGGCCTGGCCGGACCGCTCGGCCCGCCCGCGGTTCGTGGGACGTCAGGTGATCATCCGCCAACGTTTCGATGAATCCTCTTCCGAGCGGTTCTGTCGGTCGATCGAAATGACAAGGATGTGGTTCATGTGCCTTGATCGCGCCACCATCATCGTCCCGACCCGCAACGAGGAGGAGGGGATCGCCCGCTTTCTCTCAGCGATACCGGACCAGGCCGACCTGGTGGTCGTCGACTCGAGTGACGACCGCACCCCGGACATCATCCGCCGGCTTCGTCCCCAGACCTGGGTCATCCCGGCCAGGGTCAACATCCCCGAGGCTCGCCAGATCGGGGCTGATGCCGTGACCAGCGAGTGGTTGGTGTTCTGCGACGCCGATGTCCTGCTGGCTCCCGACTACTTCGAGATCCTTGGTCGACTCGACGACGATCCCCGGATCGGTGGGTTCGTCGGGACCAAGTCGACGGTCGAGGGCTTCGACCTCTACCACCGGTGGTTCCAGAGGGGCCAGCGTCTGTTCGATCTGGTCGGCATCCCGGCCGCCACCGGATCGAACATGGTCGTCCGACGACCGGCGCTCGACTCCGTTGGCGGCTTCGACCCGACCTTGACGGTCAACGAGGACACCGAGTTGATGTTCCGACTGGTCAAGGGTGGATGGCGAGTACCGTTCGAGCCGAGGTTGCAGGTCCTCTCGTTCGACCATCGCCGCCTCGAAGCCGGCGTTGCCCGAAAGCTGGCGCACGGCGCGGCGCGCAACACTGCCCTCTACCTCGGGGTGTTCGGGCGCAGCGTGCGCGCCAGCGACTGGGGCTATTGGACAGCGCAGTGACGATGACCGGTCTCGACACGCAGACGACGATCCAGGAGGCAGCGATCCTGGCTCGCCACGTGCCGATCCTGCGCATGGACGGCAGCGAACGCTTCGGACCGACGGCGGTCGACGGCTTCGTGGCGAACTCCGTCCTCGTCGATGGTTCGGGAGCAACGATGTCGCCACCCGATCTGCGGGACCTGGACGGCCGATGGGGACGCGAGTGCCACCTTCGCTTCGTCACCGACGACGAACGCAACCAACGGACGGGCCGGCTTCGGAGCCGCCGATTCCGCACGAGCAGCTCGCGGCTGGCACGCGTCGGCCTCTTCGGCCGGTTGATCGACGCGTTGTTCCTGCTCTCGGTCTGGATCCGGCCGACCGTGCCGCGGGGAACGACCCAGGCCGCGCTGGAGAAGGCGCTGGATCTCGGCCTGCATGATCGACCGACCTGCTACGGACGTGTCGTCAGCGCCGGCGAGTGGCTGGTTGCGCACTACGCCTTCTTCTACGTCATGAACGACTGGCGATCGAGTCATCGAGGCCTCAACGACCACGAGGGCGATTGGGAACAGGCATGGATCTACCTGGACCCGGTCGACCAGACGCCGATCTGGGTCGCCACCACGAGCCACGAACACCAGGGTCCGGACAGCAGGAGACACTGGGACGATGCCGAGCTCGAAGTCTGTGGCGATCGTCCGGTGTTGTACGCGGCCGCTGGCTCCCACGCGTTGTTCTACCGACCCGGCCATTTCGTGAGTCGCATCGACATTCCCGGCTTCCGCTGGCTGTTCCGTCTCCAACGAAGCTTCCAGCAGCTCCTCCGGCGACCGCCGACGCACAGCAACCGCGGAGCAGGCCCGGCGCTCGGCGTTCCCTTCATCGACTGGGCCGATGGCCTAGGTGCCGAGATCAGCCAATGGCAGTTGGAACCCATGACCGGGCACGCCTGGTTGGAATCCTTTCGCGGCCGTTGGGGTCACGACACACGCGACCCGCTCAACGGTGAGCGGGGACCGTCAGGACCCAAGTTCGATCGCGAGGGCCAGGTGCGGGCGTCGTGGGCCGATCCACTCGGATTCGCCGGACTCCACGGCAGTCCACCGCCATCGGCAACGGCGTCGCGAGTGAACCTGGAGAAGATCGAACACGCGCTCAGCGATCTCGACGACGACATCCGGCGCCGGGGGCGCCTCCTTCCGCTGTTGCATCAGACGGCCCGCACCTCGGAACTGCGTGCCGAGTCAGCCCACCTCACCGAGCTCTTGCGACAACAGACCGAACTGGTCGACCTGCGGAACGGTCTCCGGGTCGGTCAGCCTCGCATCGACGGCATCCGTGACCATCTTCGACGCCCGGCGGTGCCGATCCCGGCGACGGACCGGTCGGCCTGGGTACGTGACGGATGGGCCGCGCTCACCGTGCCGGCGATTCTGTGCAGCGTGGCCATGGTGCTCCTGTTCGATCGCCTCAGCCTGGGGCTCGTCGTTCTGGGAGTTGCGGCCTGCACCATTCCTCTCGACCACGCCATCCGCGGGCATCGGCGCCGGGCATTCCGGCTGGGTGCCACCGGGGTGGCGGCGCTGCTCTTCGCCACCTTCCTCGTGCCAGCAATGTGGCAGCGAGCAACCGTGGCAACCGGATCAACCCTGGTGGTGGGGGCGCTGATCCTGCTGGCTGTCAATCTCCACGAGCTGCTCCAGCGACCGGACACCGACGCCTCGACCTCACCGAGGGCGGGTGCCGAGTTCGAGCCGAGTGGATCTGTCCCACCACCGAGGCGGGAGTGAAGCGAGCGATCAGCCGTCAGCGAGATGTCGACCGTGTCGAGATCCATCGTTGCCTCGCTGGTCGGCGAAGTCGGCGACATCGAGGGCCGCCCGCATGTCGGCAACCAGCGAGGCGGCTTCGTCGATGGACGCGCCGTCGAGGATGCGACGCATCAGGGCCGACGCGGTGATGATGCCGTCAGAGGTCCGCGACGCGGCAACGGCGTGCTCGGGGGTGGAGATGCCGAACCCGACGACGACCGGGATGTCCGACACTGCCTTGACCCGGGCGCTGAGCACGGCGGCCGCATCGTCGAGTTGACTGCGTTCGCCCGTGGTCCCCATGGTGCTGACCGAATAGAGGAAGCCGGCGGTTCGCTCGACCAACATCGCCAGGCGCTCATCCGAGGTGACCGGGGCAACCAGCAGCACGTTCTCGATGCCGTGACGGCGCGCCGTCTCTATCCAGTCGTCGGCCAGTTCGATGGGCAGGTCGGGCAGGATGGTTGCCGACACCCCGGCTCGGGCCAGGTCGGCGGCGAAGCGCTCGTGGCCGTAGCGGTACACCAGGTTGTAGTAGGTCATGGCCAGCAACGGGACCCCGAAGGTCCGGGTCGCCAGAGCGGACAAGGCCGACGCCGGCGTGATGCCGTTGTCGAGGGCCTGGACCGAGGCCTCCTGGATGGTCGGCCCATCCATGGCGGGGTCCGAGAACGGGATGCCGACCTCGACTGCATCGGCACCGGCCTGGATGACGGCCTCGACCAGCTCCAGCCAGTCGGGCACGATGCCGGCCGTGACGTAGGGCATCAAGAGCTTGCGACCGCTGGCCCGCTTGGCCCGCAGCTCGGTCTCCAGCGACAGCGTGGGTCGTGCGGTGGTCATGCCCGGATTCCTCCCTCGAGCTTCGCTTCTTGCTCCAACCGGTCCTGGACTTGCTGCACGTCCTTGTCTCCTCGGCCCGACAGGTTGACCAGGACGGTCTGTCCCTGCAACTGGTCGGCCTCCTGGATGACCCAGGCAATGGCGTGGGCCGACTCGAGAGCGGGGATGATGCCTTCACGTCGAGCCAACATCTGGAAGGCGTCCACCACCTGATCGTCGGTCACGGGGTGGTACTCGGCTCGGCCGTTGGCCGACAGGAATGCATGCTCGGGACCGATGCCGGGATAGTCCAGACCGGCAGAGATCGACTCTGCTTCGAGGATCTGACCGACTTCGTCCTGCATGAAATAGGCCTTCATGCCGTGCACGATGGCCGGCACGCCCCGGCCGACGGCAGCACCACCGGCCGGTTCGACGCCGATGAGGCGGGTGGTCGGCGAGTCGGCGAACCCGGCGAACAGACCGGCCGCGTTGGAACCTCCCCCGACGCAGGCCACTGCCAGGTCGGGCATCCCGCCGAGCAGTGCCTGGCTCTGACGATTGGCCTCGCAACCGATGATCTCGTGGAACGATCGCACCATCCACGGGTAGGGGTGAGGACCCATGACAGAACCAATGCAGTAGTGGGTGTTGGTCACCTCACTGACCCAGGCCCGCATCGCCTCGTTGACCGCGTCCTTGAGGGTCCGACTTCCCGACATGGCCGGCACCACCTCGGCGCCGAGCAGTCGCATGCGAAAGACGTTGAGGGCTTGGCGTTCCATGTCGACCTCGCCCATGTAGACGACGCATTCCATGTCGAGAAGGGCGGCCGCGGTGGCGGTGGCGACCCCGTGTTGACCGGCCCCGGTCTCGGCGATGAGCCGGGTCTTGCCCATGCGCTTGGCCAGCAGCGCCTGACCGATCACGTTGTTGATCTTGTGGCTGCCGGTGTGATTCAGATCCTCCCGCTTGAGCAGGAGTCGCAACCCGAGGTCGCTGCCCAGGTTGGAACACTCGGTCATCGGCGACGGCCGACCGGCGTAATCGGTGAGCATGGTGAGGAACTCGGTGCGGAACTCGTCCGAAGACCACGCGTCACGGAACGCAGCCTCGACCTCCTGACAGGCTCCCACCAACGGTTCGGGTACGTAGCGACCGCCGAACTCACCGAAGAATCCGGCGTCGCTCGGATCGGTCATGGCGATGCGGGTCTGTTCTCCGACGTGAAGCATGTGGTCGCTCTCCCTTTCTGACTCGTCTCGCCGGATGAGTCTGTCTCGGCCCGGTACTCGGTCCGGATCGTCCGATTCCTTCCGAAGCCTGAACCGTGAACCTTCTAGAGTTCTAGATGTTTGACAATAGTCGGTCGACTCCGGCTCGACAACATCCACGCCCCACGGACTACTGCTACACGACCGTGTGCACGGGTCCCGACCACGTCCAGGCAGACCGCCGGCACCTACGCCACTCTCGCCAGGTCCAACCCGGACAGATCGTGGCCGTCGGCATAGCGGTGGAACGGCACGTCGAGATAGGTCCCGGTGTTGGTACACATCGTCACCGGACCGATCTGGAAGGTGACGCCCCGACCGTAGATCGCCTCGGCCGCTTCACGACCCAGGTGATCGGCGATGACGGGAGCCGGCAGACCAGGACCGGTGACCATCCCCGCCATGATCACGTGACTGAGGTCGAGATGGCGGGGCGCCGTCATGCTCGCCTTTCGGAGCGGACGTTGTAGCTGAGCTCGAGCCGGTCCACATGGCGATCGGCTTCGATCGAAGCTGCCTCACCCACCAACAGGGCTCGGTCGAACAGGAACGGGGTGCTGTCGGTCGAGAACGAGGTGCGAAGGGACAACAGCGCGGCGGATCCCGGTGGCCGTTCCAACAGATCGGCGTCGGGATCAGCCAACACCACGGCCCGTAACGTTTCCCTGGCCCGGTCGACTCGGTAGCCGACGGTGGCCAGAATCATCTCGTACAACGACCGTCGAGCCAGATGGTCGAGATCGAGCTGGTCAGCCAGATCGGCCGACATCACCGTTCGCTGCGAGACGACCGGTCGTCCATCGACGCGCCGGATTCGGTGGACCTCGGTCAGTGGCCCCCGAGCACGACCGAGGGCGGCCCGAGCGTCGGTCACCCCTGTCGTCGGCGACCCGATCGACAACACCCGGGTCTCGAGCTCCATGCCCTGCGCCGTCACCTGCTGGGCGAAACTGGTCAGGTTGCCGATGCGGACCCGGAGCGGCTGATCGACGACGAAGCTCCCCCGGCCCCGCGAAACCCAGATCAATCCTTCGGCCTCGAGTTCGGCGATGGCCTGCCGCAGGGTCATGATCGTCACTCCGAACTCGGTGGCGAGGTCTTGTTGCGACGGCAACTGTTGGCCGGGTGCGAACGTCCCCTCGAGGATGCGGTTCCGGAGGTCGGCGTAGATCGCGAGATACTTGGGTTGGCGACCACGAGGCACGGCCCAACTGTAGAAGCCGCATCGTCGATCCCTCGCCG
>ERZ888423.3202-NODE-3202-length-11072-cov-10.026777_pt1 | contig 11072 bp, 12 predicted proteins | sample MGYA00520523_ERZ888423 | MGnify/ENA primary metagenome ERZ888423 (study PRJEB32303, sample SAMEA104408611) | aquatic metagenome | biome: Brackish water; feature: Pelagic; material: water | place: Baltic Sea | collected 2014-06-08T10:24:00 | depth 30,27 m ...
CGCGTAGAAAACCAAGATGATGTCGCCGTAGCCGCAATCAGCGAAAGCTACGCAAATCAAACTTCCGGGCGCGTTGTTGTGACGAACGCAGATGGCATCAGTTTGGTTGATACCGCTAGCCCTAACTCCGATCCGAGAAATTTTTCAACCCGCCCCGAATTCATTTCTGCTCTTCAGGGAACTCAGTCTTTAGGTATTCGGCAATCCACCACGTTGGATGAAGAGTTGGCCTACGTGGCCGTACCCATCTCTTCAGACGGCAAGATCACAGGTGCAGTTCGAATCAGCTTCCCTACCGAAGAGGTCCGCGAAGAGGTCCTCAAGAACTGGCTCAGGCTAGGGCTTCTCTCTGCACTGGTACTAGCGGCAGCAGCCTCACTGGGATGGCTGGTCGCACGCTGGGCAGTCAAGCCTGTGGCAGCACTTGAACAGGGAGCGGGCTTGCTAGCCGCAGGAGATTTGAGTGGCCGGGCCGAGGTGGATCAAGGTCCACCCGAGCTACAACATCTAGCCGAGACCTTCAACCAGATGGCAGCGCACCTAGAGATTCTGGTTGGCTCGCAGCAAGCCTTTGTGGCCGATGCTTCACATCAATTGCGAACCCGCTGACTGCAATGCGGCTTCGAATCGAGTCCCTCGAAGACGCCCTTGAGGTTCCCGTAGATGAAAAAGATCGGGCCAGGTTGCGGGCCGATGTCGAGGCAATCTCATCTGAAGTGGAACGGCTGACTCACCTTGTGGACGGCCTCTTGGCCTTGGCACGAAGCGAATCTTCGCTCAGTTTGGAATCTGTGGACGTGGCTGCAGTGACGACACAAGCCGTAGACCGGTGGCTCCCGCTCGCTGACGAATCTCGAGTTCAGATAGTGCTGGACTGCGCATCCGCAGCAAAGGCTCGAGTGGTGCGGGGCGGCCTCGAACAGATGCTGGACAACCTTTTAGACAATGCCATCGGCGTTGCGCCGCCAGGCACCAACATTTACGTGTCCGTGGCGAACGCATCGGGTGAGATAGAGATCAGCGTTCAAGATGAGGGCCCGGGCCTCACTGTTCAGGAGCAATCTCGTGCCACCTCAAGATTCTGGCGTGCGCCCGGGGCCGCACCAGGAGGAAGCGGTCTCGGCCTGTCTATCGTCGCTGAACTTGCAGCGGCCTCGGGTGGCTCACTGAAGCTCAGCGACCCAACAGATCATCAGGGACTTGTTGTCACGATCGGTCTGATAGCCGCAACTAGCTGACTGTTAGTTCGTAAACTACGGGCTCGGCTTCGGTGTCGCCACCTTCGAGGACCACCGTGACGGTGGCTTTTCCTGCACTGAGTGCCTTGCCGCCAGCATTAGTGGAATAAGTCCCTTGGCTTCCGCCGTCTGAGGTGATCTCAACCACGGCCGTATCGCTGCTGGTGGCCACGAACCTGCCATCACCGGGATCCCCGAGGTCAAACACAACGGTCTCGCCAACCTTCAGATCTGCTGTGGTCTCCGTTGCGCTCAGCATGACTGGAGGGAGCACCTGTGCCCCTCCGGTATCGGTCGCTTCAGAGGTTGTAGTGGTTGACTCCTTGTCAACCGCGTCGTTGTCGTTGTTGCTGCACGCTGCCGGCGCAAGTATCAGTAGAGAGGCGGCGATCGTGGCTGCAAAGATTCGGTTCGAACTAGTCATAGATCTCAGTCTATGCAGACCCCGAATCCCAACTTAGGGATCTCCTCCCCTACACTCCGGCGCCATGAATGCCGCTGTGAGTTCAAGTCCGTTCCTACAAGTTGACCTTGTGCTTCTCATCTTGCGACTCGTCGCCGGGCCAACCATCTTTTGGCATGGCTACAACAAGATGTTTCGCGGCGGAAAAATCGCCGGAACTGCAAGATGGTTCACCTCAATGGGAATGAGGCCGAACGGCACCGTTCATGCCTACGCCGCATCACTCACCGAGATGGGCTGTGGTGTACTTCTGCTGTTTGGCTTTCTGACTCCGCTTGCTGCGGCCGGGGTGATCAGCCTTATGGTCGTTGCCGGATGGACGGTTCATAAGCATGCATTCCTCATAGCCAAAGACGGGTTCGAACACGTTTTTTTGCTCGCCACAGTGTGCTTTGCGATTGGATCGCTCGGCGCCGGGAAATGGTCACTCGACCGTGCGTTCGGCCTCAGTGAATATGTCGGTTACTTCTTGGGTTGCGAATGGCTCGGCATGCTGATCACGGTTGTGCTTGGTATCGGAGCTGGAACTCTGCTGCTCCTCATCTGCTACCGACCGCCAGCCAAAGAGGCCGAAAGCAACTCCTAGCGAAAGCGGTCGCAGGCTGCTTTCAGCGAAGCGGCGTTTTCGGGATCGAACATTGAATGCCCGGCATAGGTGTTTACGATGAGTTCAGCCTCTGGCCAAGCGCGGTGTAGATCCCAAGCAGAGCGCATCGGGCAGACCACGTCGTAGCGTCCCTGCACAATGACAGCCGGAATATGCCGAATCAGATCAACGCCCTGCAGGAGCTGATTCTCGGATTCAAAGAATCCGCCATTCACAAAATAGTGATTCTCGATTCGAGCAAAGGCCTCGGGCTGAGAGCCTAGTTCCGAAGCGCCTTGGTCAGGGTCAAGCATGCAGGTAGCTCGTTCCCACTCCGCCCAAGCCAGTGCGCAAGTTAGGAGCTCTTCGCGGTTTTCACCAAACAGTCGACGGTGATAAGCAGCGATCAGATCACCCTGCTCATCCACAGGGATCGGGGCCAAGAAGTCTTCCCACGCATCAGGAAATACATGACTTGCTCCGTCTTGATAAAAGAAGTGGAGCTCAGAAGGACGCAGCAAGAAGATGCCGCGCAGCACCAGTTCGGTGACCCGTTCAGGGTGAGTCTGCGCATAAGCCAATGCCAGAGTTGAGCCCCATGACCCCCCAAAAACCATCCAGCGGTCGACTCCGAGAAACTCCCGAACGGTCTCAATATCTGAAACCAAGTCCCAGGTGGTGTTGTGCTCCACTGAGGCGTACGGAGTGCTCTGGCCGCAGCCCCGCTGATCAATCAGGATGACGCGATAGGCCCGAGGATCAAAGAATTGGTACTGCTTCGGAGAGGACCCGCCTCCCGGCCCGCCGTGCAAGACCACTACTGCCTTGCCAGAGGGGTTTCCCGATTCATGTATCCGAATGCAGTGACCACCCGAGACCTCTAGCAGGTAGGACTGCCGGTGCTCTGCTGCCGGGTACAGCGCAGTGGGATATAACGAAGTGGGATTCAAAGAGTTCACATCAACAGTGTGCAACTTGGCGAAGAAAGTTCTCCAGTTGAACGGTGAACCTTCCGACCAACTCAACGTAGCGACTCATCACGGGCTTCGCCGCAGAAAGAATCATGCAGACTCAGCAACTCCAATCTCAAGGGACACTCGCTGCTGCAGTCGCCCACTTCTCAGAAGGCCTGGCCGACTTGGCGCCTTCAGACATCCTCAGCGATGGCCTGAGCCTGATACGCCAGGAGTGCGCTGCAGATTCGGTCACTCTCTATTCCATTCGCCAGCAGGTAGTAACTCCGCTCGGTACGAGTCCGCTTGCCCCTTTTGTTCCCGAAGCCTGCTCCACGAACTGGTTCCCATGGGGGCTACACACTACGCAGCCGCAAAGATTTCTCTTGGTACAACAGGCCGAGATGCTGCCCGCCGATCCCAGGACTAGCCAAACCTTGGGCGAGAGCGGTGTGCGATCCTGTGTACATCTTCCAATCATGGAACGGCAGCAACTGCTTGGGGCACTGCAGTTGTACTGGTTTACGCCTCGCCAGACTTGGGATGACAGCAACGGGCAAATCCTGCGGAGTCTCGGACGACTCCTCCTCACTATTTCTGAGCTGCTGACTATTTCGGAGTCGGAGACTGCCCCTGATTTGAATCAGTCTCGGGTGGTTCCTCCCGGCTGAGCCCTCGCATAGCTCGGTACACGGCGTTCGGCCCACCTGCCTCTTCAATCACCTCTAAGTCAGTCAGGCGTGACTCAATAACATCGTGGCGATGCAGATACGAAGTTATAAAGGCTTGAATGACAGCGGCGGCCGGTAGGGCAAATATCGCTCCCATGGCTCCAAACAAGCTTGCGCCAGCCAGAGCTGCGCCAAACGCAACGGCTGGATGAAGGTCCATCGTGTGCGCTGTAATCCTTGGCGAGAGTAGATAATTCTCAATCTGCTGATAGACGAGGATCCAAACCAAGACCCAGACAGCATCGATGGGATCGTTGAGTAACGCGAGCAGCAGCGGAAGCGCTCCACCCAAGTAGGTGCCGATGACCGGAATGAACTGACTCACCAAGCCCATCCAAAGCGCAAGGGCAAGGGGAGATGGCAGGTTGAGAATCTCAAAAACAATCCAAGAGCTAGCAGCACTGACCGATGCGAGAAGTAGGCGAGAGAAAACCCACCCCCCAGTCTTCTCTACCGAAAGCTCCCACAAACGAAGAACTATTTCTTGACGAGCAGCGGGTAGGAACGAACAAACATTTCTGCGCATCTGCGGCGCCTGTGAAATCATGTAATAGCTGAACAGGAAGACGGTGAACATCTGAAACACCACTCCCAAAGCCGAACCTGTCACCGTGAGCACTCTGCCGCCCATGCCAGTTGCAAGCGAAGTGAGGTCATCTTGATAGTTCACCAGCGCCGAATCGAGTTTGTCAGAGGTGAGTTCGGTGTTGAAGGTGTTGTTCACCCATGTGGTGGCTTCATTGATGTAGCTAGGAGCATTGCGAACCAGTTCGGCAGTTTGAGTAATGACAAGACCCACCATGATCGCCACGAAGATCCCGCCAACTCCGAATATCAACACAAAACATGCAAGCGTCGCCCGGCCACGCCGCCAGCCACGATTCGCTAGGAAGTTCACTGCGGGTTCCACAGCAAATGACAAAAACATCGCGACGGCCAGCAGTCGGATCAGCCCTTCAAGCTTGGCCAAGCTGCCTGTTACGACCATGAACGCGGCCACCGAAAAAGCAATCCCAAGAATTGCACGCCAGAACCACTTCGGCAGTTGGTTGCCAGTCATCAGTTCAGCCAGTGTCCCAACAGAACTTTCGGCCTGGTTTGCATCCTCAACGCCTACATCAGTCACTCTGCAAGATTGGCAGAGTCGATTGAGCTAACGGCGGATCACGCCCCGCCGAACATCATCATCCATTGTTCAGCGCTCTTTGGCTTGAAGACCACGTTGCGCTCTCGGTTATCTCCCATGCGCTCCTTGGGCTGATTTGAATAGTTGTGCCCCGGGAACAGATAGGCATCAGCTGGCACCTGCGAGAGTCTCTGAGTGAGGCTGTAGTACAACTCCTCAGCGTCGCCGCCAGGTAAATCGGTTCTGCCACAGCCGTCCAAGAACAAGGTGTCGCCAGAGACGAGACACCCGTTCACATAGAAGCATTGGCTACCCGGGGTATGGCCGGGTGTGTGAACAAGTTGAACTGGTAGATCGCCAATCATCACGGTATCTCCGGGTTGATGCAGTTCAAGGTCCTCAGCAGACAGGTCACTCGCCTTCAGAACCCACTCCCTCTCAGTGGCCTGAATATGAACGGGGATCTGAGTGAGTTCCAACAGCTTGGCTGCGCCTTCGATCTGGATACCCATGATCTCACCGCCGCAATGATCAGCGTGATAATGCGTGATCAGCGCACCCGTTAAACGCATACCGTCTGCCTGAGCAACGGCATTGAGTTCAGCTACGCCATAGGCCGGGTCAATCACCATGCACTCCCCCGTGCCCCGGTCTCCGATCAGGTAAGCAAAATTAGCCATACCAACAGCGAGCTCATTGCCTACGGCAAAATCTCTGCCAGCGAGCAGCTGCCGAAAGTAGAAGCGATCCGGATCAGGGTTTTTCGAGTCAGGGTTATTCGAGTCAGTCACGAACGCGATGGTAGCGGCGGCGCCGGTTGCCTGACCCACTCATCAAGTGCTTCCCGGTAGGTGGTGTCGTACTGGTCGTAGTCAGCGCGCAGAGCAGCCCCGGGCCAATGCCTCGGTAGGAGTTCTCGGGGTAACAGCGGGTCAGCCAGAAAGTGCCTGAGCACTGCCGCGGATACCACAAAACCTGGAGCGAGTGCCGATATATCTCGCTGCTGAAGTGGTGCCATGAGCTCGTGCATCTTCCTTCTCAACTCCGTGGCTCGAGTAGCCCACTGCGAAAGGCTCCAGAGGTTTGCAACAAACTCCTGTTCATTCTGCTCGAACGTGAACTCTGGCTCGGCTAGGAACCAGCGGCATTGTGCATCGGCCAACTGCCAAGGATGCTGTTGAGAACGCGAATCTAAGTTGTCTGGTCGCAGCCACACACCCTCACGCTGCTCAGCGAATCGAAGCCTGAGCAGAGCATCTCGCAGGGCCGCTCGATCGGTTGCAGAACGAGCGCCCGGGTCGACAACCGCCAATCTCCATCGACCCGACCATTGCGAGGTGAGCGCTGATCGGGACTCTCCTTGACGCGACTGCCGAGTCAGGAGATCCCCTTGCAGGCCATACCAGCCCTGCGCATCACGACGGAGTTCACCCGAAGCAGCCATTCGGCTCAGCGCTGTTCGCACTGAGCCCTCTGTGAATCCAAACATGTCGCCGGCTCGCACGAGGACTGCAACGGGGAGTCGTGGCGGTGTGGACCCCAACAGCATCGAGGCCAGCACCGATCTGGTTGTCAGTGCAGGGTCATTATCTGAACCCAAGCTCACCATGGCAGTCATATTACATATTTGCTACAGGTATTGCACATCTGTAATACTGAAGAGGTGCGAGAGCTTCATCAGCGCGATTCCAACACGATGCTGCCCGTGACGGAGGCGATTACTGACTCACTTCCAACGAGTCGTCTTGGGCCAACGGGTCGACCACTTGGCGAATTGCGCGAAGAGCTCTACCGCATTCCCAATGCTGCAAACGCTGCGCACGTTTGTGGCCTCTGGGTGCAGTCCGTTGGCGTGTTAGCCGCAGCCGCTTGGTGGGGCCGCCCGCTCGGATGGGTCGTGGCCTTTTTTCTAATGGGGCGAGCTTTTGCCCGGTTCGCGATCCTCGGCCACGAGGCGGCCCACCGCCTGCTCTTTTCAAATCGCAAACTCAACGACTGGGTTGGGGCCTGGCTGGTTTCCTACCCGGCTTTCGTACCCATTGATGCCTACCGTCGTGGCCACATGGCGCACCACAAAGAGGAGTTCGGTCCCAACGAGCCGGACGTTGCGCTCTACTCGGGCTATCCCATCTCCTCAGCTTCGTGGAATCGAAAAATGCGCCGTGATGCAGACGGCGAATCTGGATGGAAGAACCTCAAGGGCCTGATGCTCGCTCTCAGGTCTCAAGGTGCTCGGCCGATAGCTCTTCGAATTCTTACTTGGCAGGCAGTGCTGTTCTTCGGACTCTGGGCTGCACTCGGTCACTGGTGGATCTACCCGGTGTTCTGGCTTCTGCCATGGATGACCATGTGGCGCGTGCTGAATCGACTGCGTGCCGTGGCCGAACACGGCGGAATGATCGCGTCGGCGGATCGACGCCTCACCACCCATCATGTTCGGCAGTCGCCCACTGCTCGCTTTTGGATGGTGCCGTTCAATACGGGTTGGCATCTGGCTCACCACATCGACATCGGCGTTCCGTTTGCGCACCTACCAAAGCTTCAACGTGAACTCGAAAAAGCCGGCTACTCAGCCCCCGAATTGGAGTGGCCTAGTTACCGGGAACTGTGGCGACACGCTCGCAACTAGGCCGTTGCTTCGAGCGCTGCTTGGATAGCAGCAAGCGCAAAATCAATCTCTTCTTGCGAAACAACAAGCGGCGGCATAAAGCGAATGATGTTCCCCCAAGTCCCTGCGTTCATCACCAGCAAGTTCCCGTGTGTGCGAGCGTGCGAAATGACCGCTGCAGTTCGATCGGCGTCGGGTTGAGCAGTGTCTGCATTGCGGAATTCAAGCCCGACCATCAGACCAGGTCCTCGCACATCTGCAATCACTGCATGCTGGGATGCGAGTTCACGCAGCCCAGCGCGTAATTGCTCCCCGCAAGCAGTGACATGGTCAAGAAATCCGGGCTCGGTCAGCACATCAATGGTGGCAAGGGCTGCCGCGCAGCCAATCGGATTACCTCCGTAGGTTCCACCATGTGAGCCCACTGGCCAGCGAGCCATCAGTTCCTTTGAGGCACCGATCGCAGCGAAAGGAAAGCCAGACGCAATACCTTTGGCCATGACGATGATGTCGGGCTGAAGCTCGCACTGCTCAACAGCAAACATGGTTCCCGTCCTCGCAAATCCCGACTGCACCTCATCGGCAATAAACAAGATCCCATGTTCGGCACAGATGGCGGCCACCTCTCGCATAAACCTTGGCGGCGCCTGCACATATCCGCCTTCGCCGAGTACTGGCTCGATTATGACTGCCGCAGTTTCGGTTGGCGCAGTTTGACTGGCCAACAGGAATCGAAGTCCAGCAATCGCTGTATCGATTGCAAGGTCATCTGCCTGCTCGGTGCTGAGTTCCGGGTGAGCCCGTGCGGTGTCTAAGCACTGCGGAAACGGTGAGACGAACACCCCAGAGGGAAGCGGAGCGTGACCTGCTCGGTACCCCGTCTTTGAACTAGTCATGGCCATTGCTAAGTGGGTTCGCCCATGAAAGCTTCCCTGAAACACGATTGTGTTCGGCCGGCCGGTGGCCTGCTTGGCTAGCTTGATTGCGCCCTCTGTTGCCTCGGCTCCAGAGTTAGCAAAGAAGAAGGTATCGATCCCCTCTGGTGTGATCTCGGTTAGTCGCTCAGCGAGCGGTTCGAGCAGATCATGCCGATAACAATTCACTTGAGCATGAATGAACCTGCCGGCCTGAGCACGGATTGCCTCCACAACATAAGGATGGCAATGGCCAGTGGACACCACTGCGATTCCCCCAGTGAAGTCCAAGTACTTCTCACCGCTAGAGGTCGTCACCCAACAGCCGCTGCCCTCCACCACATCAAGACCAGTGACTTGAAACCAAACGGGAGCTAGATGCGTGGTCATAGGAATCCTTCGCTTCGGTAAAGGGTGCTTCGGTAAAGGGTGCTTCGGTAAAGGGTGCTTCGGTAAAGGGTGCAGTCCACAAACTATGCCAACTAGGTTCTTTGGCTATGAGCACTGACTCCCCCGAGAAGAGCAATCGCCAGTTGCGTATTGGATTCCTCGGCCCTGCTGGGACATTCTCGGAGCAGGTCATTCTGCGACAGGCAGACCTAGCGCAGGCTGAGCTTGTGGCCTATCCGCTGATGACCGACGTCTTGTTCGCCGTTGCCGAAGGCGAGATTGACCAAGGAGTGGTTCCTGTCGAGAACGCCATCGAGGGAACCGTCAATGCCATCGTCGACACCATGGCCTTTGACGTCGACGTACTGATTCAGCGCGAAATGCTCGAACCGGTTTCTCTTAACTTGTTGGTTCAGCCAGGAGCCTCGATCACCCAAGTGACTCGCCTGATCTCGATTCCAGTTGCGTCATCTCAGTGCCGCACTTGGTTGCGCGATCACCTCCCCGCCGTTGAATACGTGGCCGCAAACTCCAATGCCCAAGCAGCCGAGTTGGCTGCGGAGGCAAACGACCCGAGCGTTGCTGCGCTAGCGAATCTGCGGGCGGCAGAGTTATACGGTCTCGAACTCGCAGCGGCAGAGATCGAGGATCACCCCGAGAACTCCACGCGGTTTGTTCTGGTCTCTCGTTCCGGGGTGCCTGCTCCTACTGGCCAAGACAAAACCTCGATCGTGGTCTACCAGCGCGCCGATACGCCTGGCTCACTGCTGCGAATCCTGCAGGAGTTTGCGGCACGCTCCATCAACTTGTCGCTGCTGCTGTCCCGGCCCACCAAGACTTCCCTTGGGGAGTACTGCTTCATGTTGGATCTTGAGGGCCACATTGCCGACCCGATCGTGGCTGATTGTTTGCGCAGCCTGCGCTCCCATCAGGCGAACGTAAAGTTCCTTGGCTCCTACCCGGCTGCGGGCACTGCGGCACCGGCCGCGCGTGAACAGAACAACTCTGACCTTGCCGAAGCCGCATCTTGGTTAGAGGCTTATCTCAAACAAATCGGCAGTTGAGCTAGCTCTCTTCTGGCGAGGTTTGCTCTGCCTGCTGAGCGTGCTCTATCTGTTCAACGTGCTCTATCTGTTCGGCTAGGTCCTTAGCTCCGTACAGCGAAACCATCCTTGCAATCACGGTTGCCAAAAATACTTGCCCGCACATTGCCTCAATGACTGCGACCCTGCGAGCAAGATCAGATACTGGCGAGATGTCTCCATACCCCAGCGTGGTTAGGGTCACGAAACTGAAATAGGAGTAGTCCGGTCGAGCGATTGGATCACCAAAAATCGGGGTTGAGGAGAACACATCCAGGGCGTGGAATACCGTCGAGAACATCAGCCCGAGCAAAAAGTAAATGCAGAGCGCACCCAAAATGGTCTCTAGGTCGACTCCTCGTTCAGACATCACCCGTCGGACAACCAAATACAAAATGGCTGCATAGATCAGCACTGAGACAATCGAAGCAGCTCCCGAAATTGTGTTGCTCCCTGCTCCCTCGTAGAACAGCATCGAGCCAATTGAAACCCCGAGGAGCAAGATGAAGGGAAAGAGCAGACGGTTGCGCGTCACACCATCGATGCGCGTCGAGTAATACACCACCACAAGTAGCGCAATCTGTATTCCAGCGAGCACTACACGCGCCCAACGTTGCTCAATGAATCCATTCAGCATGAACGCTGCGACTAAGAGCGTCAGCAGAGTGCCGAACCGATCATGAACGCGAACATCGCGAAAACGCGAAACGCCAAGCTGGGAGAGATCAGTCATTCCCTCAATCATGGACTGAATTTGGCTGGGCCGACAGAGAAGAACCTGATTACAGAAGTTTCGGGTTTTTGAGTGGAGCCCGTGCTGGCTCTACTCTGGGAGGCGGAAGGATGGCAGAGCGGACGAATGCGACGGTCTTGAAAACCGTTGAGGTGCAAGCCTCCGGGGGTTCGAATCCCCCTCCTTCCGCCACTGTGATGTCGCGAGACATCGGCAAGGACCGAACCTGCAGGGTTCGGTCCTTCGCC
>ERZ888423.3204-NODE-3204-length-11069-cov-9.463229_pt1 | contig 11069 bp, 11 predicted proteins | sample MGYA00520523_ERZ888423 | MGnify/ENA primary metagenome ERZ888423 (study PRJEB32303, sample SAMEA104408611) | aquatic metagenome | biome: Brackish water; feature: Pelagic; material: water | place: Baltic Sea | collected 2014-06-08T10:24:00 | depth 30,27 m ...
ATTGCTGGCCTAACGATTGCTGGCCTAACGATTGCTGGCCTAACGATTGCTGGCCTAACGATTGCTGGCCCCCGCAATGTTTGAGCGCTGACTCCTCAGATTGCGTGATCCTGCGGTCCGAAGTCATCCCAGTTTGCGGGGCTCTCTGTTGGCGTTGGGTCGGGTCCGCCGTGGTTATGTCCTGCGTGGATTTGTTCACGGCCGGTCAGCACTGCAGCGGCCAAAGCTGTGGTAATCGGAACCGAGATGACCAACCCGATTGATCCCACCAACATCCGCACAATCTCCATGGCCACAATCTCGCTACTCAGAATGCGGCCAATGGACTTGTTGCCTTGGCTAAAGAGCAGCACCAGCGGAAGCGCAGCACCTGCATAGGCGAGCACCAGCGTGTTAACCGTTGAAGCCACATGATCGCGTCCCACGGTGATGGCTTCTCGGTACAGCACAACTCTGCTCATCTTCGGATTGGCTCTTCGTAGCGCAGACACAGTGGACACCTGAGTCACCGTGACATCGTCGAGCACCCCAAGTGCGCCAACCACGATGCCCGCAACCAACAGGCCACGAAGATCAAGCGCAGAAGCAGTCACGCGGAGTACTTGCGCATCCTCGCTAGCTAGGCCAGACAAAGTAGAGAGCTCAGCGGCGACTAGGGCAAGCCCGACGATCAGAACCAAACTCAACAACGTGCCTGCGAGCGCAACCGTTGTCGCAGTGTTCACCCCATGGGCTAAATACAGCGCAACGTAGGCAATGGCTACGGTTCCGACTAGGGCCACGAGGACGGCTGATTCGTTGCGAAGCAGTGAGGGCACGATGAAGGCCACCAGAATCAGCCCGCTTGCCGCCAGGCCGATCAGAGCGCGTACTCCTTGCCATCTTCCGACAAAGACCACTGCTGCAACAAAGAGCAGGAGCAGCCACCACATCGGTGTGCTGCGCTGGAAGTCCGAGAACGAGTAGCGGTAGGGAACAGGACTGGTAGCAACATCAAGCAGCACTACCTGCTCGCCACCCTTCATCTGCGGGATTCGAAAGTCGGTATCTCGAATCAGAAACACGCCGGTGTCACCAGCATTCTTCCCTGAGGTTATTTCGACCGAGACCTCTTGGCATCCGGCTAGGGCATTGGCCTCAATCGCATCGCAGGTGGTGCGAACAGCCTTGGTGACGGTTGCATCTACAAACTCAGAGGGTTGATTGCCAAGGTCCGGCGCTTCGCCTCTGGGCCACAGCAACCCAAGGCCCAAGAGGGTCAGTAGCGAGACAACAATGATCGCTCGTGTTACCCATTTTTGGATCTGTTCAGCGGTCTCCATCGCTGATCATTCTTCTACATGGCACTCAACCTTTGGGTCATCCCGCTGCGTGGTTTCGAAGGTTGGCTACGGTCTGTCCCATGCCTGACGACTATTCCGAAACGTCACCCGGTGCGGTTCCTTCCCCGCCCGACAAATTATTTGCCAGCGACAATGCTTCTGGGGTTCACCCCCAGGTGATGGAGGCATTGCAGCGCGCAAATGCTGGCCATGCACTGGCCTATGGGCAAGACCCGTGGACTCGCCAAGCCCAAGAACAGTTCGATGAACTCTTCGAACAGCGCGTCGAGCTTGCATTCACCTTTGGTGGAACGGGAGCAAACCTGGTGGGACTGCAGTGCTTGTTGCGGCCTTGGCAGGCAGTGATCTGCACCGAGTCAGCCCATATTGCCGTTGACGAGTGCGGTGCTGCTGAACGCTTTCTTGGATGCAAGCTGATCGACCTGCCATCTTCAGACGGCAAGCTCCTGTCAGAGCAGATTCACGGGCAGTTGCATGGCCTAGGAGATGAGCACCACGTTCAGCCGCGGGTGGTGTCGATAACTCAATCCACCGAACTGGGAACCTTGTATTGGGTAGACGAGATTGCAGGCCTTGCAGATACCTGCCATAGCGCCGGGCTGCTCTTGCACCTAGACGGAGCGAGAATTGCCAATGCAGTCGCAGCTGCAGGATGTTCAGCCGCAGCGATGCTGGTCGAGACAGGGGTGGATGTCGTTACGTTTGGCGGAACCAAGAACGGCATGATGTTTGGCGAGGCTGTGGTTTTTCTGCGGCCGGAGCTAGCGGAGCATGCTCGGTTCGTCCGGAAGCAGGCAGCACAGTTGCCGTCAAAGATGCGCTACATCGCAGCCCAGTTCTCTGCCCTGTTAGAAGACAACTTGTGGTTGCGTAACGCTGGTCATGCAAATGCAATGGCAGAACTGCTTGCTCAACAGGTAGCTGCTATCCCAGGAGTTGAACTGCATCGCTCACCGCAGGTCAATGCAGTGTTTGCGACCTTGCCAGCGTGGTCCATTGAGCCACTCATTGAGTGGTCTCCGTTTTATGTGTGGGACAAGGAGCAGGACCTTGTGCGGTGGGTCTGTAGCTTTGACACCACGCCTGAAAATGTTGGCGCGTTTAGTTCGGGAATTGCTCAGATTCTGGCCGGCGGAGAGCCAACCTGATCCTGGCTTACTCCGCGAGGAAAGCCAGAATTTCTGCGTTCACTTCTGCCGGCTGTTCGAGTTGAAGAAAATGCCCAGCGTTTTCGATCATCACGGCCCGGCTGCCCTCTACGTTGAGGTAATCGCCCGTGGTACCGGCAAGGGCCGGTGCCATACATCCATCGGTCTGCCCATGCAGGTAGAGCAGCGGCTGCGGGGGGAGTTCAAAAACTGCAGCCTGAGCCTGAGCTAGGGCCGGGTCCTGAAGCTCTGATTGCAGGGTCTGGCGGTAGTAACCAAGAGCTGCCGAAACGTGTTCCGGAGTTGGCATGCAGGCTGCGAAGTAGGCGACGTCCTCTGCGCAGTCGTAGCCGGGAGACCAGTCCTGCCACAAGCGAGTGATGAACTCGAACTCATTCATTGGAATCATCATGTCGGACAGGGGATTGAGCTGGAAGAACATGTACCAACTCAGGCGAAGCTGGTCATACGTGAAGAATGCCTGAGCCATGACCGGACCTGGCGGAACTGCTGCAGTGACTACTCGACGCCAGAGTTCAGGTTCGAGGGTGGCGGCTGCGTATGCGCCCATTGCACCCCAGTCGTGGCCGATGACAACTGCGCTGCTGTCTGCACCGAGTGCACGGTGCAAGCAGTTGGCGTCTACACCCAACACTCCGGACTGATAGTTGGCATCCTCGGCCAAGGAAGTTGGTGCGTAGCCGCGACTAAACGGCGCCACAGCGCGGTACCCCGCTGCTGCTAGGGCTGGCAGAAGATAGCGCCAAGTCCACGCCGAGTCCGGGTACCCATGCAGGCAGAGTGCAAGTGGGCCTGAGCCGGCAGCAAGGTAAGCAACCTCGAGGCCATTCTCGGGCAACTTCACGGATGAGAATCCCAAGCCAAGCTTTTTCGCAGTCTCCTGTGCGGCAGTGCTTGCAAGGGGCTCAACTGAGTCGGTGGGAGGCGTCATGAGGAGACCTTAGTAACTGGGCGTGGTTTCTGGGTACCTTGAGGAACGACAACTAGAGACTTCAGTCACATATAGGTGTGCTTGTACTACTTGTTCACCTACTGTCTTCTTTCTGCCTTTGGATGTCTGCCTTTGGGTACCTCTCGTATGGGGTCATCCACTTCTCAGGTTGCTTGTTGAACTGCTTCAGGAGCGTTATGGGTCACTACATTTTGAGCCGTGGGTGCTAGCTCGGTGTTGAACGTAACGTTTTACGGTGTGCGCGGTTCGACCCCATGTTCGAGTGACGCGAATAGGCGCTACGGAGGCAACACCTCCTGCGTTGTCATTGAATCTCCGGGGCAGGACCCCATCGTGTTGGACCTTGGAACCGGGTTGCGGTTTTTTGGAATGACGGTTCCTTGTGATCAGCCATTTCGAGGCACAGCATTAGTGAGTCATCTGCATTGGGATCATGTGCAGGGGGTTCCGTTTTTTAGCCCGATGTTGTGCGAGGGTGCGCAACTCAATGTGTATGGGCCGCGTCAAGAGGACTGCACCCTGACTGAGGCCGTCAAGGCATTTATTCAGCCGCCGTATTTCCCAGTCGGCATCGAGGAACTCGCTGGGGAGTTCAACTTTTTTGAAGTTGAAAACGATGTGTTTCAGGTGGGTGATGCAACCGTGACGGCTGCTCCGATTCCGCACCGTGGGCCAACGGTTGGCTACCGCATCGAAAGCCAAGGCGTCGTGATTGTGTATATCAGCGACCATCAGCAACCGGGCCCCGAAGCCACTGAGGTATCCGCAGAGGTGAGGGCACTCTGTGCCGACGCGGATTTACTCATTCACGATGCGCAGTATGACCCCGAGGAATATCTCCTACGTTCCGATTGGGGGCACTGCACCTCTGACTATGCAGTCGAAGTGGCGGGACAATCTGGTGTGAAACGCCTGGCGCTGTTTCATCATGATCCCTCTCATGATGACGATCGTGTTGATGAGTTGCTCATGCAGGCGCGTCAACACAAAGCCGGCTCTGGACTTCAAGAGATTCTCGCGGCATCTGAAGGTCTCACCCTGTCCTTCGAGGCCGACCCACTCAGGTAATCTTGCCAAGCCAAACACGGCACAGATCGGGAAGGCCAAGATGTCTGAGGACGGCAACATCTCAAGTAGTCAAGCCGAGGTCGAGATAGACCCGGCGCTGTTCCGCTCTGTGATGGGGCATTACCCCACCGGGGTGACTGTGGTAGCTGCGCTTGAAGGCACTGCTCCGATTGGACTTGCTATCGGGACTTTCTTCTCGGTTTCGCTTGATCCGCCACTCATTGGATTCTGCGTTGCGAAGACCTCTTCCTCATGGGCACGCATCGAGGACACCGGTGCGTTTGGGGTCACGGTCCTATCCGAGGAGCAACAAGACACTTCTGGCCGCTTTGCATCGAAGGTAGAAGACAAGTTCGCAGGTGACACGTGGGTGCCCGCTCCCGTAACCGGGTCACCCCTTATTGTCGGGGGAGTGGCTCACATGGATTGCAAGCTCCACTCAGTTGTCGATGCTGGAGATCATGTGATTGTGCTGGGCCGGGTTCAATACCTAGATGTGCACCGAGCAGATGTTGGGCCGCTGCTGTTCTTCCGCGGCGGGTACGGCCGTCATGATTCACTTTCAACAGATCTGATCTAACTTCAGCATCCATGGCTATTTATGCGCTCGGCGACCAAGTACCGGAAATCCACCCAGAGGCCTACATACACCCAGATGCCGTCGTCATTGGGAGCGTAGTAATTGGCGCGTATACCTCGGTCTGGCCCGCTGCTGTCTTACGCGGCGATGATGGATTTATCTTTATCGGCGAGCGTTGTTCGGTCCAGGACGGGGCAGTCCTGCACACAACAGCCGTGTTTCCGACGACTGTCGGAAACGAGGTCACCATTGGCCACTTGGCACATCTCGAGGGCTGCATTGTCGAGGACAAGGCGCTGATCGGCTCGGGTTCGATCGTGCTGCACAATGCTCGAATCGGCGTTGAGGCTGTGGTTGGCGGCGGAGCATTTGTTCGCAACAATCAGGTTGTGCCGGCTCTGGCCATGGCTTTGGGCGTGCCTGCTGTGGTCAAAGAAAACGCTGTGTTTCCGGGACACTTTGATCTAGGGATTGAGTCCTATGTGAAGCGGGCCGAGCGTTATCGCAAGCGTCTTCGTCGCTTGGATTGAACCACCTGAACAGGTTCTAGACAGTGCCGAGGTGCTGGCAGAACTCACAGGTGGCGAGCCATCTAGGGCTGAGTGGGTAGTTCTTCTCTTCCCGACCGGTTTTTGCTCGGGCAGAATAGAATCACCTTGCGCTACTTAGGCATTTTCTTGAAAGCGAGACAGCAGCAGTGACCGACCGAGCCAGCAGAACGAGAGCCATTCCGCTTGTACCTGTAGGAGCGATTATTGCTGCGATGGTTCTTGTCTTGGGCTCGCTAGTCTTCGCTCCAGTTGTCTCTGCTCAGACTTGTGTTGGAAGCGTGAGCACCGCCGTGGCTGCCGCTTCGCTTCCCGGAGGATCTTGGGCGGTAGAGGGTGGATGCCTGACGAGTGACTCGTTCTTTGAGTACTCCAATACTGAGGGCCGCGCCCAGGTCGCACTGTCTTCAGTTACCTATGCCGATGGGCATGCTGGCCGAGTTGCCGTTGGCATGTTGGTCATGACGGGTGGGGCAGCCTTGAGCATCGTGGGAGTTGAAGATGCTGCTACCGGATTAGTGAAATGGTCGGCTGTGTTGGGTCAAGCCGTGCAGGTCGGCGATCAGACCACGGTTTCGGGTGAGGGCATCATGGTGTTCCCCGTGGAGAGCGTTCAGGTGTCAGCTTCGATCACCGGAACCGGAACCAACATCGCAACTCTGAATCCCACCGCCCCTGAGTCAACCGTCCCCGCAGCAAGCGCGCCCGAGCCGACCGTCCCCGAGTCCCAGGCCACAGCACCCACCACCCCCGAGCCCAGCGTGCCTGAGTCAACCGTCCCCGAGCCAACCGTCCCAGAACCAACCGTCCCCGAGCCCGCAACGTTATTGGCGCCGGTAAGCGACGGAAACCGTAGTTAACCGGCGCCAATAGCGATTGGTCGGGCTGTAACCGGCGCCAATAACGACAGATTTAGCGGTAGGTGCCCGAGGCGAGCCAGTCCACCCAAGCAGGTCCTCCGGTATTTCTGAGTACCGTGAACGAAGCAACGAGGACAGCCAGCACTGCGATCAGCCAGGTTGGCGGCCTTGGGATTCGAAATGGTCTGCCAGCGATCGCCATCGCCACCCAGATCACCCAGATGACAGCCACAAGCGGCAAGGCGATGGCAACCAACATGTTGTGATCAGCAGCTTCTAGGAATCTGCCCCGCATGAGTGAGTTCGTGGCCCGCAGTCCGCCGCAAAGTGGGCAATCAATGCCAAAAACTGCTCGCGACCAGCAGATGGGCACCCCCGTATCTGTTGGGTTGACCACAGCAATAGCTACACAGCCACATGCTGCTGCAACACCAGCGATCAGCGGGGTTCGCCAGACTGGCTGAGTAGTCGAGTCGAGCAGAATTTCGGCGTCTGCGGCTGGGTCGGAGGAGCCGGGGATCTCGTTGGAATCTCGGGGGAGTTGCTGATCCGTCTGATCCAATCGAGGGCTCACCTACTTAGGTTAGAACAGACCCGAACACGGCTGCCGGCAATACTCTGAAGCGGCTGGCCAAAGTGGAAGTTCTGTTGGCAGTGGAGTCATCCCTATTCTGTCTCGGCTCCGTGAGAGCTCGAGGACCTAGAGTGACCCCATGACCGAAGCAGTTAGTTCGAAGCAGCCCAACATTGTGATGATCGTGGCTGATGATCACGGCCGCGAAGCCGTCGGATGCTACGGAAACCCAGTTGTGTCCACGCCGAACATTGATTCTCTCGCTGCCTCAGGCGTGCGCTTTGACAACGCTTTCTGCACTACGGCCTCGTGTTCCGCTAGCCGCTCGGTCATCTTGAGCGGGTTGCACAACCACACCAATAGGACGTTCGGTCTGATTCATGACCCGCACAATTTCTCTATGTCGAGCCACGTCACGACATTGCCGAAGCTCATGAAGCAGGCTGGTTATCGGACGGGCCGGATGGGGAAAAAGCACTATCAGCCTGAGGCGCTCTTTCCATTCGACTTTGACCCGCCTGAGTGGGGTACGGATGAAGACATCTTGCGGCAGCGCGATGACCTGTGGCTTGCAGGGCGATGTGAAGAGTTTGTCCAAGGTGAATCCCCGTACTTTCTCTACTGGTGTTCGCATGACCCGCATAGAAACTGGGAGCGTGCGGATCACCCGCTTCGGCCCGATGACTTTGGCAATCCCCGGACCCCATTTCCCGGAGATGAGGAAACACCCTTTGATCCCGAAGAGGTGATTGTTCCTCCTTGGCTAGCGGACCTTCCCGAGGTGCGTGCCGAGATTGCCGAGTACTACCAGTCGATCGCCCGACTCGATCGTGGCGTGGGCCGACTGATCGACTTGATTGCGAGCGCTGGGTCGGACAGAGACACGGTCATCTTGTATCTCTCAGATAACGGGGGAGCATTCCCTGTTGCTAAGACGACTCTGTATGACCCCGGCATGCAACTTCCCTTGATTGTCAGCACAATCCCAGCTGCTGACAGAAGCGATTCACCAGATAACGGCACCGGGACCGAGCCTGTGTCTAGCGCTGCTGTGTCGAGTTCGGGTGTGAGCTGCGAGGCCCTGGTGAGTTGGGCCGATCTCGCGCCGACAGTGCTCGACCTTGCGGGGGCTGGCGAACTTGGCGCAGCGATGTTCGGAGAAAGCCTGCTGCCGTTACTGGAGCATCCAGAATCCCCAGGCAGGGATCATGTGTTTGCCTCACACTGCTTTCATCAGATCACCAACTACTACCCGATGCGAGTTGTTCGAACCCATCGCTGGAAGTTCATTTACAACATCGCATGGAAGCTTGACTTTCCCACAGCCTCGGACATTCACATGTCGGCGAGTTGGCAGGCCACTCTTCGAGAGACTGGCACGCTTGGTCTGCGAGAGGTGGACACCTATCTACATCGTCCGCGATTCGAACTCTATGACCTAGAAGCCGACCCCCTTGAACTGCACAACCTTGCCGAGGCGCCTGAACAGGCCGAACAGATTGCCGAGTTTGTGACCCTGGTCCAGAACTTCCAGATTGAAACTTCGGACCCATGGTTTCATAAGTGGATCTACGAGTAGGTCTCAACTAGTTGTGACGGACCCTCCAGTTCGACCACCTCTTGAAGCGAATCTCAACTCGGCAGAGTTCGCACGCTGGTACTGGACTGTTGTCGAACTGCGAGCATTCTGTCGGCGAGCGGGCCTGCCAGTGGGCGGTGTCAAGCATGATCTCGTGGAGCGGGTCGCTGCGAGCCTTGATGGCCGATCTGTAGCCCCGCCTCAGCCCCAGCCCCGTCCGCCGGGACCGCTGTGCGAACCACTGCTTGACACAACGATTCTCCCTGCTGGTCAGCGAATGACTCGCCAATTGCGGTCTTATCTTGAACTCCGTATCGGCGATGACTTTAGAGTTGACAGCCATGTGCGCGAATTCATGACGTCTTCGTCGGAAACAACGGTGGCAGATCTAGTCGCCCACTGGGAGGCAACTCGCGACACGCCACGAAGCCAGCCTGATGCGCAGTTTGAGTACAACCGCTTTTCGGTCCGCTGGCACGCAGCCCATGTTGGTGGGACTCCTGCGGAGTGCCGCGCTGCATGGTTTGTGTACCGGTCCCTGCCACTTGACCAACGCCCCTTCCCGGAGGAGTAGGCACAATTTTTAGGCCGATGGATTCCCGTGAAGGGCACCTTGCAGGATTACTCAGGTCAGCGGCTTTATTCACGTCTCGATTTCAAGGGCAGCCGCGATTGCGTTGATGGCCTCGGCGGCGAGAGGCGTAACTCCGCCCAAGTTTAAGAAGGCATGAATGGCAGTTGGAAACTCCTGCTGAGTCACCGAGACCCCAGAATCGAGGAGTCGGTCTGCGTAGGCCCGGCCCTCATCTCGTAGCGGATCGAACCCCGCCGTGAGTAGATAGGCCTGTGCAACACCAGACAGGTTCTCGGCAAGCAGTGGCGAAGCGCGCCAGTCTGATCGTTGATCAGGAGAGGTGTAGCTCTGAATAAACCAACGCATGGTGTCTGTAGTCAAGAGGTGGCCCGTTCCGTTTTCGACATAGGAAGCAGACTCGTTGGCAACATCAGTGACCGGGTACACAAGAATTTGTCGACGTAGTGCAAGGGCTGCGTCACGACTCAGAATGCTCACTACTGCAGCCAAGTTGCCACCCGCTGAATCGCCACCAACTGACACTTGTGCAGCGTTGCCTCCAAGTGTCTCGGCACCACCATCTGCAAGCCAAGAGGTTACTGACCAACAATCCTCAACGGCTGCTGGGAATTGGCTCTCGGGTGCAAGGCGGTAGTCCACAACCACCACCAGATGCTGGGAGCGGTTTGCAAGGCTGCGAGCAGTTAAATCTGTGGAGTCGAGAGTCCCTAGAACCCAACCTCCTCCATGAAACCAAACCAAAACTGGCAGTAGCTCGCTTGGTTGCTCGGGGGAGGAACCCAGGGGTCGGTAGAGCCGGCAGGGGACTCCTTCGATCTGTAGATCTTCTACAGCCGAGACATCTTCAACTTCCCCGCCTAAGGCAGTGAACATCTCGTTGAACTCGCGAGCTTCTTGCACGGTCAGCGATTCGACTGGGGCAGCGCCCGACTCGGCCATGGTGTCGAGTAGGGCTTTGAGTGCCGGGTCAAGAAGGCTGGGGTCAGGCATAGGAGTACATCCTTTGGTTCGTGCGAGGCAGCAGGTCGCTCGCGATGACGGGATTGATCGGGGTCGTTATGCCCGCTTCGGCTCAGTAGATACGGAGAACCTAGGTCAATCTAAAACTTAGAGTTGGGGCTACTTAGAGTTGCGGCTACTTAAATTTGGGGTCTTTGGGGACATGAGACGATATTCACGGGATCCGCCGTGTCAATCAGTGGCTGGAGTTGTTACTATCCACGTAGGAGAAATTATCCCCCGCCCGTTGGAGGCCCTGTATGTCCATAGATCTTGATCTTTCGAAGTACTCGCTCGGATGGAGCGACGCCGAAGACTATGTCTTCAAGCCAAAGCGTGGCTTGAACGAAGACATCATCCGTGAAATGTCTTGGATGAAGGGCGAGCCGGATTGGATGCTGCAGTTTCGCCTCAAGGCCTACAAGTATTTCTTGAAGCGCCCGATGCCATCTTGGGGTGGTGACATGTCAGAGATCTACTTCGACGACATCTACTACTACATCAAGCCCACGAGCGAGCAGGTCAGTGATTGGGACGACCTTCCCGATGCCATCAAGAACACGTACGAGAAGTTGGGCATCCCAGAGGCTGAGCGAAAGTACTTGGCCGGAGTCACCGCACAGTACGAGTCAGAGGTGGTGTTTCACCGTAATCGTGAAGACCTTGAACAGCAGGGTGTGATCTTTTGCGATATGGATACTGCGCTTCGCGAGTATCCAGAGATTGTGAAGCAGTATTTCGGCACGGTCATTCCGCGTAATGACAACAAGTTCTCGGCGCTCAACTCGGCAGTCTGGTCGGG
>ERZ888423.3206-NODE-3206-length-11067-cov-4.666364_pt1 | contig 11067 bp, 9 predicted proteins | sample MGYA00520523_ERZ888423 | MGnify/ENA primary metagenome ERZ888423 (study PRJEB32303, sample SAMEA104408611) | aquatic metagenome | biome: Brackish water; feature: Pelagic; material: water | place: Baltic Sea | collected 2014-06-08T10:24:00 | depth 30,27 m ...
CCGGATTTTGCGCCAGATACGACTTTCGGTGCTGGATTGGATTTGGATGATGTAATGACTGATGGGAATTGGGCCATGTCAGATATCCAACCACACTTTGTGGGAAGTAACAATTGGGCTGTTTCAGGAAGCAGAACAGAAAGTGGTTCGGCCATTCTATGCAATGACCCGCATCTGGCTTTGTCACTTCCATCCATTTGGTATGAGATTCAGTTGAATAGTCCGAACGTTAATTGTTACGGTGTTTCATTGCCTGGGTCTCCAGGTGTTACCATTGGTTTCAATGACAGCATTGCGTGGGGAGTTACAAATGCGGGGAGAGACGTAAAGGATTATTACGCTATGAGTTTTGTGAATCATGCAGAAGGAACTTACCGCATGGGAGAGGAGGTGCTTCAAGCTGAAAAACGATTGGAGCATATCAAGATTCGGGGCGGAAAAACCGTTGTTGACACGGTTCTTTATACTGCACTTGGTCCTGTAGCTTATTCGGATAGTAAGAATGGACAATATCTCGCTCTGCGATGGTTAGCCCACGACCCCTCAAATGAACTTCTCACATTCCATCAGCTAAATCGTGCTAAGAATTTTGATGACTACGAAGAGGCACTCTCCCATTACAATTGTCCTGGTCAGAATTTCGCGTATGCGGACACGAAGAACAACATTGCTATTTGGCAACAAGGAAGGTTCAAAATCATGCCGAAGGATTATGGTCGTTTCATTGAAGATGGAAGCGATGTGAAACATCTTACTGAGAAGTTCATTCCTCAGGCAGAAAATCCGCATATGTTCAATCCCAAACGCGGTTTTGTGAGTTCTGCCAATCAGGCTCCTACCGATACGGCTTATCCATACTATTACTCTGGCGTGTTTGAAGAGTTCCGAAATCGGACCATCAATAATTTCCTTAGAAAAGACAGTTCTGTTATCATTCAGGACATGATGGACTTGCAGTTGAGCAACTACAATCTTTTAGCGGCAGAAGCTTTACCCATAATGTTGAAGTTGCTAGACACCACCCGGTTCCAATATCCAGAAAACGAAAGGCGTGCATTGAATGAGTTACAAGGCTGGAATTACAACAATGACAGAGAGTTGATTGCACCAACCGTCTTTGAAATTTGGTGGGACGAACTCAATAATATCCTTTGGGATGAGTTCAATAGTTCGGATTGGGATCAAGATAAATATTACCTCTATTCGTGGGAGCAACTAGCGAAAGACGGAAAGGCGCAGATAGACATGCGTGAACCACGTTATGTGTACCCAATGGCTAAAGTGACCATAGATTTACTTGAAAACGACCCCGATAACGTTGTTTTTGATCACCATTCGACCAATAATAGCGTAGAGACTGCTGCAGATGCGGTTTATGATTCTTTTTATTGGACGGCAATGAAGTTTGGTGACATCATCGAATACAAATACAATCTTCCACAGTGGGGTTTCTACAAGGGAACGCGCGTAAAACATTTGGCTCGTTTAGATGCTTTTAGCTCTAAAAAACTTGTGGTTGGTGGTAGTGAGAACGCTCCTAATGCCACCACTTCGACACACGGTCCATCATGGAGAATGGTTGTGGAGATGAGTCCTGATGGACCAAAAGCTTGGGGTGTTCTTCCTGGCGGACAATCTGGAAATCCTGGAAGTCAACTTTATACAACATCGCTTAATTCATGGGCATCAGGAGAATATCATCAACTTAATTTCATGAATGATTCAAGTTCCATTGAATCTGGTTGGAAAGTACACACCTTCAAACCTTCAGAGAAATGAATCTCTTAGTCCGCATATCGGCCATTTGCATATTGAGTGCAGTTGCTCAGATATACTTTCCGTGGTGGTCAGCAGTTGTTGTTGCCGTTTTGGTGGAAGCAATTCTCGGAAAAGGAGATAGGACATCCTTTTACACTGGCTTTTATGGCATTGCAATTCCATGGATGATTCTTGCCACTTACATCGATGTGAAAAGTGAGTCGGTATTGACAATCAAAATTTTGGAATTATTCAAATTGCCACAATTTAGTTTCGTTATGATTATAGTGACTGGACTTGTCGGTGGTTTGGTGGGGGGGCTTGGCTCGATGACGGGCGGATGGATTAAAACAGCATTTTCAAGAACAGATGGAGGGAGGAACTAGTATATCGTTGGCACTTGGAAGCGGTGGGGCAAGAGGTCTTGCTCACATTGGGGTGATTCAGGTGTTTAAAGAAGAGGGATTTACAATCGGAAATATTGCAGGAACCTCAATGGGAGCCTGTGTTGGAGGTATTTATTGCGCAGGAAAGTTGGATGTTTTTGAAGATTGGATTACAACAATTAATAAGCGTGAGACTTTCCGCTTGATGGACTTTACCATGTCTACTCAAGGAATGCTAAAGGGACAAAAGGTGCTTGCGCATTTGAAGCAGATTTTGGGAGAAATTCGTATCGAAGATTTTGAAATTCCTTATACGGCAATAGCAACGGATGTTCATACCAAAGAGGAAATTTGGATGCGTACAGGTGACCTTTACACCGTTATTCGTGCATCATCGTCCATTCCAACATTGATGATGCCATCTAAACTCAAAGAACGCTTATTGATTGATGGAGGCGTGCTCAATCCGTTGCCGTTAGAACCGCTAATGCCAAAGACTACTGATTTAGTTGTGGCGGTGAATATCAATGCGAATGCTGAAAGTCATGTTCGCCATCGCGAAGTTCTGCTGTCTTCAGGGATAGATAAACTGCAAGAACAAAGTGAGGAGGAAACCACAGCCTATACCAGTCGAATGGTGAACACGGTGAAGAGCTGGCTTAACATGAGTAAAACGGATGACTTAAGTCAAGTAGATCCTGCTCAAGAAACCACCTTGAACTACCTAGGAATGTTGAATAAAACGTACGATTTTATGCAGGATCGAATGTGCGAACAGAGCATTGAGATACATAAACCTGATATCGTGGTAAATATCCCTCGTACGGTAGGAACCACTTTGGAATTTTATCGGGCCAAGGAAATGGTGGAAGAAGGCAGAACGGCAGCTAAGAAAGCCATCGCCAACTGGAAATTGAAACAACTCGTTCAATGACACTCATAATCGTCATCATTACCGCATTGGTGTCCTTTGCGGCTTTTCAGAATCGGGAGTTAATGTCTAAGTTGATGTTTAATGCCTATTTGGTCAAGCATTCCAACGAGTGGTATCGGGTTATTTCGCATGCGTTTATCCACTCAGGTTGGATGCATTTGGGAATCAACATGTGGGTGCTTTGGCTATTTGGCGGTATTGTAGAAGCTTCATTCGAAGACTATCGAGGTACGACTGGATTGTTCATTTATGCAGCTCTGTATCTTGGAGGAATTCTATTTGCAACGCTGCCTTCTTATGGCCGTCATCAAGATAATTTCAGTTATAACGCTGTAGGAGCCAGTGGGGCAGTAGCAGCTGTTCTATTTTCTGCCATTTACTTCAATCCGACAATGAACCTTTACATCATGTTCATTCCAATACCTATTCCAGCCGTAATTTTCGGAATCGCTTATCTCATCTTAGAATGGTATCAGGATAAAAAGTCGAACGACAATATTGCCCACGATGCTCATTTTTGGGGCGCTGCCTTCGGGTTTATTTTTTCAGTCTTAATGGCTCCTAGTCGTATGCCACTGTTTATCCAAGAGATTACGTATCGGTTTTTAGGATGAAAAAGGCATTATTTCTTGACAGGGATGGCGTTCCGAACCGAGAGCGCGGAGACTACACCTATCTCTTAGCAGATTTTGAGGTTTTACCAGATGTGGTTGATGCACTGAAATTGGCCAAGAAAAAAGGTTATTTGCTCATAGTTATTTCTAATCAAGGAGGAATCGCCAAAGGAATTTATGACCAAAACCAGGTCGAGAAATTGCATGAAGTTTTAAAGGAAAAATTGGCGAAAGTTGACGTGCATTTTGATGAAATCTACTATTGTCAACATCACAACGCGGTAGGGAAATGCCTTTGCCGTAAACCAGACTCTCTTATGTTGGAAAAGGCTATTGCTCGCTTCGATATAGACTCCGCAACTTCAGTATTGATTGGGGATAGCCAGCGCGATATGGATGCTGCTTACAAAGTGGGGGTTCAAGGATTTATGATTGAACCCAATAGTGGGATTTTAAAAATTGTTGAAGGACTGAAATGAGCAAGTTCTTGCTGTTTAATGGTCAGTTTCATGCCGAAGGAGCGGAGCTTCTTCAGGTTACCAATCGTGGTTTAAACTATGGCGATGGTTTTTTTGAATCAATGCGCATTTCAAATGAACGGTTGCCGTTTCTCAAAGGGCATTGGCAGCGCATTCTGCGCGTTTGCAAATTTTTGAGAATTGAGGTTCCAACAGTACTAACCGAACAGAGTTTCAACGAATACGCGTTAGCATTGGCACATCGTAATGGCTACACGAATGCACGCATCCGTTTTCAAGGTTATCGAATGGGCGAGGGGCGCTATGCGCCAGAAAGCAACCATCTTGGTTGGTCCATGATTTGTGAAGAATTAGAAAATTCAGAGTGTATTCTTAACAAGAATGGGCTGCATCTAGGTTTTTGTAACACACATTCAATTAATCCTGCGCCTCAGAGTTCGTTTAAATCAAGCAATTCATTGCCGTATATCATGGCTAGTATGTTCGTGGCCGACAATAAGTTGGATGATTGCTTCTTGCTCGATACGAAAGGATTTGTTGCCGAGGCAACGGGTTCAAACGTTTTTTTACTCAAGGGAAACGAATTGATCACTCCAGACCTTTCAAATGGTGGAGTTCCTGGGGTTATGCGGTCGGTGATACTAAAAGAAGCCGCTACAATCGGACTGAAAACAATTGAAGCACTTGTTACAAAAAGTGATGTGCTTGGTGCTGATGAGTGTTTTCTTACAAATGCTGCTCGCGGAATTCAATGGGTTGGAGCTGTCGAGAAGAAAAGATATTACAAGAGAGGTGCAGAAAAACTGCTCAATCACATCAACACGCAATACAGCCTTATCAGTTAAGTCTTGGATCCTCTGGCATGTTAACCATGTGAGCATAGGGCTCACCCATTCCTCCTAAAATAGTTGCCCAGAGCTTTTCAGGGTGCGGGGTAAACAGTAAGTCTTTGTTTGCACGTGCAACTATCCAACTCTTGCTTTCCATTTCGCTATTCAATTGACCTTCTGCCCAGCCCGAATAACCCACGAAAAGACGAATGTCACCGGGTTTTAATTGCCCAGCTAGTATAAGTGATTTAATCACTTCAAAATCTCCGCCCCAATAAACGCCATCCATAACTTCGGATGAATTTGGAATAAGATCGCCTAACTGGTGTAGGTAATGCAAGGTTTCCTTTTGAACCGGTCCACCTAAACCCAACTTTGCATCAAACGATGGTGCATTTTCAATTGCCTCATTCAGATACATCGGAATTGGTTTGTTCAATATCAACCCAAATGAGCCACTATCACTGTGTTCGGTAAGCAGAACCACCGAGCGCTTGAAGTATGGGTCTTGCATAAACGGCTCTGATATCAGTAGTCGGCCACTTTTGACCTTTAACCGTTGTTTTGGAAACTTGAATATGTCTGAAACATTCATCAGTACCAATAACGCAATTTTCAAATCAAATGTTGAATGTGTAACGGACTTTTTTCTTGATGTATTCTAATGATTCTCTTTTATTAAAAACAAAACCCCTTTTCGAAACTTCGAAAAGGGGTTTTGAACATCTGAAATATCAGACCTTATTTTTTAGCTGCGGCTTTTTTTGCCGGTGCCTTTTTTGCAGCAGGTTTTTTCGCTGCAGTCTTCTTCGCGGCCTCCTTTTTAGGAGCAGCTTCCTTAACATCTTCCTCTTTAGCCTTTGGAGCTGGCTTTTCTTTTTTCACTGGAGCAGTGTAAGCTGCTTCACTCTTTTTTTGTCTTCGCTTGCCGTAACTGCCATTGGCAATCTTACCACGCTTCGATTTAATATCTCCTTTTCCCATAATATTTGAATTTTTTTGGTTCGAGTCTATCACAAACTTAGCAAAATTGAACGGCTAAGGCTATGAGAAAAGCTATGTATGCAAAAACGGCTCAAGCAATTCTGCTTGAGCCGTTTCAAAAGTGAAATAATGAATCCCTATTTCGTAAGTATCAAACGCTCTGAAACGTTTAACCTATCGCCTTTTACAACGAGGGTGTAAACACCTGTTGCGAGTCCCTGTGTATCAATCTGATGAGTGCCCGCAGAACCGGTCGTCTGGTACTTCCAAACTTCCTGTCCAACTGCATTCAGCATCCTGAAGTCAAGTTTAGATGACGCATCTGAGTTATAGCTAAACGTGAAATTATCGGAAGAAGGATTAGGATACACACGTAGGTCAAACTTCTCTGTTTCACTTATGTCAACCGTTATCGAAGAACAACCTTCAATTATGATGTCATCAAGATCTAAGTAAAATTGATCCAATGCGGTATGATGAAATCCGATATAAACACTTTGAAACGCGTATGGATTAGATGGAAGTGGTACGGATTTGGCTGTCCAAACGGTATCTCCATTTGTTGATGCTGCGTTATCAGCCACTGAGAATAGTGTCGTTGCTCCTGTGAAGTTTGCAACAGCTGTTCCAGTGGTGTTTACGAGTACACTGTAGCCATCTCGGTACGAGTTGCTTCCATAGCGATGTTTCCAAGTGAGGGTTCCACCATCTGAAGGCATTGTAATAGGACCGAATGTTAGCCAGTTGTTTGCTGGAACAGTGGTATTTACAAACCATGATGCTGCCCTGAGGAAGAAATTCGTGTCGCCAGGTGCAACAACTTCGTAGAACCCCATCCATTCAGAATTCCATCCTGCATTGGCAAGATTCGGATCAACGGTCTGTTGATCAATATCCGCAGCAAGGACATCGAAGTTCGGGGCATCGGTATTGTTTACATAGAACAAATCTCCATCAAACTCCATCAAATCTTCACAAGTAGTGGTTGTGCCTCCGCCACCTCCAACGCAGAAATTCTGAGTTTCAGATGATCCGTAGGCGGCATTTTGGGTAGTCATCTGCACAAGTGTGGTGCTACCGTCAGTTATGCTGTAGTTACCGTTAACGGAACATCCTGTCCATTGCGCACCATACATTCCATCACCTTCACTATCGTAAATATTGAAATTGTAGCAACCTTGAGCAAGACAGAATGACTCAACGAACTGTTCGCCACTAGCATTATTGGTGTAAGGGCCTCCTGAAGCAACAACAGAGTTGCTGGCATTTCTCACGTCCCAAGTTACTTCCGAACCCCAACAATCAACAGAAAGTGTTAGCGTAACTGCGTTTCCCCCAGTAGCCACGCTGAAGCTGGTTGAAGTTTGATCATTGCTCGTCACTTGATCTGTATTGCTGCCATTAAGTGTACCTGATGACGTTCTTGCTGTGAAAGTATGAGCACCAGCAGAAGTAGTTACTGAGTTTAAAGTAACTGTTGTAGAGCTGTTAGACGCCAAACTACCAGTCCAATTATAATTGGTAGGAGTTTGTGCATCCACGTAATATTGAATCTGAACAGATGTCAAAGTCGTTGCCCCATAGTTGTTCAATGTAACAACTGGCGTAAACGTGGTTTGACACAAAGAACCAGATGGATTAGAGATAGCCGAAATGGCGGCATCAAAGTTTGTCGAAACGCCACAATTGTTTGTGTTGACTAACGCACTTCTTATTCCAGTTAGCACTGCTCTCATATTCGTTTTCTGTCCTGCACTGAACTGATCTTGACAATCTTCGTCCGTGTAATCCATATAGTTTTCAATTTGAGCACCTGAACAAGATGGTGTACAGCCGTTATTCTGAACAGTTGGCGGTGTATCACAGATTCTGTCATTTTGAGTGCTACAGTTGCTTTCTGAACAGCTATTTCCAAATGGATGGGCAAGAGACAAGTAATGTCCAACCTCATGCGTAAGTGTTCTGTTCAATTTTGTTGCAAACCACAACCTGTATCCAAGTGAACCGGTTGGGTCATTTCCTACACAAAGGTTAAGCGCCACAACACCGTCAATGTCGCTCAAGGCAGTAATTGGGCTTTGCGGTAAATAAGCGTATCCTAAGGTGCCTCCAAAAAAGTTGTTCGTGTTGGCAACGTCCGCACCGTTGTTGTCAATTTCGGAAACAACCCAAATGTTAAGGTAGTAACGGTTATCCCATCTGCTAAGAGCCTTTACCTGCACATCGTTTGTGTTTGTGGATATTCCGCCACTAGCGTAACCGCTAACACTTGTTCCGTTTACACGGTTGATTCCTGAATGCGGATTGCCTTGCGGGTCAACGCCTGCTAAACAGAACTGAATTTCAATATCTGGTCCAGCTCCTTGAGCAACACCACCATTTGCGCTTGTTCTTCTATAATCTCGATTCAATGCATCAATTGCACTCGTAATTTGAGCAGTAGAAATGTTCGTTCCACTACCAACGGCTTCTCCTTTATGAATTATATGGAAAACAACCGGAATAGTGTAAACAGGAGGAGTAGCACGCGTTCCGGCTTCCATTTCCCGTACAATCTGGTCGGTGATTTGACGAGCTTCCTCAACACCTTCACGATAAGCAGGATTACGTTCCATCAATGCATCAGACACACTTTGCTGCAAGCATCGTTCTCCGACTACACCATTCTCATAATTCGCATGAATATCATCGAGGGTCAGGACCGTCTTGTGAACATTGACGTTAGCTTTTGCAGCTTTATTTGAAAACGGAATGATGGTATTGCTCTGACCGAAAACGGTTGATGAGGTCAGAAACAAGGTAAGGATGGTAGCTAACTGTTTTATCATTTTGGTGTGATTTGAATAACGCGACAAACAAACAAAAAAAACCAAACTGAAAGAGCGTCTCTAGGGATGGAAACCAGATAATTGTCTTAAATGCAACGAGTTGAAACATAATCGACAGCCTCCGACATCATTTTTGGAATTCAGAAGGTGAATAAGCTGTTCATAACCTGTTCATTAAGCGGTTGAAACAAGGGGCATAACTCTGGTCTAGCTTTTTTGGGGAGGTAGAGTTGTATGCTCTACATTTGGTATCAACAAGTGAGGGATAAAAGGCTGGTTGAAAGACCACTCTCAAGAAACCCCAAGGGGATTTTGAAAAGAGCCACCCGAAATCCCATTCGGTCTTAGGAAAGGATGGGTGAGGTAGCTGAAAGAAGTGATTCTTAGGAAGAACAGAAGTCAGCGAAGTCAACTCAGTAAGTAGCTTGCTGCTGAAAAGGAAGGGGAAGTCAGAATAACAACAGCTTGTCGCTGAAATTAGACCACGGTCTTTTTAAGGTGAAACGGAGGTCAATCGCAAGATTGGACTCCGTTTTTGTTTTATCCAATCATTGTGGCTGATTTTTTGCCAATTGAAGCGCCAATAGCAACACCCATTCCTCCCAACCGAACAGAACAGGTAACGTTCTCTGAAATACGATTCATGATTACTTTTTTTGTTTCTCCAATTCCCATGATGCCAGACCAACGATGTTCAATTTCGAACTCAGTTTCAGGCAAAATGATTGTTCGAATAATTTCGTCAAGCTTATTTTGAATCTGAGACGAAATTTCCAGTTCCGTGGTCGTTTCACCTGTCTTATCTAGTTGACGGCCTCCTCCAAATAATATTCTATTTCCAACATTTCTGAAGTAGTAATAGCCCTCGTCCATATGAAAAGTACCTTTTACTTTCAGGTTTTCAATTGGAGAAGTAACAAGCACCTGAGCACGAGCAGGCTTTACATCCGCATTAGGCAGTAGATGGGCAGCAAATCCATTCGTTGCGATGTGCATACGTTTTGGTTTTATGATGAGACCACTCTTTAATTCAACTTCAACACTGCTGCTTAAATCGTTGAATCGTACAATCTCCGAGCCGTTCAAGATTGCAACATCTAGTTGTGCAGCGAGCTTCAATAGGTGAGCCATCATTTTTCCTGTATCCAACGCACCTTCATACTGGTTCAACAGCAGGTGCTCAACTCCCGAAAAACCAAAATCAGCAATTCGATTATCGGCAAGACTGTAGGTCTGCTTTATTCCGATTCGATTTTCAATTTCCTTGTTAGCACGTGAAATAAACGTCAAACACTTCTCGAATAAGTCGTCATCTTCTTTTCTGAATACCTCGAAACCACCACACGCTTGGTATTCTAGGTTCTTGTCGCCAACGAGCGTACGAAGTTCAGTAAGACCGTTAAGTCGTTCTTCCACCAATTCGAAAACCTCATCTTCAGACAAGGTTTTTAGGTCAGAGAGAATTTCACTTGCGCTTCCAAAACACGCAAAACCTGCATTTTTAGTACTGGCTCCTGACGGCAACATTCCTTTTTCAAGAACCAGTACCTTGGCCGCAGGATTTTTTCTTTTGTAAAATATCGCGGTAGTTAAGCCTACTATGCCACTACCCACAATCAGCAGGTCAATGGTTCTTAGGTACTGCTTAATCTCCCAAAAACTGATATTAGGTGGAAATGACATATTTTTCGAAGGTAAACTTGACACAGATTAACTTCATCAAAAGTGAAACAAAAAGCCTGAATTCGGGTAGTATACCAGTTAAGCGCAAATCTGTGCAATAGATGATTTTGAGAAGATTGATACATCCCGCTGCGAAACTTGTTCTTACGATAAGCCTTTTCTGCTTCACTTTTTTTGCCTCGGCTCAAGATAAAGGACTTGATGTTTCAGGTGCTGTAAAAGAGGGCTGGAAAGGACTCGAAGGAACTAAAGTTACACTCTATAAGAACGGTTCAGTAGACAAGTCGTTCACTACTTCTGCTAACGGTAAGTTCACATTTTTCTTTGAGGTGAATGCGACTTACATGCTAGATGTAAGTAAGCCAGGTTACGTGGCAAAGAAGATTGAATTCAACACAACGGTTCCAGCAGATGCTCCCATGGTTTGGGAGTTTGATTTTATAGTAGAGTTATTTCAAGATCAATCTGGTTTGAACAAAGCCATTTTCTCAAATCCGGTAGCTAAGGTTCATTATAACGCTCAGTACAATGAATTTGATTATGACCTCGATTATTCCATGGAGTTTCAAAA
>ERZ888423.3208-NODE-3208-length-11055-cov-4.973909_pt1 | contig 11055 bp, 11 predicted proteins | sample MGYA00520523_ERZ888423 | MGnify/ENA primary metagenome ERZ888423 (study PRJEB32303, sample SAMEA104408611) | aquatic metagenome | biome: Brackish water; feature: Pelagic; material: water | place: Baltic Sea | collected 2014-06-08T10:24:00 | depth 30,27 m ...
GGGTAGGCCGAACTGTTTGCCCCGCACGAGGTCGACGATGCTGGCATCGAGGCCGCTGCGGATCTTGGGTCCGGTCACACCGAGCAGCAAACCCGAGAGCAGGGTGCTCATGCCCAGGGTGGCGACGATCGACGGTACACCCAGCCGAACCGAGATGAGGGCGTTGATCATGCCGATCAGCGCCCCCAGTCCGAGAACGAACAGTGCCGCCAGCCCAACCGGTCATCCGTGGTCGACATCGAGCCAGACCAGCACCGATGCCCCGAGGGAGAAGGATGCCCCGATCGACAGGTCGAACTCGCCAGCCGAGAGGCTGATGAGCAGGCCCAAGGTCAGGACAAGGAGGGCCGACTGCGATCCGAGGATGTTCTGGAGGTTGGTCATCGTCCCGAACGTGTCGGGCTTCCAGACCCAGAAGACGGCAATGACGGCCACCCAGGCGATGAGGATCGCATACTTCTCGACCAGTCGACCGAACGATGGACGAGGCTTGCCCGGTGCAATGGCCGACGTTGCCGTTGTCATCGTCTCGTTTCCGTTCTCCGATCCGGCGCTGTCGATGGTGAGGTCGCCCGACGTCTCGGTTGTCGTGCCGGTGTTGGCATCGATGGCCGTCATGCCACGGACTCGCGGCAGGTCAGCAGCGGCATCACCTTTTCGCCGAAATCGGTGACGCCCTGCACGAAGTCGTCGAAGACCAGCATCATGCCGCTGGTGCCCTCGATGGCTGCGAACTCGTCGACCTTGGCCGCAACCGTTTCGGGACAGCCGGCGATGATGGCGATGTTGAAGAAGCAGGCTCCTTGCAGTTCGGTGATCCGGGCGGCCGTGGCGCCGGAGTTGTCCATGGCGGCCTGCCCGGTCATGAAGGCAATGGCGTCGAGGTCGGCGTTCTCTCGGTAGTACTGCACCTTGGCTTCGGCCTCTTCGTCGGTTTCGCCTATGACGACGATGAACAGGACGTACGAGCCGACGTCGCGTCCCGTGACGGCGGCTGCGTCGAGCAACTGCCGGTTGGCGGCTGCAACGACTTCGGTATCGGCGTCGCCGATGACGAAATTGTGATTGCAGTGTTCTGCGGTGAACTGCATGCCACGCGGCGACTAGCCGGCCGAGACCAACTTGATCTCGTTCTTCGGCAGCGGGCTGCAGCGGCAATCGTCCATCTCGAAGAACTTGCCCTTGAAGTCGCTCTGGCCCTTCGACCAGAGGTCCTTCATGATCTGCACGTATTCCGTGGTGTAGTCGTAGCGGTTCTCGAAGTAGTCGTCGCCCGGCCACACGCCCATCTGTTCGTACTCGGACTTGTTCCAACCCGAGACCAGGTTCAGCCCGAATCGACCGTTGGAGATGTCATCGATCGTCATCGACATGCGGGCCGCGATCGCAGGATTGATGGTCAGGGTCGCGACCGAGGCGTAGAGCTGGATGCGTTCGGTCACTGCCGCCAGGCCGGCCATCAAGGTGAACGACTCCAGGTTGTGATCCCAGAACTCGGTCTCACCTCCGAAGCCGCGCAGCTTGACCATGGAGAGAACGAAACCGAAACCGTAGTCCTCGGCCCGTTTCACGATCTCCTTGTTGAGCTCGAACGACGGCATGTACTGCGGCGATGCCTTGGAGATCATCCAACCGTTGTTTCCGATTGGAATGAAGACGCCGAATTCCATGAGATACCACTCCCTGTTGGCTGATGTGTGGGAGAACGTACGGGCCAGCTTTTCGGGCCGGAGTCCAATTTGTTAACGGCTAGTGCCGAAACTCTGACCCCGGAGTGACGTCGGGTGCGAGGTCGGCCAGCGGGGCGAGCCCGGGGTAGCCTCGATCCGCTATGCCGATCCGAATCCCCGACGCGCTACCGGCCCGCGAAATCCTCGAACGCGAAGGCGTCATGGTGATGGACGAGTCGACCGCGACTCGTCAGGACATCCGGCCCCTGCAGATTGGTCTGCTCAATCTGATGCCGGACAAGGTCGTGACCGAAACCCAGCTCGCCCGATTGCTCGGGTCGACACCTCTCCAGGTCGAGTTGACCTTGGTCCGCATTGGTAGTCACGATGCCAAGAACACCACCCAGGAGCACCTGATCTCGTTCTACCGGACGTGGGACGAGGTGAAGCACCGTCGGTTCGACGGGTTCATCATCACCGGTGCACCGATCGAGACGCTCGAGTTCGCCGAGGTCAACTACTGGCCCGAGTTGACCGAGATCCTGGACTGGACGACCACCAACGTGCATTCCACCTTCACCATCTGTTGGGGGGCCATGGCGGCCATCTGGCACTTTCACGGTGTGCCCAAGTACCTGCTGTCGAACAAGGCCTTCGGGATCTACCACCATCGCAATCTCCACCCGAACTCGCCCTACCTGGCCGGCTTCTCCGACGACTTCGAGGTCTCGGTCTCCCGATGGACCGAAGTGCGGGCGGCCGACATCCCACCCGACTCGGGCCTCGAACTGCTGATGGACTCCGACGACACCGGCATCTGTCTCGTGGCCGAGGCAGAGGGAAACCGGCTCTACATGTTCAACCACGTCGAGTACGACTCCACATCGTTGGCCGCCGAGTACTTCCGAGACGTCGAAGCCGGTAAGGCCATCGAGTTGCCCCACAACTACTTTCCCGAGGACGACACGACCCAGCAGCCCCGCAACCGATGGAGATCCCACGCCTTCCTGCTGTTCGGGAACTGGATCAACCAGGTGTACCAGTCGACGCCCTTCGATCTGCCCTCGGAGTCTCCGTCGGGTCCGGGGCCGATCGGTTCCCCGTCCGATGCCAGGGGGTGACCTACCCTGATGCGATGCGATTGACCCACCCGGAATCGAAACGGGCCCTCGGCGTCGTCCCCATCGTCGTCCTGACGGTCGCCGCGCTGCTGGCCGGACTCGTCGCTGCCGTGTCCGCGCAACCGGTCGACGCCTCGGTGCCCACCTCCGAAACCCTGTACGACCCCCGCCCCCAGAACAGTTGGGGCGTTTCGGGGCTCGACCCCGGTTCGGGCAACTTCCAATTCTCTTCACCGGTCTTCGCGTTGGAGGAGGTCGGCAACACGATGTTCGTCGGCGGCAAGTTCCTTCAGGCCACCAACGGAGTGCTGAGTGGCGACCAGCCCTATCTGGCTGCCTTCACCGTCGCGTCGGGGACGTGGCAGCCGGCGTTCGATCCCGAGTTGACCTGGTCGGTCTTCGCCTTGGCATCCGACGCCGCCCGCAATCGGCTCTTCGTCGGCGGTGAGTTCCCCTCGGTCAATGGCAACTCCTCGGCTGCCGGCTTCGCCGCCATCGATCCCGTCAATGGGAACCTGGATTCCGCCTTCTCGGTTCGCCTCGGGGCGTTCGGGGGGGGCCCAACCTCGAGTACACGCCCTCGAGGTGTCCGGCGGCTATCTCTACATCGCCGGTTTCTTCAACTCGATCACGGGCTCGAACGGTCAGCAGGTGGCGGTCAACAAGGTGGCGCGGGTTTCGTTGGCGACGGGCAATGTCGATGCCTCGTGGGCGCCCAACGTTGCCGATGGAACAGTGTGGTCCCTCGCAGTGGACTCCGTCGGCGGTCGCGTGCTGCTGGGAGGCACCTTCACCACCGTCAACGGAACCGCGACACCCTTGTTCGCCATGGTCAGCTCGGCCAGCGGTGTGCTCAGTTCCTACGACCGAAACTTCGGGACGTACTACTTCGCCGAGGCCGGGCTCAGCTATGTCGCCGCCATTCGAGTTGCGGGTGACCGCATCCTCGTCGGCGGTCAGCGGCATCGTGTGGTGCTCACCGATCGGGACCTCCGGGTGTTGACCGTGCACATCACCGATCGCTACCAGGCCGCCAACGGGGGAACCGGTGGCGACATCCAGACCATCGAGGTGAGCGGCAATGTCGCCTTCATCGGATGTCACTGTTGGGGGCAGGTCAACCGCGAGCTGCCGGACAAGACCAAGACGCTCGAATACACCGACGTGAGGTCCACCTTCGCCCTCGATCTGACGACGGGGCGGTTGATCGACTGGTTCCAACCCGACTTCAGCGGCACGGCCGGCACGTGGGCGATGGAGGTCGACCAGGCTGGTTGCCTCTGGGTGGGCACCGACGCGACCCAGGCCGGCCAGGTCCCGGCCCGTGGGGTCGTGAAGCTCTGTCAGGGTGACAATCTGACCAATCGCCCGGGGGTCACCGCACGGCTTTCGAGCAATGGCCCCTCCAGCAGCGGTGCCCAACGAGCCATCGACGGTGACTATCGGACCAATCTGGTGGTGGGAAGTCAGTGGTTCGCCGTGTCGAGCGCCGAGACCACCCCCTACCTCGAGATCGACCTGGGCCGGCTGCGATCCGTCGACGACGTGATCCTGTGGGCTCGCACCGACGCCGAGCGGCTCGATCTGCGCGATGTTCACGTGTGGTCGTCGGCCACCCCGATCACCAGCGACGACTGGTCGGTGCTGCGGGCCGACCCTGGAGTGTTCGAGACATCTCGTCTGGGCAGCCACGCCGGTAAGCGAACGCTCAGTTTCGGTGTCGACCGACCCGTTCGCTACCTCCGGATCGAGGTCGATTTCGGCGGCGCGGGAGCGCCCGATGTCTTCCAGATGGCCGAGGTCGCCGTGACCAACGCGACAACCGTCGGTCGATGCGGTGACCCGTCGGCCCCCTACGACGGCATCGGCGGCCATCCGGGGATGGTGTACCGCCTCTATTGCGCAGTCTTCGCCCGGGAGGCCGACGCTGGCGGTTTCGCCTTCTGGGTTGACTCACCGAAGACCATTCGAGCGATCGCCGCCGACTTCATCCACGCTCCGGAGTTCGCCGCCACCTACGGCAGCGTGACCAATGCCCGGTTCGTCGAGCTGCTGTACCAGAACGTGCTCGGCCGCAACCCCGACGCCCCGGGCAGTGCATTCTGGCTGGGGCGCATGGCCTCCGGGATGACCCGTTCCGAAGTCGTCCTCGGCTTCTCCGAGTCGCCCGAGTTCCGGCAGGTCACCTACACCGGTTGACTCCTGGCCCGAGCGCTTGTCGGAACGGCAGGTGATCCAACCGTAGGTTCCGGCCGCCAGTGAGGCCACGCCCCCGATCAGCAAGGAGAATCGGGGGTCGACGGCATCGCTGGCCCAGCCGACGATGGGACCTCCGATCGGCGTCGAACCGAGGAGTGCGACGGAGAACAGGGCCATCACCCGGCCTCGGAACTCGGGGATGGCGTGCAGTTGCAGCCTGGCGTTGGACAGGGCGATCACGGCCACAGAGAGGGCGCCGACCGGAGGCATCAGAAGATAGAACCAAGTGAGGGTCGGCATCAGGGCGGCCACACAGACGAGACAGCCGAGCAGAAGCGCAGACCATGCCAGTGCCGACGCCGTTGCCTTGCCGATCCCTGCCGTTGCCAGACCACCGACGACGGCGCCCAGACCCATCAGGGTGGTCATGGTGGCCAGTCCCCCCGGACCTGCCGAGAAGGTGAACTCCGAAACGAGTGGCAGGGTGGTCGGGAACTCCTGGGTGAAGGTGCCGACGAGGGCGAGGATGATGAGCGTGGTCCGCAAGGTCCGGTCCTGCCACGCGTAGCGAAACCCTTCGCGCAATTGGCCGGGGCGACGGACGGCTCGCTTCGACGGAACGAGATCGGCGGTCCGCAGGGCCAGAAGCGCTCCCACGACGACGAGGAAGCTTGCTCCGTTCAACAGGAAACACATGCCGATGCCGACGCTCGAGATGACGAGCCCGCCGATGGCCGGACCGATGGCTCGGGCCGCGTTCACCACGACGCTGTTCAAGGTGACTGCGTTGGTGATCTCACTGGGTCCGACCATCTCGAGGACGAAGGTGTGGCGACTCGGATTGTCGACCGCGGTGACCAGTCCGAAGCCCAGGGCCAACGTGTAGATCATCCACACCTCGATGACACCGGTCACGGTCAACACACCGAGCACCACGGCGAGGGCCGCCGCCACCGACTGCGTCCAGATCAGGAGCAGGCGTTTGTCGAACCGATCGGCGACGACTCCTCCGAGCGGCGCGAGCAGCAGCGTCGGCAAGAACTGGGCCGCCATGACCGCCCCCAGAGCCGAGCCCCGGCCGGTCAGCTCCAGCACCAGCCAGGACAATCCGAGCAGCTGCATCCACGTCCCGCTGAACGAGACGAGTTGGCTGAAGAAGAACAGTCGGTAGTTGTGATTGCCGAGCGATGAGAACGTCTTGTGGAGGACGGTCTTCTGGAGAGCAGTGTTCATGAAACGAACACGATCAACCGCCCGGGAGTCGTGTCGACGACCGGACGGTTAGTTCGGGGTTACGCAAGTTGGTGGCGTCGTTCCGCCCCGCGTGAGCAGCGAAAACGGTAGGCGAGACGGGCGAATCGCCACCGGACAGGAAGAAGTGCCAGGGCGAGAATGGGGTGTGGAGGGCAGGTCCGACCTCGGCGTCCCGACTCCGTGGCCCACAACGGTGTTCCTGGCGGTCAGAGCCGTCATCGGCGGTGGCCAGTGACGCCAGAAGTGGTGCCGGCGGTGGCGGATGCCTGATTTTCGGGCCTGTTTGCCGAGGTCAGAGGCTTTCCCGGTCGGCGAAATCGCAGCGTTATCCAAGCGTTACGGATGTGACCAGGACCGGAAACAGTCCGGACGGAACATGCCTTCAGCGGGAATTCCGCAGGAGGTCACAACGATGCCGTCGTCACCAGTCATGTCGTCGTCAGCGGTCGCGATGCCGTCCCACAAGTCGGCGGAGATCTCGGACCAGCCCTCGTCGGCATCACCGACATCCGCAGGTACGCCGATGCTGGAGATCCGCGATCTGGTCACCGAGTTCGATACGCCGGGCGGTCCGCTCCGCGCCAATGATGGCATCTCGTTCCAACTCGAAGCTGGTTCGGTGCTCGGCGTGCTCGGAGAGTCAGGTTCGGGGAAGAGCGCGATGCTGCGGACAATTCTCGGAATTCAGCCCCGTTCGACACGAGTGTTCGGACAGATTCTTCTGGACGGCAACGATCTCCTCGCCATGAATGCAAAGCAGCGTCGGGCAACTCGTGGCCGTCAGATTGCAATGGTGTTCCAAGACCCGCTCACCGCCCTCGATCCCGTCTACACCGTGCGCGAGCAGTTGGTCGAGACCATTCGGGTCCACGACGACCCGGGAACGAAGCTCGCGAATGCCCGAGCTCTGGAACTCTTGGAGTTGGTACAGATCCCCTCTGCCGAGCGTCGCCTCGATGCCTACCCCTTCGAGCTGAGCGGCGGCATGCGTCAACGGGTCGTGATCGCGATTGCCTTGGCCTGCAGGCCGAAGTTGCTCCTCGCCGACGAACCGACGACGGCGCTGGATGTGACGGTTCAGGCCCGTGTGCTGGAGTTGCTCGGCGAGCTCCGCAAGGAGCTGGACATGGGGGTGATCTTCGTAACCCATGATCTCGCCGTTGCTGCATCGGTCGCCGATCGGATCGCCGTGATGTACGCAGGCCGCGTCGTGGAGTTCGGAACCGTCGACGAGATCGCCGACGCCCCGGCCCATCCGTACACCCGAGGTCTCATCGGAGCCAACGTCGAACCCGGTCAGACGGACCGGTTGGTGCCGATTGCCGGATCGCCTCCGAACCTTGCCAACCTCCCGCCCGGCTGCGCCTTTGCCCTCCGATGTCCCGAGGTCACCTCGAGTTGTTGGGCGTCGAGGCCCGAACTCGTCACGATCGGAACAAGCGGTCGGCTGGCCCGGTGTATTCACGTGGAGGCAACCCAATGACCCAGCTCATCGGTCGACGGTTGCTGCAGGCCATTCCGACCATGCTCGGTGTCACGATTCTGATCTGGCTCCTGCTCTCGATCCTGCCCGGGGACCCGCTTGCCGGTCTGCTCCCGCAGGACGCTACGCCGGAGGACCGCTTGGAGCTCGAGGAGCGCCTGGGCCTCGATGACCCGCTTGCCGTCCAGTACGTGAACTGGCTCGGAGACGTCGCGCAGGGAGATTTCGGCTATTCGCCCTTCCGACGCAAGGACGTCAGCGCGCTGATCGGCGATGCCTGGGCCAACACGCTCGTCCTGGCCGGCGTCTCCGCTGTGTTCGGCTTGGCCGTCGGTCTGTTCAGCGGCACGTTGGCCGGGGTGTATCGGGGGAGAGGAGTGGATCGCGCCGTTTCTGCAGGATCGATGTTCGGCGTCAGCGTGCCGTCGTTCTGGATCGCCATTCTCATGCTGATCGTGTTCTCGGCTCAACTGAAATGGCTTCCGGCGGGGGGCATCGGGAACCTGTCCGAGGACGGTCTGTGGGGGTACAGCAAATACCTCGTCATGCCGGTCATCGCCGGCTCGTTGATCACGGTCGCCATCACTGCCCGCGTGACGAGGGCCAGCATCGTCGAGTCCTACCAGGCAGATTCCGTCGACATGTTGCGAGCCAAGGGTCTCTCTGAGCGTCAAGTGCTCTGGCACGTGGCGAAGAACGCGTTGGCCCCCGTGCTGACGACATCGGGGTTGCAGGTTGGTTATCTCCTCGGCGGCTCGGTCCTCATCGAGACGATCTTCTCCTGGCCCGGCCTCGGGCAGCTCGTGTTCAACGCCATCACGGCCCGCGATCTTGCCGTCGTGCAGGCAACGACGCTGGTGATCGCCATGACGTTCGTCGTCCTGAACCTGCTGGTCGACATTCTGCAAGCCGTTGTCGACCCCCGAGTGAAGAGAGCTGTTTGACCATGCCCCTTGTCGCTGATGCCACGACCGGCGCTGCCGTCGATCCACCAGTTGATCTCGACCTCAGCATCGACCCGGCCGAACTGGCTCGCAACTGGCAGGCCGCCGACATGCCTGCAGCGCCGCGGTCCTTCCGCCAGCAGGCCCAGCACCGGTTGCGAAGGAACCGCACGGCGATGTTCGCCGCTGCCGTTCTCCTCGCTCTGGTTCTGAGCGCAATCGCTGCTCCACTGCTGTCGTCCTACGATCCGGTCATCGGTGAGGCCACCGATCGACTCCTTCCCATTGGTTCCCCCGGGCACCTGCTGGGAACCGACGAACTGGGTCGCGACATGCTGTCGAGACTCCTGCACGGTGGACGGCTCTCGTTGATCACGGGTCTCGCGCCCGTGCTTGCCGCAACCTTCATCGGAACCCTCGTCGGTGCAGGAGCCGCCTACGTCGGTGGTCGAGTCGAATCGGTTGCCATGCGCATCATGGACATGCTCTACGCCTTCCCGGCCGTTCTGCTCGCCATCGCCATCGGCGCCTCGCTGGGGCAAGGGCTGGCCAACGTGATCATCTCCCTCACCGTCATCTACATCGCGCCGATCGCCCGGGTCGCACAATCGGCGACCCGCTCGGTGAAGCTCAGCGAGTACATCGAAGCGGCCCGCCTGACCGGTGCCTCGACGTTCACGATCATTCGCACCCAGGTGTTGAAGAACATCGTCTCGCCGATCTTCGTCTACGCCTCGGGCCTGGTCGGCCTGTCCATCGTCATTGCCTCGAGTCTCAGCTTTCTGGGGCTCGGTGTTGCCCCACCTGATCCGGAGTGGGGGTACATGCTGAACAGTCTCCGCGGCTCGATCTATGTCCAACCCTGGGTTGCCGCATTGCCTGGCCTGTTCATCTTCATCACCTCCATCGCCTTCAACATGTTGGCCGACGGCATCCGGGATGCCTTCGACGTGAAGGAGACGGAATGAGCTCCCACACCTATGCGATCAACCCAACCGAAGCCGGTAGGGCCCCCGGAGAACCGCCGCTCCTCGAAGCCAAGGGCATCTCCAAGTCCTTCCCGGTCCGGCTCGGTACCTTCGCCCGAGGTGCCGTCTCGGCCGTCGACGATCTGTGGCTGACGGCCGAGAAGGGGCAAACGGTCGGAATCGTCGGCGAATCCGGATGCGGCAAGTCGACGGCAGCCCGATTGATTCTCGGTTTGATCGACTGTGACGAGGGCGAGATCCTGTTCGAGGGTGAGGATGTCAACGTCATCAAGACCGACACCTACAACCGTCGGCAACTCCGACGGAATCTCCAGATGGTCTTCCAGGACCCGTACTCGTCATTGAACCCGCGGGCATCGATCGGTGAGCTCATCGGGTTCCCCATGAAGGTGCATGCCTTCCCGGCCGACGAGATCGGCGACCGGGTCGGGTCGTTGTTGGAATCGGTCGGGCTGCACCGAAATCACGCTGCGTACTACCCGCATCAGATGTCGGGCGGTCAACGGCAACGAGTCAACATCGCCCGGGCCCTGGCGCTCGACCCCAAGTTGATCGTGTGCGATGAGGCGGTCTCTGCCCTCGACAAGTCGGTGCAGGCCCAGGTCCTCGAACTGCTTCGAGATCAGCAGGCCGAACATGGCTTCGCCTACCTGTTCATCAGCCATGACCTGAACGTCGTCGAGTACGTGAGCGACGTCGTCGTCGTGATGTACCTGGGTCAGGTGGTCGAGGTGTGTACCTCCGAACGGCTCTACGAGGACCCGCAGCATCCCTACACAAAGGCACTGCTGGATTCGGTACTCACCCTGAGCCGGCGTCATGAGGAGCCGGCCAGCAAGCTCGAAGGCGAGATCCCGAGCCCGATCAACCCGCCGTCAGGTTGTCGGTTCCGTACCCGTTGCCCCCACGCCATGCCGATCTGTGCCGAACAGCGACCGGCCCCGGTGGCAACCGAACCGGGCCACACCGTCTCCTGTCATCTGTACGCCGATGGCGGGCAGGGGCCGGTGACGATCGATCTGAGCAGCACCGATTCCGAGAGCGCCGATTCCAAGAGCACCGTTCGCCGAGCGATCTGAGCCATACCCGACCCGTTGCCGGCCGATCGGCCGGAACGTATCCAGGAGGAAACCATGCCAGAACCAACCGATGTGACTGCGACCGTGACAGGACTGCTCGAAGCAGCCGGCTTGCCGGTGAGCGACGAGGAGCGAGAGGCGTTCATTGGTGTCTATCCAACACTGCGTGCCGGCGCCGACAGCCTCTACATCGAAGAGGTTCGCTACGAGGAACCTGCGTTGATCTTCTCGGCGGTCGCGAAATGACCGGGATGCCGGTCACACTCACCGAAGCCGCAGCCGGAGTCGTGGCCGCAGCTCAAGCCGTGCAAAGAGC
>ERZ888423.3209-NODE-3209-length-11049-cov-9.249318_pt1 | contig 11049 bp, 11 predicted proteins | sample MGYA00520523_ERZ888423 | MGnify/ENA primary metagenome ERZ888423 (study PRJEB32303, sample SAMEA104408611) | aquatic metagenome | biome: Brackish water; feature: Pelagic; material: water | place: Baltic Sea | collected 2014-06-08T10:24:00 | depth 30,27 m ...
CAGGGTGATGGGCCCCAGCGGCCTGGTGGGCAGCGGTCTTCTCTGAGTCGGCCGGAGGCTGGTTCTTCCTCCGCCGCCGCTGCTTCCCCAGCTCAGGGTCGCACCCAGGCCACGGCCCCGACGCCACCCCCATCTGCCCCGGCCGACCTCGGCCAGGTGCCCCTCGATACCAAGACGATCCAGCACCTCCACAGCACCCTGCGGGCCCTGCCACGGCCACTCCTGGAGAGCCTCACCCGGGCCTTCCGCAAGCGGTTCCAGGTGCCCGAGGAGGCGGCGACGATCGCCGATCGGATCAACCAGAAGTGCCACCACGACTGGATTGAGACCTTCCTGGTGTCGCACCGGGAGGTGCGCCCAGCAGATCAGCACCAGGCGAGCAGCGACTGAGTCCCTGGCGCCAATGCGCATCCCCTGCTAGTACAGGTGTACGCCCGTCGTGGTTGTCATGGTGCCGGTCCCGCTCTCCCGTCTGCAGCCTTCCCGCACCGACGAGATCGAGGACTGGCCCTACCTCGATGAGGGCACCCTGCAGAAGACCCGCAGCCGCAAGGTCTGCATGACCTGCCACTGGTTCCGCCACCACGCCGGGGTGAACTGCATCCCGGTGCTCACCTGCCAGCTGCACCAAGGGCTGATCGCGCATGGTGAGCACCTCACCAGCCGCTGCCAGGGCTGGACCGACGACTTGGTGCGGCAGAAGGGCTGGGCGCCGGAGGTGGCCTGAGCGGCATATGAACTTCACCGACAGGCCCGGCCGGCCGCCGCTCTCACCCCGGGAAGGCTGGCTGAGCGACGGCCGCCAGGTGCTGCACTTCATGCCATGGCGTTACGACCGCTGGAGCCAGAGCCTGGAGGTGACCCTCGGGGAGCTCATACCCAGCGGAGAGCCAGCACTATTCCAAGCTGCGCAGTGAGCTCACAGGCGAGCAGGCGATCCGGCTCTGGGCCCAGAAGCGGCAGCAGGGCTGGCAGGTCTGTGCGCCGCATTGGGAACTTTCGCCGCTGCCGCCGGGCTGATTCGACCTCCTGCTGTCGCATGCCCCAGCAGGCGAGAGCCGATGCCTGCTCAGTGGCGATGGCGGTGATGGGTGTCGCTGACGTGTGGGTGTGCGTGCTCCAGCTCCCCGTGGCAATGCTCATGGGCGTGCCAGAAGGGCTGATCGGCAGCGACACCCTCCAGCTCCTCGGGTTGATGGCGGTGCTCGTGATGGGGATCGCCGCCGAGTGGATCGTGCCGGTGGCGATGGGCATGACGGAGCACGTCATGGCGATGCCAGTGGCTGTGCTGCTCCAGCAGCAGCAGCAGAACACCCGCGGCCATCAGGCCAGCGGCCACCAGCAACTGGGGCGTGAAGGCCTCGCGCAGGATGACCAGGGAGAACAGGGCACCCACGAACGGCGCGGTGGAGAACAGCACCGCCTCGCGGGCAGCACCGAGATCGCGCAGGGCCAGCAGATCCAGCCAGATCGAAATGCCGTAGCCCAGGGCCCCGATCGCCAGCAATGCCAACATGACTGGCAGCGCCGGGAAGGGGTGCCCGAGCAGCAACGCCAGCGCCAGCATCGGCAGCGACGCGCCCGCGGCCTTGCAGGTGGCGATCTGGATCGGATTGCGCAGGCTGAGGCTCTGGCTGAGGTTGTTATCGATACCCCAGGCCAACGTGGCCAGAGCGATCAGGGCACTGCCCCCCGCATTGGCTCCGCTGAGGGAGCCCTCGGAGAGCAGCACCGCCGCGGCGATCGTGAGCCCAGCGGAAAGCAGTCCCCGCCGGCCTAAGTGCTCTCGCCCCAGCAGCACGGCGATCGCCAGGGTGAACACCGCCTCCAGGTTGAGCAGCAGCGAGCTGGAGGCCGCGGGCAGGCGCGCCAGGCCCATCACCAGGGCCACCGGTCCCACCACGCCGCCGAGCAGGGTGAGGGCCGCGAGCGCTGGCAAGTCCTGCCTGCCTACGGAGGTTTCGGCCTCGGTGTCTCGGAACAGCCGCACCGCCAGTAGGGCCAGGGTGGCGCCCCCATAGAGCAGCCCGGCGATACTCAGAGCCGAGCCAGAACCAGTCACGGTGCTGATCAGCGGGGCGCTGATGCCGAATAAGACGGCGGCCGCCAGGCCGGCCAGCTGTCCACGTCGGAGAGAAGACCAGGCCATCGACTGCTTTCGGACGCTCGATCAGTTCTCGCTTAGTCGCCGTTCCCCGGCCAGGGCATCACGCAGTTTTGCCGTGTTCCCACTCAGCAGGATCTCGCTGCCGCGCACGCCTTGCAGGATTTCAACGCGCTCAGCGGACTGCTGGCCCACCACCACCGGAACTGGCTCTACCACGCCCCGTTGATAGCGGAACACCACCGCCATGCCATTGACCAACTGAACAGCATCCGCCGGCACCGTGAACCGTTGCGCGGAGGCCGGCACCTGGACAAAGGCCGTCACAGCCGTGCCGGCAGGGGGCATGGGCGCATCCACCGTCTCGGCGCGCACCACGGTGACACGATTTCCACTGCCGCTGTCGGGGACCACCGCCAAGACGCGAGCCCGCAGATCCCGCGATCCTGCTCTCACCCGCAGTCGCTGGCCGATCTCCAGGTTGGCGGCCAGCACCGGCGACACCAGGAAGCGCAATTCGCTGCCGTGAGCATCGCTGATCTGGGCCACCTCATCGCCGGTCTGGAGCACTGACCCGGGGGAGGTCTTCACGGCGGCGATCTGGCCACGGATCGGGCTGCGAATCAGCAGGCGTCCCATGGCATCGGGCTGTCCCATCGCCATGGCCTTGGCTGCCGCCGCCCTGGCGGCATTGGCTGCGGTGACGCTGGCGATGCGGCGGCTCTCCAATTCCTGGGCCGAGAGCGCCCCCTGCCGGGCCATCGGTAGGGCCAGGCGGTACTGATAAGCCAGGGACTGCGCCGTGGCCTGGGCTGTATCCGCATCGGCTCGCACCACCGCCGCGTCGGGGCTCTGAATTTCAGCGATCGGCTCACCGGCCTGGACGGCAGCGCCTGGTGCCACCAGCAGGCGAACGATGCGGCCGGCCACCTGCATGCTTGCACTGGAGCGCGCTCCGACGGCTGCGTCCACAAACCCGGAAATCGGACGTGCGGTGCCCGTGCTCAGATCTGGGCGAATGGTGCTGAGCCCCGAGCGCCGCAGTTGCTCTTCACTGAAGGCAAGGGAGCCGCTGCGCGTGGTGCTTGCTGATTCTTTAGCCACGGGCACGGTGGCTGGGCCCGGCTGGAGGCGCCCCAGCGCGATGCCCAGCAACAGGGATCCCCCGAGGGCCAAAGGAAGCAGCACCTGGGGTTGACGCAGACGATCCTTGATGCGATGCAGGCTCGGGTTCATGGATGGGACGCAACGAGGGAGGGCGACGGAGCTGCGACAGGAGGCAACAGCCAACGGCCAAAGCGCACGTACAGCGCGGGCAGCACCAGCAGCGTCAGCGCCGTGGAGGTGATCAGGCCGCCCAGCACCACAACGGCCAGGGGCTGCAGGATTTCGTTGCCGGCCCCGAACGCCAGCGCCAACGGCAAGGCGCCAAGGGCCGAGGAGAGGGCTGTCATCAGGATGGCGTTGAGGCGCTCCAGGCTTCCCTCACGGATCACCTCGCCCAGGGGTTGCCCTGCGCCGTGGCGGCGGTTGTAGTTGTCCACCAGCAACAACCCATTGCGCACGGCGATGCCAAACAGCGTGATGAAGCCGATCAACGAGGCGATCGATAGCACTCCTCCCGTGAGCAACACCGCCACCACACCTCCGATCAGGGCCAGGGGCAGGTTGAGCATGATCGCCACTGTGGCGGGCACTGATTTCACCGAAATCACCATCAGCACACCGATCACCACTGCGGCAACAGCGCTGTAGAAGACCAGAGACGCGGTTGCCCGTTCTTCTGATTCGAACTGGCCGCCGTAGCGGATCGTGTAGCCCTGAGGCAGTGGCACCTCACGGGCAATGGTGCGCTGGATGTCTTTGACGACAGTGCCGAGGGGCCGGCCGCTGACGTTGGTGGAGACCACGATCATGCGGGAGACGTCCTCCCGGTTGACGACGTTGGAGCCGAGGCCTTCGTCGATCCAGGCGACGCTGCCCAGGGGCACCGTCATGCCATTGGAGAAGGCCACCGGCACCGAGCGAATGGCCTCCAGGTTTGCGCGCGCGTCCGGCTGGAGCTGCACCAGCACATCGCTGCGCACGCCGGCTTCCACCACGTGGCCCACCACCTTGCCGTTGAGGGCAATCTCCACGGCCTGCGACAGCTTTTCAATGCTGAGGCCAAGGGCCGAGGCCAGGGGGCGGTCGTAGTGGATCTGCACCTGGGGGATGGGCAGCTGGGGCTCCAACTGCAGATCCACCACTCCGGTGATCGGCTTGATCGCTGTCTCCACGGCCTCGCCGATGCGGCGCAGCTCGCCCAGATCGGTGCCGTAGATCTTGATCGCGATGGCACTGCGGACCCCGGAGAGCACCTCATCCATGCGGTGGGAGATGAAGCCGCCGATGTTGGAAGCCACGCCCGGCAGCTTCTGAAACGCCTGCCGCAGTTCAGCAATGGCGGCTGGGCGGTTGGCCATCGCCTGATCGCTGAGTTCCACATCCACATGGGCAAGGTTCACACCCGCACCATCGGCATCACCAGGCGCGCGGCCGGTGCGCACCTGCACCCACTCGAACAGAGGGTTGTTCTGCAGCGAACGGGTCAGGGCCAGGCCGGCCCGATTGGTCATCTCCAGCGACACCCCGGGGTAAAGCACCATCGAATTCACCAGCGACTTTTCACGGAACTCGGGCAGAAACACCCGCCCCAGTGCCGGCAGGATGAGGGTGGTGGCGATCACCAGAGCAAGGGCCATGGCCAGCACCCGCTGCGGGGAGGCCACCGCCAGATCCAGCACAGGGCGATAGAGGCGCTCGGCCTGGTTGGCGATCCAGGTGTTCTCCTCCGGCAGCTGAACCGGCGCCAGCAGGATGGCGCAGAGGGCTGGTGACAGGGTCACCGCCACCAGGGTGGAGGCGCCGATGCAGAGCAAGTAAGCCAGGCCCATGGGCGCAAAGATCCGTCCTTCCACGCCGGTGAGCGAGAAGATCGGCGCGAACACCACCGCAATGATCACGGTGGAGAACAGCACGGGCTGGCGCACCTCCACCGAGGTGTCAAACACCACTTGCAGCGGTGATTTGGGCGTGCTGCTCGCCTGGTTGCGGCATAGGCCCCGGTAGCAGTTCTCCATGTCGACGATCGAGTCGTCGACCACCGAGCCGATCGCCACCACCAGCCCGCCCAGGGTCATGGTGTTGATCCCCAGCCCAAGCGCTTTCATCAGCATCAGGCCGATCAGCAGCGAAAGCGGAATGGCGCTGAGGCTGATTATGGCGGCGCGCCAGTTCATCAGGAACAGCACGATCACCACCGACACGATCACCACCCCCTGCAGCAGCGACTCGCTCACATTGCGGATGGCGCTGTCAATGAAGTTGCTCTGCCGAAAGGTGACGTGGGTCTGCACATCCGCCGGCAGGGTTCGGTTCAGTTCGGCCAGGCGTCGCTCCACCGCGCGGGTCACGGTGGGTGTGTCCACGTCGGGCTGCTTGGTCACCATCAGCACGGCGGCGGGCTTGCCGTTGAAGCTGGCGTCACCCCGTTTGAGCGCCGCGTCGCGTTTGACCTCCGCCAGGGTGGAAAGCAGCACCGGTTGCCCCTGCTCGTTGCGCACCGCTGCATCAGCCAGGTCGCTGACTTGCTCGATCTGTCCCATCGGGCGGATCAGCCGCTCCTGGCCGCCGGCAATCAGGAAGCCTCCGGGGCTGGTGGCCATGGCATTGGAGACCCCCTCCATTACTGCTTGGAGCGAGACGTTCTGCACCTGCAGTTCCTGGGGGTCGATCAGCACCTGGAACTGCTGCTCATCACCCCCGTAGATCGTCACCTGGGCCACACCAGGGACCGCCAGGATGGCCTGGCGATAGGAGCGCAGCAACAGCTGCTGCAGATCCATCAAGGATGTGGCGCCATCGCCTTTCACCGTGAAGGCCACCTGCAGGATCGTGCCGAGCGGTGACACAAGCGGCGACAACTCCGGTGCGGCGGCATTGGCGGGAAGCTGGGAGCTCACCTGCTGCAACCGCTCCGCCACCGACTGGCGAGCGCGGTAGATGTCGGCGTTCTGGTGGAACACCACCTGCACCATCGACAGGCCCGCCTTGGAGGAGGAGCGCACCGTCTCCACGCCGGGGATGCCGTTCACGGCCGATTCAATCGGCAGGGTGATCCGGGCTTCCACCTCCTCAGGCGAGAGGCCATCAGCGCTGGTCTGTACATCCACCTGCGGCGGCGCAAAGGGCGGAAACACATCCAGCGGCATCTGGCTCACGGCCAGCAGGCCCCAGAGACTGATGACCACCGCAGCGGCCACGATCAGCCAACGACGGGCGATCGAGAACCGCAGCGTGGTGTTGAGCAGCTTTTCGATCATTCGCCCTGCTTGCCGCGGCGGTTGATCAGCACCGCCCCTGCGGCCACCACCGCGGCAACACCGGCTGTGCCAGCGATCAACGGCAGGTTGCCGCTGGAGTTGGAACCGTCCTCGGCCTTGGCAACAGCACCGGCATCAGCCGCAGGAGCCTCCACCTGCTGGGTCTTCTTCGATTCGGCGTAGAGCGAGAGCACCCCCGACAGCACCACGTCATCGGTGGGATCGATTCCCTCCGTCACGACCACGCGGTCTCCCTGGTTGGCTCCGGTCTGCACGAAGACTGGGTCGTAGGTCTTCTCGGTCTGCACGAACAGCAGGGACTTGCCATCGGCATCCACCAGTGCAGTGGCGGGCACGGTGAGGCCATCAGGTCCTTGTTCGGGCTTGGCCGTGGCCACACCCAGGAGCCCATCGCTGTCGGCATTGCGCTTCACCTGGCGCACATCCCCCTGCTGCTGGAACTCATCACCGTGGCCCACGTGGGCCCTGGCTAGCGGTGATGCCGTGGCGATGGCGAGCAGGGCAGCGGTGGAGAGGCTGGCTCGAGCGGCCAGCTGCAGGAATCGGTTGACCAAGGCCCATGGGAACGGTGGATGGGCGGAGGATGGCGCAACCGCGATGAAAAACAGGTGAAATCGCCGGCACTCACTAGCATCTGCCATCCGGAGCCCACCCCTGATGTTGCTGCGGATCCTGCTGGTGGAAGACGAAGAGGATCTGGCTGCCGCTGTCCAGACGGTGCTGCAACGCCAGGGCCATGTGGTGGATCACTGCCCCGACGGTCTGGAGGGTTGGACCCTGCTGAACGGTGAGCTTGCCCGTTACGACCTCGCCATCCTCGATTGGATGCTGCCGGATCTGAGCGGTGTTGACCTTTGCCGGCGCGCTCGGGCCGCTGGCATGGGGCTACCGGTGTTATTGCTCACGGCCCGCGCCGAGACGGCCGATCGGGTGGAGGGCCTCGATGCGGGTGCTGATGACTACCTCAGCAAACCTTTTGCGATGGAGGAGCTGCTGGCGAGGATCAGGGCCCTGCAGCGGCGCCACCCCGGCTACCGGGAGCCCTTGTTGGCAGCCGGTAGTTATCGATTGGATCCCAATGTAGGCACGCTGCTGGTCACGACCACCACCGGTGAGGTGCGCGTGGAACTGTCGGCCAAGGAGCAGCAGTTGATGGCCTATTTCCTGAAGCATCCAGGCCAGATCATTCCCGGCTCACGGCTGCGCCATCAACTGTGGGATCTGCATCAGGACCCGGTGAGCAACGTGGTGGCTGCCCAGGTGCGGCTGCTGCGGCGCAAGCTGGCGGCCCACGGCCTTCCCTCGCCGATCGAAACGGTGCCCAGCAAGGGGTATCGGCTCGCCCCGCCTGCGACCGCGGAGACGTGAGCCATCACCGTTCCTCAACGCCAAGATTGCTGTGGCGCGCCCGCTTGCGCCTGGCAGGCCTGTCGTTGCTGGTGATGGGCACACTGCTCTATGCAGCCGGCTTTGCCATGGGCCGGTTGCTGATGCAGACCCAGGAAACGGCGATCAGGCGTGAATTGCAGAGCCTCGCCGGCACGCTGCACGACAGTCTCAAGCCCGCCTTGCCGCCGGAAGCCCGGCCCTCCGGCGCCCTGGCTGCGGTGCTGCCGGGCCTCTGCCTGGCAGGCAAGCCCTGCATTCCGCCGACGGATCTGATCCATCGGCATGCGATCAGTGCAAGCGATCCCGACCGCTACAAGCTGCGAGTGTTCAATCACCACGGGGTTCTGATCGCCAACTCCCCTGGCGCCTTGCCGGTGAGGCCGAAACCTGGGCTGCTGGGCTGGGCATTGACCGGTGAGCGGGCCGGAGAACGCTGGGGCACCTATGCGATTCACCTGCATCACTCCCATGGCCCCGGCGAACCGATCTGGGGCTACCTGCAGATCTCAAGCAGCCTGGAGCACCTCGATGCCGAAGCGAACCGCTTGTGGTGGCTGGGCCATGGGGTCTTCCTTCTGGCGATGGTGGGGGTAGCCGTAGCCAGCTGGTGGTTGGCGGGGCTGGCCATGGCTCCTCTGCTGGAGGCCTACCGGCGCCAGGAACAATTCAGCGCTGATGTGGCCCATGAACTGCGAACACCACTGGCCAACCTGTTGGCCGTCGTGGAGGCGGAGCGCAGCACAGCCGATCCTTCCACCAGCAACAGGCAGGTGACCAGTCTGGATCGGGTTCTGGCCCAGGGGCGGAGGCTGCAGCAGCTGATTGCTGATCTGCTGCTGCTCGCGAGCCTGGAGCGATCCTCGCCTCAAGGCCTCAAGGAGGTTTGTGATCTCACCGAGATCGTGATGGATGTGGTGGAGGAGTTCAGTGAAGTGGCCGCTGCTGCTCAGGTCAGCCTCAAGGCGGAGCACCTCAGCCCTTGCGCCAGGGTTCTGGGCGTTGAATCGGAGCTCAGCAGACTCGTGATCAACCTGCTCAACAATGCCATTCACTACACCCCGGCAGACGGTGTTGTCGACGTGAGGCTGGACAAGCAGGGCCGGGAGGTTGTGCTGGCCATCAGCGACAGTGGCCCTGGAATCCCCGTCGATCAGCAGGCGAGGATCTTCGATCGCTTTACCCGGCTTGATGCGGCCCGATCCCGGCAGCAGGGGGGCACGGGCCTGGGGTTAGCCATCGCTCAGGCGATCGCACGTCACCATGGCGGTGCGATCACTGTTCGGTCTGCAGCAGGACAGGGAGCCGTGTTCATGGTCCGGTTGTCAGCTGGCCACTGACTTGCCTCTCACCCGGCTGATCAGGCCCACCAGACACACACCACGGGGCAGGGGGGCCAGGTATCTCAGCATCGGCGGAGCAGGGCGGCCAGCTCCCGCCCGCATTCCTCATGGGCCCCAAGCCGGCCGGGGAGATGCAGGGTGTGATCGGCCACCGCCGCCAGGGCCTGCATCGCTGCAAGGGATTTCGGCGGCGCCTGGTCGGCGATCGCCACCGTCAGCGGACTCTTCAGGTCTTGTGCTGCTTCAAGCCAGCCCTGGGGGGCGTCGTAGGGATCGAGGCCTCCGGTCACGAAGGAAGAGCTGGCGAAACGTGCCCCCAGCTGGCGGGCGATCCGCTGCCGCGCAGCAAGGCCCTCGGGGCTCAGGCCGTGACCGGCCACATCCACGTGGCGGCGGCTCATCCAGCCGAGCATGGCTGTGGTGGTGTTGAGCCGGTAGAGCAGGGGCCCGAGCAGCGGCGCCTCCACCAGGGAACGGATCGCCGGGAAAGCGCGGCTACGGGGCCGGCCATCGTCGGCAGCGGCCCGCGCCAGGTGGGGGCCACCAACACCCACTCGCGAAACTCCAGGCCATGGTGCTCAGCGGCGAGCAGGGCGATGCCGGCGGCATGGCCAGCGGCGATCAGACCACAGTCGGTCGGGCAGACCTCGCGTCGGACATCAGCCAGGAACAGGGCCAGGAGCTCGGCGTCGTACGGCAGCCGAGGCCGATCACTCTCCCCGAACCCTGGCCAGTCAAGGCTGATCAGCCGGGGTCGCTCGGATGGCTCACCCGGGCCGTCAGGAATGGCATCGCAGAAGGGCTGCCATTCCTGACGGCTGGAGATCGTGCTCAGCGCCGGCAGCAGCAACCAGGCCGGGCCGCTGCCCCCCTGGTCCGTCATGGCGATTTCAAGGGTTCGCCCGCCATGACGCCAGAGGTAGGAACGGCGGTGAGCGGATCTGGAGGATTGGACGGCAGTGGTCAAGGGAGGGCAGACCAAGTCATCTACATGTATACAGTTTGGTAATGACCACGGGGGTGTCGATGGCCGCCAAGCGCTGTTCCTCCAGCCGAGAAGGCAAGGTGCTGCTCTCCTGCTGGATTCCAGAAGAGCTGCGCATGGAGCTCGATCGGGTCTGGGCCGCCAAGGGCCTCAGGCCCCATGGCCGCACCCAGCAGGGGATGGAGGAGATGATCGCCCTCTACCTGACGGCCCAGCAGGAGACCTGAGCCATGGGCGGCCAGCACGGGCACGGAGCAGAACCTCACGATCACCCCCATGGGCCTGGCGATGATCACCATCACGACCACAGCCATGGCCACCAACCAGACGGTCGCGCCGGAAGGGCCTTCCGCTGGAGCATCGCCCTCAACAGCGGCCTCACTGCCCTGCAGCTGGTGGTGGGCTTTGGCTTCGGCTCGCTGGCGCTGATCGGCGATGCCCTCCACAACCTCGGCGATGTGGTCGGCCTGGCCCTGGGCTGGGGGGCGGATCGTCTCAGCCGCCGGCCGGCCCGCGGGCGCTTCACCTACGGATTCGGCCGCAGCACCCAGATCGTGTCGCTGGTGAACGGCCTGCTGATCTTCGCGGCCGGTGCGGTGGTGGTGGTGGAAGCGATCCAGCGTCTGTTCAACCCGGTGCCGCTGATCGTGGGCCCGGTGGCCTGGGCGGCGGCCGCCGGCATCGCCATCAACCTGCTCTCGGCCCGCCTGTTCGGCCACGACCACCACCACGACCTCAACCAGCGGGCGGCGGTGCTGCATCTACTCACCGATGCCGCCGTCTCGGTGGCGGTGCTGCTGAGCGCCCTGGTGGTGGGGACCACCAGCTGGCTGTGGCTCGATGCTG
>ERZ888423.3210-NODE-3210-length-11047-cov-44.811681_pt1 | contig 11047 bp, 9 predicted proteins | sample MGYA00520523_ERZ888423 | MGnify/ENA primary metagenome ERZ888423 (study PRJEB32303, sample SAMEA104408611) | aquatic metagenome | biome: Brackish water; feature: Pelagic; material: water | place: Baltic Sea | collected 2014-06-08T10:24:00 | depth 30,27 m ...
CTCGCTTGGGCATCTCTCCCTTGCGCGCAGTCCATAACCATAACACCTGGGTGGGGGCGAAACAACGATTAGCTGTTCAAGGCCTCGGCCCAGGGCATGAAGCGGCTCAACGTTTCCGGCCTGTCGGCCACCAGCACAGGGAAGTCAGCCGCCGAGAGGTCTGAGCCGGCGGCGATGGCCTCTGGCGACCGCCCCAGCCAGCGCATCGGGCAGTCGAGCTCGCTGAGCACCAGCCAGGCCGCGGCAAGGTCCCAGATCTTGGGTGTGGCTTCCAGGGCAGAGACCGTCTGGCCCATGGCCACACTCACCAGATTGAGGCTGGCCACCCCCAGTAGGCGGATTTTTCCAGGGAACCTCTGGTTTGGGAGCTTCTGCAGCACCCCTATCGAGCGACTGCAGAGGGAGGCGCACTCGGCGGCTTGGATCTGACGCGATGGGGGGGACAGGGGACGCCCATTGCGCCAGGCTCCCTGGCCGCGGATCGCCACGATGCGCTGCCGCAGCGGCGGCACATCCAGCACCGCCAGTACGGGGCGGCCGGCTTCAAAGCGCGCCATAGATATGGCCCAGTAAGGGATGCCGGCGGCAAAATTGGTGGTGCCATCAAGGGGATCCACCACCCAGTAGGCCTGCGATCGGGGCACGGTTTTGGCCCCCTCTTCACTGAGCACTCCCTCACCGGGGAACAGGCCCGCCAGCCCCTCCACCAGGGTGGCGTCACTCCAGCGGTCACAGGCGGTAATCAGGCTGCCATCAGCTTTGAGATCGGAGGCCACATGGCCAAAATCAGCCCGCTGACGTTCCGCCACCCGATCGATCAGCTCGGCCAGCCCCGGCATCAGCACTGGTGGAGAAAGGACAGGCGGGACAGTATTCATCCGAGCTCCAGGGCAAGCACCTTGGTGAGGCTTCTACCCGTATCTTCCCTGAACTGGCGCAGGTTGACGCGGCCGAGCAGCTCTAGGGCCGCCAACGCAACCAGCGCCTCCAGGCTGAACACCAGCGCATAGGGGAGATAGGTGGATTCCGGCAGATGCAGGATGGACTGCAACGCCCGGGCCAGATCAAACAGCCCCCCGCCTAAAATCTTGCCCAGGGCACGGGAGAGGGCCTGGGCAAGGCCCCACACCCCCACAAAAGTGCCGGCCGCTTCCGGCAGGGTGAGATCAAGCATCAAAACCAGGGCACTGTTTGTGCCAATGCCAGCCGCCAGGCCGAAGAGCAGCATCACCACCTGGAGCACCGGCACCTTGGCCACTAGGCCAGCTAAGGCGAGCAGCACCAGACTGGTGAGAATCAGCTGGCAACCAAGGCGGGCCGTGGCCAACTTGCCAAGCCTGGGGACGATCCAGAGCCCGGCGAGCAGCAGTCCGGCCAGGGTGCCTATGCCCCAAACCGCATTCAGGGAGGCGGTTGCCGCAATCGGCATGCCAAAAACGTCGGCCCCGTAGCTCTCCAGGATCGGATCCTGCAGGAAGAGGGCCAGGGTGAACATCACCAGAAATCCAAAAAACACCAGCACCTGGCGGCTTGAGGTGATCAGGCTCCAGGCCTGGGCCAGGGTGAGGGCATCGTCCCGCCTTTGTCCGGCCGATCCGGGGGCTTGCTGCTGGGCACCGGGCTCGGCGCCCACGGTGGCCACGACCGTGAGGGCAAGCACCACCAGGGCGACCCGCACCATGAAGGCCAGCAAGACTGGCTCCAACTGGGCCGGATCGGTGACGCCATCGAGCCCGCGCAGGCTGAGGTTGATCGAGATTGCCCCGATCACGATCCCCACCGTGAGCATGCACCAGATCAAGCCCACCGCCCGGGGCCGCTCGGCTTCGCTGGTGCGATCGATCACCAGCGCCAGGTATGGGGTGCTGGCCAGGGAGATCGCCAGGCCATAGAGGGAAAACAGGCCGCACAGCCCCGCAATTGCCAAGGCCAGCTCAGGCTGGGAACCGGCCTCCAGCAGCCTGCCGACATGGAAGATCAGGGGGATGGACAGCACAGCCAGGGCACAAAACAGGACCGTGCCGAGCCAGATGTAAGGAATGCGGTGGCGGCCGGCCCAGGGGTGGGCGTCTGAGATCTGGCCAAACAGCACCCGCGATGGAGCCACGAACTGCTCAAATGCCAGGGCTCCGCCCACAAGCAGACCAGGAAAGTTCAACTCACTGAGCATCACCCGGTTGAGCAAGCCGGCAAAAATTACAGCCAGGCAACCCAAGCAACCCTGGAAAAGCCCCAGCCGCAGGGTGTTGACCAGGCCGAGGGGAGTGGGCTGAACGGCAAGGGCTCGGCTCACAGGGTCACAGGGCTCCCTGGGCAGCGGCCTGACAGGCGGGAACCAGGGGCGTTGGCTCCACGGGCACATCTGAGGCCCCTGCAGGCTTCATCGCCGGCAGCGCAACGGGGGCGCAAGATGCAACCTGATCGAGGCCGGTGCGGCGGCGCAGTTCGGCCAGGCGCTTGTTGTAGTCGGTGATAGCAGAGGAATAGCGCACTTCCGCCTGGGTGAGGTCTCGCTGGTTGTCGACGACCTCCCTCTGGGTGGTGACACCGGCCTGGAAACGCAACCGGGCCAGGCGCAACGCCTCCCTTGCCGAAATCACTTCCCGGGAGGTGGTGACGATGTTGCGGTTGTTTTTCTCCAGCTCGTAGAAGCTCTCCTCCACCTCCAGACGGATGCCATCGCGCCGCTGGGCAAAGCGGAACGTGTTTTCCTGGGCCAGCTGCTTGTTCTGGCGTGACTGGGCTGCAGCCGCACCACCATCAAAGAGTTTCCAACTCAGATTGAGGCCGATGGCCGTGTCGTAGTTCGTGCCACTGGAACCCGGCTGGGCGGTAATGACCGACTCATTGCCATCAAAGATGTTGCCGGTGAAGGCGGTGAAGATGTTCAGGAAGGGCTGCACACTACCCAGGGCCGCATTGGCCTGGCTGTTGGCGATCGAGATGTCGAGCAGGGCCTGATCCAGCTCCTCGCGGAAGGTGTAGGCCGCCACGACGCTCTCCTGCAGAGATGGCTGCCAAACGCCGACCACCCGGGCCGGATCCTTGGCCGTAGGGGTGACGTTCTGGGGCAGATCCAGCAGGGCCGCCAGGCTGCGCCGGGCGATGGCCTGGGCTGCCAGGGCGTTGGTTAGCAGCTGCTGGTCGCGCGATAGCTGGGTTTCCGCCTCGAGCACCTCGAGCTTGGTGGCGACACCGGCCTGGAAACGGGCCTTGGCATCCCGCAGGCTGACGATCGAGGCCCGCACCGATTCCTGGCCGATGCGCACCTGGTCGTCAGCCTGCTGCAGGTCGAAGTAGGCCGAGGCCACCTGGAGACGCAGATCCCGCAGGGCGATCACGTATTGAAACTTGGCCTTTTCAAATTGATCACGAGCGGCGGCAATGGTGGGGGTGCGCTGGGGGTTGATCAGGGCCCACTGGGCCGTCAACAACGTCCCGAAAGCCCACCGGTCCGTGGCAGACGTGCGGGTGGTGCCGTTGGCCGCGTTGGAACGGGCCACGCCCGTGGTGAAGGTGGGCAGGGAGTTGGCTTGCAGGTTGAGGCTGGGATACCAGAGGGCTATCTGGGCCCGCAGATTGCTCTGGGCCTGGTCCACCTGGCTGGCGATCGCCTTGAGGTTGGGATTATTGACTTCGGCGAGGTTTTCCACCTCCTGCAGGCCCAGGGGCCGCAGTTGCTGGATCACCACCTGCCCGGGCTTGATCGGCAGGGCCAGGGAGGCCGGGGCCGCCAGATTTTCCAAGCCAGGGGCGAGCTGGGTGGCGGCCGGGGGCACCAGGGCGGGATTGACCCGGGGGCGATAGCCGCGAAGTTTTTTGTTGGGGTCGGCGCCCACGGTGTCTGGGGCCAGGGGCAGGGCAGGGCTCGCGGGCTGCTCCTGGGCTCCGGCCCCATGCAGCACCATCGAAGCCCCCAGGAGAGCCAGGAGGCCTAGTCGCGAGATGGGCTTGGGCACACCAAAGGGGCTTGGAATAGACAGATCTTAAGGAGATTGAAGTTGACCGCCCAGACAAGCGGCCACCAAGTCTTCCGCACCCCGAAGCAAAATCACCGGCACGGGCAGCTGCCGCTCGAGCTCGGCTAGGGGCAGGTCGTCGAGAAAAACCGGCTCCCCCTGGCGCAGCATCACAGCCGGCAGCAGCAGGGCCTCACCCAGGTCGCAAGCGGCCAGGCCGCCCAGCAGATCCGAACCCGTCAGCAGGCCCGTGACCACCTGGTCCTGTCCCCAGTAGGGGCTCGGCAAGCCGTGCAGGATCAGCTCCAGCCCCGCCACCCCATTCAGCCTGGTCACCACCGGCTCCAGCGCCTCAGCCACCAGCCTCCCCACCACCCAGCTGAGGCGACGGGGCCTGGCCAGGGCCCGGGGCAGATTGCGGGTGGCCAGGTCCAGCGCTTCTAGGAAGGCGCGGATGCTGCCGACGCCATTCTCCTGCTGGGGCAGATCCTCATATTCGCTGCGGGGAGGCAAGGGCAGCCCCGCCATCAGATACCACTCGTCGGAGAGCCAGGCGAAACGGCTGCCCAGGCGTTGCTGGAACTGCAGCTGCAGCGCTTCCACCAGGGCGATCACCTGGAGGGCTGAGCGCCGATCAACGGGCACCAGGGCATCCCCAGCAGGGCGAAAGCGGGTGAGACCCACCGGCACCACCGCGGCCGAGAGCACCGCCGGCCATTCACCGCCGCCAAAGGCCGCCAGATCGGCCAAGGTGGTTTCCAGGGCCTGGCCGTCATTGAGGCCAGGGCACACCACTACCTGGGCATGGATCTGCAGATCCCGCTGGTCAAACCAGGCCAGCTGCTCCAGTAGTTGGCCCGCCCGGGGGTTCACCAGCAAGCGGCTGCGCAGCTCGGGATCGGTGGCATGGACAGATACAAACAGGGGGGAGAGCCGCTGCTCCTCAATCCGCTGCCAATCTGCGGCGCCCAGGTTGGTGAGGGTCAGGTAGGAGCCGTAAAGAAAACTCAGCCGGTAGTCGTCATCCTTGAGATAGAGGCTGCTGCGCCGCCCAGGCGGCTGCTGGTCGATGAAGCAGAAAGGGCAGTGGTTATTGCACTGCTTGAGGCCATCGAAGAGGGCCTCGGTGAAACCCAGGCCCAGCCCGTCATCGAGATCCTTCTCCAACTCCACCCGGTGCAGGGTGCCGTTGGGGTCTTCGACCTCCAGGGTGAGTTCCTCTTCTCCCACCAGCATCTGCAGATCAATCAGATCGCGGGGGCGCCGGCCATTGATGCTGAGCAGGCGATCGCCGGGCTGGAAGCCGAGCTCCTCGGCGATGGAGCCGGGCTCCACCGTGGCCACCACGGCGGGGGCGGGCAGCCTGGGGGTTTCGCCCTCCAGGGCGGCTAGGGCGATGCCCGCTGAGGGCTCATTCCACACGGCGTAAGGCCTTGACTAGGCGCCCACTCTGGCGCCCAGCCAGATCAGGATGCCGATGCCAAACAGCAGCCGATAAACCACAAACACCCAGGTGCTGTTCTGCTGCAGAAAGCGCAGCAGCCAGGCAATCGCCAGCCACGACACCACCGCGGCAGAAACGATCCCCACCAGCAGGGGCAGGGGGCCGCCGCCGGCGGGAGCCGCGAAGGCCTCCTTCAGGGACACCAGGCCCGCCAGCGTGATGGCCGGGATGCCGAGCAGGAAGGAGAAGCGGGCAGCCGCCGGGCGCTGCCAGCCATCAAACAGGGCGGCCGTGAGGGTGCTGCCGGAGCGGGAGACCCCGGGCACCAGGGCCAGGACCTGGGCCAGGCCCACCCAGATCCCATCTCTAGGCCGCACGTCGTCGAGCTGCCGCTGGCGCCGGCCCACCAGCTCGGCCCAGGCCAGCAGCAGGGCCATGCCAATCGAAACCATGGCGATGGACCCCATGCTTCGCAGCGGCGAGTTGTCGTAGCCCGGCAGCCAAAGTTTGAGGGCCAGGCCCGCCAACACAATCGGCACCGTGCCCAAAGCGATGGCAACCCCCAGGCGGGCGGAGGGATCGTTCCACTGGCCATGGCGGCAGGCCCGGCTGACGCCGCGCAACACCGCGGCCAGGTCGGAGCGGAAGTAGGCCAGCACGGCCACAATGCTGCCCAGCTGGATCACGGCCGTCACCGCTACGCCCGGATCACCCCAACCCAGAAGCACCGGCACCACCTTGAGATGGGCCGTGCTGCTGATCGGCAGAAACTCGGTAAGCCCCTGCACCACCCCCAGCACCAGCGAGCGAAAGCAGGCTTCCCAAAAGCCAATCTCCGCGGCGGGCAGCAGCGGCACTTCTGCAAAGGGAACCATCACAAACCAGAAAGGCTGGGGGGACCCTATGGCCGGAGCCTCCCTCCGGCCCCTTAAGCTCAGAAAACTTTCTTTACATCCCTTAGTGGTCGGCGCCCCCGCCAGCGCACTCTTGCCAGCTACCAGCCTGGACTCAGCGCCAGTGGCTGCTCCCTGGAGCAACTCCCGCCTGGGGCTCTCCAGCTTGGGCCTCTCCAGCTTGACCCTGGCGAGTGGGCTGCTGGTGACCCTGCCGGTTTTTCTCCAAGCACCCTGGGTAAGGCTGGCTCCCTTCAGCGCCGCGGTATTCACCGCGCCCTTGCTGGCCCTAGCCCTGCTACTCAGCCGGCACAGGGACCCCCGAGTTGCCCGGGCGGGGGAACTGCTGGTGGGTTTCTGTGGCAGCTGGCTGGGCGGATGTCTGTTTTGGGGCTGGTTCCGGCTTCACCCCCTCTGGCATCTACCGATCGAGGCCTTTGCCCTGCCCCTGGCCCTCACGGGCCTCCGGGGTCGCTGGAAACTAGCCTGCGCCTTCTACCTGGGTTCCCTGCTGGGCACCGCCGCCACCGATGCCGCCATGGCGGCCACCGGAGTTATGGCCAGCTGGCCCCAAGTGCTCAGTGCCAGTCCGCCGGAAGCCTCCCTGCTGCTGCAGAGCCTCGCCCGGCAGGTACTTTCCCCCCTGCCCCTGACCCTGGTGATCAGCTTTGCAGCGGCCCTGATCCAGGCCTGCCGCTGGCTTTGGCGCCGAGGCGAGGCCGGCCGAATCTGCAGCGCTGCCCTGGCCACCACCCTGGCCGTTGATGGCCTGTTTCTGCTGACTGCCCTGGGGGCCCCTTTCCTGACTGGACTGATCTAGTCGGGGAAGCCGATCTGAAGATCTGCAAAAGGCTGGGCCTCCAGTTGCAGGGATCCGGTCCCTTCTCTGTAACGTTGGGCTTCCGGTGGCCCTGGCCGCCTCTCGTCCCGTAGTTCAACGGAGTGTCGTGATGAAACGGCTAGTTGCCTGGCTGATGGGAGGTGTTGTGCTCGCCGGCCTCCTGATCACACTGCTGCTTCCGCCAGCGGCCTATGCCGCCGAGCGGCGCAATCTCATCGATGACAAAATCGCCGAGCGCGCCGGCAAGGTGGATCTCAACAACTGTTCGGTGCGTCGCTTCCAGGACTACCCCGGCATGTATCCCACCCTGGCGGGCAAGATCGTGCTGGGGGGCCCTTACCAAAGCGTCGACGACGTGCTTAGCCTCGACCTCACTGAGCGCCAGAAGGAACTGTTCAACAAATACAAGGACAACTTCACCGTCACTGAGGCCTCCATTGCCCTCAATGAAGGCGACGACCGCATCAATGACGGTCAGTACCGCTGAGCCCTAAGCTCACCACCGCTTGAAAGCCGTCGGGGCCTTCCGGCGGCTTTTTTAGTGCCGGTACTTGCCGGAGGTCTTCTGCCGCCATGCCAGAGCAGTTTTGGGATGTGGTGGTGGTGGGCAGCGGAGCTGCCGGCCTGATGGCCTGCCTGGAGCTGCCTCGCCCCCTGCGGGTGCTCCTGCTCAGCAAGGACAGCGATCCCCACAGCGATCCCCGCAGCAAACCCCGCTCCGCCAGTCGCTGGGCCCAGGGAGGCATCGCGGCGGTTACCCGGCCGGATGACAGCTTTGCCAGCCATGTGGACGACACCCTCAAGGCCGGGGGGGGGCTATGCGATCGGGAGGCCGTCGAACGGCTCGTGCATGAGGCCCCGGCCTGCGTGGAGCGCCTGCTCCAGCTGAACATGGCCTTTGATCGGGATGGCGACAGCCTGAGCACCACTCTGGAGGCGGCCCACAGCCACCGGCGGGTGCTCCACGCCCAGGACCGCACCGGTGGCGCCCTGGTGGAGGCCCTGGAAAGGGAGGTGCAGCAGCGGCCCCGGCTCGAGCAGCGCAAAGGGGTTGTGGCCCTGCAGCTGTGGATGGAAGACGGCCGCTGTGTGGGCTTGCAAGTGCTTGAGCAGAACCGCATCCACTGGCTCAGGGCCCGGGCCGTGGTGCTGGCCACCGGCGGCGGCGGCCACCTCTTTGCCCACACCACCAATCCCAATCTGGCCAGCGGCGATGGGGTGGTGATGGCCTGGCAAGCCGGAGCGAGGGTGCGCGATCTGGAATTCGTCCAGTTCCATCCCACCGCGTTGATGTTGCCGGGGGCCCCCCATTTCCTGATTTCAGAGGCCGTCCGCGGTGAAGGGGCCCGCCTGGTGGAGAGCAATGGCGCCAGCCCCGTGGCCGCCCTGGCGGGGGGGGACCTGGCCCCCAGGGACGCCGTCAGCCGGGCCCTGGCCCGGCGGATGCGGGATCTCGATGTGGACCATCTCTGGTTGGATCTGCGGCCCGTCGGCGGGGCCCGCCTGGAGCAGCAATTTCCCACCATCCTGGGCCGCTGCCGCGAACTGGGGCTGGAACCGACCAGGGCCCCAATTCCCGTGGCCCCCGCCGCCCACTACTGGATGGGCGGGGTGTGGACCAGCCTGGATGCGGCCACAAGCCTGCCAGGGCTCTACGCCGTGGGGGAAGTGGCCTGCACGGGCGTGCACGGTGCCAACCGCCTGGCCAGCAACTCCCTGATGGAGTGTCTGGTGTTTGCCCGCCAGCTGCGCGGGATCCAGCTGCCGCCAGCCCCCCTGGCCCAGGAGCCCGGCCGGGAAGGGCAGCCCGCCCCAATCGAGCTGGCCCTTCCCAGTGTGGAAACCCTCGAGCGGCAAATCACCGCCCTGCGGGAGCTCTGCTGGCAGGTGGCCGGGGTGGAGCGCAGTGCCCATCCCCTGGCGCAGGCCCTCCGCCAGGTGCTTCAGCAGCGCCAACAACTGGAAGCCAGCCCAGCCTGGCGCGGGCTCCAATCGCTGCGCAGCGGCCAAGTTGGGCTGGTTCAACCTGCCGACGTGCCTGCCCTCAAGGGCCTGCAGGAGCTGCACCAGCGCCAGGTGCTGGCGGGGCTGCTGATCGAGGCGGCCCTGTTTCGGACGGAAAGCCGGGGGGGCCACCACCGCACCGATGCCCCAGCCCCCCAGCCCTTCTGGCAGCGGCACACCGACCAGCAGCTGGGCTGCCCGCCCAGCACCGCCGCAATGGTCTGAATCAGGGCACCGGGGCGTTGAATCCCGAAAGCCGGGCCAGGTCGGCCAGGGACTTAACGCCGGAGTCGAGCTTGCCGTTGATCTCCCAGGAGGGGAAACCTTCGATCTTCTTGGTGTCACAGAGGGCCTTCTGGCTGTTCTGGCCATCGGCGGCGCATTCGATCAGCTTGAGCTTGGCGCTGGCGGCCTGGCCGAACAGCTCCTTCTGCTCATGGCAGTGGGGGCACCAGTAGGCCGTGTACATCACGGCGCCAATCCGGCTGAGGTGCTCAGCCAGGGCAAGGGCCTGGCCACTGCTGACCGTCTCCACCGCCGGGGGCATACCGGCGCGACGAACCACTGCCGGTCGATCCAGCGAAGCCGCCCAGCCGATGCCCAGCAGGCCTACCAGCAGGCCCACGATCACCACCTGGAAGACAACCTGGCCGCGGTCTTCCCAGTCGCCACCCGCCAGGCAGAGCACGAACAGGCCCAGGCTCAGCGTGGCCGAGAGCACGCAGAAGAAGCAGAACGCCTGGATCTTCACCACCATCAGCCCCATCAGCAACAGGCTGAACACCGCCATGGCCGTGCTGAGCAGCAGCAGCCCCCGCCAGCTGCGCTGGGCCAGGGCAGCTCTGGAATCGTCACGCAGCACCAGCGGCAGGACCGCCATGGTCAGCACGGCCCCGTAGGCCAGCCAGCCAAACAGGGAAAGGGGCTGGCCCAGCACGCTGCCCCAAGGGCTGTTGAGAACCTTGTCGCAGCCTTCAGCGCCGCCCGGGCAGCTCAGGGGGCCCACCAGGCCCCAGCGCTTCAAGGTGATGGCGCCGGTATCGATGGCGCCGATGGTGGCCAGCACCGCCATGGCCACCCGGGCCCAGCGCCGGCCTGGATCGCTGCGGCGCCGGTTGCTGTTGAGGCGCTGGCTGAGGCGGGTGGAGGTCACGGCATCGGCTGCATTGATGCCATTCTCGCAGTCCCCTCCCAATGCCCGCGCCCCCATAGGGTGAAGGGCGTGATGCCCGTGGCGCGAAGAACGGATCGATGAGCAAAAAAACCGTGGCCTTCGCCCACCTGGGCTGCGAGAAGAACCGGGTGGACACTGAGCACATGCTTGGCCTGCTGGCCGAGGCGGGCTACGGCGTGAGCGCCGATGAGGCCGACGCCAGCGTGGTGGTGGTCAATACCTGCAGCTTCATCCAGGAGGCCCGCGAGGAGTCGGTGCGCACCCTGGTGGAACTGGCGGAGCAGGGCAAGGAGCTGATCATCGCCGGCTGCCTGGCCCAGCACTTCCAGGAGGAGCTGCTCGAAAGCCTCCCGGAAGCCAAAGCGATCGTGGGCACCGGCGACTACCAGCACATCGTCAGCGTGCTGGAGCGGGTCGAAGCCGGCGAGCGGGTTAACCAGGTGAGCGCCATCCCCACCTTCGTGGGCGATGAGCACCTACCCCGCTACCGCACCACCAGCGAGGCGGTGGCATACCTGAAGGTGGCCGAGGGCTGCGACTACCGCTGTGCCTTCTGCATCATTCCCCACCTGCGGGGCAACCAGCGCTCCCGGCCGATCGAGAGTATTGTGGCTGAGGCACAGCAACTGGCGGCCCAGGGGGTGCAGGAGCTGGTGCTGATCAGCCAGATCACTACAAATTACGGCCTCGATCTGGCCGGCAAGCCCCAGCTGGCGGAGCTGCTGCGGGCCC
>ERZ888423.3214-NODE-3214-length-11042-cov-5.675708_pt1 | contig 11042 bp, 10 predicted proteins | sample MGYA00520523_ERZ888423 | MGnify/ENA primary metagenome ERZ888423 (study PRJEB32303, sample SAMEA104408611) | aquatic metagenome | biome: Brackish water; feature: Pelagic; material: water | place: Baltic Sea | collected 2014-06-08T10:24:00 | depth 30,27 m ...
CGTGACCTCGGTGATGACGCCTAAGGTACCCTCGCTACCGACCATTAAACGGGTTAAGTCGTAGCCTGCACTGGACTTTTTTGCCCGCGTACCGGTGCGAGCCACGTCGCCGTTCGCCGTGACAACCTCCAGTGCCAGCACGTTTTCTTTCATCGTGCCGTATCGCACGGCGTTGGTGCCACTCGCACGGGTGGCGGCCATCCCGCCAATACTCGCGTCCGCGCCAGGGTCGATAGGGAAGAACAGCCCCATGTCTTTGACCGCCGCGTTGACGGCCATGCGTGTTACACCGGGCTGCACGGTCACGGTGAGGTCCTCCGCGTTGATTTCTAGCACGTTGTTCATGCGTGATACGTCGATGCTGATACCGCCCTGAACCGCCAGCAGGTGCCCCTCTAGTGAGCTTCCAACCCCGAATGGAATCACGGGGACGTGGTGTTCAGCCGCGAGGCGCACCGCATCCCGAACATCTGTGGTGCTTTGGGCAAATACCACGCACGCGGGCGGTGGCACATGGGTAAAAGCAGACTCGTCTCGTCCGTGTTGTTCACGCACGGCCATGGCCTGACTAAACTGTTTTTCAAACCGCTCTGCAAGTGCGAGCAAGAGCGCTTGGGGGGTGTCGCGCTGGACAACTGCCGGCATGGGGGCGTTCATATGGTTCTCCTGTATTGTTGGCATTATTAAACGCAAGCCCCTTTGACTGCAACCGCCTACGCGAATCTCTCATAATGATGACCTTGCATTAAAAAGAGACACCGACCTATGGGTAACAGACTGTCACAAATTGCGACCCGAACGGGGGACGCAGGGACCACGGGCTTGGGCGACAACCAGCGCGTGTCTAAAAACAACTTGCGGGTGCACGCCATGGGCGATGTAGACGAGTTGAATTCACACATTGGGGTCTTGTTATGCGAGCCTGTACCGCCCGCGATTCGCCCGCTCTTGGTGGAGGTGCAACACCAACTGTTTAATTTAGGCGGTGAACTATCCATACCCGGCTACGAGTTGCTTAAAACGCAAGCCGTTGTCGACTTAGACCAAGCACTTGAGCGGTTCAATGCGCAGTTGCCTAAGCTGCAAGAGTTTATTTTGCCTGCGGGCACCCGCGCAGCAAGCCTTGCGCATGTGTGTCGCACCGTCGCACGTCGTGCGGAGCGTTCAGTCGTCGCCCTCGGCGATGCCGAGAGTGTGAATGAGGCCCCACGTCATTACTTGAACCGCTTGAGTGATCTGATGTTTGTACTTGCGCGCGTTCTAAACCGTGTTGATGGCGGTGACGACGTGTATTGGCGCAGCGAACGGATGCAACAAAACACCGAACAGAATAAAAACAGCATATGAACGTAGATGACCTCATCGCGATTGATATCCACACCCACGCGGAAAAATCGTGCTGGAACCCTTTTGACAATTACACCGAGGAATACGACCGCGCCGCTGACAAGTACTTTGGCTCCAGTAACCGCCCGACCATCACCGAAACGGTGGCCTACTATCGGGAACGAAAAATTGGCCTTGTGATGTTCACGGTTGACAGCGAATCCCAATTAGGCGGGCGGCGCATTCCCAATGAGGAGATCTGTGACGCGGCAAAAGCCAATGCCGACATGATGATTGCATTCGCCTCTATTGACCCGCACAAAGGGCGCATGGGCGCACGTGAGGCACGCCGTTTAATTGAAGAGCATGGCGTGAAGGGCTTTAAATTTCACCCGACGGTTCAAGGCTTTTTGCCCTATGACCGCATGGCCTGGCCGCTGTATGAAGTGATTGCTGAATATAAATTGCCCGCAATTTTTCACAGTGGCCATTCCGGCATTGGCTCAGGTATGCGATGCGGCGGCGGGTTGCGCCTGCAAAACAGCAACCCCATGCTGTTGGAGGACGTCGCGATCGATTTCCCAGATATTGAAATTGTCATCGCTCACCCCAGTTGGCCATGGCAAGATGAAGCCCTCTCCTTGGCTCTGCACAAGCCCAACGTATGGATAGACTTGTCCGGTTGGAGTCCCAAGTACTTCCCACCACAACTGGTGCAGTATGCGAACACGCTCTTAAAGGACCGCATGTTATTTGGGTCAGACTATCCGTTGATCACACCAGAGCGTTGGATGAAAGACTTCGATGAGGCGGGCTTTAAAGACAAGGTCAAGCCGCTAATCTTGAAAGAAAACGCAATGCGCCTGTTGGGTCTGAAAGCCAAGATATAGGGTAAACCCGGCCGTCTAGCGCACGCCGCCATGGTTAAATATAGTTCTAAAACAGAACTATATTTAACCGATGACATCACCCATCTTAAAAGCCGTTATTGACGACATAGCTGCCCACGGCCTGCAGTTTGAAATGCGCGGCGCTGTGGCGTTAATTCGTCTTGCTAGACCCCAAAAGCGCAATGCCCTAAATGATGGCCTAGTCAAAGCACTGCGGGACATCTTTACCCATATGCCAGAGGAGGCACGTGTTGCCGTGATTCACGGGGAGGGTGAGCACTTTTGCGCAGGCTTAGATTTATCCGAGCTGCAGGAGCGCGATGCTGCACAGGGCGTGTTTCATTCACGCAGTTGGCATGCGGCCCTTGACGCGCTTCAGTTTGGTCGGGTTCCGGTCATCGCTGCGTTACATGGTGCGGTGGTGGGTGGTGGCCTAGAGTTGGCGAGTGCGTGCCATATCCGGGTTGCCGATGACTCCACGTTCTATGCGCTGCCTGAAGGCACGCGTGGCATCTTCGTCGGTGGCGGTGGGTCGGTTCGCATTCCCAAGCTTATCGGCGTGGCTCGAATGACGGACATGATGATGACTGGGCGCGTCTACGATGCCGTTGAGGGTGAGCGGGTTGAGTTTGCCCAATACCATGTGCCGCAGGGGGAGGCGTTGGACAAGGCGATGCAGCTGGCAGTGCGCGTGGCTGACAATGCACCGATGACTAACTATGCGCTCACCCATGCGCTGCCGCGCATCGCTGAGCAACCGGCTGATCACGGGCTTCTGACGGAGGCGCTTATTTCCTCCATCACCCAGTCGGCACCAGAGGCCAAAGCGCGCGTCGCCGCATTTTTAGCCGGTAAAGCGGCCAAAGTAAAAAAAGCCTAACCGGGCCAGCATCATGCAAACCACTCGCTTCCGTCCCTTTGAATTCGGCGTTACCACCGTCTCCCATCAAACCAGCCAAAGCGGCGCCCAATACCTGCGAGCAGAACAAGCGCTGGACGCTTACCCTGACCGGCTAACCGATAGGTTGGCCATGTGGGCCAAGACCCGACCGAACCACGTGTTTATCGCCCGTCGAGCGCGCTTGCCTGATGGGCAGCTTGGTGACTGGGTACGGGTCACGTATGCGCAGGCGTGGCAACGTGCACGTGCGATTGCGCAAGCTCTATTGGACAGGGGCCTAGACAAGGAGCGCCCCGTTGCTATTTTGAGTGAGAACAGCATTGAGCACGCCATGCTCTCCTTGGGTAGTATGTTGGCGGGCGTTCCGTATGTGCCGATCTCACCGCCGTATGCCCTCGTTAGCGAAGACTTTGATAAGTTGCGACACGTGCTCAAAACCGTAACGCCTGGCCTGATCTTTGCGCCCGATGCGATGCGCTACGGCCGAGCCCTAGAGGCCGTTGTGCCTATGGGAACCGAAGTGGTCTTGTGCGAGGGCACCCTGTGCGACCGAACACACACCCCGTATCAGGCACTGTGTGAAACACCCGATACCGCCGCGGTAGATGTGGCGATTGAGGCGACGGGCCCTGACACCATCGTGAAGTTCCTCTTCACCAGCGGCTCGACCAAAATGCCCAAAGCCGTTATCAACACGCAGCGCATGTGTTGTGCAAACCAGCAGCAAATGGCGCAGTCTATGCCAGTGCTTGCAACCCACCCCTTAGTTTTGGTCGATTGGTTACCTTGGAACCACACCTTCGGCGGCAACCACAACTTTGGCATGGTCGTCTACCACGGCGGGACACTCTACATTGACGACGGCAAGCCCACGCCCGCCCTTATTCAGGAAACCTTGCGAAACCTGCGTGAGATCGCGCCAACCGTTTACTTCAACGTGCCGACTGGCTTCGAAGCGATTGCCAATGCGATGACGACAGACGACCAGCTTCGCAAAACCTTGCTCTCGCGGGTGCAGATGTTTTTTTACGCGGGCGCCGCCATGGCGCAGCCCATATGGGACAGCCTAGCCGCCTCCGCAGAACGGGAGATCGGTGAGCGCATCGTGATCGGTACTGGCTTGGGTATGACGGAGTCTGCGCCGTTTGCGATCTTTGTGACCAATCCACACGTACGTGCGGGCGACCTTGGTGTGCCGGCGCCGGGTGTGGAGTTGAAACTCCTTGCACAAGAAGGTAAAACGGAGGTGCGTTACCGTGGCCCAAATATTACGCCGGGTTATTGGCGTAACGCCCAAGAGACCCAGGCCGCGTTTGACGATGAAGGCTTTTTTATCACGGGTGACGCGGTCTTATGGATAGACGAGAGCAACCCCAACTTAGGTTTGAAATTCGACGGGCGTATCGCTGAAGATTTCAAGCTTGCCACCGGAACCTTCGTTAGCGTTGGCCCCTTGCGCGCCAAAATTATTGCGGCGGGCGCTCCCTATGTTCAAGATGCGGTGATCACCGGATTGAATAGAAAAGACGTTGGCGCCATGCTGTTCACAACACCAAAAATACGGGAGCTGGCTGCGCTACCCAGCGATGCCCCCCTGTCAGCCGTGTTGGCAAGTGATGCGGTGCGCAGCCATTTTCAAGCCGTCGTCAACACCCTCGCCAGTCACGCGACAGGCAGTGCCGGGCGCGTCGCGCGCCTGTGTTTGCTAAGCGTTCCACCGACCATCGACAAGGGTGAAATAACAGACAAAGGCTCAATCAATCAGCGCGCCGTGTTACAGCGCCGCGATTACCTCGTAGAAGCTCTGCATGGCGACACGTTGGCCGATGCAATTAAACCGACCGTGTAATGAAAGAAGGACGTCATGCGATGAGCGAGAGCCACCCCCACAAGACACGCACGTCGGTCTATGAGGTCGCCATAAATTTTGGTGACTGCGACCCCGCCGGCATTGTTTTTTTTCCGAACTTCTCCAAATGGATGGACGCCGCCTCTCTGAATTACTTTGTCCAATGCGGTATTCCTGTATGGCGTGAGCTGGTTAAAACACACGGCATCGTCGGAACGCCCTTGTTGGAAATCAACACAAAATTTATCAAGACCGCGACCTATGGTGAGACTATCCACATTGATACGACCATCACAGAGTGGCGCGCTAAAACGTTTACGCAGCGGCATATTGTGCGGCGTGGCGAGACCGTATTGTGCGAGGGGACGGAGGTGCGTGCGTTTTGCATGAAAGACCCAGATAACGCCGATCGCATACGGGCGATGCCCGTCCCAGAGTTTATAAAGGCAGCTTGCGCGTTGTCTGAGTAACCCGTTTCGTTCAGGAGTCGCCATGCCGACCGATACGCCACCCGCCCACCCCAAAAAAACCAACGCCGTTGTCGCTTTGGGGGGCCTCAGGGAGACGCTAGGGTTTCATATTGCTAAGGCCGCGGTAGAGACAGGCAAGGCGTTTACCGCGTTTGTGAGTGAGCCCCTGGGCCTGCGGAAGGTGGAGTACTCGTTGCTCTTGATTTTGCAGGCTAATCCTGCGCTGTTACCAAAACAGCTGGCAAGCGTCTTGTCGATCACGGCGCCGAACCTAACCACCTTGCTCGACAAATTTGAGCAGCAGGGCTGGGCCTCCCGCTTACCCAACCCAGAAGATGGTCGTTCTCAATTGGTGCATCTGACGCCAAGCGGGCGAGCGCTCGCGACGCGTTGTGAGGAGGTTGGGGCCGACATGGCGGCGCATTGGGTTGCGCGCCTCAGTCAGGCTGAGAGTCAACTATTGAACCGCCTGCTGATAAAACTGTACGGTGCAGGCGATGCACCTACGTCCGACGTTACCTCGGACGTTACCAGCGAATGAGGCGTGGCGTGCAGAGGGCGCCGATGGCGATGGCGATGGCGATGGCGATGGCGATAGCCAAGCCAAACCACAATGCAGCTGGGTGCGTCCTCTGCGCAACCCAAGGAAAACAAGGAGCTTGCAAAGCCAACCGCCGCGGCACCGCTCGCCGCACCTGTAAAACGAAGCCGTGTGGGTAAGCATTGACGCGGTTGCTAGGCCAACGCGAGCCATATCGGTATAGCGAGTAAAAGAATGCCGCTTGTGCAGGTCAAACCGTTTCCTGGTACCGGCTGCGATGCGTTTGTACCCGTAGCTGCATAATCTATCCACACCCACATCGCCGCCCCAAGTAGGGACAGCCGCTCGGCCACTTCCCCCCATTGCACGGGGCCTAGGCGCGAGGTCAGTAAGTCAGTCCAGACGCGGATGGCGACGATAAAAATGGCAATGCCCGATAAGGCTTTTACAAAGTAGCTAACGCTAAACGGTTGCTGAAAAAAGGTGTTCGGGACTCTCCACGCATAGAAAAACAAGCCGACGCCGCGTAACGGAGAAAAGGCACTGAGTACGATGGCGATTGTTCAATTTTTGTCGACTCAAGCTCGTGCCCTATCCATTTGACTAGGGCCCACTGGCCTTTAGACAGCCTCATGGGCGCGAGCCTGCAAGAGCCGTTAGCTGCCTGACTGGCCGGATTTGTACAGGGTGTGTTGCGGTGAAGCGACGGAGACACATGCGAAACCCTTGACCCAAAAGCTGATTGGCACCGCGGATTTGTCTTAGACATAAGTAGAAACCCGATTTTTGGGTGGCCGAGTGAGAATTGCGTACAACCGCGTGTATATTTGTCGGACCTTATTTGGAGACTTATATGAAATTAAAAATTGTTTTAGCCACCGCCTTGTTGGCCATTGGCGCCGCTGCGCATGCTGCCCCCATCGTTGTTAAATACAGTCACGTCGTGGCGGATGCGACGCCAAAGGGCCAGTCTGCGTTGAAGTTTAAAGAGCTTGCAGAAAAGTACCTGGCAGGTAAAGTCGACGTGCAAGTTTTTCCTAATAGCCAGTTGTTTGGCGATGGTAAAGAAATGGAAGCTTTGCTGCTGGGCGATGTTCAGGTGATAGCCCCGTCACTGTCAAAGTTCAGCAAGTACACCAAGCAATTACAGGTCTTTGACCTCCCCTTCCTCTTTAATGATATCCAAGCCGTTGACCGCTTCCAGGCAAGCGAGGACGGCCAAGCGTTGCTGACCTCTATGACCAGCAAAGGTGTATTGGGCCTTGGCTACATGCACAACGGCATGAAGATGCTATCCGCAACACGTGCACTGAATATGCCTGCTGATGCCAAAGGATTGAAGTTCCGTATCCAGCCCTCTGCTGTGATTGAAGCTCAGTTTGAAGCCGTTGGTGCGAATCCGCAGAAGCTTGCCTTCTCTGAGGTTTACCAGGCATTGCAATCAGGCGTTGTGGAAGGCCAAGAAAACACATGGTCAAACATCTACTCTAAAAAATTCCACGAAGTGCAAGCAGCCATCATGGAGTCAAATCACGGTGTGATCGATTACATGGTCGTGACCAACGCCAAGTGGTGGGCGGGTTTGCCAGCAGACGTGCAAGCCGGCTTAAAGAAGGCGATGGATGAGGCTATCAAACACGGTAACGACATTGCGGTCAATGATGCAGATGCGTTTAAAGCGAAGGTTGTTGCTGATAACAAGGCAAAAGTCATCAAGCTGAGTGCCGCCGAGATGAAGGCATGGCGTGGTGCGATGTTGCCCGTGTGGAAGAAGTTCGAAGGCGAAATCGGTGCTGACTTGATCAAAGCCGCCTCAGCGTCTAACAACTAAAGAACGAAGCATTGCGACACCCTAACGGGTGCCCTGATAATGACCCCGGCTAGACCGGGGTTTTTTTGGAGTGTCTTATGAAGATCCTTGACCATTTTGAAGAATGGGCGATGTCGCTTATGTTGTTGGCAATGACGACTTTGGCGTTCATGCAGGTGGTGCGACGCTACATGTTTAGCACGGGCTATCCGTGGACCCTTGAGGTCACGATGATTTGCTTTGCGTGCATGATTTTTCTGGGGATCTCTTACGGCGTACGTGTGGGTGCGCACATCGGTGTCGACGCGTTGGTGAATTTGATGTCTCCCGTCACAAGGCGTTATGTATCCATATTGGCCGTAGTGTTGAGCTTGGTTTATGTCTCCTTCATCCTTGCGGGCTCTTGGACCTATGTAAGCAAGATGATGGAGGTGGGCATTGAGTTTGATGACCTACCGTTGGAGCGCTGGAAGGTGCTAATCGTCATGCCCATTGGCTACGCCATGGTGGCGTTGCGTTTTGCGCAACTGCTATGGGCGTTGTTGACAGGAAGTGCCACGAGTTTGCGCTTAGCTGACGAAGCCGCCGATGCTTTAAAAATGAAGGTGGAGGAAGCCAAGTCATGAATACGGCCGTCTTATTTATTACTCTATTCGCTTGCATGGCCATTGGTATGCCTGTGGCGGTTAGCCTCGGCTTGTCAAGCTTGCTGACGATCTTCTTTTTCTCGCAAGACTCGTTGGCTTCCATGTCAATCAAATTGTTTGAAACCAGCGAGCATTACACCTTGTTGGCCATACCGTTTTTTGTGTTGGCAGGCAACCTCATGTCAACTGGCGGCGTAGCCAAGCGCATGGTCAGGTTTGCCATCGCTGCGGTTGGTCACATGCGTGGTGGCTTGGCCATTGCATCCATTTTGGCGTGTATGCTTTTTGCAGCGGTGTCTGGGTCTAGCCCAGCGACGGTGGTCGCGATCGGCTCTATCGTGATTGCCGGCATGTTGAAGAATGGATACACTAAAGAGTTTGCCGCTGGCGTAATCTGTAATGCGGGTACCTTGGGTATTTTGATTCCCCCGTCGATTGTGATGGTGGTGTATGCCGCAGTAACCGAAGTGTCCGTGGGCCGCATGTTTATGGCCGGCGTTGTTCCAGGCCTCATGTTGGGCCTTATGTTGATGGCCGCTGTTTGGTGGCGTGCCGGTAAATTGCAGCTCACGCCTCCGCCCAAAGCAAGCCTTGGCGAAGTGTTACGCGCGTTGGTTGATTCGTTTTGGGGCTTGGCGTTGCTGGTCATCATAATGGGCGGCATCTACGGCGGTATTTTCACCCCAACAGAGGCCGCAGCCGTCTCAGCCGTTTACGCGATGTTCATTGCCGTCTTTGTTTACAAAGACCTCAAGCTGAGTGACCTCCCGCACGTGTTTTTAGAGTCTTCTAAAACCACCGTGATGCTGATGTTCATTGTTGCCAACGCCTTGCTTTTTGCCCACGTCTTAACAACCGAGCGCATTCCACAGACCATCGCTGAGCAAATCTTAGCGGTTGGCATGGAGCCATGGATGTTCTTGTTGGTCGTTAACGTGTTGCTGCTGATTGCTGGTAACTTCATGGAGCCGACCGGCATCATTTTGATCTTAGCGCCTATTTTGTTCCCCATTGGAACGGCGTTGGGTATTGACCCCATCCATTTGGGCATCATTATGGTGGTGAATATGGAGATCGGCATGGTGACGCCGCCGGTTGGCTTGAACCTGTTCGTAACCAGCGGCGTGACTGGCATGAATCTCATGCAGGTCACCAAAGCCGCGTTGCCCTGGTTGAGTGTCTTGTTGATTTTCTTGGTCATGGTGACGTACATCCCATTCATCTCTCTGGGCCTGCCCAATTACGTGTTCGGACCTTAAGCGCCCCGCTGAGGCAACAGGCATTTAAATAGAGCGATAGAGGGGGCGTGCAACAAGCAGTTGACGCCCCCCTTTTTTTGAACCTGCCATCCACGTAGTGGACTAGAAACATGACCACGCATATCCCGGAAATTACCCGTTATCAAGATTGGCTGCAAGAGAAGCGCAACCTGTCGTTCGAAAACTATGACGCGTTATGGCGCTGGTCCACTAGTGATCTTGACGGTTTCTGGGACAGTATCTGGTCCTATATGGGTATAGAGTCGGCATCGCCGCCTCGTGGGGTGTTAGCTAAAAACGTGATGCCGGGTGCCGAGTGGTTTCCTGGGGCGACCCTGAACTACGCGACACACGTGTTGCGCCACGTTGGGCGAGCGGATGCGGCTGGCTTTCCCGCGATTGTGAGTGACGACGAGCGTGGCGAGCGTCGTGCGTTGTCGTGGCCAGACCTCGCGTTGCAAGTGGCGGCGGTTGCAACCCACCTCAAGCAGCAGGGGGTTGGCCCGGGCGATCGCGTGGTTGCATACCTGCCCAACATACCTGAAGCGGCCATTGCGCTATTCGCTGTGGCAAGTGTCGGTGCGGTCTGGAGTGTTTGCTCGCCCGACATGGGTAGCAAAGCCGTTGTTGATCGGTTCGCGCAAATTAGGCCCAAGGCACTCATCACCTGCCATGGGGTGTTTTACGCGGGTAAGGTGGTTGATCGGCGCGACGCGGTGGCACAGCTCATTGACGACCTGCCGACATTGACGCACGTGCTCCATGTCGATGCTTTGCGGCCTATCGCCGCGTCTGTCGACCCCACGGCGCCATCGGCGCCACCACCGGTGCTATCGCCAGCGTGTTCGCATGCACAGTGGGCCGCGGTGGTTAACGTGGATGACGCCCAGCGCACGGCGCTAGCAGATTTTCAACCGCTGGCAGTCCCTTTTGACCACCCGATTTGGGTGGTTTACTCCAGCGGCACAACGGGGTTGCCCAAACCCATCGTGCATGGGCACGGTGGTGTGATCCTGACAGCGTTGCTGCTACTCAACATCCATAACGACGTAGGCCCCAGCTACGACGAGAACAGTTGGGGCGAGTGCTTTCATTGGTATAGCTCAACGGGTTGGATTATGTGGAATGCGCAGATGGCAGGATTGCTTAACGGCACAACCTGCGCCATCTTCAATGGCAGCCCCAGTGGCCCTAAGGAGGCGCCCGATTGGGGTACCTTGTTCCGCTTTGCTGCGCGTGAGCGCATTACGTTTTTTGGTGCGGGCGCCGCGTTTTATAGCAACGCTATGAAGGCCGAGCTCGATGTGTCGGCTTGCGGTGACTTAGCCGCATTGCGCACCTGGGGTACC
>ERZ888423.3215-NODE-3215-length-11040-cov-5.827765_pt1 | contig 11040 bp, 12 predicted proteins | sample MGYA00520523_ERZ888423 | MGnify/ENA primary metagenome ERZ888423 (study PRJEB32303, sample SAMEA104408611) | aquatic metagenome | biome: Brackish water; feature: Pelagic; material: water | place: Baltic Sea | collected 2014-06-08T10:24:00 | depth 30,27 m ...
GGTGATGTCGTGGGAGAAGGTTTCTTCATGACCAATTGACTTGAGATCTCGTTCCGTCTTCACTGACCGCTCGTCGATGCCGTTGGCTAACGCAAAAAGGTGGCGCCCGTGAGCCTTGCCCACGGCCCGAACGAGTGTCTCTTCACCCAACGCGACCAGATCGCCCACTTGACTCACTCCAAGTCGCTCCAGTTTGACCAACGTCGCGGGACCGACTCCCCACAACGATTGCACTGGTAGGGGATGCAGAAAGGACAACTCTTCGCCAGGCTCGATTCTTAGTACTCCATGGCCTTGATCAATTCCGCCACTCGTCGGAACGGGCTTCGCCTTTTTTGACGCAAGTTTGGCAATGAACTTTGAAGTTGCCACACCAACCGAACAAGGCAGTTCAAGTTCGTTGTGAATTTGCTCCTTGATTTTCCAGCCGATCGCGGTGCCGTCTCCAAACAGATGAGTTGACCCAGTGACATCCAAGAAAGCTTCATCGAGAGCAATGGGTTCAATAAACGGGGTGAACTGCATAAAGATCGCGTGTACCTGCGTACTGACTTTCGCATATTCGCCGTAGTCACCAGATAAGAAAACTGCCTGCGGGCACAGCCGACGCGCCTTTGAGGATGACATCGCGGAAAACACTCCGTACCGACGGGCTTCATAGTTGGCAGCTGCCACGACTCCACGGGATCCTGCCCCACCGACGACAACTGGTTGGCCGATGAGTTCTGGATGACGCCTCATTTCAACAGAGACAAAAAAAGCATCCATGTCAACGTGCAGGATCGTGTGAGACTCAGCCATCAATCAATCCGCGAACTTGAGTCATCGGCGTCGAACACGCCGTAATAGACGGTCTTTGAACCACAACTTGACCACAAGACCGAACGCCTCGCCAATAATGTGGTGCGTTAATTTTGATTCGCCGACCACTCGATCGGTAAACAAGATCGGCACCTCAACAATGCGTCCCCCACATCGAACGGCACGATGCGACATCTCAACTTGAAAGCCGTAGCCCTCGGCTTGAACACTTGCATAATCCATGCGTTCAAGGATCGAGCGTGAATAGGCCCGATAGCCACTCGTCGCATCATTGATCGCGAGACCCAACATGCCCGCGGCAAATCTGTTACCCCAACGCGATAAGAAGCGACGCAACGGCGGCCAATTTTCAATTCGCCCTCCTGGAATGTACCGACTACCCAAGGATGCGTCAGCGCCCATATCGACCACCGAAACAATTGCTGGCAAATACATCGGATGATGCGAAAGATCAGCGTCCATCTGCACGCAAATCGTGGCGCCCATTTCAAGAGCCCTGGCGAAACCATCACGATACGCAGCGCCCAGTCCAGATTTAGTCTGACGCCGATGCACCTGTACAAAGCCAACAAAAGTCTTGGGGAGTTGTTCGGCGTAACTTTCCACTAAATCGGCGGTGCCATCGGGGCTGTTGTCATCAACAACCAAAATTGAGGCATCGGGCAAAGCGGCGATCACGCCGGTGATAACTGCTTCAATATTGCCCGCTTCGTTAAAGGTCGGGATGACCACGACCACTTTCCGTGGAGGAATAACTTCGCTGACAACCGAACCTTGCATCACCCCCCGAGCCTACGATGTACTGGTGACCAATGAACGTCCACTCTCGGCCCTCCCATCGCCTTTGGCTCGGATCGTCGCCTTTGTTTCTGTCCTCCTCGGCGGTTTGGCAGGAGCACTGATCGGCTACACCTTGGTCGACATTCAATACGATGGCACCAGCACGACACCACTTGGTCTCGGACTTTTGATCGGATCGATCATCACTGCGGGAGGCACCGCAATCATCGCTGTACTCGTCCTGCGGGCGACTGGAGAATGGCGCGATTTCAGCGACTCTCGCTCATCATGAATCCATCATCTGCAGAGTTTGTTGAACTCATGAACGTAGCGGCTGGCATTGCTCGTAATGCCGGCGACCTAGTGTTCTCGGGTCGCCGAAACGGTGCCGGCAAAGTGCTGACCAAGTCGTCGGCAACCGACATGGTGACTCAGTGGGACACTGCGAGCGAACATTTCGTCGTTGAACAACTCAGCAAAATGCGCCCCCACGATTCGATCATCGGCGAAGAAGGCGGACAAGTACAGGGCACGACCCCGTACACATGGTTGATTGACCCCATCGACGGCACCACGAATTTCTTGTACAACCTCAGCGGCTACGCCATTTCTATCGCTGCTTGCATCGACGCCGATCCAGTTGCGGCGGCGGTCTTTCTCCCCGCCACCCGCGAGCTTTTTGTCGCAGCCAAGGGACATGGATCCTGGCTCGGATCCACCCGCCTTCAGGTCTCATCATGTGAGTCAATCGAAACCGCGCTCGTGGCCACCGGATTCTCGTACAGCGCATCTCGGCGTGATCTGCAGGGTCAGCGCATCGCTCGATTGTTGCCACGAGTTCGCGATATCCGACGTCTTGGCGCTGCTGCGGCCGACTTGTGTTTCGTTGCCGCCGGTCGACTTGATGCCTATTTTGAAGAAGGACTTCAAGCGTGGGATCTTGCCGCTGGACAATTAATCGCCAGCGAAGCTGGTGCCACACTCTCTAATTTTGTCGGCGAAACCATTACTCCTTCTGAGGTTCTTGTGGCGTCGCCGCGCATCCATGGTGACTTGCTCAAACTTTTATGACCCGAAGGCAAAGAATCGACACGCTTGTCCCCGCCGCGCCCTCGACATAAGGCAAGATGTAGTCGTGGGAACAAGAATCCTTGCTGTTGAAGATGATGAACGAATTCGCGCCGCTGTCAAGTTGGCGCTTGAAGACGAAGGCTGGACCGTCGACGAGGCCGCAAGTGGTGAAGAAGCAGTCATTTTGTTTCTTCGTCAGCCCGCTGATGTTGTGTTGATTGACATCATGCTCCCTGGCATTGACGGATTTGAGTTGTGTCGCACGATCCGCCGAGCGAGCGACGTCCCCATTGTGATGGTGACAGCACGTTCAGACACCCACGACGTTGTCGCTGGACTTGAAGCCGGCGCCGATGACTACCTCACCAAGCCCTTCGCTCCAAAAGAGCTTTCGGCGCGCATTCGAGCATTGCTACGTCGCGCTCGTCCCGCTCACCCAGCGCACCCGAAACTCGTTTTTGGCGACCTAGAAATCATTCCCGATGAGGGAAAGGTCGTGCGCTCAGGCACCGAACTTCACTTGACCAAGACCGAGTTCAGACTCCTGTGCGAACTCGCCCAAAATCCAGGACGAGTGTTCAGCCGTGAACATTTACTTGACTCAGTGTGGGGCTACGGTTATTTCGGCGATGGTCGACTCGTTGATGTTCATATTCGCCGCTTGCGCACAAAAGTTGAAAGTGACTCGGCTAACCCGCGCCATGTTGTGACGGTTCGTGGCTTGGGTTACCGATTACAGGCTTGATCGTTGGTGTCAATCGAACCAGACATGATCGAACAAGACGTGATCGAAGGAGGCGAGCCTTCGGGGCGATCTTCGAAACCAAAACGTCAGAGTCGACGATGGCACTTTGGACCGCTGGGTCTGCGGAGTCGAATTCTTCTGACATTTGGTCTCGGCAGTTTGGCATTGTCGCTTTTTTTGGCAATCGCTACCTTGAGTTTTACCCGTTCCAATTTGGTCGAAGAGCGAACGGGAAGTGCCATTGACCAGACGTATACAAACGCGTCCCGTCTAGCGGTAGATCTGCGTTCAAATCCGCCCAATATTCAAACTGTCCTTGAACGACTCGGAGCAGATCGCCCGCTGGTCTATTTCCGCGGAACTTGGACTGGTAACGACGCACGATTTTCTTCATCAGTGATTCCACTGTCTCTTTTGACTTCAGTTATTCAGAATCGCCAACCCACAACGATGCGTATTGAAGTCGATAATGAGCTCGTATTTGCTGTTGGAGTACCGCTTGATTCCTCTCCCTATGCGGCCTATTTTGAGTTTCCTTCCATCAACGATGTGCGTTCAACCCTCAACAGCGTCAATCTCGCATTGATTCTCGCAGCCGGCATCACAACTCTCCTCGGAATCATCCTCGGCGCCATTGCCGCATCACGAGCCGTACGTCCACTCACTGCCGCAAGTCAAGCGGCTCAAGCGATTGCTGGCGGTCGACTCGATACGCGTCTTGCCGAAACCGAAGATCCCGACCTTGCAGTACTGACCTCGTCATTCAACGACATGGCCAGTGCATTGCAGTTACGCGTTGAACGCGACACGCGATTCACTTCTGATGTCAGCCATGAATTGAGATCCCCGCTCATGACCTTGGCTGCTTCAGTTGAGGTGATGCAGGCTCGGCGTGACGAGATGCCCGAACGAGCTCAAGTCGCTCTCGATCTGCTCGTCGCGGACGTCTCACGTTTTCAAGGCCTGGTTGAAGACTTGTTGGAAATTTCTCGATTTGATGCCGGTGGCATTCGCCTCAATGTTGATGAACTTCTTGTCGGAGAATTCGTTCGTCAGGCTGTTGCAATCAGCAGTGCTCCCGAAACAGTGATCTTGGTATCTGAGACCGCCGAGGAAATGTTGATCACTGGCGATCGCCGTCGTCTTGCGCGAGTTGTCGCCAACCTGATTGACAACGGCCGTGCGTACGGGGGCGGAGAATTGGAAATCTCAGTTTTCGTTCCTGATGATGAAGATCCACCTTCGCAAATTTGGATCACGGTTGAAGATCACGGTCCGGGTGTCCCCGTGGAAGAACGCGACCTTATTTTCGAAAGATTCGCTCGTGGATCAATCGCTGGACGACGCAGCGGATCTGAAGGCGCTGGGCTCGGACTCGCCCTCGTTGACGAACATATCAAACTTCATCGTGGACGAGTTTGGGTTGAAGATCGCCATGACGGCCTTGATGGCGCATGTTTCATCATTGAACTGCCAGCCGAGAGAGTGTCGTGATGACAAAGTATTTTGCGGTTCGAGCAAAGAACACATTCGTCCTCGCGATTTTCGTGACGCTCACCGTTGGCTGTTCGTTTGGACCTGAGAACACGTCACAAGTGATCCCCGAGTATCAACAACAAAAATTGGACGAAACTACTTCGTCTAACGAAACAGGTAGCGGGCTTGGAAGGGTGTATCTACAGCGTACCGAAAGCACTGGCGGCTCGTTTTTAACTGGAGTGCAACGCGACCTCTCCACTGACCCGTTTGACGTCATTCAGGTATTGCTCACCGGTCCCATTGAAGCCGAACAGGACGCCGGACTCCGCAGTGCAATACCTGCTTCAACGGAATTACTCTCGGCCCGCTATGTCGCCTCAGACCTGGTCCGAGTTGATCTCACCTCTGAGATCTTTCAGGCGACTGGCGATGATCTTGTTTCGTCGGTCGCGCAAATTGTTTTATCGTTGTGTGACATACCCGGCATTCAGCGAGTCATCATTGTGGTCAATGGCCAAGTCAACGAATGGCCCAAGGGAGACGGATCTTTAACTTCACAACCGTTAACCGCATTTGATTTTCCAGGACGAGCGATCAGCAGCCAACCAGCTTTTCCGGCAATCATTAAAGTTCAGGCAGAGTAACTGCCCTTTCTTGTGTTTAACCGAAAAAAACTGAGCCGATTTCATGAAACAACCTCATGTCAATAGGACGTTTTTGGTTGACAACTTCGCTCAGTGGAACTGTTGTGACTTGTGATGATCGCAGCGCAACCATGTGGCCGACTGCCCCGTCGTGCAATGCATCAACGGCCGCTAACCCAAATCGGGTTGACAGGATTCGGTCATACGCCGTTGGGGTGCCGCCTCGTTGCACATGTCCAATTTGCACGACTCGCGATTCATACCCGGTTCGCTTTTCAATTTCTTCGGCAATAGCCACGCAGATACCGCCGTATCGGGGACGACCGATCTGATCACGTTCGTATTCTGGCAATGTCAAGGTCCCCGGTATCGGCTGCGCACCTTCCGCCACAACCACGATTGAGGCATAACGTCCGCTGCGATGGCGATTGGCTACCTGCTCGCACACCCTGGCAATATCAAAAGGTTCTTCGGGAACCAAAATGGCAGTCGCTCCACCAGCGATTCCGGCGTATAGGGCAATCCAACCGGTGTCACGACCCATGAGTTCAACAACCATGACTCGATCGTGGCTTTCAGCAGTTGTGTGCAATCGATCAATCGCATCAGTTGCAATTTGAACTGCCGTATGAAAACCAAACGTGAGATCAGTGCCATACACATCATTATCAATCGTCTTTGGAACTCCAATTATTGGCAATCCGGTCTCGGTATAGATCAGAGAGGAAACAGTCAATGAACCATTACCGCCAATGACGATGAGTCCGTCAAGATTCTGTTCAGCAAAACATTTTTTGACTCGCTCAATTCCATCGCTCGAGTCATACGGACTACCGCGACGAGTGCCCAAAATCGTGCCACCACGGGGCAACAATCCACGAACATCACTTTCACCCAATGTCATATAACGCTGCTCCATGACACCGTCCCACGAATCAACGAAACCGAGGAATTCATCGTTGTAGGCAGAGACGCCTTTGCGAACGACGGCTCTAATGACGGCGTTCAACCCTGGGCAGTCTCCTCCGCCTGTCATGATTCCGATGCGCACTCTCTCAGCCTAGACATGAAACAATGAAGGGATGGGTTGGGACTCAACAAGAACTGTTAACTGGGCGCGACTGATTCGTGAATGGCTCGTGTATGCGGTAGTGATGTCGGGAGTCTTTGTGATTTTCCTCCGTGACAATGTTTCCGCAGGATCAATCGCCGGTCTCGCAGCATCTTTCCCGATGTATCTCATTTTCGGAGGTGCGCTCGCCAAATTCGGCTATCAGCGCAAAACCCTGACTGATCTACGTCGCTCCACCCCCGAGCGGACACCTCGAACTTCTCGTCGATCACGGGAAACCACATCACATCAATCATCACCAACCAAAGTCCGACCGGCTCCTACGAGCCGCACGACCACTGGGCCATCGCAACATCGTTCAAATAAACGCAAGAAGCGATGAACATGCCTCAAACGTCCTACATCATGGCAATTGATGCTGGCACCACTGGCGTCCGGTGCCGCGCCGTATTTATTGATGGCCAAGAAGTAGTCGCTTCATACCGCGAGTTCACGCAGTACTTTCCCGAACCCGGTTGGGTTGAACACGATGCCGAAGAAATCTGGCGGGCTGTTGTCGAAACATTTAATGAAGTTGTCGACAAAATCGGTAACCCGATCGCAATTGGCATCACGAATCAACGCGAAACCGTGGTTGCCTGGAATCGCTCCACCGGAGAATTGTACGGACATGCCATTGTGTGGCAGGACAGACGTACCGCGCCCATGTGTGAACGACTCTCCGCCGAAGGCCATCTCGAAACTGTGCGCTCGATCACTGGTCTCGTTCTTGATCCCTATTTCTCTGGTACGAAGATGGCGTGGATGCTCGAACATGGCGTACCAGATTCACCCGATCTCGCTCTCGCAACGATTGACAGTTGGATTCTCTGGAAGTTAACTTCCGGGCAAGTCTTCGCAACTGATCCATCAAACGCCAGTCGCACGATGTTGTTTGATCTTCGCTCATTGGCGTGGAGTCCAACAATGAGCGAGATTCTCGGAGTTCCATTGCGCTGCCTTCCCGAAGTGCGCCCATCAAGTGGTCGGTTTGGTCTGACCGCTTCATCCGAAGTACCGATCGGCATTCCTATTTCAGGTATCGCTGGCGATCAACAATCTGCACTTTTTGGACAAACCTGTTTTATGCCAGGAATGGCCAAGAACACCTATGGCACTGGCAGTTTCATCCTGATGAATGTTGGATCAGAATGCCCCACCCCCTCAGACGGAATGCTGACGACGATCGCTTGGAGCATCGCTCACTCGGACGGCACCGTTTCAACGACATACGCGCTTGAAGGAGCCATCTTTGTCACCGGTGCAGCAGTGCAATGGTTGCGCGATGGCCTCGGCATTATTTCCTCGTCATCGGACATTGGACCACTTGCAGAGTCAGTCCCCGACAATGGCGGAGTTTATTTAGTACCCGCATTTACTGGTCTCGGTAGTCCCTGGTGGGATCCATATGCCCGCGGAACCTTGATCGGAATCACGAGAGGAACAACCCGAGCCCACATCGCGCGGGCAGTCGTTGAAGCAATGGCGTTACAAACCCGTGATGCCGTTGATGCAATGCAACAGGCAAGTGGAACCCGTATCGCCGAACTACGCGTTGACGGTGGCGCTTCAGTGATGGACCTTCTACTTTCTCTCCAAGCCGATCAACTTGGCATTACCGTTCGTCGCCCCGTTGATCAAGAGACAACTGCTGTAGGTGCCGCTTTTCTTGCTGGTCTAGCCGAAGGGGCTTGGCCATCGCTCGAGGCTTTAAACGCACGCTGGGTCAGCGATCTGGTCGTCACTCCCCATGAACCCGAATCGTTGGAGAGAATTTTGGCAGATGCTTTGCACTCGACATGGCTCAACGCGGTGGCCCGTTCTCGTGATTGGGCCGAACACGACTCTGAATAATTGAAATCCAAAGACTCGGATTATTCGCTCACTAAAGCCGAACTCACAATGCGGGCAATCAGAGCGAGGTGTTGACGCTCACGCAAACGGAACGCACCTCGTAGACGTCCGACCACAATTGCCGCATCAAGTAAATCAAGTGGCGCCCATGCGACGTCTGCCGGTGTGTGTTCGTATTGCGCATCACTTGCGAGGTGACTAATCCCACCCAAGAATGCCATCACCCATGGCAAGTCAGGAACATCTCCTGACACTGCCAGCGTGGTCTGCGCTCCACGAGGAACCACGGTGCACCAATCAGCCTCAAGCATCTCACGAACCAACTCACAGGTCGCCTCGGTTCGATCAACCTTCGGAGTCTCCATGATGCGCGCCGCGGTATCTAGCGCGAGAACGCTCTGATCAGGTCGATCTTGCGCGACTCGGTGCACATCCTCGACTGCGACGCCTTCAACTCGACTGACCTGGCCAATCAATTCTTCAAGAGCTGACTCTTCGCGATCAAACTCTTCGTCGTGTCCGGCATCACCAATCGGTAAAGTCACAATCAATTCGTCGATGGCCATGCCCGCGCCACGTTCAAGAATTTCAATACCGATGACGTCGCCATTGGCTGCACCGATTGCGGCCGCCACCCGACCAAGAGTTCCTGGAATGTCAGGAAGCCACAACCGTAAAACGTAAGTTTGCACGCTCTGACACTAACCAGTGTGTTGTGACCGTGCTGTCAACATTAGGTGTCTGAAATGTGCGCAAACTTGGGCAATAACGCCGCCCCAACCGCTCCGGCTTGCTCGGCAAATGTTGCCATCACCAGTTGCGGATGCGGACGAAGTTGAGGTGAATACAACAATTCTTCAAACCAACGCCGCATAGGTTCAAGAAATACATTGCCCGAACTGGCGAGTCCCCCACCTATCACAATCATCGCGGGGTCAAGAAGATTGGTCAGATTTGTCAACCCCAGAGCCACCCACCGAGCAAATGAATCAACAATGACGAGCGCCTCATTGTCTCCTTCCAGCGCGGCTTGGCGAATATGTTCGCCCCGAATCTGTTCAGCACTTCCCGCGAGTTCTTGAACTCGTTTGGCCGCCCCCTGTTCGGCTGCCAAACGTCCCAAATAGCCAAGTCCGTTACCTGATGCATAGCGCTCCCAGCATCCGCGTTGCCCGCACACACATTGTGGCCCCGAGGACTCGACGACCATATGGCCGATCTCGCCAGCAAAACCATTCGTACCGCGCACCAATCGTCCACCCGAGACAAGACCCCCGCCAATTCCCGTTCCAAGCGTCACCACAACAACATCGTCAACGCCCCGAGCCGCCCCCACCGACCATTCGGCAACTGCGGCACAAGTTGCGTCATTGTCAACTGCGACATCGCACTGCAATACCTCTCGCAACTGCGGTCCGACCGCGAGATCAGAAACACCAACCAAATTAGGAGCAGCCCGCAAAACCCCTTCACGAGTCACAAGACCTGGCACCCCAACACCAACCGAGTGAACATCGCCGAGTTCGCGCACAATCTCAACCAAAGTGCTGATCATGTCGTCGGCGCCTTGCGGCGTATCTCGGCGAACTTCGCGGATAATACGGCCGTCTTGCCAAACGACACCCAAACATTTTGTTCCACCGACATCAATTCCGGCGAAACGTCGATTGTCGATTGGCATCGTGCTGTCTTTAGCGAGTGGACTCAGCTTGAACCTTCAACTCTTTGACAGTGTTGAGAATTCGCACTTCGGCCCGTCGCTTCACAAAACCGGGAAGCGGTACGACGAGTTCAATGGACAAGTTGTAGGTCAGAACCACGCCGCCAGCATTATCGGGCGAGAACATGTAGGCCCCATCGACTGCCCGCATAATGTCGCCTGACACCATGTGCCACGACAAGCGCGCCGGAGCGGCGCTGTAGTCATACGCCAAGGTGTAATGCGTACTGCGACCTAGTGCCGACGTACGAAATTCAACCTGTGTCGCACGGCCTTGCTCATCGCGAGCCAGCACAATTGCAGATTTCACATCTTTAGCCCACTCGGGATAACGCTCAAAATCAGTGGCAATATCCCAACATGTTTCGTGCGGAGCTTGAATGGTGATCGTCAGTGACGCGGTGTCAGCCATGCCTATGTTCTAGCCGATCGGACGGTCGTCGGGGTGGCTCTCAACCGAGGAAGGTCCACCTTTCAGTCGACGAGCCCCAAAAGTGCCATAAGTCGCGGCCCACAGTCCGTTCAATCCGAGACCTAAGACTGGGACGAGCACCCCAAAGGCCAGTGTTGAACCGCGGCTCGAACCTTGTGCCCCTTCTTGCAGTGTGTTTGGCCGAGCGATAGCAGTTGCCACGGCAACGATGACTTGCGCAGCCAAGCATGAGTGCATCACAACCTTGACTTTTTGTGGGATCGCGCGGCCCAGTAAGAAGTACAACTCGGCAACTGAGATCTCTTCTTCTCGACTACGTTGCACCGCGGTCCAGTACCCCCAAATAAACACCGCAATGCCAACGGTAAAAAGCCCTAATGC
>ERZ888423.3216-NODE-3216-length-11031-cov-10.903517_pt1 | contig 11031 bp, 10 predicted proteins | sample MGYA00520523_ERZ888423 | MGnify/ENA primary metagenome ERZ888423 (study PRJEB32303, sample SAMEA104408611) | aquatic metagenome | biome: Brackish water; feature: Pelagic; material: water | place: Baltic Sea | collected 2014-06-08T10:24:00 | depth 30,27 m ...
TGGATATCAAAGGTCACACCGTTCGCACAGTAATGATCGCAGCTGCAGCGCCAATCGAATCGGAGTATTACCTAGCGATTTTGCTAGACCGTTCAAATCGCACATTTTTAGTTATGGCATCTGTTTCAGGCGGAATGGATATTGAAGAGGTTGCACATACCGCACCTGAAAAGCTTGCAAAGATTCCGGTATCTGCAGTTGATGGAATCTCTCTTGCTAAGGCAAAGGAGATCGTTGCAGCAGCGCAATTCCCAGCAGATGTTGCAGATCAGGTTGCAGATGTTCTTTTGAAGCTTTGGGATGTTTTCCAGGGTGAGGATGCAACCCTTGTTGAAGTTAACCCATTGGTTAAGACGAAGGATGGCAAGGTCATCGCACTTGATGGCAAGGTAACCCTTGATGACAACGCAGATTTCCGTCAACCAGATCATGAAGCGCTAGTTGATCAAGCCGCTGAAAATCCTCTAGAAGCTGCGGCCAAGGAAAAGGGTCTTAACTACGTAAAGCTTGAAGGTGAAGTAGGAATTATTGGAAATGGTGCAGGACTTGTTATGAGCACCCTCGATGTTGTTGCTTACGCTGGAGAAAAGCATGGTGGGGTTCGCCCAGCAAACTTCCTTGATATTGGTGGAGGAGCATCTGCGCAAATCATGGCCGATGGCCTTTCAATTATTCTTGGTGACAAGGATGTGAAGAGCGTATTTGTAAATGTCTTTGGTGGAATCACAGCATGTGATGCCGTTGCAAATGGAATTGTTCAGGCCCTTGAGTTACTTGGGCCAAAGGCTACAAAGCCAATCGTGGTGCGCTTAGATGGCAACAATGTTGTTGAAGGACGGGCTATTTTGGCTAAGGCTGCTCACCCATTGGTTGAACAGGCGGACACGATGGATGGAGCAGCAAATCGCGCTGCAGAATTGGCGGCGAAGTAATGTCTATCTTTATTAATGATGCAAGCAAGGTAATTGTTCAGGGAATGACAGGTTCTGAAGGAACCAAGCACACCCGTCGTATGTTGGCTTCAGGCACAAAGGTTGTTGGCGGAGTAACACCAGGTAAGGGTGGACAGGTTGTTGATATCGATGGCCACCAACTTCCAGTGTTCAACACGGTGGCTGAGGCGATGTCTGCAACTGGGGCAAATGTTTCTGTCGTTTTCGTTCCACCTAAGTTTGCAAAGGCTGCGGTTATCGATGCAATTGATGCAACGATGCCCTTAGTCGTTGTTATTACCGAAGGTATCCCAGTTCATGACTCTGCAAGTTTCTATACATATGCGCAGAGCAAGGGAACAACACAGATCATCGGGCCAAACTGCCCAGGTTTGATCAGCCCCGGAAAATCAAATGTGGGAATTATTCCTGCAGATATCACAGGTGCTGGTCCTATTGGATTGGTGTCAAAATCTGGAACTCTTACATATCAAATGATGTATGAGCTACGTGATATCGGTTTTAGTACAGCGGTCGGTATCGGTGGAGATCCAGTTATCGGAACAACACACATTGATTGTCTTCGCGCATTTCAAGATGATCCTGAAACAGCTGCGATCGTAATGATCGGTGAAATTGGTGGGGATGCTGAAGAACGTGCAGCAGCATTTATCTCTGAGTATGTAACCAAGCCGGTGGTTGGTTATGTCGCAGGCTTTACAGCACCCGAAGGAAAGACCATGGGTCACGCAGGTGCGATTGTCTCTGGTTCATCTGGAACGGCTCAGGGAAAGAAAGATGCATTGGAAGCAGCTGGCGTAAAGGTTGGTCAAACACCTAGCGAAACAGCGCGTTTGTTACGCGCAATAATGGGCCGATAACAATGATTGCGCGGGTACTTGGAGCTGCATTGCCCCAAGTCTTGCGCAGCGTTGCTTGGCTTTTGCTTCCGACCTCCTTTATTGCCCTACTGGCATGGGCTACCGCAGGAAGTGCGACTGGTAATACAGGTGATCCGTTACGAGCAGCGTTGTGGATCTGGATCGGTGCTCACTCAATTCCATTTGATCTATCACTACCGCCTTCGGGATTGGCGGGATATCTCTCTTACTTACCGTTAGGTGCACTGGTCTTTCCGGTTCTTGCCATACGCAATGGGGTAGCTCGCACTATCGAGCGCTTAGATAATGATTCTTCACTAGTTGGACCAGCTCGCGCAGTGTTTGCACTGGGGTACACAGCCTTTGCTGTAGCAGCCTCATTCTTTTCAAAAACTGAATCAATTCGACCTGTTTGGTACTTCGCACTAATTTACGTGCTTCCATTTACATTATTTTGTGCAGCAACTGTCGGAAGACGCGTTGCACTGGGTCAAGGATTTCTTTATGGCTCACGCATAATCGCATTGTTACTGGGTGCATCATCCATACTCTTTGGCATTGCGCTTCTAATGAACATTTCTATGGTGAAGAATCTAACAACTGTATTACAGCCCGGTATTTTTGGTGGATTCCTTTTACTTCTTCTTAATATTTTATATATTCCAAACGCCATCGTTTCTACACTTGCCTACTTTTCAGGGGTTGGCTTTGCTGTTGGATCTGGAACCTTGGTTTCACCTAGCTCATTTAGATTAGATAAAATCCCGGCAATGCCGTTGCTTGGCGCTTTGCCTGAAGATAAATCTATGATTTCATTAATTGGAATACTCTTTGTTGTCGCAGCTGGTGCCTTGCTTGTTAGCTGGACCATTTCACTTAATCAACAGGTCTTGTATCAGAGCTTAATTGTTGCAACTCTTCTTGCGGCATTTGTAGGTTACTCAGGTAGCGGTGCCCTCATTACCGATGCAATGTCTGCCGTTGGCGTTTCTCCTTGGAAGTTCACCCTTGCTATTGGCGTTGAGTTAGGGATCGGTGCACTGTTGGCGATCTACCTTCCGAGAGTTCGCAATCGCAGATGAGAAAGCGAATAGTCATTCTGGCCTCAGGGCAGGGCTCATTGGCACAGGCGATATTCGATGCAGCAGAGCTGGAGATTCAAGTAGTTGGCGTTGTCTCCGATCGTGCAGATGCCCAAGTTTTAGATCGCGCAAAGAAGGCATCGATTAATACGGCGGTTGTTGAGTTAACTGGCGACCGACAGTTATGGAATAAGCAGTTATTTGATCAGGTCGATCTATACAAACCAGACCTAGTTGTGAGCGCCGGCTTTATGCGAATTTTATCTCCAGAGTTTGTTAATCACTTTCCAACAATTAATAGCCATCCAGCCTTGCTTCCAGATTTTCCAGGGGCTCATGCGGTTCGTGATGCGTTAGATGCAGGTGTTTCGGTGACAGGAACAACGATCCATTGGGTTGATGATGGGGTTGATACGGGGCCGATAATTACTCAAATGGAGGTTCCGGTGTTGCCGGAGGATACTGAGGCAACTCTTCATGAGAGAATAAAGAAGGTAGAACGCGGTCTCATAGTTGCGACCATCGCTTTGATCATTCCAACACTGGAGACCAATACACGATGAGAAAACCAATTCGTAGAGCACTGGTAAGTGTCTACGATAAAAACCGTTTAATTGAGGTTGGGACAACTCTTCGTCTAGCTGGAGTTGAAATTCTGTCAACTGGATCTACCGCCAAGAATTTAGCAGATGCTGGCATACCAGTAGTTGAAGTCAGTCAGTACACAGAGTTTCCTGAAATAATGGGGGGACGAGTTAAGACACTTCATCCACGTATTCATGGTGGAATATTGGCTGATCAAAACAACCCAGAACATTTAGCAGCCATTGCCGATCTTGGTATTGCACCATTTGATTTAGTAATAATCAATCTTTATCCATTTGCCGAAACAATTGCATCAGGTGCAGCCTTTGAAGAGTGCATCGAGCAGATTGATATTGGTGGCCCTTCAATGCTGCGTGGAGCCGCTAAGAATCATGGCTCTGTGGCGGTTATTTCTCATACAGATCAGTACGACCAGCTGATCGCTGCAATTGCAGCGGGTGGTTTTACCGATGTAGAGCGTCGAGAGTTGGCTCTGCAGGTTTTTCGCACAACAGCTCAGTACGACTTAGCGATCGCTACCTGGCTTGGACAAGCTAATACCAATGAGCTTCCAGATTGGTTTGGGCAGATTTGGAGCAGAAAGAGTTCTCTGCGCTACGGAGAAAATCCACATCAGGATGCAGCGATTTACTCGGGTCTTACCTCAGGAGTTGTTAATGCTCAGCAATTACACGGTAAGGAGATGTCATTTAATAATTACACAGATGCGGATGCTGCCTGGAGAGCGGTCCTAGATCATCGCGACCCTGCGGTTGCAATCATGAAGCACGCTAATCCTTGCGGAGTTGCTGTCTGCGAATTAGGTGTAGCTGTTGCTTATCAACATGCACATGAATGTGATCCAGTATCTGCCTTTGGAGGAGTCGTTGCCGCCAACAGAAAGGTCGATCTTGCGATGGCTGAGCCTTTATCCAAGATCTTTACCGAGGTATTAATCGCTCCTGATTTTGATCAAGATGCGTTAGAGCTATTGATGAAGAAGCCTTCGATTCGAATTTTAAAATGTGAAGTAACAACCATTGATCCATTGGAACTACGGCCTGTATCTGGTGGAGTTTTGATGCAAAAAACAGATCTGATTGACGCGCAGGGTGATTCACCTGCACATTGGAGTCAGGTAAGTGGAGATACGGTAGATCTACAGACCATGAAGGATCTTGAGTTTGCATGGCGCAGTGTTCGTTCTGTAAAGAGCAATGCGATCTTGCTTGCAAAGATGACCGCTTCAGTTGGTATCGGAATGGGTCAGGTTAATCGAGTTGACTCTGCACGGTTGGCTGTTGCACGAGCAGGGGATCGCGTTAAGGGCTGTGTCGCCGCAAGTGATGCCTTTTTCCCATTTGCCGATGGTCTACAAATCCTTATCGATGCAGGGGTCACTGCGGTTGTTCAACCAGGCGGAAGTGTGCGGGATGAAGAGGTTATTGCCGCGGCAAAGGCGGCTGGAATTGCGATGTTTTTCACCAATACTCGACATTTCTCTCACGCATAACTGAGTCGATAGGCTTACATCATGAGCGCGCAGATTCTAGATGGCAAGGCGGTTTCCGCAGCGATTAAAGCTGAATTAACTGTGCGAGTTAAGGCGCTTAAGGCTCAAGGGGTTACTCCAGGTCTTGGAACGGTTTTAGTAGGAGATGATCCAGGATCACACTCTTATGTAGCGGGGAAGCATCGAGATTGCCAAGAGGTTGGGATCAATTCAATTCGAGTTGATCTTCCACAGAGTGCAACTGAGAAGGATATTTTAGCTGCGATCGCAGATTTAAACTCCTCACAAGAGTGCACTGGCTACATCGTCCAACTTCCGTTGCCACAAGGAATTAACACACAACGAGTTCTTGAAGCAATAGATCCGGATAAGGATGCGGATGGATTACACCCTCTTAATTTAGGACGATTAGTTTCTGGTTATGAGGCACCACTTCCATGCACACCACGTGCGATAGTTGCACTTTTGGATCATTACAAGATTTCAACTAAAGGTGCTGATGTCACCGTTATCGGTCGGGGTCTAACAGTTGGTCGCCCATTGGGATTACTTCTTTCTCGAAAACAAGAAAATGCAACTGTAACGTTGACGCATACAGGTACAAGAAATCTTGCTCTTCACACCCAAAAAGCAGATATCGTTGTTGCAGCCATCGGTCAGGCACATTTTTTGAAGGTTGAGATGATTAAAGAGGGCGCTGTTGTAATTGATGTTGGAATTTCACGAACACCAGAAGGTTTAGTGGGAGATGTTTGCCCTGGAGCTTTCGAAAAGGCCTCGTATGTTGCTCCAATGCCTGGGGGAGTTGGTCCTATGACCCGTGCAATGTTGCTGACAAATGTGGTTGATGCATGCAGCTAAATAATCGACTGCTATCCCTTGTAAGTTATGGATTAGTCCTGACTGGTGTGATTTTAGGGGTACTCGGAGTTGTGCGAGGCGGATCACTATTTATCGCAGTTGGAACAGCGGGCATAGCTCTCAAATCCCGAGATTTCCGCAGCATCCAGTTTTACCTTCCTCTTGCTATCGCTATTGCACTTTTCGTGCTGGCAATTGCACTTCCTCGCGGGCGGTAGAGTTGCCCCATTCGCAATCAGCCATGAATGGAGTCACGATGGGTGGCAAAGTCACAGTAGTCGGTGCAGGTTTCTACGGATCAACAACAGCTCTTCGTTTAGCTGAATATGATCTTTTCGATACCGTTGTTCTGACAGACATCCTTGAAGGAAAGTCAGAAGGTTTGGCTTTAGATATGAATCAATCCCGTTCTATTGAAGGATTTGAGACAAAGATCATCGGAGCAACAACAACCCCTGAAGGTGCCGGTTATGAAGCAACCGCAAACTCAGATGTGGTTGTCATTACCGCAGGACTTCCACGTAAGCCTGGTATGAGTCGCATGGATTTAATTGGTGTCAACGCCGGCATCGTTCGCGGTGTTGCTGAAAATATTGCAAAGCATTCTCCTAACGCGGTCATCATCGTGGTTTCAAATCCGCTAGATGAAATGACCGCCTTGGCACAGATTGCAACAAAGTTTCCAAAGAATCGCGTAATGGGCCAGGCAGGGATGCTTGATACCGCTCGCTTTACAAACTTTGTCGCTGAAAAGCTCGGAGTAAAGGTTGCAGCGGTAAAGACATTAACCCTTGGATCACATGGAGACACAATGGTTCCAGTTCCAAGTCGTTGCACAGTTAACGGAAAGCCTTTGAGCGAACTTCTTTCACAAGAAGAGATCGCTGAACTTGTAGACCGCACACGCAATGGTGGCGCTGAAGTTGTTGCATTACTCAAGACAGGTTCTGCCTATTACGCACCATCTGCAGCAGCGGCGCGTATGGCAAAGGCTGTAATTGAAGATTCAGGTGCAGTAATGCCAGTGTGTGCATGGGTTGATGGCGAGTATGGAATTTCTGGTGTCTACCTTGGGGTTGAAGCTGAGATTGGTCGCACCGGGGTTAAAAAAGTTGTCGAAGGCTCGCTGACAGATTCTGAGGTTGCAGCTCTTAAAGAAGCAGCTGAAGCGGTTCGTGCCAAGCAAGCAGATGTTCAGACGCTTTAATTTATAAGTCACTTTCAGTAGGGGAGAAATAATGAGCAAGATCAAAGTTACAGGTACAGTCGTCGAACTAGATGGCGATGAGATGACACGTATTATGTGGCAGTTCATCAAGGATTCATTGATCCTGCCTTACTTAGATGTGAACCTCGAGTACTACGACTTGGGCATGGAACACCGTGATGCAACTGATGATCAGGTAACTATTGATTCAGCACGTGCGATCCAAAAGCATGGTGTTGGAATCAAGTGTGCAACTATCACTCCAGACGAAGCACGTGTTGAAGAGTTTGGCCTTAAGAAGATGTGGAAATCTCCTAACGGAACGATCCGCAACATCCTTGGCGGAGTTATCTTCCGTGAGCCAATCATCATCAGCAATGTTCCACGTTTAGTTCCTCACTGGACCAAGCCAATCGTTATCGGTCGTCACGCATTTGGTGACCAGTACCGTGCATCAGATTTCAAAGTTCCAGGTCCAGGAAAGTTGACAATCTCATTTGTTCCAGAAGATGGTTCAGCACCAATTAACACAGAGGTTTTCAACTTTGAATCCTCTGGTGTTGCAATGGCGATGTACAACGTCGATGACTCAATTCGTGACTTTGCTCGGGCATCCTTGAACTACGGATTACTGCGCAAGTTTCCGGTCTACCTTTCAACAAAGAACACAATTCTTAAGGCATATGATGGTCGCTTCAAGGATATTTTTGAAGAGATCTATCAGGCAGAGTTCAAAGCGCAATTTGATGCCGCAGGTATTTGGTATGAGCACCGCTTGATCGATGACATGGTTGCTATGTCATTGCGTATGGAGGGTGGCTACGTTTGGGCATGTAAGAACTACGATGGCGATGTTCAATCTGACACCGTTGCTCAAGGGTATGGATCACTTGGCTTGATGACATCTGTCTTGATGACACCAGATGGCAAGATCTGCGAATCAGAGGCGGCTCACGGAACGGTGACACGTCACTACCGTGACCACCAAGCGGGTAAGGCGACATCTACAAACCCCATCGCTTCAATCTTTGCGTGGACACAGGGACTTGCACACCGTGCAAAGCTTGATAACAACGCTGAGCTTGCAAAGTTCTGTGCAACTCTTGAGCGTGTATGTATTGAAACCGTTGAGCAGGGGAAGATGACAAAGGATTTGTCACTTTTGATCTCAAAGGATGCGCCGTACCAAACAACGCAGGAGTTCTTAAACTCAATTGATGCCAACCTAAAGTTAGCAATGGCGTAAAGAAGTCAGAAAAACCCGCGGGCGCTCATGGCACCCGCGGGTTTTTTTATTAATACGTATTAGATGCGCTCACCTGTTGTCGAGTTGAATAGGTGGACAGATCCCTTGACAGCTTCGACGGTGATTGTGTCACCTGGTTTTGGAGGATTCTTAGGATCCCAGCGAACAATAACTTGTGCACCTTCATCTGTTGCATTTGCGAAGGTAACATTGGCGTCAGCTGGCTTTCCATAAACAAAAGCATCTGAACCAAGCTCTTCAACAACTTCAACAAGAACATGGAAGCCCTTTGATGATGGTGTGAAGCCTTCTGGGCGAATACCAACAGTAACTGAAGCTCCAGCAGCGCCTGGTACATCAATTGCAAGATCTCCGAGCATCGCCTTACCGCCGCTAATTGGTGCGATAAGTAGGTTCATTGCTGGTGAGCCGATGAAACCTGCAACGAAAGCATTTGCTGGGTTGTCATAAAGATTGCGTGGGGTATCAACCTGCTGTAGCAAGCCATCCTTAAGAACTGCAACACGATCGCCCATAGTCATAGCTTCAACCTGGTCGTGTGTTACGTAAACGGTGGTGATACCTAGACGACGCTGCAATGCGGCGATCTGTGTACGAGTTGCTACACGCAACTTTGCATCAAGGTTAGATAGTGGCTCATCCATAAGGAATACCTGTGGTTCGCGAACAATTGCGCGACCCATAGCAACACGTTGACGCTGTCCACCTGAAAGAGCCTTTGGCTTGCGCTCTAGGTATGGCTCAAGGTCAAGCAACTTTGCAGCTTCTAGAACACGACGCTCGCGCTCCTCCTTTGGAGTTCCTGCGATCTTCAAGGCAAATCCCATGTTCTCTGCAACTGTCATGTGTGGATACAGTGCGTATGACTGGAACACCATCGCAATATCGCGATCCTTGGGTGCAACATTTGTTACATCGCGATCGCCAATTAAAATTCGCCCACCATCGATCTCTTCCAGTCCGGCCAACATTCGAAGCGATGTTGACTTACCGCAACCTGATGGGCCAACAAGAACCAAAAACTCCCCATCATTAACGGTGAGGTTTAACTTGTCGACTGCAGGTGCTGTTGTTCCTGGATAGATACGTGATGCGCCATCAAAAATTACTGATGCCATGAGATTGCTCTCCTTCTCCGGGCAGGTACGTGCCCGACGGTCCGAGGATGAAGGTGATGGCCGGTTGGCCAACGGTGGAAGATTACGCGTAAACCCCCTCTAAGGGAAGATCTAGTCTCACGCCATCGACTCTGGAATGTATACTTTGAGCATCATGGAACCCCCCTCGTTGGCTTCTATATTTGCCGATCTAGCGCTCATCGGCGGTTTAATCCTTCTGGCCTCATTTTTTGTTGCCGCTGAAATCGCCCTCATCTCCCTTCGCGATAGCCAGGTGCGAGAGATCGCCACCCGAGGCAAACGTGGTGCTCGCGTTGCCGCCCTGGCCGCACACCCCAACCGCCTTCTTGCCGCGGTCCAAATTGGTGTAACCGTCAGCGGTTTTCTCTCCGCGGCTTTAGGAGCAGACCAGTTGGGTGATTATGTGATCCCTTGGCTGGAATCCCTTGGGATCTCAAATGGCTGGAGCACCACGATATCGCTGGTCGGCGTGACCCTGGTTATTGCCTACTTCTCCTTGGTCTTTGGTGAGTTAGTTCCAAAGCGATTAGCCCTTTTTAAGGCTGAAGAGATCGCCATGATAACCGCCGGAATGATCAATGTAGTGGCAAATATCTTCCGCCCAATTATTTGGTTGCTATCAAAATCAACAGATTTTGTCTTACGTACCATCGGCATAGACCCAAAGTTACAGCGTAGTCAAATGTCGGAAGAGGAGCTGCTCGATCTTGTAACAGGTCACGCTGCGCTGAGCGAAGAAGAGCGCGATATTGTTGAAGAGGTTTTTAACGCTTCAGAACGACAGGTCCACGAGGTTATGGTTCCCCGAACCGAAGTTGATTTTATGGATGCATCATTGACAGTCAGCAAGGCTATCGAGCTAGCTGTTTATAAAGCCCACTCACGTTATCCAGTAGTACGTGGCTCATCTGATGAGGTTGTCGGCTTTATCCATGTTCGTGACCTCTTAGACACAACGGTTGCGACAAAGGGAACAAAGATCATCGAACTGGCTCGAAACATTATGTATCTGCCTGGCACTAAGGGCATCTTGCCTGCCCTGTCTGAGATGCGTCTTCAAGGTCAACACCTTGCAATCGTTCTCGATGAGTATGGTGGAACAGATGGAATCGTGACCCTGGAAGATCTAGTAGAGGTGCTTATTGGCGATATTCGTGATGAATATGATGTGCATGAAGAAGAGGTATTTCTGGAGGCCCGTACCGGAGACTTTGAGGTAGATGGCTTAATCTCAATCGATGACTTGGTCGAAGAGACAAAGCTAAATATCCCTGAAGGTCCATATGAGACCGCTAGTGGTTTTGTGATGCACTTCTTGGGACGTATTCCGCAGGTAAATGATGTTGTTACGGTGGACGACATACGAATCACTGTTTTGTCCATGGAAGGCAAGCGCGCGGGGCAGCTATTGATCTCGCAAACACCTTCGGTGTGAAAGAATTACACCCATGACACAGAAGCGGGTTCTTTCAGGCATTCAGCCAACAAGTGACTCCTTCCACCTGGGTAATTACTTAGGTGCACTCAAGCAGTGGGTAGAGCTTCAAGATGGCAATGATGCCTT
>ERZ888423.3218-NODE-3218-length-11020-cov-19.847332_pt1 | contig 11020 bp, 9 predicted proteins | sample MGYA00520523_ERZ888423 | MGnify/ENA primary metagenome ERZ888423 (study PRJEB32303, sample SAMEA104408611) | aquatic metagenome | biome: Brackish water; feature: Pelagic; material: water | place: Baltic Sea | collected 2014-06-08T10:24:00 | depth 30,27 m ...
GGAGCAAATACCCTTGTTTATGATAACTTAACGGAAAGGATTGGTATAGGAACGACCAGTGTTGTTGGAGTTACTAGAACTCTCGATGTATATGGGGATGTTGGAATATCAAGCAACGTTTATGTTCAAAGAGCATATGTTGACGTTAATCAACTTATCCCAATTGCTGCAGAAGAATTAGCATCAAAGTCATACGTAGATAACTTTACAACTGCAGGACTTACTGTTCAAAAAGCTGTTTCTGCAGCAACTACAGCATCATTAAATGTATTTTATGATAACGTAGACACACCACCAAACGGTATTGGAGCAAAAATATTTGGTGTTGGTGTAGGAACTGGCATAGTTGACGGTTATATACCACTCCTCACGGATCGCATTCTAGTAAAAGACCAAGGTGTTGGATTTGGATCCACCGCACAAAATGGTTATTATGTTGTTACTAGAGTTGGTAATGCATCAACATCATTTGAATATACTCGTGCTACAGACTTTGATGAATCTACAGAAATCAGTGCTGGTGCGTTCTCATTCATTCTTGACGGTGAGGTAAACTCTGGAGGTGGTTTCGTTCTTATTACAAAAGGAACTGTTTCAATTGGCGTATCTTCTATTGAATTTACTCAATTCAGTACTCCTGGAGAAATTATTGCGGGCCAAGGTTTAACAAAAACTGAAAATATAATAGACGTAAATACTGCGAATGCCGGGAGAATTGTAGTAAACGCGGACAATATTGATTTATCACCAGTAATTACTACACGAACCAATTTAACTACTGGTTTTAGTACTTTTATAAGTGGTATAAACGTAGATGGTTTTGGTAGAGTAACCGGAGTTATTACTAGTAATACGGTATCAGTAGCAACAACTCTTACAAGAGGCTTAGCATCGTTTGCAGGAACTCAATTTACAGTTTCTACCGGAACAGTAGCATTAGCATCAACAACTACTGGAGCGGTTTTAGATACTTTTGGAACAATAAATCAAATTTCAGTTGGAAGAAATGCTGGATTAGTATACGTTGGATTAACCACAAATATAAGTGTTGGGGGATCGGTGACTGCGGAATCCTTTAGTGGGAATGGAGCAGGCCTAACTGGAATAAACGCGGGAGTTGGTATTAGAACATCTGGTGGTCTAGTAGGAACAGCATTTACAACTTTAGATTTTAGAGGTTCTGGCCTTAGTACAGTTAGTGCTGATCCAATCAACCCAACTACTGTAATTATCAACATTGAAGGTGGTAGAGATATTGATGAAATTGGATTAGCTAACCAAGTTTTATTCAAAAATGCATCAAATATAGCATCTGGTTCTGCAAACTTAACATTTAACGGTACTAATTTAATATGCGGAGGAACTGTAACAGCAAACTCTGATAGAAAACTTAAGAAGAATGTAAGAAAGATTGAAAATGCTTTAGAAAAAACTTTATCATTGACTGGTGTAGAGTTTGATTTTGTTGATAGAAATGAAAGTTCTATAGGTTTTATAGCGCAAGAAGCTGAAAAAATTATTCCACAATTGGTTTTTGGTGGAAACGATGAAAATGAATTAAAATCAATCGCATATCAAAACTTCGTAGCATTATTAGTTGAAGCAATTAGGGAACAACAGAATCAAATTAATCAATTGAGAATTGAAATTAATTCATTAAGAGATATCGAACAATAAATACAAAAGAATAGTATAAATTTCACCTTATACATCAATTATGAACAATACATCAAAAGAAATTTCTAACAAAGAAGAAAGATTTTGTCCTCTTTGTGATAAAAGAGAGTATAGAAATGAGTGTTCATACGGGAAAGCTGCCTGGGATAAAACTTCAATAAAAGATGAAGAATATTCGATGGTTAGATCTGAACTTGAAAATGTAATAAAATCTGTTAAAAAATTAAAAAATATTGTTGGTAAAGGTGAAGGTAATTTAGAAGCATGGGTTCAATCAAAGATTACTAAAGCAGCGGATTATATTGATACGGCCGCAGATTATCTTGAAAGTGGAGAGCATAAATTTAGTGAATCATCAGAAATTAAATTGGTGGATAAAATAATTTATGAAATCAAAGAAAAAAATAAAGACCCAAAAGGACCAGTGAAATCTTACAAATCTCCAGAAGTACTTGCTAAGAAGCACGGAGTATCAGTAGAAGAAATTAAAAAGCAATTAGAAATTGGAACTAAAGTTGAACTTGAACATACTACAAGTAAGAGTTCTGCAAGAATTACTGCGCTTCAACATTTAGACGAGAAACCAGATTATTATACAAAATTGAAAAAAATGGAGACTCAAAAAGAAAGTACTACAGTAAGAGATGCAAACGGAAATGTATATGCTGAATTTATTGACATAATTAAACCTGGAAGTATTGAAGAAGAAAATCCTGGTCTCTGGGCAAATATGCATAATCGTAGAAAAAAAGGTCTTCCCAAGAAAAAACCTGGACAAAAGGGATATCCAAAAACTTTGGATATTGAAGAAGGAATAAAGCAAGCAAGAAAAAATGTTGGAGCAGATAAATGTTGGACAGGTAAAAAATTGGGAGATCCTAAAACTAAAATTAAAGGAGGAAAAGAGGTTCCAAATTGTGTAGATGAAGCAGTAAGACTTCAAGCACAAACTGGAAATAATATTTTTGTTACATTGTCTTGGAGAGGAAAGTATTATACTTTACAATTATTTTTCCCACAATCAAAACTTCCATCAAGATTAGAAATATCTGACGAAATTCAAAAAATTTATCCAGGTTCTAAAGTAGTAACTTATAGGGTTGCCGATTTTAAACCTGGAGAACCTATAGTTTATGCATACAAAGGTGGTAATTCTGGAAAATTAGGTTCCAATAAAAATTATGTGAAACCTATGGGCGAAGAAAGAGAAATAGAACCACCCAGAGAAAGAGTTGGTGCTTTAACTAACATAGATGTTCCTCAGTCTGAACGTGAAAAAGCAAGGCAAAGAACACTTAATAAAGCAGCAGCAAAAAGAAAAGAACGTGAAATGAAAGAAGAGGTTGAAATATCAGAGGTAAAAAAGTAGAAACACCTCCTTCAACTCAAGGAGATCTAATTAAGAAAGCAGAAAAAGCAACAAAAAGAGGTGATGTAAACATTGACGGATTTGTAGATGATAAAGATGGTAAAACTGGACCTTATGGTGCATTTATACCTTCCGTAGATGGTAAAGGAAAATTATATTCTGATTTAAATGTTAAAAATGAATCAGTAGATAAATCTAAAATGCCTTGCAACGAACCAAAGGCACAAGCAGTCGGTGATTCTAAGACTGGAAAATCTCATGTAGTTAAAGCTTGTGAGGGTGGAAAAGAAAAACTCATTCGTTTCGGTCAAAGAGGTGTAAAAGGTTCTCCAAAGAAAGAAGGAGAATCCGATGAGTATGCAAGCAGAAGGAATAGATTTAAAACGAGACACGCAAAAAATATAGCAAAAGGAAAAATGTCTGCTGCTTATTGGGCCAATAGAGTAAAGTGGTAATTAAATATTAAATTATTATGAATGATCATTATCTTGGTAATCCGTTATTAAAAAAAGCGAATACTTCTATAGAATTTACTGAAGATCAAATTTTAGAATTTGCTCGATGTCAGGGAGATCCAATTTACTTTGCAAAAAATTATATACAAATTGTGACTCTGGACTATGGTTTGCAACCATTCAAACCATATAAATTTCAAGAAGTTATGATTGATCGATTCCATAATAATCGATTTAATATTTGCAAATTACCTAGACAGTCAGGAAAATCTACAATTGTTGTGTCGTATTTGTTATACTATGCAATATTTAACGACAACGTAAATATCGCAATACTAGCAAACAAGGCATCTACTGCAAAAGATCTTTTAGACCGCCTTCAGACCGCATACGAGAACCTTCCAAAGTGGTTACAGCAGGGAGTGATGACTTGGAATAAAGCATCGTTAGAATTAGAAAATGGATCAAAAATTATTGCGGCTTCTACATCAGCATCAGCAGTTCGTGGAGGATCTTATAATATTATTTTTCTTGATGAGTTTGCGTTTATTCCAAATCATATTGCAGATCAATTTTTCAGTTCTGTTTATCCTACTATTTCATCGGGAAAAAATACCAAAGTAATTATAGTTTCTACCCCTCACGGGATGAATCATTTTTACAAAATTTGGCACGATGCCGAAAGAAATAAAAATGAATATATTCCCACAGATGTTCACTGGTCTGAAATTCCAGGTAGAGATGAAGTATGGAAAAAACAAACTATTGCTAACACTTCAGATCAACAATTCAAAGTAGAATTTGAATGCGAATTCTTAGGATCAGTTGATACTTTGATAGCACCCAGTAAACTTAGAAATATGGTTTATGATAACCCAAAAATTCAGAGTGCTGGACTGGACTTATATGAAGAATGCAAAGAGAATCAAGATTATATCATTACTGTCGATGTTGCTAGAGGAGTTGGTAGTGATTACTCTGCTTTTGTAGTAATTGATATTACCGAATTTCCTCATAAATTAGTTGCAAAGTATAGAAATAATGAAATAAAACCCATGATGTTTCCTTCCATCATATATGAGGTTGCTAAGCAATATAACAATGCATATATTTTATGCGAAGTTAATGATATAGGAGAACAGGTAAGCAATATTCTACATTACGATTTAGAATATTCCAATGTTCTCATGTGTACAATGAGAGGAAGGGCTGGACAAATTGTTGGTCAAGGGTTTTCTGGTAAAAAAACTCAACTTGGCGTCAAAATGTCCAAGACAGTAAAAAAAGTTGGATGCTTAAATCTCAAAACAATTGTAGAGAGTGATAAATTAATTTTTAGTGATTATGATTTAATTAGCGAATTAACTACTTTTATTCAAAAAAATCAATCATTTGAAGCAGAAGATGGTTGTAATGACGATTTAGCAATGTGTTTAGTCATATATTCTTGGTTGTTATTGCAACCATATTTTAAAGAATTAACAGATCAAGATGTTAGAAAAAGATTATATGATGAGCAAAAAAATCAAATAGAACAAGATATGTCTCCATTTGGATTTATTGATGATGGAACAGAAGAAACTACTTTTGTTGATAATGAGGGTAATAGATGGTATACCGATGAATATGGTGATAGATCCTACATGTGGAACTATGTCTAAATTATATTTTTCATAAATATTTTTTAGAGAATCTGAGACTTTCAAGGAGAAAAATATGGCGACTCCTCAATTATCTCCCGGTGTATTAACCAGGGAAGTTGATTTAACTGTGGGAAGAGCTGACAATATTTTAGATAATATTGCAGTAATATCGGGGCCATTTACAATCGGTCCAGTTTTAGCACCCATAGACATTAATACCGAGCAAGAATTGATTAATGTATTTGGAAAACCACAGTCAACTGATGCTCAATACGAGTATTGGATGTCGGCATCTTCATTTTTATCATACGGTGGTATTTTAAAAGTAGTTAGAACTGATGGCGAAACTTTAAACAATGCTAATGCTGCAATAGGATCTTCAGCATCCAATGATGTAAAAATTAAAAATTTCGATGATTATAATGATAATTATAGCGATGATACTGTAGAGTTTGTATTTGCAGCAAAAAATCCAGGCACTTGGGCTAACACTCTTAAAGTTTGTGTTATTGATGACAAGGCAGATCAAACTGTAGGAATTTCAACAACAAATCCGAGCGCACTTGGAATAGTAGTTGGATACGGAGTTACTGTAGGAGTAAGCAGTATAATAAAAGCAGGTAGTGGTTCAACTAGTGAATTTACTGGATATGTGAAGGGAATTATCACAGGAGTTTCAACATCTACTTTAGGACAATCTTCTTTTGATGTAAAAATAGTTTCTAGATATGATGTTACTGCAGACGTAGAAAGTCAAATAGATTATGCTGAAAGAGATAGGTTAAGTTCATTTTCATCATTAGATAATTTCAATTTTATTAATAATACAGGTACTTCGGCTGGAGTTGCAACAGCTGGAAGAATACTTTCAGTTGGAGATTGGTATGATGAGCAGACTATAAATTTAAAAAATGGAACAGTGTTTTGGAAATCAATAGCACCAAAACCATCTACAAATAATTATTCACTAGAAAGAAATGGTAAAAATGATGCCTTTCATATTGCTATTTTTGACGATGAAGGCAAAGTTACAGGAATTCAAGGAAATCTTTTAGAAAAGCATATTGGTATTTCAAAAGCAATTGATTCAATCTCTGCTGTAAACTCACCACAGAAAATTTGGTGGAAAAATTACCTTGCTAATTTCTCAGATTATGTGTTTGCAGGTGCTAATCCTTCAGATGAATATGATTCTTTTAATCAGGTAACCCCAACACCTGCTGGTTTCACTACTTATAATGGTATTGCTGCACAATCTTTCGTTAAAATTACCACAGGTGATGGTATATGGAATCAACTTGCGCAAGATAATACTTTTAGTTCAATCGGCAATGTAACATATGAATTAGTTTTAGGAAAAAATTATGATAACGATGGTGGATATAAAACTGATCTATCAGATTTAATTGAAGGATATGAACTCTTTTCAAATAGAGACGAAGTTGAAGTCGATTACATATTAAATGGGCCAAGTTTAGGAACTATAGAAGAATCTCAAGCAAAAGCAGCATATTTAATAAATCTTGCAAATCAGAGAAAGGATTGCATTGCTTGCATTTCTCCACATAGAGGGTCTGGAGGTGATGGAGTAGTTGGATTAACCAATTCTGATACTCAAACAAATAATATTATCAAATTCTTCTCTTCTTTACCATCGTCATCATATGCAGTATTTGATTCTGGTTATAAGTATACTTATGATAGATTCAATAATATATTCAGATATATTCCATGTAACCCAGATATTGCTGGATTAATGGTTAGAACTTCTATCGAAGTGTACCCCTGGTATTCACCTGCTGGACAACAAAGAGGAATTCTCAATAATGCTATCAAACTAGCATATAATCCAAATAAAGCACAGAGAGATCAACTTTATCCTAAGAGAATTAATTCGGTTATTAATCAACCAGGCCTTGGCGTTTTACTCTTTGGTGATAAAACTGCTCTTGGTTATCAATCAGCATTTGATAGAATCAATGTTCGTCGTTTATTCTTAACTGTCGAACAAGCACTTCAAAAAGCTGCTCAAGCACAATTATTCGAACTTAATGATGAACTCACAAGGTCAAACTTTATCAATATCGTTGAGCCATATCTAAGAGATATTCAGGCTAAGAGAGGTGTTTATGACTTCCTAGTAATTTGCGATCAATCAAATAATACTCCTGACATTATTGATAATAATGAATTTAGAGCAGACATTTATCTAAAACCAACAAAATCTATTAACTTCGTAACACTTACCTTTGTTGCTACTCGCACAGGAGTAAGTTTTGAAGAAGTTGCTGGTAGATTCTAATTGATCCCATAAAAAGAAAAACAGGAGGAACCTAAAATGTCTACTTTAAGAACAATCAGCGATTTCAAATCTGCTCTAACTGGCGGGGGTGCTAGACCAAATTTATTTGAAGTTTCAATTCCAACATTTCCTGCGGCAGTTGAATCCAGCGCATGGACTACTGCTGCCGGTGGAGAAGCAGAATTGTTTAGTTTTTTATGTAAAGCAGCTGCTTTACCTGCTTCAAATATTTCACCAATTGATGTTCCATTCAGAGGTCGTATTTTAAAAGTTGCTGGAGACAGAACATTTGATACTTGGACCGTGACTATTCTTAATGATGAAAACTTCAAAATTAGAAGTGGATTTGAAATTTGGATGAATTCCATCAGCAAATTGGATAATAATACTGGCGCAACAAACCCAACATCTTATATGACCAATGCAGTTGTTCATCAACTCGGAAGAGGTGCAGATAAGAGAAAAGAATCTACTTCAAATAGTGATATTCTTGGGGGTTCTGGGATTCCTCCGCTAAGAACATATTATTTTTATGATATTTTCCCAACTAATATTTCTCAAATTGATCTCTCATATGATACTTCAGATACTATTGAAGAATATACTGTAGAGTTCCAAGTTCAATATTGGAAGATTGGTGAAAATGGTGGTGATGGCGGAACGAGAGATCAATCTAACGTCGTAATCAAGTAATTTTATACCTAATAAATATAGTATAAGTATAGATAAAACTTTGCCATGGCTAAACTATTTGGATTTTCCATTGAGAATAATGATAATGACAATAAATTATCTACATCTATAGTTTCCCCCGTACCTCAAAATAATGAGGACGGGGTTGATTATTATTTAACAAGTGGTTTTTTTGGATCATATGTAGACATTGAAGGTGTTTATAGAACAGAATTTGATTTAATTAAAAGATATCGTGAAATGTCTCTTCATCCTGAAGTTGATAGTGCTATTGAAGATATTGTAAATGAAGCAATTGTATCAGATTCAAACGATTCTCCTATTAAAATAGAATTATCAAATTTAGATATTAGTGATGGAATTAAAAGAAAAATACGTGAAGAATTTAAACATATTTTAGAACTTTTAGATTTTGATAAAAAATGTCATGAAATCTATAGAAATTGGTATGTTGATGGTAGATTATTTTATCATAAAGTAATTGATACTAAAAAACCGCATGAAGGAATAAAAGAATTGCGTTACATTGATGCAATGAAAATGCGCTTTGTTAGACAACAAAGAAATGACAAAAAAAATGAAAAAAATATATTAAACTCATTGAGAGATGCTAATCCTTCCAACATGGTCTTTCCCGAAATAGATGAATATTTCGTTTATACTCCAAAAAGTACATCACCTATTGGATCCGGAGGTGGTACAGGTGGAGGCATAAAAATTGCTAAAGATTCTATAACTTATTGCACCTCTGGTTTAGTTGATAGAAATAAAAGTATTGTTTTATCTTACTTAAATAAAGCAATTAAATCACTCAATCAATTAAGAATGATTGAGGATTCTTTAGTTATCTATAGATTATCTCGTGCTCCAGAAAGAAGAATTTTTTATATTGACGTAGGCAATCTTCCCAAAGTTAAGGCTGAACAATATCTACGTGATGTTATGATGCGTTACCGCAATAAACTTGTGTATGACGCAAATACAGGTGAAATTCGTGATGATAAGAAGTTTATGAGTATGATGGAAGATTTCTGGTTGCCACGTAGAGAAGGTGGTAGAGGAACAGAAATTACCACTCTTCCTGGAGGCCAAAATCTTGGCGAAATTAATGATATTGAATATTTTAAGAAAAAACTTTATAGATCTTTAAATGTTCCTCCATCAAGAATGGATGGTGAAGGTGGGTTTAATTTAGGAAGATCATCAGAAATTCTTAGAGATGAACTTAAGTTCACTAAATTTGTAGGAAGATTGAGAAAAAGATTCTCAAGACTCTTTGATGATATTTTAAGAACTCAACTGCTTTTAAAAAATATCATTACTCCAGAAGATTGGAATATGATGAAAGAGCATATCCAATATGACTTTTTATATGATAATCATTTTTCAGAACTAAAAGAAGCTGAATTAATGACTGAAAGATTAAATATGGTAGCTACTGCGGAACCTTATGTTGGAAAATATTATTCTCAAAATTATATTAGAAGAATGATTCTTCGTCAGACTGATGAAGAAATACTTGAACAAGATAAATTGATTCAAAAAGAAATTGAAAATGGAATAATACCAGATCCAAATGCTCCTGTAGATCCAATGACAGGAGAACCAATGGATACAAATTCTCAAGGTAATATCGAAGGAGAATCTGGAGCGGTTCCCATAGAACCGGAAATTGATAGCGCAGTTGCGGATATAAAACCACCTAAGGGTGGACAGATCTAAATAACTTAAAGTAACAGGTATTAACTTATGGACGAATTAATGGATATGATCGCTTCTGATGAATCTCCTTATCAGATTAGTGATAAAATAAAAGAACTTTTATTTTCAAAAACTGCAGATAAAATTAATGATCTCAAACCTATAGTAGCTTCTTCATTATTTAATAATTTGGGAGATAATGAAGAAACTTGATAAATAAGTGTAAGGCAAAGAGAGTAAATAAAAATGAAATCATATCATCAATTTCTTTCTGAAGCAGTAAGTATTGCTGGAGATTTTAATGGAAATCTCTATATAAACAATTCCGAACCAGAATCACAACCTGTAGGTGAAGAATACGTTGCTGATTTTGTATGGGAAGAGGTGAGTAGGTAATTATTATTAAATTATAAATAGATAATATAGAACATCGTAAAATAATGCAACGAACTAAAATAATTGGAGATGTAGTTTCAACTGCAACAAATGCTGGGGCAGCGACAAGTATTGGCGCTGCAACTTGTGTTCGTTTGTTTAATAATACTGCAGGTATTTCAACTATAAGTATTTCATCTTCTGTTGGAGCAGCAACTACCGTATCCTTTGCTATTCCAGCAAATGGAGTTGAATTTTTGGAAAAACTTTCAACGGATGTAATTTTTACGTCTGTTGCTATTCAAGCAAACCAAGTAGGATTTACCAATTAAGAAAATGAAACTCATCAGAGAAGAAATCGAAAAAGTTAAAGTTCTTACAGAAGGAACTGGTAGTAACAAAAAATTCTATGTTGAAGGAATATTCCTTCAAAGTGAGTGTGTAAATCGTAATGGTAGAATGTATCCCTTTTCAATTATGGAAAGAGAAGTAAAAAGATATAATGAGCAATATGTTCAAAAAGGTCGTGCTCTCGGAGAACTTGGACACCCTGATGGACCTACTGTAAACCTTGATAGGGTTTCTCATAAAATTATATCATTAAGTTGCGAGGGTAATAATTGGATTGGAAAAGCACAAATTCTTTCCACTCCTATGGGTAAGATTGTTGAAGCACTTCTTAAGGATGGAGTATGTTTAGGTGTTTCTTCTCGTGGTATTGGTTCGCTGAGAGAAAACAATAAAGGTTACAAAGAAGTTGGTGAAGATTTTATGCTTGCTACTGCTGCTGATATTGTTGCTGACC
>ERZ888423.3219-NODE-3219-length-11019-cov-7.504196_pt1 | contig 11019 bp, 5 predicted proteins | sample MGYA00520523_ERZ888423 | MGnify/ENA primary metagenome ERZ888423 (study PRJEB32303, sample SAMEA104408611) | aquatic metagenome | biome: Brackish water; feature: Pelagic; material: water | place: Baltic Sea | collected 2014-06-08T10:24:00 | depth 30,27 m ...
CTGCGTCCACCCAAGGACGCACCGAACGTGCTGATCGTCCTGATCGACGACGTCGGCTTCGGCGCAGCGTCGGCGTTCGGCGGGCCGTGCCAGGCTCCGACCGCCGAACGACTTGCTGCGGGTGGTCTGAAGCTGACCCGGTTCCACACCACGGCGCTGTGTTCGCCGACCCGGCAGGCCCTGCTCACCGGCCGCAACCACCACTCAGTGGGTATGGGCGCGATCACCGAGATGGCCACATCGGCGCCGGGCAACAACAGCATCCGGCCCAAGAGTAAGGCCCCCATCGCCGAGACGTTGAAGCTCAACGGCTATTCGACGGCCCAGTTCGGGAAGTGTCACGAGGTGCCGGCCTGGGAGGTCTCCCCTGCCGGGCCGTTCCACCAGTGGCCGACCGGTTCGGGGTTCGAGTATTTCTACGGGTTCGTCGGCGGCGAGGCCAACCAGTACTTCCCCGGGCTGTACGAGGGCACCACAGCGATCGAGCCACCTAAATCCCCCGAGGAGGGCTACACCCTCACCGAGGATCTCGCCGACCGGGCCATCACATGGGTGCGTCAGCAGAAGGCCCTGATGCCGGACAAGCCGTTCTTCATGTACTTCGCTCCCGGCGCCACGCACGCTCCTCATCAGGTGCCCAAGCAGTGGTCCGATAAGTACAAGGGCAAGTTCGATGACGGTTGGGATGTGTTGCGGGAGAGGATCCTCACGCAACAGAAGAAGCTCGGCGCGGTGCCCGAGGACGCCGAACTGACGAAACGACACGATGAGATTCCGGCGTGGGCCGACATGCCCGACAAACTCAAGCCCGTGCTGTGCCGACAGATGGAGATCTACGCCGGGTTCTTCGAGCAGACCGACTACGAGGTCGGCCGACTCGTCGATGCGATCGATGATCTCGGGGCCCTCGACAACACCCTGATCTACTACATCCTCGGTGACAACGGCGCGTCGGCCGAGGGCACGATCAATGGCTGCTTCAACGAGATGACCACCCTGAACGGGATGCCCGCAATCGAGACAGAAGAGTTCCTCATCTCCAAGATCGACGACTTCGGCACTCCCGAGGCCTACAACCACTACGCGGTCGGGTGGGCCCACGCGTTGTGCGCGCCCTACCAGTGGACCAAGCAAGTGGCATCGCACTGGGGCGGCACCCGCAACGGAACCCTCGTGCACTGGCCGGCCGGACTGACCGACAAGGGCGGCACCCGCGACCAGTTCCACCACGTCATCGACGTCGCCCCGACGATCCTGGAAGCTGCCGGCATTCCGGCTCCGCTGTACGTCAACGGGATTCAGCAAGCGCCCTTGGAAGGCGTCAGCATGTTGGGCACCCTGCGGGATGCGGCCGCCCCTGAAACCCACGTCGTCCAGTACTTCGAGATGATGGGCAACCGCGGCGTTTACCACAACGGATGGACCGCGGTGACCAAACACCGGACACCGTGGAAGGCAGACACCCCGCCACCGTTCGACGACGACGTGTGGGAACTGTACGGACCCGACGACTGGACCCAGGCCCATGACCTGGCCGGGCAGAATCCGGAGAAACTTGCTGAGCTACAACGGCTGTGGCTCATCGAAGCCGTCAAGTACAACGTCGTCCCACTCGACGATCGGGGATTCGAGCGAATCAACGCCGACATCGCGGGACGGCCGCAACTGATTCGCGGCAACAGCCAACTGTTGTTCGACCGCATGCGGCTCAGCGAACACTGTGTGCTGGTGCTGAAAAACAAGTCGTACTCGGTGACGGCCAATGTCGTGGTGCCGGAGTCCGGCGCCAACGGCGTGATCGTCACCCAGGGCGGCAGCGCGGGCGGCTGGTCGTTGTACGCCCACGAAGGAAAACTGAAGTACTGCTTCAACTTCTTCGGCATCGAGCACTACATCACCAGCGCGGACAAGCCGATTCCGACCGGGAAGCACCAGCTGCGGATGGAGTTCACCTACGACGGCGGCGGCCTGGCCAAGGGTGGCGACGTTGCGCTGTTCTACGACGGCGAGGCTGTCGGCACCGGCCGAGTCGAGAAGACCCAGCCGATGGGCTACTCCGCCGACGAGGCCTGTGACGTAGGCGCCGACACCGGCTCCCCCGCCTCCCCCGACTACGGGCCGACCGGCAACCGGTTCACCGGCAAGATCGAATGGGTTCAACTTGACATCGGCGAGGACAGCCACGACCACCTGATCACCCCCGAGGACCGGCTGAAGCTGGCCATGGGCAAGCAGTGACGGCGAGCCAACAACCCGGTTGACAACATTTCGTTGAAGAGGGCCTGTATGACCACACCTGTTCCCCCGGGTATCGAGTCCCCGACCGGGTTGAGACCCGGGTAGGTACTTTTCGGTTCTTCGACGGGTTCCCGGACGAGGCAACCGTGGAGACGTTGTTCGACAATCTGGACTTCCAGCGCGGTCCAGGCGTACCTGCTGGCGCTCCCTGCAGTGAGCCAGGCGATGATGCGCAAGGCGCTGTTGACATGGGGTCCGGCGAACGAGACCGTGCCGATCCGGGAGAACCTGGCCGGAGTTCTCGGCTTCGTCGACGACTTCTGGTCCCACTGGGTCCTCCCACGGCCAACTCACCCCCGCAGAGTTCGCACTACAGTGGGCCACGACCCATCAACCCCAAGTCGCATAGCGACTGGACCACCAGACGGGTCCCCCTCATGGCCGCCACCGCCGGGGTGGGCGGGAGTTCGAGTTCCCGCATGCTCTGCTCACCGAGGAAGAATCACAGCATGCTGAGCCAGGCACTAGTCGCTGGGCTACCTACCAGCAGCCAGGTATTCTGCCGCCTGTACTTAGCGATGAACGACTCTCGTTCGCCGTGGACCAGTTCACGGGGTCCGGCCATCCCCAGCAAAGATTCTGTTCGCCTTGGTGCTAGCGGTACGCGCAGCGAAGCGGATAGGCACGAACCTGAAACCGCACAGGGTTGAATTGCCCTGAGAACCGAATTATCCGAAGATGCCGGGCGAACCGAAAAGGGTTCAGCCGAGCCGCAATCGGGACTTGAAGAGGGGAAACAAGGATGAGTGAGGGCCACGGATCCCAGCGTTGCAGGCACTCACCCGGCAGCCGAATAGCAGATCCTGCTCGGATCGCGGTTGCTAGCCTGCGCAGAGGGTAATCAGCCCCATGAGGCACATGCAGTCGATGGGATTTCAGGTATGGGCGTCTTGACCTCGACGAAGACCTACACCGTGCTTGCAGCGTTTCAAGCGGTGGACGCCATCGCTTGCGCGGCCCAGGTGCCGCCCATCAAGAAGAGCCTCGACTCGGTCGGCTGCCCGGACAACGTTCGGCGAGTGTTGCCTGTGGTCAAGGGCGCGGCGGCCGTTGGACTGCTTTCGGTGAGGTGGTTTCCGGGGCTCGCGAGGCTGACCACGGCGATGTTGACCCTCTATTTCACGCTGGCGGTCGGAGCGCACGCGCGCTCCCGGGACAAGGTTGTCAATGCACTTCCCGCGGCGGCTCTGCTGACCACGTTTGCGGCCATGGCGCTCACGGGCCCGGAGCGGTCGCACGGGTAGGAGCGCGCCGCGGGGAAACCCGATGCTCGCGTCAACAGGGATTCGCGGTGCCGGGGAACGCTCTGCTGGACAAGTTTCCAGTGGTTTCCCACCTCGTCTCGAAAGTACGACAACAGCCGCAGCGCCGCTCGGGCCATGGCCAGACCACGGCCCCTCTCGGCCATCTCGTCGGGCATGCAGACGGCGTCCAGATCGACGGCCACCGGGGCCCCGGTATCGGTGAACTCGACCTGGACCTCGTTGAGAAGGATGTGCAATTCCATCCGGAGGCCGGCCGGACAACAGTGTTCAACGATATTGGCGGCAATCTCGGAGGCGGCGATCTCGATCTCGATGCGCACGCCGACGGGAACCTCGTCGTGCAGCGACCAGAAGGCTTCCAAGGCGGCCTGAACCTCGCTGAGGGTTCCAGGTCCCGCTGCGGGTCCCGCCGGATTCACCGTAAGTTCCATCCGTCGCCCGCTCCGGGTCACTGAGGCGCTCGCCGTCACACACCGGGTCGTATCCTCTAGTGGCTGGATCGGTAGACCTCCGAGCGGCGCCACGCTGGGATGTCGGGATCGGAGGTCGGGATGGGTGCGGTGATTTCCGACCGGCCGCCGGCGCTGGCATGGGTTCGTTGCGGACGTGTCGCCGCTGCAATCGTCCTGGCCATCACCGCTGTTGTCTGGGTGGGATGGGCGACGGGAATCCAGGCGCTGACCCGGATTTCCCCGAGGTGGCCCCCGATGGTGCCGTGGACTGCGGTGTGGCTGGCGGCCCTTGCGGTAGCGGTCCTGGTTCTGTCGGGAAGCCCCTCGCCTGTCCGGATATGGGCCGGGCGTGGTGTGGCGGCGTCGGTGGGTGTCATGGCGTTGGTGGTGCTCGCGGAGTACGTGACCGGGCGGACGATGGGCGTGGACCCGTTCTGGTTTGGCGACGCGGTGCGCAGCGTCCAGCCGAGCCTGCCGGGGCGTCCGGGGCCGCAGACGGCGTCGGCGGCCTTGTTGTTGTCGATCACCGTGGCCCTCAACCGGGACGATCGCCCGTGGACCCGCAAGGTGTGGGCAGTAAGCCTGGCCGCTGGGATGGTGATGCCGTTCGTCACGATCCTGGCGTACGTGTTCGGGGCTGTCGCTGCGGTGGAGGTCGCCATCTCGACGGGCATGGCCCTGCTTACCGCCGCGGCTCTGCTGCTGCTCGGCGCGGCAGTCGTGTTGTTGAACCCGGAGTGGCTGCTGGCCCGGTCCGATCGGTTGACCCTGGTGCGGCTGGGCATGATCCTTGCCGGGTTTCCGTTGCTCGTCGGGTTGTCGAGGCGGGCATTGCTCGCGCTGGGACTCGGGCCTGGTCCGGCGTTGACGCTCGCGACAGCGACGGCCAGCATCGTTCTGGGCGTTGCCGCCTTCCGGTTGAGCCGCCGTGAGCATGCCCTGCGTCAAGCCGGTGAATCGGATCGAAATCTGCTGCGGGCCATTCTCAACGGGATGCTCGATCCCCAGGTCCTGCTGGAAGCGCAGCGGGACGCCGACGGGCGGGTTGTCGATTTCATCTACCGGGAGGTCAACCGGGCGGCGTGTGACTACCTGGGCCTGTCCCGGGACGATTTGGTCGGCACCGGGTTGCTGGAGATATCGCCGGGTGTCGTGGCGTCGGGTCTGTTCGCCGATTACGTCCGGTGCGTGGACACCGGCGAATCGGTGATCATGGATGACTTCAGCTACGACAACGAGATTTTGGAGGCTACCCGGCGCTACGACCTGAGGGCCGCCCGCGCCACGCCAACCTCCATCACCCTGACCTGGCGCGATGTCACCGAGCGGTTCCGGACCGCACAACTGCTCGCCCAAGCCCGCGATCTGCAGCGTAAGGCCGACACCCGCTACCGCAGACTCCTGGACAGCGCGGGGATCGGCATGGGGGTGCTCACTCCCGACGGCACGTTCCAGACGGTCAACCCGGCGATGTGCAAGTTCTTCGGCTACGACGCCGCGACCTTGGTGACCAAGACCTGGCAGGAACTCACCGCCCCGGACTACCTGGAGGCCGATATCCGCTATGTCGGTGAGTTGCTGGCGGGGCGCATCGACTCCTACCGGATGGTCAAGCAATACATCCACGCCAACGGCTACCTGATCTGGGGCGATCTGTCGGTGAGCTGTCTGCGCACCCCCAGCGGTGAGGTGGAAAACTTTCTCTCCCAGATCATCGACATCACCGCCGAAGTGGAAGCGCGCGAACAACTCGCCGAGCGGGACACGCAGAACCGCGAACTGGCTCAACGGCTCCAGGTGAAGGCCGCCCGCCTCTCGGCGGACCTGGACAGTGCCGCCTCCTATGTCAGGTCGATCCTGCCGGGTGAACTGCAAGGTCCGGTGCGGGTGACCTCAAGTTACCGGCCGTCCCAGGAGCTTGCCGGGGACAGCTTCGACTACCGCTGGATCGACGACGATCACCTCATCGCCTACCTCATCGACGTGTCCGGACACGGGATCGAGCCCGCGCTGTTGTCGGTGTCGGTGCACAACCTGTTGCGTTCCGGATCACTGCCCCGCGCGACACTGCTGGCCCCCGAGGAGGTGCTGACCGAACTCAACCGGCTCTTCCAGATGGATCAGCACGGTGAGCACTACCTGACGATGTGGTTCGGGGTCTACCAGGCGTCCTCGCGAACCCTGCGCTACGCCAGCGCGGGTTCCCCGCCCGCCTTCGCCGCCAATCCCGACTCGGCCAGCGCCACAACCGAACTGGCCACCGGCGGTCAACCCCTGGGCATGTTCGATGACACCACCTACACCACCGGCGGCTACACCGTCCCGCCCGGCTGCCGCATCCTGCTGTTCAGCGACGGTGCCTACGAAGACGCCCACGTCGACGGTCGGCAGCTGTCCCTGACCGATTTCAGGAACCTGTTCACCCGGCTGGTCGGATCGTCCCTCGATGACCTCGTCGACACCCTGAAAGGACTCACGCCGTCCGGCAGCTTCGGCGACGACTGCTCACTCGTTCGCCTGGAATTCGACTGAATAGGTCGGAATCGTCCATGCCCGCGAAACCCGATTCCGCACCCGACCAGCTGCGCTCCGGCCACCTGGGCCTCATGCAGTTGGTCGGGCAGTCCTTCTCCATCGGCCCGCTCATCGACATCGCCCTGTTCCTCAGCATTGTGGCGGCCCTGGCCGGAGCGATCGGCCCACTGGCCGTGACCATGGCGGCCCTGGGGATGGTGGCCTTCTCGCTGGTGGTCGCCTTTTACGCGTCGGAAACCGGCGGGGCTGGGGCGATGGGGGACTACATGGCCCGGGCCTGGGGGCAGCTGGCCGGGATCGGCGCCCTGGGGATCTATGTCCTTTCGTTACTCTTCTCGGGCGCGGCGGGTTTCGGAATCGTTGTGGGAGAGGTTATTTCGCAGTTTGCCCGGCTGTATTTCGGTGTGGCCTTTCCGTGGTGGGCCGGCGCAGTGCTCGTCTGTACCGCTGCCTGGTGGCTCAATGTTCGCGGTGCGTCCCTGGCCACCAGGGTGCAGTTGGTCATCGTGGCGGTTTCGGTGATTCCCTTTCTGCTCACCGCCGCTGCGGCGGTGATCCATGCCGGATCGGCCAATACCTGGTCGGTCTTCTCCTGGAGCAATCCTCATCGAGGTGACCTTTTCGCGGCATTGCTGTTCTGCATCCTGCTGTTCGGCGGCTTCGAGACGGTCAGCTCCCTGGCCGAGGAAGCACGCGCCCCGCGGCGCACCATCCCCATCGCTTTGGTCGGAACGGTGCTCGGTGCTGCCAGTCTGCTGGTCTTCTGTTCCTATGCCGGAACGGTCTATTACGGCCCTGAGCATGTCGGGAAGACATGGGGAGACGCATTGGATGGCTTCGCCCGGATGGGTGGGGAACTACTGGGCCCTTGGGCCGCCTTCTGGATCCGCCTAGCGCTGTTGGTGGACTTCTCGGCCACCTGTATCGGTTTCACCGTGGCGGCCCTGCGCGGTATCTATTCGCTGGCCCGGGCCGGATATCTGCCGAGATGGCTGGCATCCACCAATAGCCGGGGCGCACCGAATAACGCCGCAGCCTTGGTACTCGGCTGCGCTCTCTCGGTCATCCTGGTCGGCTTGTTAATACCGTCCGAGGACCGCTTCCGGACACTGTTTGTTGCGGCCACCGCGCAGGGTCTGTTGCTCGTCTTGGTTTACACCGGACTCGCCGTCGGCGCGGTCCGGCTGATGGCGATGTCGAGAACCCCGCAACCCTGGTGGCGCTGGATCGTGTTCCCGCTTGCCACCGTGGTGCCTGGTCTTGCCCTGTATGGAAGTGTCGTGCCGTTTCCCGCCTACCCGGAGCGGATCGGTCTCTACGCCGGAATCGCCGCCCTGGTGTTGGTCGCCGCCTGGCTGTGGGTGATCCGATCACGCCGAACGCTGCACCCCGCAGCGAACTGAGTGCCTCCCTGGCAGTTCCGTCTCCTCAGAAAAGTGTGGTAGACATCTCAGGAAACCTTAAGGTGACAGCCGCGGGAAATGTAGGGGAGTTGTTCATGTCCCGAACAAATCGCAAACCGGCGAATCGTCGCCGCATTCCGCCCTACTCCTGGTTGGGGGCCGGCGCGGTCACCCTGGGTATGGGCGCGGCCATGGTGGGTGGGGCGGCGGTCGCCTTCGCCGACACCGGCGCCGACTCGGCGGGCGGAACGACGGCCTCGCAGAACGCGGAGTCGACTGGTTCGGCAGCCGCCCAGAGTGATGCCACCGGCCCCCGCAAGAAGGCCACCCGGCCCTCCCGCGGCCCCGCGGTCTCCGCCGGCGATACCGGCGGATCGGCCACGCCGGCCCTGGGTCGCAAGAGTCGAGTGCCGGCCACTCCGGCCACTCCGGCCATCGCGGACATCCCGGACGTAGCCCCCGCCGCGGCGGTGAACCCGGAGGCGACGACCGAGCCCGCCGAGTCGAATACCACGCTGCCGGCGGCGGCGGTCGCGACCGTGGCGACCGATCCGGCGCCGGCGGTGACACCCAAGCGGGCCACCCGGACCGCGCGCACCGCCACCGCCCCGGTGCCCACCCAGGCTGCGGTGGACCCGGCGCCCGTCGTCGAGGACTCCCCGGCCGAGACCGCGCCGGCTGCGGCGGTCCCCGGTCCCGCCGCCGACCCCGCCCCGGAAATGACGTCGTGGCTGCCGGCCACCCCGATCGTGCCCGGCAGCAAGGTTGCGCTGGCGTTGCAGGAGATCGCCGATGCGCAGGGCATCATCACCGCGCAGACCTGGGGATCGGGCAACGTCTTCGCCGGTGTGGTGGCGATCGTGCCGCAGGTGTTCCTGGCCAGTGCCGCGCTGTCGCTGCAGGCCTGGGGGGCGACGAACCCGGCCGCCCAGGGCTTCCTCGCCGCGACCGCGGGCATCCCGCTGATCCACCAGGCCGCACAGGTCACGTTGCTGAGCACGATGCTGCTGCCGACCTTCGCCGAGGCCTCGATGGCCGGCGCGGCGCTGTTCCTGCCGCTGGTCAACCTGTTCGGCGCCGACGTCAGCGCCGCCCAGGCCGAGGTGGCGGCCGCCCGCCAGGACGGCAAGGTCTACGCGGTGGTGCCGGTGCGGATGGTGGCCAGCACCCAGCCCGTGGTCGGGGTGTCCGTCAACGGCGGATCGAATGCGACCCTGCTGGTTGACAGCGGCGCTTCGGGCCTGGTGACCACCCGCGACAAGGTCGGTGCGGGGGACCTGGGAGCTCCGATCGGAGCCGGCAGCAGTTGCTTCAGCGGCGGCCTCTGCTACGACTACACCACCTACAACACCACGGTCGATCTCGGCGGCGGCGCGTCCACCACGGCCCCGGTGAACATCGTCGACGCCGAGGACGAACAGCTCTTCAAGGACTTCTTCTCCTGGGGCGCCGACGGGATCCTCGGCACCGGTGCCAATACCGCCGGACCCGGGCCGGTGGCGATCCCGACCGCGCTGATGCCCGGTGAACTCAGCAACGGCGTTCTCCTCTTCCAGAACCTCTTCTTCGGCCTCGGCGGGGTGATGGTGCTCGGGCCCAACCCGCTGCCCACCCGGGTCTCGGTGCCGGGGGCTCCGGACGCCTTCGTCCAGGTCAGTGTCAACGGCGGCCCCAAGAATGATGCCGCCGCGATCATCGACTCCGGCGGGGTGTACGGCACGTTGAACCGGGATCTCTACGACCCGTCTTTCGTCGGGTCGAGCCTCCCTGCGGGCACCGTCATCTCGGTGTACACCGCCGATGGGTCGACTCTTCTCTACTCCTACACCACGCAGTCGGGCGCAAGGGCTACCCAGGTCATCGACTCCGGTCTGTTCAACACCGGTAACGCACCGTTCGCGCAGGGTCCGATCTACCTCAACTACGGGTTCGACGAGCCGTACGGAATCGGATCGACGGACTTCTCCATCTGGTGATCCGCTGACGGGCTCAGGACGGGGCAAAACACCCCTGACGATTTCCCAAAGCCGTCCTTAGAAGACGCTGAGCCGCGTTACTGTTCCTTCAGGTCTCGAGCACGCATCTGGAGGACGTTATGGGCGCTTCGCGGTTTGTCGGTCGGGTTGGCGGATTGGCGGTGGCGCTCGGTGTCGGCGCGGCCGCGTTCTCCGGGGCAGGGGTGGCCGGGGCCGATACCTCCGACCCGGGCTCCGACTCGCGGGGCGGCCCGCGCGTCTCCAGCTCCAACGATTCCGCGGCGTCGGCGCCGTCGCGCGGCCGCAAGGCCGCCGCAACCGCACCCGCCGGTGCCGCCGTCAAGTCCGGCGCACGTCAGCAGCGCAACGCCCGCCCCGGTCCGGTTCCGTCGGCGCCGTCGGCGTCGACCGTATCGGGCGGGAAGCCGACCTCCGCACCCGATATCGACCCCGCCCCGGTGCCCGCCGCGGCGACCCCGGCGGCCTCAAGCCAGGCCGTGCCCGCCGTCGCCGCCACGGTGAGCAGCACCGCCCCGGCTGTGGCCGAGACCGTGGAACCGGCGGCGGTCCCCGCACCCGAGCCTGCTCCGGCCGGCGAGGTGTCGGCCTTCCTGTCCGAGGCCGATAACGGCCTTGCCGATGGTGCCGGCACCGATCCGATGCTGCCCGTCGGCTCACCGCTGGAATGGGCGCTGCTGGCCTTCGCCCGCCGCCAGCCGCTCAGCGCGGCCTCAACCGCCAGCCAGGTCGCCTCTGTCACCGCGTCACAGGAGGTGTCGAGCCAGGGCCTGGTGGTGGACCCGACCGTGATGTTCGTCGACGGCATCTTCCAGGGAGAACTGAACGCCACCAGTTCGCGCGGACTGGAGCTGACCTACACCCCGGTGGATAGTGGTTGTTCGGCATCGGGTGCCAACGTGAAGAAGTGCGGCTTTGGCGCTTCCGGCGGCAAGATCACCCTGGACGCGACTGCGGACGACCCAGAAGCGCAGACCTTCACCGTCCTCCCGTACGCCACCTGGCTGAATCCCGGTGGCGTCAAGGGCACCGAGGATTTCCAGGTGCGGGTCAGCGAGGTCACCGACTTCGA
>ERZ888423.3220-NODE-3220-length-11013-cov-12.725132_pt1 | contig 11013 bp, 9 predicted proteins | sample MGYA00520523_ERZ888423 | MGnify/ENA primary metagenome ERZ888423 (study PRJEB32303, sample SAMEA104408611) | aquatic metagenome | biome: Brackish water; feature: Pelagic; material: water | place: Baltic Sea | collected 2014-06-08T10:24:00 | depth 30,27 m ...
CGCCCGTGACGGCGACAAGCGCAGCAGTGGCCGCGACGCCGATAAGCGTGAGCGGTCCGACCGCCCGAAGAAGCCGCATTTCGAAGCACCTCCCGAGGTTCCTCAGCGCCCGAAGCCAAAGCGCCTTCGCCCCGGCAAGGCCCGTACCCAAGAAGTCCTGGCGTCGGTGCCTGAAGAGCAGCGTCCCATCGCCGAGCTTGCGCTCCAGGGCATGGGAGCTGTGCGCACCCGGGTCAAGGAGGAGAACGCCAAGCTGAAGGCTGACGGGAAACCGGAAATGCCCGAGTCCAGCGTCACCAAGATGGCTGAGGACATGCTGCCCAAGCTGCGTGTCGCCGATTGGCTCGACCGAGCCGAGGCCGCTCAACGCCAGATGCAGCACCTCGATCTGCGCGATCTGCGCAGCGTGGTTGCCGCAAGCGCCGATCCAATGGTTGCTCGTGATGAGTCAACCCGTGCCATTGCCGACGAACTCAAAGCGTCCCTGGTCACCAAGCAGTCCGAAGAGATGACGAACTGGCTCGAAGACGTCGACACTGCGCTCACGGTCGGCCGAGTCATTCGTGCACTGCGACTCTCGTCGCAGCCTCCGAAGGCCGGCGTTATGTTCCCGCCACAGCTCGCCAAGCGTCTCGGCGAAGCAGCAACCAACTCGTTGCTTCCTGAGGACTCAGGCGACCGCTGGTCGGCTGTTCTCGAAGCCGCTGCCTTCTCCCCTGTTCGCGCCCTTGTGACACCAACGGTTGCGCCGACCACCATCGACGACGAACTCAAGAAGACGACACTGCGCCTTGGCCCACTGTTGCCACAGATCGCAGCATTGCTCGGAATTGAAATCCCTGCCAGCACCAAGCGGCCCAAGCCGCTTCGCCCAACAAGCCGCAAAGAACAGAAGAAGGTTCGCGACGACAAGCGCGAGCCCGGCTCAGGCGAGCGCAGTAGCCGTGACGGTGGTGCACGCGACGGGGCTGGCCGCGGACGCGACGGTGCCCGCGAAGGTGGAGGACGCGACGATCGTGGCGGCCGAGGCCGTGACGATCGTGGCGGTCGAGGCAAGCCGAGCGGTCCAAGAGACCGTCCCAAGGGGATGCGTGACGTTGCTGAAGTGATGGCCGCTCGACGTGCAGCAGAAGCCGCCGAAGCAGCAGCGCTCGAAGCAGCAGCCGCCGCCGTCGAAGCAGAAGCCGCCGAAGCGGAGGCCACCGCCGCTGCTGACGCACCCGCTGAAAGCGTTTCGACCGAGGCCGCCTCGACCGAGGAGGCCAACAGCGCACCCGCCGAGGCAGAGGCTGCTCCCGAAGCGACTGACGCCCCTGCCGACGACGACACCGACACCGACACCGACAACAGCTGATCGTTGACGGCGGGTTGGCCTCAGGGCCAACCCGCCGAATACGCTTGGCCGCCATGTCAGACATCGTCACCTACGAAGCCACAGGCCGCATTGCGGTCATCACGCTCAATCGCCCCGAAGCACGCAACGCCGTGAACGGCGACGTCGCCGAAGGGCTCGAAGCGGCCATCGACCTGCTCGAAGGCGACGATGACGTCTGGGTCGGGATCATCCAGGCAAACACAGAGGGGCAGTCCCGGCCGGTGTTCTGCGCAGGAGCCGACCTGAAGGCGATCAACTCGGGCGAAGGTGCTCGTCTCAATACCAAGCGGGGAGGCTTTGCCGGCTTCGTTTACCGTGAACGCCGCAAGCCAATCATCGCCGCGGTCGATGGACTCGCGACCGCCGGTGGCTGTGAGATCGTCCTCGCGGCCGACCTCGTCGTGGCGAGTACACAGTCGGCCTTCGGGCTTGCCGAAGTGAAGCGGAACCTCGTCGCGGGTGCCGGAGGACTCTTCAGACTTCCCCGAGCCATCGGTCAGGCGGCAGCAATGGAAGCAATCCTTACAGGCGAACCCATTCCGGCAGAGCGGGCCTTCAGCCTCGGGTTGGTGTCGCGTCTGACCGAACCGGGTGGCGCACTCGCCGAGGCCACCAAGCTCGCAGAGCAGATCAGCCAATCAGCCCCAATGGCGGTGTTCGAGAGTCGCAAGATCGTGCAGGCCGCCGCCTACGAGAGTGACGAGACGTTGATCCAAATGACCAACGAGGCCATGCGTAACGTCATGGCGTCCGAGGATCTCAAAGAAGGCCTCACAGCGTTCATCGAAAAGCGTCCGCCAAACTGGCAGGGCCGCTGAACCGCTTAATCACCAGACAGTAAGCGGCCTGTGGAGGCGGCAGCCTGATCGACGCCGGTTAAAGCGGCTTGTACGTCGTGATCAGCCGAGCGACGATACCGGCCCGCTCGTAGAGATTCTTCGTGTGTCGGTCGCCGGGCAAAGATTGGCCTTCCACGGCCACGGCACCGCGTTCACGGGCGTCCGCGATTGCAGCAGCGAGCAGCGCATCGCCGAACCCGAGTTCTCGAGCTTCAGGGGTGACCCACACCTGATCGACTCGGATGATCGAATCTGATCCGAGCAGGGCAACCATGTACCCGACAACAACGTTGCCCATATGGCCAACCCAGACGTCATCGGTGTCGCAACGGTCAACCCACTGCTCGCCAATCTCGCGGTGTTCAATCAGCCAACGTTCGCCACCACGCTGGCCGACGAGCGCCGCTCGGGCCTCCCCTTCGAGCAGTTTGAGCTGTGCGACATCGTCGGCATCGTGATGATCCGCTCGGCGAACAGTCGGATCGATCACAGAGTCATGCCTTACGGAGTTGGTCGAGTTTGCCGAGGACGGTCCGTCGGTGACGCCCGGCTGTCTCGAACAACTCAATGCTGTCACGTTCCAACTGGGTCAGGCCTTCGAGCTTGCCGACAATATGTGCCGCCGGCAGCTGGTCGTAGTCGGGTAACGCAAGCACATCCACCTCGACTTGTGCCAGCTCAGCACCCTCCGCCGTGTCGACCAGGACAACTTCCTCGACTTGCGGCGGCTCTGGCGAACGCTCTGGCGGAAGCGGGGCGGGCGACAACTGCTCGCGTAACTGTTTGACACCTTGATCAACGGCCATTTTTCCGATGAACCTCGCAAGCGCAATTTGCTGCTTCGCCTTACTGATCGTTGCGGGCAGGTCGCCGACGAGCTGTGCGCCAAGCCCGATCGGGACGTAGAACGCCGCTGCTGCGAGTCGTTCCACCTGCGTGGTACCGGGTCGCGTCATGACGCCTTACTCAGGAAAAATCGGGCAATCGTCGTCGCCGATCGGGCAATTCGGAGCGCTCGACTTGACCAACAGGAAGCAGGAACTGCAGAGCTGCTCGTTCTGCTGTTTTGGCTGCAGACGCTCATCGCCTTCACCCTTGGGCTCAGGCTCGTCGTCGTCGTCGTCTTCTTCTTCAGCGTCGGCAGCAACCAAGCGATCCTTCAGAATCTTGTCGAGGTCTTCTTCGACATCGTCATCAAGTTCGTCATCGTCATCGTCGTCGTCCGCAACCCTGCGCTTCGTCCGGGGCTGAGCGGCCTGGTCCTCGTCGTCGTCGTCGTCATCAATGATGGCGTCGTCGTCATCATCAGAGGGTTCATCGTCTTCATCCTCTTCAGAGTCGACGTCGTCTTCATCAAGTTCGGGCTCGACTTCTTCCTCTTCGGTCTCTTCTTCGGGGATGTCGTCTTCAGCCATGGTGAATTCTCGTCAGGTCGGTGCGCCTTGCCTCATGCAAGTGCCGCTGCGGGCGGAGCATACGCTCACGTCGGGTCAGCAGAGATGACCAGAAACAGTGACACCCGTCACAGCACTTGCGCGCTGAGGGGCTGTCAGGAATCAGCGGCGTCGCGTCGGGCTTCCGCTCGGCGCTCTGCCTCGAGTCGCTCGAGTTCTGGGGCCTCGGTCGTCATGTGCGTCATTGTGGCAGCAATGGCGTGATGGCCGGCCTTGTCGGCGATCAAGCGGTGCATCTCAAGTGCGACACGCCGATACGACGGGTGGCCTTGCGGCGACGACCGAAGTTCGAGCATGTGCATTGCCTCACGGGCGTTGAACTGCATGCTGTAGCGCATTCGGTACGCCATCGACACCGCATACGGTGCCTGTTCGGAAAAATCGGTGTTGAGCGCGTCGTAGAGGCCAGCTGAACGCTGCATCGCTTCGTCGAACTGGGCACCGACGCCAGCTTCGTCAACCAGTTCCGGCCGCGTGTAGCCGTGGTTCGGTGTGAGGCGCTGCCACTCGATGGTCAGCATGCGATGGCGTTGCATGTCGCGGAAGGCTCCGTAGTCGCTCAAAATATCGAAGCGATAAAAGCTGCGCTCGAACGCTCGGCCGGGCTTGTGACGGCGATTCTCGCGATCACCGACATACGCCCGCATCAGTGAAACCTTCTCGTCGACGCCAAGATTCCTGACCTTCTCGAGCAGTTGGTGCTCAGGCAGCGAGGAGTGCGCGTAGCAAATAGACGCCAACAGCTTGTCTTCAGCTTCAGGGTCGAAGTCGACAAGCTCGACTTCAGACGCCACATCGACCGGCGCATCACCGAAGAGGTCATCAACGATCGCCTTGGTGCCGGTCCGCGTCTCGGTCAGATAGTCGCTCCATCGGCCACCCCGATCAGGAATGTCGACCCTGCGCAAGAAGCTCGGAATGACTTTTCGCAATTCGTGCAGCATGAGGTCGGCGTAGTCGCGAGCCTCGGGCAATGCACTTGCTCGCATTCGCAGGAGCAGGGCTTCAAATGCCTGGCCGGTCCCGTAAATACCGACGTTCGACGTCGCTGCCGCCGGCAGAATGCCACGGACGGCATCGAGCGCTTTGGCCTTGGTGGCCATGCGATAGACGAACTCGCTGTTGTCTCCGCGTGGCACCGTGTTGCGGACGAACTCGGTGACGGTTTCGGCGCACTGGCTGTAGCTGTCGAAGATCCGGTCGAGGTCACCGACATAGCGCGTACCGAGCGGGCCGGCGAGGACCGCAGGATCTCGGTAGTACCGGTATCGGCCACCGAGCCGCAAGTCGTATGCGACGTAGCGAGTGCTCTGCTCGAGGTAGCTCATGAGTCGACCCCACTCGAGCACCTTGGTCAAGATGTTCGACGCCTGCTCACACGCCAGGTGGACTCCACCAAGCTGAGCAACCGAGTCGTCTCCGTAATCGAAAAATACTCGCTCGTACAGTTCTTCAGCACGATCGAGGCCGATCGTGGCGTCAACAGAGTGATCACCGGAGATGTCGAGATCGCCCACAAATTCTTCGAGGAATAACCTCCTGAGCGACTTCGGACTTCGGCTATACCGGGCGAACAACGCCCCCTTTACGACCTCCGGAAGATTGACGAGTGCGAACACCGGCCCATCGAGGTTCGTGAAGTACCGACGAAGAATGTCGGCCTCGTCCGATGTGAAGGACTCTGGGACGTAGACGACCACGGGAAAGACTCTACGACGCTCAGAGGCCGACAACGGGTATTACCGCAATTGTCAAGCGCTATAAGGTTGAAGCAATGGAGCCCATCGAAATCACAATCATTGGCGTGACCCTGCTGGCCTTCGCTGCCGTCTCGCGGCGACTCGACTCGTCGCCGCTCACGATGCCGATGGTCTTCGTCGCGACGGGTGCACTTATGTCGGCGCTGAACATCGTCGAGGTTCGTGCCGAGATCGAGGCCGTCGGCCTCCTCGCGGAAATCACACTGGCCGTCATCCTGTTCAGTGATGCCACCCGTCTGTCGCTCCCCCGCGTTCGGCGATTTATTGCCATACCCGGACGACTGCTCGGAATTGGGCTGCCGCTCACGATTCTCGCAGGCGCGCTGGTCAACTTTTTTCTGTTTGACGACTGGCCGTGGGCGCAAGCGTTGCTCCTCGCCGCAGTTCTTGCGCCAACCGACGCAGCGCTGGGCAATGCTGTCCTCTCCGACGAGAGCGTGCCGACGCGCGACCGACTGGCATTGAACGTTGAATCAGGTCTGAACGACGGACTGGTCGTTCCCGTGGTTGCTGTATGCACCAGCCTGCTACTTGAAACCAGCCGGTCCACGATCTCATGGATCGGTTTCGTTGCCCAGCAGATCGGCTTCGGCGCGCTCGCTGGCGCGCTGATTGGGTTAGGCGGAATCGGGGTCTTGCGGCGGGCCCGCTCAGCTGGTTGGTCCGATGTGCGCTATGAGCAGATCGCCACCTTCGCATTGCCAGTGGTGGCATTCTGCGGGGCGGCTGCGCTCGGTGGTAACGGGTTCATCGCAGCGTTTGGTGCTGGGCTGGCATTCGGAAGTGGCGGACTGCATCGGGGCGTCCAAGCAGACGGCGATGACATGGCCGGGCCAAAAGAGGCCGAACACCTCGCTGAGTTCACCGAGGATGCTGCAGAGCTTCTCGGGGTAATCACCTTCTTCGTCTTTGGTAACCTCTTCGTTGGTGATGCGCTCGGCGAGTTCGGCCCGGCAGTAATCATTGCTGCGCTAGCGAGTCTCACGATCGTTCGCATGATTCCCGTCGCCATCGCTCTGACCGGGTCGGGCCTCGACACCGCGGCAAAAGGCTTCATTGGGTGGTTTGGCCCACGTGGGCTGGCGTCGATCGTGTTCGGCATTCTGCTCCTCGAAGAGCTGGAGGAACGCTCCGAAAGCGCCGACCAACTCGTCGGCGTGATCTCCCTCACCGTCACACTGTCGGTCTTCCTGCACGGAGCTACCGCAGCGTACGGCGCACGTCGCTACGGAGCTCACGCAGCCGACGTAGAGCCTCTGCACGAACCGGTAGCGATGCCTCGCATGCGTGGCGGCCGGCAGCCTCAGCCATAGACAACGGCGGCGTCCGGTTCGACGACGATTTGCAACGAACGGGCTCGGCCACTGCGGCGGCCGTCGATGCAGACATCGAGGGACCGATCAAAGGTCCAGCTGCGTTCGCGAAATGACCGCGTCTCGATCGCTGGGTGCGGAACGTGGCCGCCGGTCGGCAGTCGCCGACGAGCCTCCCACCGTTGACGCAGCCCGAACTCGCTTCCCCATTCGACGCTCTCGGCCCGGCCGTCGTTTGGATGTCCACGCGACACCACGTGCCAGTCGCCGAGAAACTGCGCATTCATCACCATCAGCACCGGCCCTCGCCACCAGCCTCCACTCCAGCTGGGCGATTGCACTGTCACGTGCGCAACAGCAGTGGTTTCACGCTCATCGTCGAGCCGAACTCGCAGCAGATCGATGGGAAATTCGACCAGCAACAGACGGTCGTCGAGCGGCCGAGCCCCGATCGTGCGGTGCAGGTCACCGCTCGTGGGAGCCACAGGCGCACCCACATCAGCGGTGAGCAAATGAGCGACAACCTGATCCGAGTCAGCGAGCTGAAGATCCGACGGTCGCGTGACCTCGATCCCCCAGGGCTTGCCCTTTTCGATTGTCACGCGAAAGCTGGCTGCTCGGTCTCGCCGTCGCGCCTGCCGGTTGGTGCGGCGCTGTCCGACACGACCCCGCGGAATGCCGCTTCGGCGGCTTCTCCTGCGGCCCGACGGGTCCCTCGCAGCGGAGCGACAACCGACAGTTGCCTGAGGAGGTCGATAAGTTGACGCGTCGTCCTGACGAAGTCGCCGCCGGTCATCTCCTCATTGTCAACAACTTCGGCAAAACCTTCGCCGGCGACCCAGGCATAGGCGATCGCCGCGAAAGTTGGATCAGGATCGCGATGCTCGGCAACTTCTGCAGCACGCTCCTTGGCGTTCAGATCCTCGCTGAGCGCTGCCATGCGGGTCCAACGGGACCTCATATCATCGGAAGAGAACCAGGGGCGTGGTGGCGCCTCTGGGCTGCGGTGTTCGTAGACCACTGTCGACACGAGCGCAGCCAGGTCAGCAGGGCTCAGGCCGTCGAACAGGCCGGCACGGAGCGCCTCGGCAACGAACAGGTCGGATTCGTGGAAAATCCGCGACAACATTTCGCCGGCTTCGGTCAACTCCCACAGGTCGAGGTCGGCGTACCCGAACGTTTCGAGCACGACCAGAATCCGGTCGAAATCGCGGGCCAGCGTGGAGGTCTTGCCGTCGACTCGGCTCTCGATCTCGGCAACCTCGCGTTCGGCCTGAGCAGCTGAAGCCACCGCACTGAGTCGCTGCTTCAGGTCGGGGTCTCGGGCAACCGGGTGCATATCGGCGGTCATCGCTGCATCCCTGGTCTCGCTGCGGATCTTCGGCGATGCCTGCAACTTTGCCTTCCGCAGTCGGTATGCGACATCCTTGCGGTATTCCTTGCGATTCGGTGCAAAGTTCGGCGGCAACTTAATCGAGCCGATCGCCGTGGGCGGCGAGTCGAAATCTTCGGCTACGGCCTGCAGTAGATCGCCACCTTTATTCACAAGCGACAGGCGCGAACCCGACTTGCGAGTCGCTGATGCCACAACGGCCACAGGGCCCCGATGCTTGCCCTTGAACAGCTGGATTACCACACCAGGCTTCAGCTGCTGAATCGTGTCATCGACGTCGTCACCGCGTTCGTAGCGACGGTCTCGACGGGACGACTTTTCTTGTGCCCGGAGCCGTGCGTACTCATCGATGTCGCCGAACGGGCTCGCTGCCTGTGCGCGAAATTCAGTCGCTGCCGACCTTCGCCGTTCGAGCCGCGCCTGCATTTTGACGATGTCACGGTCAGCCTGATACTGGGCGAACGAGAGGTTCAGCAGGTCATGAGCGCGTTCGCTCTCGTAGGTGCGAATCAGGTTCGCTGCCATGTTGTACGTCGGTCTGAAAGCTGACCGCAGATGGAATTGCGAACTGCCGGCAAGTTGCGCCACGTCGTCGAAGCGGATCCACGGCGACCAGAGCACGACGGCGCTCCCCCGGTCATCGATGCCACGTCGGCCAGCGCGGCCAGTGAGCTGGGTGTACTCCCCCGGCGTGAGCTGCTCGTGATGCTCGCCGGTGAATTTCGTGAGCTTTTCGATCACGACGCTGCGCGCTGGCATATTGATGCCGACAGCGAGCGTCTCCGTGGCGAAGACGACCTTGATGAGGCCGGCAATGAAGCACGCCTCGACGACTTCCTTCATCGGCGGCACCATGCCGGCGTGGTGGGCCGCAACGCCTGCATCGAGTTGCAAAAGGAACTGGTCGTAACCGAGGACCGCGAGGTCGGCCGAGTCGAGCCCGCCAAGGCGAGCATCAACGATCTCGCGGATCGCCCGCCGGTCGTCGTCCGTTGTCAGGCCGACGCCGAACTCGACACACGAGCGAGCCGCCTCGTCGCACTGATTCCGGCTGAAGATGAAAAAGATCGCCGGCAGCATGTCCTGCTGATGGAGCAGCTTCAGCGTCTCGACCCGACCGGGCGGCACAAGCTTGCGGCGGTGCGCTCCCTTTTGGTTGCCGGATCCGCTTCGGTCGTTGCGATCTGCACTGGATCGGCCGCCAGGCCCGCGGCGGATCGCAGATTCGTCGAGACGGACCGCATCACGATTGACCGCGCCGTTGACGAAGGTCGGCAACAGATGCAACCGATCTTCCGTGCGATCCTTCGCAAGGTACTGGTTGGCCAGCTCGACAGGCCGCTTCAACTCGGTGACGGCGTGCGTGGGACCGCGTACCGTCGAGATCCAGTCAGCGAGCTGCTGAACGTTGCTGACCGTGGCGGACAGGCAGACCAGCCGAACATGATGAGGAAGGTGGATCATCACCTCTTCCCAGACCGGCCCACGGAACGTGTCTTGCAGGAAGTGCACCTCGTCGAGCACAACGAGGCCCAGATCTGAAAGTTGGCCTGCCCGGCCGTAGATCATGTTGCGCAGGACCTCGGTGGTCATCACCACGATCGGAGCGTCGCCGTTGATCGAGTTGTCGCCGGTCAAAAGACCGACCGCGTCCTCGCCATGCATTGCGACCAGGTCGCGGTACTTCTGATTTGACAGCGCCTTGATCGGTGCGGTGTAGAACGCTCGCTTGCCGTCGCGGTAAGCCGCCTCAATGCCGTACTCGGCAACGACGGTCTTGCCGCTGCCCGTCGGTGCCGCGACGACGACATGTTGACCATCGTCGAGCGCGTCGAATGCTTCGAGCTGGAATCGATCAATCGGGAAGTTGTAGCGAGCGATCAGGTCAGCTCGGTCAGCACGCACGGTCAGCCAGTCGGGCGCTTGCGGAGCACCAGCCAGCCGATCAAAATTGCCACGAAATACAACAACAGCATGGGTAGTGCGAGCATCATCAGCGTTATCGGGTCGCCTGACGGCGTGATCACGGCGGCGATGACGAACATCCCAATCGTGGCGTACCGCCAACTCTTGAGCAATGTTCTCGGCGTGACCACGTTGACCAACTGGAGGAAGACAAACAGAACGGGGAGCAAGAAGCCCACACCAAAGGCGAAGATCATCAGCCCGATCAGGCTGATATAGCTGCCCACCGAGAAGATCTGCTGCACATCTTCGCCGGCCCAGCTGATCAGGAATTCGAGCGCGCGGTCGACGGTGAGGTAAGCGAGGCTGCCGCCAGCCGAGAACAGCACGACCGACGACAACACGAACGGGACGGCGTACTTGCGTTCCTTGGCATGCAGTGCCGGCACCACAAAACGCCAAATCTGCCACAGGATGACCGGCAGAGCGGCAATGATGCCGCCGTACATGCCGACGCGGATGCGAGTCGAGAGCCCTTCGGTCGGCGTTGGGATGAAAAGGCTTGGGTCGCAGAAACCTGCGGGCTTCTCGTTACACAGGTCGACGTATGGCTGCTTGAGAAACACGAGCACATGGTCGTAGAACGCAATGATCACGACCATGCCGATCAGCACTGCGAGTGCAGATCGGATAATTCGTGTCCGTAGTTCGGCGAGGTGCTCGGTCAGCGTGAGTGTGTCCTCGACCCCGGCGTCTGTGTCGTCAGTCATGGTGCTCATCGTGCGGTCACGTCAGCACCTGAAACCACGTCGTCGTCAGGTTTCGCGGGCTGGTTGCTCTGGTTGCTCAGACTGTCGGCGGCATCGTCTTGCGCGGTGGGGTGAGCTGGTTCGATCGGGCCTCGCGCATTGGCGGCGGCGATCTGGTTGATAACTACCGGTGGCCCATCATCGGGCTCATCGGGCTCATCGGGC
>ERZ888423.3221-NODE-3221-length-11011-cov-5.077401_pt1 | contig 11011 bp, 8 predicted proteins | sample MGYA00520523_ERZ888423 | MGnify/ENA primary metagenome ERZ888423 (study PRJEB32303, sample SAMEA104408611) | aquatic metagenome | biome: Brackish water; feature: Pelagic; material: water | place: Baltic Sea | collected 2014-06-08T10:24:00 | depth 30,27 m ...
CTTGTGGCCCCTGCCCCCATATCAATGCAAGCCGCCCCCAGTTCCTGTTCGTCTTCGACCAAACTGGCCATGCCCGCGCCATAGGCGGATGAGGAAATCCCTGCCAGCTCAAGATCACAACGTTTGATACAGTAAAGCAAATTTTGGACCACCACCGCGTCAATGCTGAGCAGGTGCATATCACAGGCCAGTTTTTGGCCAACCTGCCCACGCGGGTCCCCCAACCCCGTGCGGTGATCCAGTGCAAAATTCACCGGTTGGGCGTGCAGCACCTCGCGCCCCGCCCCCAGATCGGGCAATTCACACGATGCCATCACGCGCGACACATCTTCTTCGGTCACAACGCGGTCGATCAGATCAGTTTCGCCCGCCAACCCATATGACCGCGGATGCGCACCGGAAAAGCACGCCATCACATGGTCGACCCGCTCATTGGCCATTTTCTGCGCTGCCTGCACAACAGTGCGAATGGCGCGCTCAGTTTCCTGCATCGCGGTGATTTCGCCAAAACGCACCCCACGCGAGCGTGTTGTCGCCGCGCCGATCACACGAAAGGCTGATTGGCCCGCCATTGCCCCAATGCCATCTTCGGCGCGAAACCGATCGGGGCCATCAAAACGTAACACCAGACAGGCAATCTTGGCCGTGCCGATATCAAGCACTGCAATCACACCACGCTGGATCGCTGCTTTGCGCATGGCGCGCATGGCACGTTGGGCTTGATAAAGATCTCTCATCGGGTGGGGGCTCCGGCTTTAGCCTGCGTCAACAGGGCGGTCTTTTGGGGGTCGGCGGGCGGGGGGGCCAGCCGAACAGTCGGGCGGCGGGGCGTGCGCATGTCGATCAATACCAGATCACGGCGCAGCAGACCCTGCGCGCGGTCTTGCGCCAACACCCATTCCAGCGCAGCTTGCGGGTTTTCTTCGGGCAACAAAATGCGTTGATCGCGATCAAGAACCAGATCCCAGCGCCGCTCGCCCACACGCACCAGCCCACGCAATCGGGGGGCCAAAGGCTGTGCAACGCCCAGCAGCCGCAGCGCTTCGGGGGCGGCAAAATTGGCCCCTGTTCCAGCAATCAACGGCAAATCGGGGCGATCGCCACGCGCGGCAATGCCCGCCACGCGGCGGCCATCGGGGTCAATCAAATCCAGCCCCTGTTCATTGCGCCAGACAAGTGCTGGGCGGCGCTGCTCGATTTCGACATCCAACACCCCTTCACCACGCACAATGATCTCTGCACGCGCCACGGCATCAAAGCCCTGCAACTTGCTGCGCAGCGCCTCAAGATCAAGATCCCACGAACTGACGGGCAGGGTTTGCACCATTGAGGCGCGCAACGCCTGCGCCAACTCACTGCTGGCCCCCCGTATTTCCAAACTATAAAGCATGAATTCGGGGCGATGTTTCAGATTTTCAACAATTTGGGCCATGTGCTGGCCCAGCGCCACCCGCCGATCGGCCGAGCCAAAGACCACAGCGCCCACCAACCCCAAAATTAAAACCGGCCCGCCCAGCCGCACCAAGCGGCGAAACCCCGGGCGCAGCCAGAGCCGGTTTAACCGATAGGCCAAACGGCTGGGCGATGGATCATGCCGGGGCGGGCGCGACGAGCCTAGCGGTTGCATGTGGCATCCTCGGCAATCCAACGGCACAACTCGGGGAAGCTGATCCCCAAATGCGCAGCCTGTTCGGGCGACAATGAGGTGGGCGTCATCCCCGGTTGGGTGTTGGTTTCCAAAACCACCAAACCTGCCAGCCCTTGGGTCTCATCCCAGCGGAAATCTGTGCGGCTCAGACCTCGGCAACCCAGCGCGTTATGGGCGGTCTGCGCATGAGCCATGCAAGCATCAAAAATCTGTGCAGGAATGTCTGCCGGCACCACATGACGCGATCCACCGGGCTTATATTTCGCATCATAATCATACCAACCTTGCGTCACGATATCCGTCACGCTCAGCGCGCGATCCCCCATGACGCTGACGGTTAACTCTCGCCCCGGCACATAGCGCTCGACCAAGACCTGTTCGGGCATTGATGGTGCCAACTGCGGCGGACGATTGGCCATATCTTGAACGATATACACGCCAACAGATGAGCCTTCGCTGTTGGGTTTCACGACATAGGGTGGGGCCATGACATGACGGCGGCGCACCTCATCGGCCGGGGCCAGCAGCCCTTCGGCGACCGGCAGGCCTGCAGCCAAAAACACCTCTTTGCTGCGGGTCTTATCCATTGCCAAAGCCGATGCCAGCACACCGGAATGCGTATAGGGCACACGCATCCATTCCAGCAGCCCCTGCACCGCACCATCTTCGCCCCAACGGCCATGCAGTGCGTTAAAGACCAGATCAGGGGCAGACGCTTCCAATCGCTGGCACAAATCTGCGCCTGCGTCGATTTCAACGACACTATAACCCGTTGCCCGAAGTGCGGCCACGCATGCCTGCCCACTGACCAGCGACACCTCTCTTTCAGCCGAGAGACCGCCCATCAATACCGCTACTTTCGGGGCTGCCCTGCTCGACATGCCCGCCTCATTTCTCCCGTGCCTTTGTGGCCGGTGTTTTATTTTCAGTCTTTTTTGGGGCCTGTTGTTCCGACCCGCTTGATTTCCCACTCTAACGTGAAACCAGTCGCTTGCAAAACCCTTTTTCGAACATCTTCGCCCAATTCTTCCAGATCAGCTGCGGTGGCACTGTCGGCGTTGATCAGAAAATTGGGGTGTTTGGGCGACATCTGCGCCCCCCCGTGCCGCGCACCACGCAAGCCCGCCTGATCAATCAACCACCAGGCCTTTTGTTCGTGGCTGTCGCCAACCGCACCGGTGCTGGAATAGCCCGCAGGATTACGAAAGGTTGAACCCGCGCTGCGGGCGTCTGTTGGTTGGCTTGCGTCGCGGCGGGCGATCTGATCAGCCATTTGCTGCGCAAGCACTGCTGGCTGGCCGCGTGGCGCCGACAGCTGAGCCGAAATCACAATCCAATCCTCTGGCAAGTTTGTGTGGCGATAGGCAAACCCCAAATCTGCCTTGGTCAGCGTGATCACCTGACCCTGACGGGTCACACATTTAACAAAATCCAAGTGGTCTGCGATATAACTGCCATAACACCCCGCATTCATGCGCACGGCCCCGCCGATCGTGCCCGGAATCGTGCGCAAAAACGCCAAATCCACACCCGCCTCAGCTGCGCGCCGTGCCACATGCGCATCCAACGCTGCAGCCCCTGCGGTTACAATTCCGGGTGCATCGCCCCCCGCATCATCAGGCTCCGCTGCGGGTGCGCTGATCTTAATATCGTTAAACCCACGGCCCAGCCGGATCACCACACCCGACAGCCCGCCATCACGCACAATCAGGTTTGACCCAACCCCAATGGGAAAGACCGGCACCGCAGGATCAAGCGCGCCCAAAAAGCTGCACAAATCCGCCAAGTCAGCAGGCTGAAACAGCCACTCAGCCGGGCCACCCACGCGCAACCATGTCAAATCAGCCAGCGCGCGCCCCGCGCTCAGCACACCACGCACAGCCGTTATGCCTGGTGGCAACATCACAGCCCTACGCCTGCAACCGCTTTGGCAGACCATTGGCCCAAGCCGAAATGGTGCCCGCCCCCAAGCAAACAACCATGTCGCCCGGATTGGCCTTTTCGCGCACCAAACGCTCCAGATCATCTTCGCAAAGCAGCGCACGGGCTTGCCGGTGGCCATGGCGGATCAACCCAGCAACCAGCTCATCGCGCGAGGCGCCAGCAATGGGCTCTTCGCCAGCGGCGTAAACCTCGGCGATACCCACCACGTCAGCCTCATTAAAACAGCTGCAAAAATCTTCAAAAAGCGAGGCAAGCCGCGAATAACGGTGCGGCTGATGCACGGCGATAACACGGCCCTTTGTCGACTGGCGCGCCGCGCGCAGAACAGCGGCAATTTCAACCGGGTGATGGCCATAGTCGTCAATAATTGTAACCCCCCCGACCTCGGCCACTTTGGTAAACCGCCGATTCACCCCGGCAAACCCGATCAGCGCAGCCCGGATATCTTCACGTGACATTCCCAGATGGCGTGCTACCGCCACAGCAGCCAGCGCGTTTGACACATTGTGGTCACCCGGCATCGGCAAAACACAGCCCGCAATCACATGCCCTGCCCCCTCGCTTTGCAACTGCACATCAAAATGCGCCCGGCCATCTTGGTATGTCAAATTGATCGCCCGGACATCGGCCTGCGCATTAAAACCAAAGGTGACGATCCGCCGGTCTGTTACGCGCCCCACCAGGGCCTGAACCTCGGGGTGGTCCGTGCAGCACACCGCCAAACCATAGAATGGAATATTTGACACAAAATCATAAAACCCCTGACGCAGTGCATCAAAACTGCCCCAGTGCTCCATATGTTCGGGATCAATATTGGTGACAATCGCAATGGTGGCAGGCAGGCGGTTAAAACTGCCATCGCTTTCATCAGCCTCAACCACCATCCATTCCCCAGCACCAGCGCGCGCATTCGACCCATAGGCGTGGATGATGCCACCATTGATCACCGTCGGGTCAAACCCACCACGATCCAGCAGCGTTGCCACCATTGTGGTCGTTGTGGTTTTGCCATGCGTGCCAGCAATCGCAATATTTGATTTAAGACGCATCAGCTCGGCCAGCATTTCTGCCCGCCGAACCACCGGTAAACCGCGCCGCCGCGCCTCTTCCAGTTCGGGGTTGCCCGGTCGAATAGAAGAAGAAACCACCACAACCTCGGCGGTGTCCAGATTTTCAGCGCGCTGCCCCTCAAAAAACCGCGCCCCCAAACCAACCAGCCGCTCCGTGATCTTTGACCCTTTAAGGTCAGAGCCCTGCACCGCATAGCCCAGCGTCATCAACACCTCTGCGATGCCAGACATGCCAATACCGCCCATGCCCACAAAATGAATGGCCCCCAAAGCCCCGGGCAGTTTTGTTGCTGCGCTCATGCGGTTTTTCCTTTTGGCATGGCCGATCTGTCCGCCAATCTTTCCACCTGATCGGCCAGATCAGATGCCGCATGCGGCCGTGCCCCAAGCAAGGCCGCCGCAGCCATCGCCCGCGCCCGGTTTGGATCGCTTAAAACAGCTAAAATTGCAGCCCCCACACGATCTGGCGTGGCCGCATCTTCAGAAACCATCACCGCAGCCCCTGCCGAAACCGGCCCTTGGGCATTGGCGCTTTGATGATCACCGGCGGCGGCGGCATAGGGCACAAGGATCGCCGGGCGACCAATCGTGGCAATCTCGGCCAAAGAGGAAGCCCCCGCACGTGAAATAATCAACTGTGCATCGCCAAATCGCCCTGCAATATCGGCAAAAAACGGCGCAACCTCGGCAGTGACATCAGCGTCACCATAGGCCGCCCGCACCCGTTCGACATCCTCGGCCCTCGCTTGATGCGACACATGCAGTCGCGCCCGCAATGTGGCATCTAAACCCGCGATCGCCGCAGGCACCACATCTGACAAGACCCGTGCCCCTTGCGAGCCACCAATCACCACCAACTGAATTTTCAAATCTTGGGTTGGCGATACATAGCGTGCCCCCGCCCGTTCAGCCACCGCTGCACGGACTGGATTGCCAACGGGTAATGCCTGCACCCCAGAGGGCAAAACCGTTGGCCATGTGCCACAGGCCAACAGATCGACCCGCCGTGCAAACAGCCCATTCACCCGACCCAAAACCCCGTTTTGCTCATGAACAATGCGCGGCACCCCCAATAGCAACGCCGCTGTCAACGCCGGAATGCTAGGATATCCGCCAAATCCAACAACCACCGCGGGGCGGTCCTGCGTCATCTGCCACAGCGCTGATGCAATACCACCCGCAATGCGAAACGGTGCCAAAACACGCTGAAAAATCCCACCACGCGCGAATGTGGCACTGGCCAATTCCTGCTGCGTTACCTGAGGCGCAAATCCCCCCGCATAGCGCGCCCCTCGCGCATCAGTGGTCAATGTAACGCGCCATCCCCGCGCCAACAGCACTTCAGCCAAAGCCTGCGCCGGAAACATGTGCCCACCCGTGCCCCCGGCGGCCAATATCACCAAAGACGGCGCGTGCGCACTAGCCCCAACATTCACAGCACCTGCCCCCCGCCAACACGGCCTTGGGAAAGAATATCCCCCATCCGCCCTTGTGGCCGGTTGCGCGTCAGCGCCAAAAGCATGCCTACCAAAATGCCCCCCGCAATCAACGACGATCCACCATAGCTGACAAATGGCAAGGTCATGCCCTTGGCCGGCAGCAATCGCACCGCCACACCCATGTTAATCATCGCCTGCGCCCCGAACACCACGACAAGCCCTGTGCCTGCCAAACGGGTGAAAATATCGCGTTCAGCCATCAACCGGATCAACGAACGCACAGCAATAATCGCAAACAGCGCAATAATCACCAAAACCAGCACCAAGCCATATTCCTCGGCCGCGACCGCAATAATAAAATCAGTATGCGCATCGGGCAGCGACCATTTCACTTGCCCCTCCCCCACGCCCACACCAAAAAATCCACCCTCTTGAATGGCATTGGTGGCATAACCAATCTGGGTGCGCGGATCTATATCCGCCGACAAAAAGCCATCAATTCGGCGGGCAAAATGCTGTGACGCCTGATAGGCCACCGCCCCTGATAAAACAACAACCCCCACAACCGCGCCAAGCAACAAAATAGGCGCGCCTGCCACAAAATAAATCACTCCCCAAGACAGCAACACCAAAGCACTTTGACCAAAGTCGGGTTGCATGACCAAGAACCCAACCACAACCACCAAAAGGCTTAAAGAAATCGCCTTACCAGGGGGCGCATTGATCTCAGAGCTTGCAGCCATAAGCCACGCTGTGATGATCACAAAAAAGGGTTTCAGAAATTCAGATGGCTGCACCGAGGCAAAGCCCAACGAATACCACCGCGTCGCCCCTTTGCCGAAATCTGTGCCCAAAACCGGCAAAAGCATCACAGACAAAAACACGGCAATAAAACCCAAAACCCCAACGCGCCGCACAGTTTCTGGGCGCAACATCGACACCCCCACCATCGCGCACAGGGCCAAAGACCCAAAGAAAATTTGCCGCTGAACATAATAAAATGCGGGTAAATCATTGCGTGCAGCCAAGGGCGGCGAAGCCGCAAGCCCCAACAACAGCCCAATCCCAAACAAGATCAAGACGCAACAAAGCGTCCACCGATCGATCGTGCGCCACCAGCGCGGCAGCACAGGCTCCCCCGCCATGATGGACGCGCCACCATAAACCATTTCTGTCATGGCATACCGCCTAAAACTGCCTCAAACCGCCCGTTTTCCGGGTCTCATCCTCTATATTAACTCGATTGGATCAGTGATGCCAGAAAATTCCGCCGTTAATCTTTGGGGCTTGCACACTTACGCTTCCCCCAGCCCCGCCACCTGCGCAATGAAATCCGCACCACGCGCCTCAAAATTGGCGTATTGGTCGAAACTGGCCGCGGCCGGCGCCAACAAAATGGTATCCCCCGCCTCAGCCTCTGCGGCTGCGCGCTCCACGGCCTGCGCTATTGTCATGCAAATCTCATGCGGAATATCGGCCAACGTCATGGCAAAATCCGCCGCCGATTGACCAATCAAATAGGCTTTGATTACTGGGCCCAATGCTGGGCGCAACCCATCAATCCCACCCTCTTTACCAACCCCACCGGCAATCCAGCGGATGCGTTCAAACGCCGCCAAAGACCGCGCAGCACTCTCTACATTGGTAGCCTTGCTGTCATTGACATAGACAACCCCCGCCCGCTGCGCGATGATCTGACAGCGATGCGGCAGCCCAGCAAAGCTGGCAAAGCCGTCCTCAATCACCCGTGGCGCCAACCCCAAACTGCGCAACACCGCATAAGCCGCACAGGCATTTTGATGATTATGCGCCCCCGGCAACCCAGTCATGGCACGCAGATCGATGGATGCCACCTGCCGTCCGCGCCGCCACTCAGCCAAAAACCCCCGACGCGCAAAAACCGACCACCCCATATCCTCGAGCTTGCGCCCAGAAGAAATCCGGATCACCCGGTCATCCCCCGCCCCCTCCGCCATTTGCCCTGCCAGAAAAATCCCCTCAGGCTCATCCACTCCGATCACAGCCCGGTCCGGCCCCCCCTCCGCAAAGAGCCGTCGCTTGGCGGCAAAATACCCCCCCAAACCCGCATGCCTGTCCAAATGGTCCGAACTTAAATTGGTAAAGACCGCAATATCCGGCGTCAAAGCCCGCGCCAACTCACATTGATAAGACGACAGTTCCAACACCACCACCTCACCATCTTGGGGCGGGTCCAAATCCAACACCCCCCGGCCAATATTGCCCGCCATCTGAACCGGACGACCCGTCTCTTGCAAAACATGATGGATCAACGCCGTCGTCGTCGATTTCCCATTTGATCCCGTCACCGCCACAACCTTGGGCATGCGCTCCATGTCGCCCCAACCGACCGTCGCCCAAGACCGAAAGAACAACCCAATGTCATTGTCGACCGCGACACCTTGCAAAAGCGCCGCCGCAACCACCGGATGCGGCGCGGGATAAAGATGCGCAATCCCCGGCGACACCACCAAAACCGCAACCCCTTGCAACGCCCCCGCACGGGTCAAATCACTGCAAGAAATCCCCAGAGCTTCTGCCCCCGCACGGGCCTTGGCAAAATCATCCCAAGCCAGAACCTCAGCGCCCCCCGCCATCAGCGCTTGCGCCGCAGCCAAGCCTGACCGCCCCAATCCCAAAACCGCCACCCGCTGCCCCGCATAGCCCTGCACCGCAATCATGCCCGCGCCCTATCTCTTTTGTTTCCAAATATCCCGGGGGTCTGGGGGCAGCGCCCCCAGCCGGGCGCCCACCCCTTGAACAGCCGCGCCCAGCCCGGCTTATCGCAGCTTCAACGTCGCCAAACCAATCAACGCCAAGATCAGGCTAATGATCCAAAATCGGATAACAATCTGTGGCTCAGCCCAACCCTTTTTCTCAAAATGATGGTGGATCGGGGCCATCAGAAACACCCGTCGGCCCGTGGTTTTGAAATAAAGCACTTGAATGATCACACTCAATGCTTCCACCACGAAAAGCCCACCCACAATCGCCAACACCAACTCATGCTTGGTACAAACTGCAATCGCCCCCAAAGCTCCGCCCAGCGCCAACGATCCGGTGTCGCCCATAAAGACCGCCGCAGGGGGTGCATTATACCACAAAAACCCCAATCCCCCACCAATCAATCCGGCAGCAAAGACCAGCAATTCTCCAGTTCCAGGCACATAATGCACATCCAGATACTGCGTAAAATCTGAGCGGCCAACCGCATAGGCAATCACCCCCAACGTCGCTGCGGCAATCATCACCGGCATAATCGCCAGCCCATCCAACCCATCGGTCAGGTTCACAGCATTGGCCGATCCCACGATCACAATCATGGCAAAGGGCACGAACATCACGCCAAGATTAATCAAAACTGTCTTAAAGAATGGCAGCGCCAATTGCTGGCTTAACTCGGCCGGATGAAAATAGGCCGCCGCCATCCCGGCCACGGCCGCAATCACCAAACCCGCACCAAAACGCACCCTTCCCGAAACGCCCTTGGTGTTCATTTTGGTAACCTTGGCATAGTCATCGGCAAAGCCGATTAATCCAAAACCCAGCGTCACCCCCAGCACGATCCACGTATAGGGTGTGTCCAGCCGGGCCCAAAGCAGTGTTGAAACCAGCAGGGCTGACAAAATCAACAACCCCCCCATCGTCGGCGTGCCCGCCTTGGCAAAATGCCCCTCAGGGCCATCAGCACGTATCGGCTGGCCCTTTTTTTGACGGCTGCGCAACATCCCGATTAAGGGCTGTCCAAACAAAAAGCCAAAAATGAGCGCGGTAAAAAATGCAGCCCCCGCCCGAAAGGTAATGTAGCGAAACAGGTTCCAAATATCCCCGCCATCCGACAGGCTTTCCAACCAATAGAGCATTCGCCTTACCTTTCTTTCATCCGGGCTTCTTGTGTCGCGCCGCCCAGCGCATTCTTTGTGGCACTGCGTTTCACTGCGCCGCTTTCTGTCAGCCCATCGCCCTGATCTGCAAGCACTTTTCCCAAACCACGCAAAGCGTTCGCGACGCGGCTCACATGACTGCCTTTTGAGCCTTTGACCAGCACAACATCGCCTGCATCTGCCAGATGCGCGGCACGGGCAGCCAGCGCATCGGCTGTTGGCGCCCATTCCCCACGCTGCGCACGCGGCAGGGCTTGCCACAGGTACTGCATCCGCGGCCCAACACAATGCACCCGTTGCACACTGGCCATGGCGGGATTGTGCACGATCTCGGCGTGCAGCGCCGCCTCATCTCTGCCCAACTCCAGCATATCACCCAAAATTGCGATGCGCCGGCCTGTTCTGTGACGCCCCAGCCCGTCTTTGGGTGATGCCGCAGCCAGCACCGCCAAGGCCGCTGCCATTGACGCGGGATTGGCATTGAACGCGTCATCAATCAGATCAAACCGCAGATGGTCCTCCACCTGATCTAAAACAATTGTCTCACGCCGCCCACGCCCATCGGGGGGCTGCCACTGTGCCAAATCAGCTGCGGCCACCGCCATATCCACCCCAAAATCCTGCACCACTGCCAAGACGCCCAGTGCATTCATCGCAAAATGGCGCCCAACGCAGCCAAGTTTGAACAAGATAGCTTCACCGCCACAGTGTGCCGATACGACGGTTGCAGTTTCGGTCAGACGAGCGTTCGTCATGCGAAAATCCGCACAGGCGCTGCCCCCAAACCACACAATCCTGGCGCGGGCGGCATCGGCCGCCTGGCTCAAAATCTGACGGGTTGGCAGATCAGCATTGATCACCGCCAACCCAGCCGGGCGCAATCCTGAAAAAATTGCAGCCTTTTCATGGGCAATTGCATCAACGCTGTCAAAGGCCTCAAGATGGGCGGCGGCAACCGTGGTGATCAGCGCGGCATCCAAATCGGCCAATTGTGCCAAAGGCGCAATT
>ERZ888423.3222-NODE-3222-length-11010-cov-54.089366_pt1 | contig 11010 bp, 10 predicted proteins | sample MGYA00520523_ERZ888423 | MGnify/ENA primary metagenome ERZ888423 (study PRJEB32303, sample SAMEA104408611) | aquatic metagenome | biome: Brackish water; feature: Pelagic; material: water | place: Baltic Sea | collected 2014-06-08T10:24:00 | depth 30,27 m ...
CGTGCGGCGCTACCACCAACAATCAAGTTGCTTCAGTTGGATGCGAGCTGGGCGCACCTGTCACTGGAATACTCTCCATCGCCACAACCGTTGCACCAATCACCAACATCGTCGCAAACATTGTTGGTGGTACGAGCACCTTTGTCGCCGGCATTGTTCCCGAGGGTACTAACTCTCATACGTTTGAACCAAAGCCAAGTGATGCTAAAACTCTTGAGAATGCCGACATCATTTTTACCAATGGTCTCGCACTTGAAGAACCGACAAAAGATTTGGCACTTGCCAATCTCAAAGATGGCGCAAATATTTGCGAACTTGGCACTGAAGTCTTGCCAGAGTCTGACTATATATATGACTTCTCGTTTCCGAAAGAAGGCGGTAAGCCAAACCCGCATCTATGGACGAGTCCCCCGTTGGCAAAGCAATATGCACAAGTCGTGCACGACGTGTTGGCGCGTCGCGATCCAGCCAATGCCGCAACGTACGACTCCAACTTTGCTGCGTTTAGTATCAAAATCGATGCGCTTGACGCAGCAATGGTGACAGCAACTGCGACCATCCCCGAGTCACAGCGCAAACTCGTGACGTACCACGATGCTTTTGCCTACTTCGCCAAACATTACGGCTACACCGTTGTTGGGGCATTGCAGCCCTCGTCATTTAGCGAGCCAACTCCAAAGGAAATCGGCGACTTGATCAACCAAGTCAAAAATCAAGACGTCAAGGCAATCTTTGGAAGTGAAGTATTCCCAAGCCCTGTACTCGAACAAATTGGCGCAGAGACCGACGTGAGATATGTGGACGTGCTTCGCGACGATGACCTCATTGGCAAGCCTGGCGACGCCGAGCACTCGTGGCTTGGGCTGATGCGCTTTGACTTTGTAACCATTGTGGAAGCCCTCGGGGGTGACACATCTGCACTGAAATCTTTGGACGTGCGCGATGTAGCTAAGGACTCTGCCGTCTACCCTCAATAGGGTCGTTATGAACCCCAAGCTGCTGATCGACTGCTCGCACGTTTCGTGCACTTACGGGAATGCACCTGTAATCGACGATGTTTTTCTGCAAATCAACCGCGGAGAATTCGTTGGCATTGTCGGTCCATCTGGTTCAGGCAAGACAACGCTGCTCAACGCAATTATGGGTGCGCATCCTGTTGCACACGGCACCATCACACTGCCACCCCACATGACAATTGGTTACGTGCCGCAAGTTGAAACTGTCGACTGGTACTTCCCTGTCACGGTTGAAGAAGTCATTGTGATGACTCGCGCAAAACCAAGTTGGTGGCCTCGCATCACTTCGAATGAACGCAAAGCTGTTCGCGAGGTGCTGGGTCAACTCGGCATTGCCGATGTTGCTCACCGGCATATCCGCGAGCTCTCGGGAGGCCAGCAGCAGCGCGTATTTTTGGCACGCGCAATGTTTAGTCAACCAGACATTTTGATCATGGACGAACCGACATCTGGTGTCGACGTGCGCACGCGCCACGAGATTTTGCACCTTCTTGCCGATCTACACGAAAAGGGTCTAACGATTCTTCTCACCACCCACGACCTCAACGGTTTGGCCGCTCACTTACCTCGCTTGGTGTGCTTTAATAAAAAAGTCATTGCCGACGGCAGTCCGCGTCAAGTTCTTACTCCACAAGTTCTCGAACAAACATATGGTGCACCGATGGAAGTACTCGAGCACGGTGGCATGCCTCTTGTCGTCGATCATGGCCGAGTTCTCATGCGAGGTGAAGGCAAATGATTCTTGCATTTAACCTAATGGAGCCATACGGATTTCAATTTTTTAGACACGGACTTGTTGTCGCCACTATCGCAGGCGCACTGTGCGGACTTCTTGGTGTATTTGTGGTCTTGCGAGGCATGAGTTACATCGGCCACGGGCTCTCGCACGCAGTGTTCGGTGGTGCAGCGGCAAGCGCCGTGTTGCGCATCAATTATTTTCTTGGTGCTGGCGTATGGGGCATCATCTCGGGTTTGCTCATTGCCCGAGTTGCAAGACGACGCGTAATCGGTGCCGACGCAGCTATCGGTGTTGTCACCACAGCATCATTTGCACTCGGCTTGGCACTGATGAATCGCTATGGTCAGGCCGGCAAGAGTATTGAGGCAGTGTTATTTGGCAGTGTGCTCGGAGTCCAGATGGTCGACATTTATGCAGTTGCTGGCGTCGCCATACTTGGTTTGGTTGTTGTGGTGCTTGGCTACCGCAGATTGTTGTTTTCAACATTTGACCGCGACGTTGCACAAGTAAGCGGAGTCAATGTTTCTGCCGTTGAAGCAGGACTACTTGCCATGTTGTCACTGACCATCTTGGTCACAATGCGCGTCATCGGCACATTGCTTATTTCAGCACTGTTGGTTATCCCTGCTGCGTCGGCACGTATGACCACCAACAGTTTTGCTCGCATGTTGTGGATCTCACCGATTATTGGTGCGACGACCTGTTTCGTCGGAATGAACCTCAGTTATTTTCTTGATACTTCTGCGAGTGCCACAATTATTTTGCTTGATGCATTGGTGTTTGTAGTTGTCTACGCTATTGCTGGCACGCGCAACCGTATGAAGATGGCCTCACTCGGCCACATCTAAATCAGTTTGCTTCAGGGTTAAACACAGCAAATCCAAGTTCACTCGCAGCGTTGCACAGCCGCACATCGGAACTACCGAATAGATCAGCGCTCACCGCCATAGCTGATGCCAAATGAATTGCATCGAGTGAGCGGAGCCTGGTGGACTCAGCGATCTCGCAGGCAGACTCTGCAACCTGCTCCGAAATCTCTACGACTGTCAAACGGGCCCACAGGTCGTCAAATGTTTGCGCAACAATTTTACTTTCCTGTGACGTGATGCGTCGATCCAGTTTTCTACGAGCGAGTGTTGCTCGTGCTTCAATGCGTAGTAGCCGTGAAGAAATAAGTACCGGATCGCTATCCCACAGCATTTGAGCTTGCGAGGTTCCCTGCTCATCAAACAACAGCTTCAGAAATAGTGATGAGTCGATATAGGTGATCACTCGCCACGCATTTCAATTAAGAGCTCGCTCATTGATCCATCAATTTTTATCGGCTTGGGTCGTGGTCGAGTTGCATCAAGTGGGGGCTTTACAAGACCCGCATCTATGAGCTGTTGTAGTTGTTGATGCGACCCATCGAGCGCAACAAGTTTGACCACAGGTTTGCCGTGCTCAGTCACAATGACCTGTGAACCATGCTGCACCAAGTCGATGTAATGACTGAGTTTGCTCTTGAGTTCGCGAACACCAACTTCTACTCGTTGATTTTTGACGCTTTTTGCCATAACTAGATTGTAGGCACATTAAGTACCTATTTGTAACTACATTTTTAGCCATACCTATATGTGTACGGCAAAGGTCTAGTTGCGAAAGCCCCATTCGGCGCCTTGTGGCGTGTCTCGTACTTCTACATTGATCTCGGCCAAACGATCACGAATCATGTCTGACAAATCGAAGCGCTTGTCTGCTCTCACCTGCACTCGCAAGTCGAGCAACACCTGCACAAAAGGCCCAGCCACTTCGCGTGGGTCGCGCAAGCCACCAGTTGCTGCACCGGCAAGCCGAGTGATCATGCTGCGCAATACCGATCTCGCATGGGAAGCATCGTCGCTTTGCAATGTGTCGATCGACCAACCCGCAATAGCGTCATCCAAATCGAGTGCAGCACGCGCAGCAGCATCGGCATCGCCTGCAGTAATTGCTTGTGTAAATGCATCGTTGAGCCGTTCGGTTGCTTGCCGTAAATTGCTGTCAAGTACATCAACATCTTTCGTGGCAGTATCACTCGCTTCGGCATTGCTCGCCGCAACAGCAGGAACACCAGTTTTAATACCTGCAAGCGGATTACGTAGGCGATCGATTGGCAACACTTCACCACTCGCAATCTCGGTTGACACACCTTTCACGCGAATGGTGAGCACGCCCTTGCCCACAACAGTTGCGGTCTGCGCATCAATATCAATCACCACACCAGTGTGTTCGTCTACACCCAGCACATAGACATCGTCGGGTAATTCGCGTTCGAGCATTGAGAGGCGGCGCTCACCCATGTAACAAAAACGTGTGTCGTGGTGACCACCTTCGGCATTGTTGTAGTGCGGAATCAGTGCAACGTTGATACCAATCTCGCCAAGAATATTGAGGCCTTCAAGCCAGCGTGGGTCTTGCCCTACTTTGTAGATTTCGTAGACCGGCAACGTGAAGCGACCAAGGGTAAGTGCAGCTGCAGATGCAAAAGTGACGATGCCACCATCGCGGAGTTTTTTGGTGAGCAGACCAGCAAGCGGAGTACCCGCCCATTGACGTAAGGCATAGGTTGGCGATCCGGGCCCTGCAAAAACATATTGTGCATCAGATACCACTTGGAGACCACGCTCAACTGCAAGCGCGTCGGCATCGATTATCTGAGTAAGTCCTGCAACATCAAGTGCGATATTTATGCTGGTTTTGAAATACTCGACTGCCTTTGTCGCAAGCTCTGGCGCATTTTCTTGAAATCCGTACGGAGTGTCGAGCAATGTAGCCCGCGCAGGTTTTGGCAACTTTGATGCAAGCATGCGGTGAGTCGTCACCATGGTTGGCGCTGTCTCGCCAGAACCCATGATGGTCAAGATCCGAGGAAGTGTCATGAAAAAAATCCGTCTGTTATTGCTGCGTGAACAACTTCGGCGAAGCGCGAAGGGTGTTGGGCATGCAGATCGTGGTCGGCTGGGCTAAACCATTCAACCCGCACATTTGGCACTAACTGCACAGCGTGCTCAATGGCACTTCGTTTAGTTTCTGCAAATACCCCACCTGGCCCTTCGGCTGGCACAAACAACACGGGCACTTTGAGATCGTTATATAAATGAGTCGGCCTGTGTTCCCACAAACCTCGCAACACCAACATGTGGCGCTCGAGTGTGAGCCATGGTTTTACCGTGCCGTCTGACAGATGTTCCATGTTCGCCATCGCACCATCGATGCCGGTCTGTGGCCAATCGGCATGTGCTGATTGCATATATGCGCGCATTTGTTTTGCCGGTGTACCAATCAAATTTGGTGGGCGCAATGCAACTGCGCACGTCTCCCAGTCAGCAAAATTATTTTGCAATTCCAAAAACCCACCGTCAACCGGCACCACTCCGCAGATAAGTTGCGGAAATTTGTGGGCTAGCTCGATAACAACGTTTCCACCCCACGACTGCCCGCACACAACAGGCATCGCATAACCACGGGGCGCGATTGCAGTCAACAATCCCGCCAAATCTTCGGTCACCGAACTCATGTCGTATCCATCTTCGGGTTTGTCGCTCAGGCCATGCCCGCGCAAATCAACTGCCATAACAGGATGCCCAAGTTGTACAAGTGCAAGCGCTGCGCCTTCCCACAACATGGCATTGGAAGCGAGACCATGCACCAACACGATCGGTTTGCCCGATTGAGTTACTGGGTCTCCCCACTTGACCACCCGTAAACGCACTCCCGTACCAGTGGCAATCAGCTCGCTCATGGGTAATTCGCCATTCATGCCATTCACACTACGCTTCAACATTGATGTCACTCAATGTCCTCCTCGTCACATTGGATCAGTTTCGTGCAGAATGTCTTTCCATTGCAGGCCATCACCTCGTAAAAACACCAAACCTTGATCGTCTTGCGCAACAAGGCGTGCGGCTCACCAAGCATTACAGCCAATGTGCCCCGTGCTCACCCGGTCGCGCCAGTTTGTACACGGGCATGTATCAGATGAACCATCGCGTAGTTGCCAACGGAACTCCTCTTGACAGAAGTTTTGACAATGTTGCGCTGCTTGCCAAACGTGCCGGATATTCGCCTGCGCTTTTTGGATACACCGATCAATCAATTGATCCACGTGATGCAACGGGGCCTGACGACTGGCGACTCAACTCGTTTGAAGGTGTGCTCCCTGGATTCGACTGCAAACTCTTTATTCCCGAAAATCACGTGTTGTGGATTGAGCATTTGCGAGCAAATGGTTTTGATGTTCCGATGGACGCTCAGCAAGTGCTCAAGACCGAACCAGAGCGCCCTGCCGAGTTTGGTATTTCTGCATTTTTAACCGATCACTTACTCACATGGCTTGACCAGCAAAATGGTCCATGGTTTGCACACGCCAGTTACTTGCGACCACACCCGCCCTACGCTGCTGCCGGCAAATGGTCAACTGCATACGACCCAGCCGATGTCGAGTTGCCGATTCCACACGGTGACGATCTGCATCCTTCACACGAAATGTTTTTACAACTTCCCGATGCGTCGGCACCGCTTGACGACGCGGGAAAGCGACACATGCGTACGCAGTATTACGGAATGATCAGTGACGTCGACGAACAACTTGGTCGCGTGTGGGACAAACTTGCCGAGCTGGGTATGTGGGAAAACACCATGATCATCATCACAGCCGATCACGGCGAGCAGCTTGGCGATCATGGTCTCAAAGAAAAACTTGGCTTCTTCCCGCAGAGTTATCACATCCTCGGACTCGTTCGTGACCCACGTAATACCCAACAGCATGGAACTGTCGTCGATAAGTTCACAGAAAATATCGACATCCTCCCGACAATCGCCGAAGCGCTCGACCAACCTGTTCCATTGCAATGCGATGGGCTACCGCTAACACCATTTCTTGCCGGGTCAACGCCGGTAATCTGGCGCGACGCAGCGACGTGGGAATACGACTGGCGATCAGTATTTATTCGCATGGGTGCGCGCGATTGGCCGTGGGATCAGCGACTTGAGCAACAACATCTCGCCACTCGTTGCTACGACGATCGCGCATACGTGCAATTTGGCAACGGCTCGTCACTTTCATTTGATCTTGCAGCCGATGCAACATGGCGCACCTACAGTCATGACCCCGTATCGACATTGGCGATGGCTCAAGACATGTTGGTCTGGAGATCGCGACACACCAATCGCCAACTTTCAGGAATGCTGATTGAACAAGGTGGCATTGGTGAGTGGCCCACCGATGTTTCGTGGCGCGTTTAAACAAATTGTTGCAGCTGGGTCAGTGAAAAATGCCATGCTCCAATTAGGCGCTAAGTAAGGCATGCACAACTAACATTCAGACTATTCATAGGCAGGCCCACGCTTGCGTTACCCCCGAAAGAATCCCCCCATGTTGATTCGTCTTGCTCGTTTTTCCGTACGTCGCCGTCGAATGATGATCGGATTTTGGCTGTTACTCGTCATTGCTTTAGGTGCAATCTCAAGTTCGGTCGGACCAAACTTTGCTACACAATTCGAGCTTCCTCAGAGCGAATCGAACGATGTTCGCGAGTTACTCAAGGCCAGTAGCCCCGATCTGGCAGGTTTTGGTGGGCAAATTGTTTTCACCTCACCATCTGGCGTTGTCGCTGACGAAACAAAATCTGCAATGACCGACATGTTTGCCAAAGTCGCACAAATCGCTGGTGTTTCTGTATCGAGCCCATACGACGCACCAGGAAAAATCAACCAATCTGGCACGACTGCATTTGCGTCAATAGATGTCACCATGCGTTCGCAATCTGAGTTGATGGACCTCGGTACCGATATTCAAGGCATCGGTGACTCAGTCAACATCGATGGTTTGCAAATTGAATATGGTGGCGAAATTTTTGCGGGATTCGAGCTGCCAGCCAGCGAGATTTATGGATTGCTTGCTGCAATTGTCATTTTGGTTCTTGCATTTGGCTCGGTTCTCGCAATGGGTCTTCCGATCGGCACTGCGCTGCTTGGTCTCGGCGCCGGCACCTCACTTGTCACCATTTTTAGTCATGTCGTTGGCATGCCCGACTTCACGACATCACTGGTTGCGATGATTGGACTAGGAGTAGGAATCGACTATGCGCTATTCATTGTTACGCGTTACAGAGAAGGTCTAGATAACGGACTCAGTGTTGAAGATGCCGTCGTTGATGCCGTCAATACTTCTGGTCGCGCAGTGATTTTTGCTGGCATCACCGTGATCATCTCATTGCTTGGACTGTTTTTAATGGGACTTGCATTTGCTCGCGGACTCGCGATCGGCGCAGTTATGGGCGTATTGCTCATGATCATTGCATCAATCACATTTCTTCCAGCCCTGCTCGCAGTTGTCAAACACCGCATCGGTGTCACAACACGAGCTGCAATGATTTCGCTCGTCGTATTTATTCTCTCTGCATTTATCTCTGTCATTTCTAGCTCGCTCCCAGTATTTCTCATCGGACTAGCGTTGACAGTTGCAATTAATGCTTTGAGCTTTGTTGTGAAGTCGTTGCGCAAGCCAATTCCGCACCGTATTGCCAAAGCAAAAGAACTCACATTTTGGTATCGCTGGAGTCGCTTCATTCAGCGTCGCCCATGGACAGCAGCCTTAAGTGCGACAGCTATTTTGTTGCTCCTCGCAGCACCACTTGCATCAATTCGTCTCGGTTTTGGCGACAACGGTAACGCTCCGACCAATACGACAGTGCGCAAGGCATTCGACATGTTGGCCGATGGTTTTGGTCCTGGCTTCAATGGTCCACTGTTCATCACCGTGCAGGGCGACACAGCATCGAACCCAGATGCACTTGCAACATTCGTGAGCACGCTGCAATCAACAGACGGGATTGCATTTGCTCAAAGCGCACCGGCATCTGCCGACGGGTCTTTGTCGCTCGTGATCGCATACCCAACCACCGCCCCCCAAGATGCGGCTACATACGACCTTGTCAAGTTCTTGCGCAGCGATGTCATTCCACCAACTGGTGTTGAAGCGAAGGTTGGTGGCTTTACCGCAGGCGGTGCCGACTTTGCAACCGCCATCGGTGGACGCATGCCGTACCTGTTTATTGGTGTGCTCTCGCTGTCGTTCTTGCTGCTCATGTCGGTATTTCGCAGTATTCTCGTGCCACTCAAAGCAGTAATCATGAACCTGCTTTCCATTGGTGCGGCATATGGCGTCATCGTTGCAATCTTTCAATGGGGCTGGGGTATTTCGCTGATCGGCGTTGGCAAGGCCGGCCCGATCGAGTCGTGGGCACCAATGATGCTGTTTGCGATCGTCTTCGGTTTGTCTATGGACTACGAAGTGTTTTTGCTCTCACGAATCAAGGAAGAATACGACCGCACTGGAGACAATGCTTCAGCAGTTGCAGATGGCCTCGCAGCAACGGCGCGCGTGATCACAGCTGCCGCATTGATCATGGTCTTCGTATTCTCGGCATTCGTGCTTGGCTACGACCGCAACCTCAAACTGTTTGGTCTTGGTCTTGCAGTTGCTGTATTCATCGACGCAACAATTGTGCGAATGGTCTTAGTGCCAGCAACGATGGAACTCTTGGGTGACCGCAACTGGTGGATCCCGGCATGGATGAACCGTCTATTGCCAAAAATTGATGTTGAAGGCAAAAAGTAACTAAAACTTCACTAAACACTTGCGCGGGCCGTGCACTTGGCCACCCGCCCATGTCACATCAGTTTTATCAACGAGTTCAAACTCGGGAATTCTCTCGAGCCACGTTTGCAATGCGACACGTACTTCAAGTCGCGCCAAGTTGCTGCCAGCGCAACGATGAATACCAGAACCGAATGCAACGTGGCGATTGTGCTCTCTGTCCAAAATCACTTCGTCGGGGTTTTCAAATTGTCGCGGATCACGGTTTGCTGCTGGAAAGGCCATCAAGACTCGATCCCCCGCTTTCATCGGGCAACCTTGAAACTCAACGTCGTGATCAACAATGCGGGCCATCGTCACTGGCGCATACACCCGCAATAACTCTTCAATGGCTGTTGGCCACAAGTCTGGATTATCGCGCAATTGTTTGCGGTGCTCTGGGTGCTGGGCCATGTGCCACATGCATGATCCAATTGCAGACCACGTGGTGTCGACTCCTGCAACCAGCATCAAGTTACATACGCCGAGCACGTACTCAATTGGCACAACCTTGCCTTCAACTTCGGTGTTCATCAACTCGGTAATGAAGTCGTCTTCGCGAGGATTCTGTTTACGATCTGCAACTTGCGCCAAAAAGAACTCAATGATGTTCTTGCGAGCCCATTTACGTCCTTCTGCATCCATGATGTTTTCAAGAGCCGCACGCACCCATGCAGTGAAGTCAGACTCCATCTCAAGTGGCACGCCGAGCAAAGTTGCGATCACACGCACGGGAATATGCTGCGCGTAATCAGCCGCTGCGTCGGCAGTGCCTTTATCAATCACTTCATCAATTAGTGCGTTGCACAAGTCGCGCGTTCCTTGCTCAAATTTTGCAACTGACTGCGGAGAAAACACCGGCAAGATCAGCCGACGATGCCAGTGATGATCTGGTGGGTCAGACGTGATTGGCGGTGCTGTAACGCCGCCGTAGGCGCCTTCGCCTTGTCCAGGAAATGGCGGCACCACCAAAATGCCGCGCGAAGTAAAGGTCTCATACTCTTGCGCAATGGCAACGACATCTTCGTAACGCGTTGGCAACCACGAGCCTTCATAGCGTTCGGTGCGCGCAATCGGACAACCAGACTCGCGAATTTCAGAAAAACTTGGATACGGGTCTTTAACAAACTCTGGCTCGAAGATGTCGTAGTCAGTCAGCAAGTCTTGTACAGGTTTGCGTACTTCAGTCATGTCTTATAACCCCCCAAGTTATTTGTTGACAAAAAACTACTCAGTGATGACGATTGCCCGTTCTGGGCAATTTGATTCTGCTCGTCGAGTTTTAGCCTGCAACTCTGCAGGGATATCACCGCTGATCAGCACCGTGGCATTACCAAGATCGTCGCTTCCAAACACCTCGGGTGCGGCAATTGCGCACATTTGGTGTCCATGGCATGCATCATCGATAACGGAAACTCTCATGAACTACAGACTAACGACCCTCGCCCAACCCGTACGAGTTGGGAAATATACATTCCGGCCTCGTAGTGATCCGGAAGGTTGCACACGAGTTGATAGGTACCTGGCGTCAGATTTATTGTCAACGACTCGGTAGTGCCTTTGGCAACTGTAAATGTGACATCGCCCGCCAATGC
>ERZ888423.3223-NODE-3223-length-11009-cov-6.499544_pt1 | contig 11009 bp, 9 predicted proteins | sample MGYA00520523_ERZ888423 | MGnify/ENA primary metagenome ERZ888423 (study PRJEB32303, sample SAMEA104408611) | aquatic metagenome | biome: Brackish water; feature: Pelagic; material: water | place: Baltic Sea | collected 2014-06-08T10:24:00 | depth 30,27 m ...
GACTGCTATTGATTCGCACAAGCACTCCGTTTGACAAGGCTATCTTTGCTATTTCACAAGCCAAGCTGTATCCGCTGAATCCTGCGGAAAACCGCTATAAATGGTGTTTTAACGCTTTTGTGTTGCACAAAACAAACAGTTTTCAGGCAAAACAGGCACCAAGTAGCGACTTTGATAGCCACAGCCTCGGAAATTTGATGCAATAACAACAACTTCCCTTAGCGGAGTTAGTGGGGCGCAAACAACCGAACAGTTGAATGTTGCTCTTGTCACTCAAAATTTTCGGAGATTTCTTAAATGAAAAAGACTCTGCTTGCTGCCGCCCTGTTAGCTGGCTTCGCCGGCGCCGCTTCGGCACAATCATCAGTTACTTTATACGGTATTGTTGACGTTGGTATTCTGTCACAAACACTTAAAACTGGCGACAACGATCCTAAAGGCAACCAAACATCAAATCAAACTGGCATGGCTTCAGGTCAGCAGTCTGGTTCACGTTGGGGTTTAAAAGGCGTTGAAGACTTAGGTAATGGTTTATCAGCTAACTTTGTATACGAATCTTCTGTATCGGTTAACAGCGGTTCTAGTTCTGGTTTTACACGTCAATCAACTCTGGGTTTAGTTGGTAAGTCATGGGGTTCAATTGATTTGGGTCGCCGTACAACACCAGGTACCGTTGCTTTTTCAGGTATTGATCCTTTCGGTAGCAGTTTCGGTACATCAGCAATAGACAGTTCAATGGGTTCTGCTTTTAGCCGTTTATCAAACATGGTAATGTATACATCACCATCGATGAATGGTTTTATGGGTTCGATCGGTTACTCATTTGATTCAGGTGCTAATACAGCTCGTATGCCAAATTCAGCCCTCTATGCAGATAGAACATCTCGTTATGGTAGTATGACTAAAACACGTGCGATAAGTATTGGTTTGCGTTATGCAAATGGCCCGTTACTCATTGCTGGTTTGTATGACCAATATATGCCTGCAGCATATAAAACTACAGCTGCAAATGCACCAGATTTTACAGATGCAGCTACGGTTAAGCAGTGGAACATTGGTGCTACATACGATTTGAAAGTTGCAAAACTTCATGCTGCTTACGGCCAAAACATTGACGGCATAATCGAAGGTTCAAACGTAATCTCTAACTTCACTGATGGTGGTGACACCAACTCAGCAGGTGGAGTGTTGTCTTCCAAAGGTGCACGTACAACTTCATGGATGTTAGGTGTCTCAGCGCCTGTTGGTGCTTCAGGTAAAGTTTTTGCCTCATGGCAGCAAATGGCTCCTGGGGGTACGTTTAAGACGGCTGCTGTTACATCAACACAAAACGTTGGTAGCATTGGTTACACATACAGTATGTCAAAGCGCACTAACCTGTATGGCTACTATTCATACATGTCTAACGCTGGTATGTTGACAGGTGCACAATCGAACAGCTTAGGCGTCGGTATTCGTCACATATTCTAATCAAACAATTTAGACTTATCTAATCGTTTGAAATAAAAAAGCCCCTTCGGGGGCTTTTTTATTATGCGGAAAAAAACAAGCTGTGTCAGGGTAAAAGAAAAAAACAATCAATGAATAAATCGATTTTCATCCACTCGTTTAAATCGCTGTTTGTATGTATAGTCGCCTTTTTACCTTTGATCACTCATGCGCAAGCGACAACTGAGCCCTCAACGGTTGTTTTATACGGCGTTATTGATTTAGGCATCAGTTCTGTTCATGTTTCGCAAGGTGCGAGTTCTAAAAACCCAGCGTTCAATAAAAACCAAATTCAAATGGACTCTGGCGTTCAAAGTGGTTCGCGTTGGGGTTTAAAAGGTTTTCATTCTATTAATGAAGATTTAGCGGTTAAATTTGTACTTGAGTCAGGCATTATTGCTCAAACCGGTAGTGCAGACCAAGGTGGTCGTGCTTTTGGTCGGCAATCAACCTTGGGTTTAACAAGTAAGAATTATGGTGAAACCGACTGGGGTCGCCAAATAAACGCAGCATCTCGTTATTTTGGTTCAATTGACCCATTTGAATTAAGTTTTGGCCAAGCCAATATGGGTGCATCGTTTGGTCAGGCTAATACCTTGCGTTACGATAATATGATTATGTTACAAAGCACTGACTATGCTGGCTTTCAGGGTATGTTGGGGTATTCGTTTAACGTAGGGCAAAGTGCTATTTATGCTGATGGCCCCAACGTAAATATTCAACCTGCGACTGATAACTTTGGCACATTAAATAATGCGCGTGCTTTCACTGCTGGTATGCGTTACATGGTTGATAAGTTGATTGTTGTGGCAACTTTTGACGCTGCTTTTGGTAGTCAGCAAGTCAGGTCAATTACCGATAGCTCAGTCAATATCGATAACCCCAATGCACCCATTCCTAAAGTTTGGGCTTTAGGGGCTAAATATGACTTGGGTTATATGCAAGTATCGGCTGCAGTAGGGCAGGGGTTTAATGGCGCCTTCAGTGGTCAGGGCCCTGGAAATGGTTTGAGTAATTCAGGTTTATCGACCTTTACGGGTGGGTCTGACATTTTGTTTCAATCAGGTTATGACTACCAATCATTCATGTTAGGTGGGGCTGTGCCCCTATCAAACGACAGTAACCTAATGTTTTCATGGCAAATAATGCAGCCTCGTGGGCAAATCGGTCAAATGGCCGGCTATGCCAGCCAAAGTGTTTTAGGGACAGCTTATACTTACAACTTGTCTCAACGCACCAACTTATATTTTTGGGGTTCGGTGGCAAATAACTTTCAAATGGTTTCTTCAGCGAAAAGCCAGGCAATCGGTGCAGGTATACGTCATTTATTTTAGAGATCAGGGTGATACAATGTTATGGTTTGTACGAATGGCTGGGGCTAAAATAAGATGAACTTGCAACAATACTTTCCCGTTCTGCTTTTCATCATTATTGGTACGCTAATCGGTTTTGCGCTGATTGCAGCGGGTTCACTTATTGGCCCACACCGACCTAACGATCAAAAATTGTCACCCTACGAGTGTGGTTTCGAAACGTTTGGCGACTCTCGCATGAAATTTGATGTGCGTTATTACCTTGTCGCCATATTATTTATTTTGTTTGACCTTGAAATTGCATTCCTCGCGCCCTGGGCTATATCTAATGGGGTTGTGGGTTTTGCCGGTTTTGTAGCGGCCATGATGTTTCTCACCGTGCTCACAGTTGGCTTCATTTATGAATGGAAAAAAGGCGCCCTCGATTGGGAATAGTCTTTCAAGGGCACCGCAGTAAAAGATTGCGTGTTGCACCGTATGTTCGGTCTGCACAACTAAATAGTAGAGTGATCTATGGCTATTGACGGTATTTTGAAACAAGGTTTTGTCACCACCAGTGCTGACAAAGTTATCAACTGGGCTAAAACTGGCTCAATGTGGCCCATGACGTTTGGTCTAGCCTGTTGCGCGGTTGAAATGATGCACGCTGGCGCAGCGCGTTACGACTTAGACCAATTCGGTATTATTTTTCGCCCAAGCCCACGCCAGTCAGATTTGATGATTGTAGCGGGCACACTTTGCAATAAAATGGCGCCTGCTTTACGAAAGGTTTACGACCAAATGCCAGAGCCTCGTTGGGTATTATCAATGGGTTCCTGTGCCAATGGCGGGGGCTATTATCACTATTCGTATTCAGTCGTGCGCGGCTGTGACCGCATTGTGCCAGTTGATATTTACGTACCAGGTTGCCCACCAACAGCAGAAGCTTTGGTTTATGGTTTGCTGCAAATGCAAAATAAAATTCGTTTAACTCAAACTATTGCGCGTTAAATTTGTATTGTCTTCAATTTGAAGTCACGGTTGACACGCAAGATATACACGCAAGATTAACGTACAAAATTTAACCAAATAACCACGCAGAACAAACTAGGCTCTAAATATGTCAAGGCTCGATAACCTGCACCAAGTACTCATTGCACAATACGGTGAAGCCGCCATTGAACTGGCGTTTGACGAACTCACCCTTACGGTTGCTGCCGACCAGTGGCAAAATGTGTGTGAGCATTTGCGTGATGATAAGACTTTAAAGTTTGAAACAGCGGTTGATTTATGTGGCGTTGATTACTTAACTTACGGCATCGGTAAAGAAGCTCAGATTGAACCTGAACCCTTGTCTACCCAGCGTTACGCTGTGGTGTTGCACTTATTGTCTTTAACGCACAACTGGCGCTTGCGTGTTGTGGCTTGGGTCGCTGACAATGAGTTTCCTGTTATTGGCTCTTTAATTGATGTGTGGCCCAGTGTGAACTGGTATGAACGAGAAGCCTTCGATTTGTTTGGTATTGTTTTTGAAGGTCATCCAGACTTACGTCGTATTTTGACTGACTATGGCTTTATTGGTCATCCTTTCCGTAAAGATTTTCCAGTCTATGGCACGGTCGAAATGCGTTACGACCCCGAACAAGGTCGTGTGGTGTACCAACCTGTCACCATCGACCCAAGAGAAGTTATTCCCCGCGTAATACGCGAAGATGAATACGGAATAGGGCGCTAACCATGGCTGAAATTAAAAACTATACCCTCAACTTTGGCCCGCAACACCCCGCTGCGCATGGCGTATTGCGCCTCGTGCTTGAGCTTGATGGTGAGGTCATTCAGCGTGCTGACCCCCATATTGGTTTGCTGCACCGTGCCACTGAAAAGTTAGCCGAGCAACGCACCTACCTGCAAGCCTTGCCATACATGGACCGTCTCGATTACGTGTCGATGATGTGTAACGAGCACGCTTATGTGATGGCGATTGAAAAGCTCATTGGTGTCACACCCCCTATTCGTGCCCAATACATTCGCGTGATGTTTGACGAAATCACGCGCGTGCTGAATCACTTGATGTCGTTGGGTTCACACGCACTTGATGTCGGTGCCATGGCTGTTTTCTTGTACGCTTTTCGTGAACGCGAAGATTTAATGGACTGTTACGAAGCGGTATCAGGTGCCCGCATGCACGCGGCCTACTACCGCCCAGGTGGGGTTTATCGTGACCTACCTGACAACATGGCGCAATATGGCAAAAGCAGCGATTATCGCCCCGCTAAAGAAGTTAAAGCCATGAACGACGCCCGTTCGGGTTCTTTGCTCGACTTCATTGAAGACTTTACCAATCGTTTTCCAAAATGTGTTGACGAATACGAAACACTATTGACTGATAACCGTATTTGGAAACAACGCTTAGTGGGTATTGGTGTGGTCAGCCCCGAGCGCGCCAAAGCTTTAGGTTTTACGGGCCCGATGTTGCGTGGCTCAGGTGTCGCCTGGGATCTTCGTAAAACTGAACCCTACGAAGTCTACGACCGCATGCAGTTTAATATACCGGTCGGTGTAAACGGTGATTCTTACGATCGTTACTTGGTTCGTGTGGCTGAAATGCGTGAAAGTAACCGTATCATTCGTCAATGTGTTGAGTGGCTGCGTAACAACCCTGGCCCCGTCATGATTGACAACCATAAGGTGTCTCCACCCAAGCGTACTGGCATGAAAACCAATATGGAAGAGCTGATTCATCATTTTAAACTCTTCACCGAAGGCTTTCACGTACCGCCTGGCCAAGCCTATAGCGCCATCGAACACCCTAAGGGTGAGTTTGGTATTTACATCGTGTCAGACGGTGCCAACAAACCTTACCGTTTAAAAATTCGTGCGCCGGGCTTTGCGCATTTACAAGCGCTTGACGAAATGTGTCGTGGCCACATGATTGCTGACGCCGTCACAATTATTGGTACACAAGACATTGTGTTTGGCGAAATCGACCGCTAGGGCTTGAGCCCCGGTTAAAACTGAAACAGATTGAAAACTATGCTGCTATCACAAGACGCTTACTCAAAGATTGACGCCGAGTTAACCAAATACCCGGCTGATCAAAAGCAATCAGCTTTGATTGCTGCTTTAGCTATTGAACAAGACGAAAAAGGTTGGGTTTCGCCTGAAGTTATTCAAGATATTGCGCAGTATTTAGGTCAACCGCCTATTGGGGTGCAAGAAGTTGCCACTTTTTACAACATGTTTGATGTCAAACCGGTTGGTAAATTTAAAATTACCGTTTGCACCAACTTACCGTGTGCCTTGACTTACGGTGATGCAACTGCTGCTTACGTTCAAAAAAAGCTTGGCATTTCTTTTCGCGAAACCACCCCTGATGGCATGTTTACTTTAATTGAAGGTGAGTGTATGGGTGCCTGTGGTGACTCACCCGTTTTGTTGGTAAATAATAAGCATATGTGCATACGTATGTCTACTGATCGTATTGATGGCATGCTTGCTGAGTTAAAAGAAGCTGCAACGCAAGAGCAAGCCGCTGATGCAACGGCTGCAGCATCACATGCCAGCACAGTTGAAGGTCCAAAAAACTCAGCTCATTCAAGTAAGGGGGCTTAACCATGACCGTACAGTCAGTGCTTGAAAAATATTCCGAAGGCTTAATTGCCATACCCAACGATGATGCCTCTGCATCCATGTCTCTGCATGGTCGCCACATTAACCCCCAAATTATGGCGGGTATTGATGGCAAGAATTGGCGTTTAGCCGATTACGTTAAACGCGGTGGCTACGATGCATTGAAAAAAATGTTGTCTGGTATGAAGCCAGAAGACGTTATCGCTGAAATGAAAGCATCGGGCTTACGAGGTCGTGGTGGTGCAGGTTTTCCGACAGGTTTAAAGTGGTCATTTATGCCGCGCACTTTTCCAGGCCAAAAGTATTTAGTGTGCAACTCTGACGAGGGTGAACCCGGTACGTTTAAAGACCGTGACATCCTGCGCTTTAACCCCCACAGCGTCATCGAAGGTATGGCCATTGCCGCATATGCCATGGGTATCTCTGTGGGTTACAACTACATTCATGGTGAAATCTTTGAAGTGTATGAACGCTTTGAAGAAGCGCTAAAAGAAGCGCGCGAAGCGGGTTTCTTGGGTGACAATATTTTAGGCTCAGGGTTCAATTTTCAACTCCACGCCGCGCACGGTTATGGCGCGTATATATGCGGAGAAGAAACGGCACTGCTTGAGTCACTTGAAGGTAAAAAGGGTCAACCCCGTTTCAAGCCGCCATTTCCGGCAAGCTTCGGTGTATACGGCAAACCCACTACCGTTAACAACACTGAGACGTTTGCCGCCGCCCCATGGATCATTCTAAATGGTGGCCCCGCTTATTTGGCCGCAGGTATTCCAAACAATGGTGGTACGAAATTATTTTCTATATCGGGTGATGTAGAGCGCCCCGGTAATTATGAGATTCCACTCGGTACACCTTTCTCAACGCTTTTAGAGTTGGCGGGTGGCATGCGCGGTGGCCGTAAGCTCAAAGCGGTGATTCCGGGTGGCTCAAGTGCCCCAGTGGTACCAGGCGACATGATGCTCGACACCACAATGGATTACGACTCCATTGCAAAAGCTGGTTCCATGCTGGGTTCAGGTGCCGTGATTGTTATGGACGACACCCGTTGTATGGTCAAATCTTTATTACGCTTATCTTATTTTTATTATGAAGAAAGTTGCGGTCAATGCACACCTTGCCGCGAAGGCACAGGTTGGCTTTATCGTATGGTGAACCGCATAGAGCACGGCCAAGGTCGCCCTGACGATTTAGATTTGCTTGACTCGGTAGCAGGTAACATTATGGGCCGCACCATTTGCGCCTTAGGTGATGCCGCTGCTATGCCTGTGCGCGGTTTTTTAAAGCACTATCGCGACGAATTCGCCTTTCACATCGAAAACAAACGATGTGTTGTGGCACCTTACATTTGATCTGGATGCAACATGGTTGAACTTACCATTGATGGCAAGAACGTAGAAGTGCCCGAAGGCAGCATGGTCATGCATGCCGCACAAAAAATTGGTGTTTACGTGCCACATTTTTGTTATCACAAGAAACTTTCTATTGCGGCCAACTGCCGCATGTGCTTAGTCGAAGTTGAAAAAGCTCCCAAAGCTTTGCCAGCATGTGCGACGCCTGCTACCAACGGCATGATTGTTCATACCTGTTCTGAGCGTGCCATTGCCGCACAAAAAAGTGTGATGGAATTTTTGTTGATCAATCACCCCCTTGACTGCCCCATTTGCGATCAGGGTGGTGAATGCCAGTTACAAGACTTAGCTGTTGGTTATGGTGGTTCAACTTCACGCTACCAAGAAGACAAGCGTGTGGTGTTTCATAAAAACATTGGGCCTTTGGTTTCTGCTCAAGAAATGTCACGCTGTATTCACTGCACCCGTTGCGTACGCTTTGGGCAAGAAATTGCTGGCGTCATGGAATTGGGCATGATTGGTCGGGGCGAACATTCAGAAATTACATCTTTTGTAGGTCATGCGGTTGAGTCTGAGTTGTCAGGCAATATGATCGATATTTGCCCAGTTGGTGCCTTAACTTCGAAGCCATTTCGCTATAATGCCCGTACATGGGAACTCGCACGTCGTCGCACCGTTTCTATGCACGACAGTTTGGGTACAAACTTGGTTGTGCAAGTGAAAGACGATCAAGTCTTGCGTGTTGTCCCATTTGAAAATGAAGCAATCAACGAGTGCTGGATATCTGACCGCGACCGTTTTGCTTACGAAGGCCTGCAAACTGACCGTTTGACGGCACCTATGATTAAAGGTGACGATGGCGTTTGGCGCGAGTCAAACTGGTCCGATGCGTTACAGGCGGTTGCACAAGGTTTGTTAAGTGTAAAAGAGTCCTCAGGTGCCGCTCAAATTGGTGCGCTAAGCACTGAATATGCCACCCTCGAAGAAATGACGCTTTTGTCACGTTTAATGCGTGGTTTAGGTTCAGAAAACATTGATGCCCGTTTGCGTCAAACTGATAACGGTTTAAGCGATGCATTAACCGGTGTGCCCTGGTTAGGTATGCCCATTGCCGACATTGAAACGCGTGATCGCGTGTTGCTAGTTGGCGCGTTTATGCGTCAAGATCATCCTTTAATAACTCAACGTTTACGTCAAGCAGCCAAGCATGGCACCCAAGTGTGCAGCATTGATGTCATGGCACAAGACATGTTATTGCCCATCAAAGCTCGCATGACGGTACGTCCTTCAATGCAAGCTGATGCGTTGGCGCAGGTAATCGTTGCTTTAGCAGCCATTAAATCGTTGGCCATACCGGCTGGTCTAGCTGGCATTTCAGCCTCAGTAGAAGCCGCCAGCATTGCTCAAAGTTTAGCCAGCGGTGAGCATGTTGCTATCTTGCTCGGCAATGGTGCGGTTCAAGCAGGTGATGCGAGTCTTCTAGCTTTGTATGCGCAGTGGTTAGCTGAGCATACCCAAGGCACATTAGGCTTTTTAACAGCGGGTGCCAATACTGTTGGTGCTTACTTGGCAGGTGCTGTGCCCAATGGTAATGGACAAACAGCACATCAAATGCTGTCTGCCCCCTTGTCGGCTTACATTGTTTTGCATGCTGAACCTGCACTTGATTCAGCGGTTGGCCAGTCAGCAGTAGACACCTTAAAAGCCGCTCAGTTTACGGTTGCCTTAACGCCTTATATGTCAGCGGCTCGAGATTGGGCGCGTGTGATGTTACCGATTGCTCCCTTCACGGAAACATCGGGTACCTTTGTGAACGCGCAGGGTAGCGTACAAAGTTTTAAAGGCACTGTTCCGGGTTTTGCGCAAAGCCGCCCAGGTTGGAAGGTTTTGCGGGTGTTAGGTAATTTACTAAATATGCCCGGTTTTGACGAAGAGTCATCTGAGGCCGTGCGTGACACCATTGTGGCGAGCAGCTTTCAAGATCGATCGTCAAACGCCATTAAGGGTTCGCTCGACACGACCATTTTGCCGCCGCAAGCAGAGTCAACTGCGCATACCCTAGAACGCGTGGCTGACTTACCTATTTATCGTTCAGATGCGGTGGTGCGGCGTTCAGAGCCTCTTCAAGCTACCCAGGCGTCGCGACAGCCTGTGGCTCAAGTGCATGCAGAAACTCTTAAAGCACTTGGCTTAAATGTGGGCGATGCGGTAAAAGTTAAAACGGTAACGGGTGAGTGGTTGACTACCGTTGAAGCAGATCAAACACTGCCTCAATGGGCCATACGGGTGGCTTCAGGGTTTGAATCAACGTCTGTTTTGGGCTTGTCTTCTAACCCCTTACATCTGGAGCGCGCTTAAATATGGAATGGTTAAACGTGCTTGAAAGCTATGGCGTTGGCTTAATTGGTGCAACCCCTTGGCTTGTTCTCTGGACTTTAGTCAAAATTATTGTTATTGCCGTACCGATTATTCTTTGCGTGGCTTATTTGACTTATTGGGAACGTAAAATGATTGGTGCTATGCACATTCGTTTAGGTCCTAACCGGGTAGGTTTTAAAGGTTTGTTGCAACCTTTTGCTGACGTACTAAAACTCTTAACTAAAGAAGTTATCGTACCCAGCCAGGCCAATAAAGTCTTGTTTATATTGGCACCTGTCGTGACTTTAATGCCGGCTTTAGCGGCTTGGGCTGTCATCCCTTTTGGGCCTGAAATGGTGTTAGCCGATGTCAATGCTGGCTTGCTCTACATCATGGCCATTACATCAATTGGGGTATATGGCGTCATTGTAGCGGGTTGGGCTTCAAACTCGAAGTACGCGTTTTTAGCTGCCATGCGTGCTTCAGCGCAAATGATTTCTTACGAGTTGGCGATTAGTTTTGTACTCATTACTGTCTTATTGGTTTCAAGCAGTTTCAACATGTCTGAAATTGTGAACGTCCAAAATCGCGGCTTCTTTGCTGATATAGGTTTGACATTCCTGTCATGGAACTGGTTGCCTTTGCTTCCTTTATTTGTCATTTATGTCATTTCTGCGGTGGCTGAAACCAACCGTCACCCTTTTGACGTTGTCGAAGGCGAGTCAGAAATTGTGGCGGGTCACATGGTCGAATATTCGGGTATGGCTTTCGCGTTGTTTTTCTTAGGCGAATACGCCAACATGATTTTATTATCATGCATGGCTGCCATTATGTTTTTGGGCGGCTGGGCTTCACCAGTTGATATTGCGATTTTGAACTGGATTCCGGGTTG
>ERZ888423.3224-NODE-3224-length-11006-cov-22.681034_pt1 | contig 11006 bp, 3 predicted proteins | sample MGYA00520523_ERZ888423 | MGnify/ENA primary metagenome ERZ888423 (study PRJEB32303, sample SAMEA104408611) | aquatic metagenome | biome: Brackish water; feature: Pelagic; material: water | place: Baltic Sea | collected 2014-06-08T10:24:00 | depth 30,27 m ...
TGACCGCACCCACCGACAGGTCGTCGAGCGCTCGGCCGCGCAGGCTGCCCGAGCCGCTCACGGCGCCCACCGCGATCGACCCGCCGTCGGCGATGAGGTCGATGTCCGGCACCTGCAGCGGCGATCCGATGCGCGCCTGCGTGAGCGTCCCGGCGGTGATGCCGGTGCGACCCTGCAACAGCATCGTGCCGTCGCTCGCCGTCACATCGCCGACTGCGACCGTGCCCGAGGAGGCGACCAGGCTTACCGTGGTCGCAGCCGTCACATCGCCCGCGACGACGCCGTCGCGCGCGGCCACCGATGCCCCGCCCGCGCTCGTCACATCGCCGAAGGTCGCGGTGCCTTCGCTGACGGTCGCCTGCAGAGACTTCGCGCCGAGGGCGCCGGCCGTGACGCCGGTGCGCGCGCTGAGCGCGATGTCGGTGGAATCTTTGATGAGCGTCTGGCCCGTGCACACGCCGCCGGCAGAGGCGCCGATGCAGACGCTGCCCGAAGAGGACGACAGGTCGATGGACTCGGGCGCACCGCCGATCTTGGACGCCTCGATGGCGAGGTCCGCGACACTCTCCATCTTCAGGGAACGGCGCGCCTCTAGCACGCCTGTGGTCAGCACGCCGGTGGCACTCGTCGCGGCGAGCGCGAGGTCGCCGCTCGCGCGTACGCCCTGCAACGCCAACCCAGCGCCCTCGACGACGATGTCATGGTCGGCATCGGTGGAGGCACCGGTGCCGGCCGTCAACGCACCCGTCGCGGTCACAGCACCGCTGCCGCCCTTCGCCGTGATACCGCCCGCCGTGGCCGCGACCCCGGCCAGCGTCAAGCCGTTACGCGCCGCGAGCAGCACCGCTCCTGCGGTGGCGTTGACCGTACCGACCGTCGCCGACTGCGCACCGCCCGGCGTCGCCGCCCCGGCCTGCACGCACACCGAAGTGCCGTCGCAGGGATCGTCTCCGGAGGATGCCTGTGCGGCTGCTGCGGTCAAGGCGCCGACCGAGACCGAGCCCGAGGAGGACTCGATGTCGATGTAGCGCCCGGCGGTGACCGCACCGGCGGTCAGCATGCCCTCGAACGCGCGCAGCACGACCGCACCCGTGGCCGCTTCCGCGCTGTCGACCGTGACGGCAGAACGGCCACGGACCAAGATATCGCCCGCGGTCGCGGCCAGCGCGCCCGTATCGATGTCCTGCACGCCGCTGGTCGCGCCCTCGCCAGCCCGCAGACAGATCGCCGAGCCCTTGCAGGGATCGGTGTCCGGTGCGTCCTTGGCCGCGCCCGCGGTGATGCCCTGCAGGTCGAGCGAGCCGTCGACACTCTGCAGCTGTACGAAGCCGCCAGCGGCGATCGCGCCGGAAGTAAGCGTTCCGCCGGCCTGCAGATCGATATCTTTGACCCCGCCGACCGTCCCGATCGACATGAGTCCGGACGATCGACCGTACAGCAGCCCAGTGCCGGTGATGTCGCCCACCGTGACCGCACCGGCGATCGAGAGCAGATCGATGTTCGGCGCGGTGGGCGGCGTCCCGCTACGCGACTGCGTGAGGTTGCCGGCGGTCACGCCCGTCCGGCCGTACAGCGCGAGCTGGCCGTCGGTCACCGTGACATCGCCGAGCGCGAGCGCGCCCTGCGACGAATCCACCAACGCGCTGCGCACCGCGAGCGCACCGCTCTGCACGCCGGTCTTGCCCTGCAGCGTGAGGTCGGTGTCCTTGGTCAGTGCTTGGCCGGTGCAGGTCCCGTTGACGAGCGCACCGAGGCACACGCTGCCCTCGGTGGAGGACAGCTGCACGGACTGCGGCGTCCCGCCGATCTGGGCGGCACCGATGCCGACGCTCGCGACGCCGGTCACCTTCAAAGCGCGCCCGGCGGTCAGGACCCCCGTCGCGAGGCCGCCGTCCGCGCCGGTCGCCGTCAGAGCGACATCGCGTTGCGCGGTCACATCGCCCAGTGCCAACCCGTTGCCGACCAGCACCGCGTCGTGGGCACCGGAGGCGTTGCCGGCGGTCACCGTCCCCGCCCTCGTGTCGACGATGCCCGAGGCGGAGCGGATCTCGACGCGTCCCGCGGCAGCGGTGACCGCACCGCCCGTGGTGACGCCATCGCGGCCGTCCATCAGCACTTCGCCGACGGTAGCCGACACCGCGCCCGTGGTCAGCGTGCGACCGCTGCCGTCGACGCCGTCGAACCCGGCGCCGAGACAGACCGCCTTGCCATCGCAGGGGCCTGCGGCGCTCACCGAGCCGCCGGCGCTGATGTCGCCGAGCGCGACGCTGCCGCGGCTGGCGCTGACAAGGACCTGGGTCGTCGCGGTGAGCGCACCGGCCTCGACGCCCTCGCGGCCTTCGAGCGAGACGCGCCCGGACCGCGCGGTGACCGCACCAGCCGCGAAGCCGTCGTCTTCGACACCGATCCTGACCTTGCCGGCCTCGGCGCGGACATCGACATCGCCGGCGGTGACCGCAGCCAAAGAAATCAACGCGCCCTGCGCAGTCTCGACCTTCAGCTTGCCGCCGACCGCCGGGTCGTCGCCCAGCGATTCCAGCGTGCCGGCCACGATCGAGCCCGACTTCGAGCGCAGCTCCAGCTCGGCGACCTGCGGTGTCGGCGCATCGACCCGCGCCTGCGAGACATCACCGGCCTCGACGCCGTCGCGACCGAGCAGCAGCACCGTACCGTCACGGGCCGTGATGTCGCCGATGCGGGCGGTGAACACGCCCTCGCCCTCGGTCCAGGGGTCCGAGCCGGCGGGCGGTGCGGATTTCGTACCCGCCTGGATGTCGACGCGCGCGCCCTCCACATCCCGGGCAGCCACGCTGCCCGCTGCGGCGCGCAAAAGCGCCTCGCCGCCAGCCGTCACGGCACCGACCTCGATACCGAGCTGGCCGCGCAGTTCGATCGATCCGGCCAGATCGAGGTCTGCGACGCTGCAGCCGCCGCTGCCGGTCACGCCGACGCACAGCGCGCCGCCCGTAGAGACCAGCCGCAGGCTGTCGGGCAGTATGTTGAACTTCTCGACCGGATCGAACTCGAGCTTGGCGGCGCTGGTGATAGACACCTGGCTGTTGGGCGCGAAGGCCGAGATGCGCCCGAAACTGAACTTCGCGGGATCGGTGGCGCGCGACAGCAGCGTCAGCGCGTGGATGCCATCGTCGCCCGAAAAGTCGTTGAGGGTCAGCTCGCCCACTGAGATGCCGCGGCCCTTCAGCGAGATGTTCCCGGCCGATACAGTGCCCGGCTGAGGATCGCCCGGGCTCGTGACGAAGGGATCGATGATCCTCAGCATGCCGCCGACATCGATGTCGACATCGAGGCTGTCGCCGCCAAAGATGCTGCCGATCGTGACGTCGTTGGTGGCGTTGACCGCCGTACCCACCACGATGCGCACCGGATCCACCGAGAAACCGCCGTCGAGGGCTCCGGCCCGCGGATCGATCCGCGCGTTACGCAGCACCATCTGCCGCAGCGTACCGCTGCTGCCTTGGCCGCTCGACTCGGAGTCCTGCGCCACCGACAGCTGCGCACCAGCAAGAAAAGTCTCCTCCAAGCGCAGCAGACGATCCACCGTGATCAACGCGGGACGATCCGAGATCGACTGCAGGCGCAGGTTGACGCGGGGGGCGGTGTACAGATCCGACGAACGGTAGATCACGCCCTGCTGAAAACAGCTGCCGTCGACGGTGGCGCAGACATCCCGTCCGCGCAGACTGAGCTCGCCGGCCGACACCAGCTCGAGCGCGACCTGTTGCAGGCCGCCGCCGCCGGCGCCGAAGTCGAACTGACGCGACGGCGCATCCCGAGGGTCGAGCACCACGCTCACCGCCTGCGAATCGGCGGACACGACCGTCTCGACGGGACGACCGTTCGCATCGCGGGTGATCACCAGGTTGTTGAGGACGCCGAAGAACCGCGAGGCGTCGATGTCGAGGCTGCGCGACAGGCCGAAGCCGTAGCCCAGCCCACTGGTGCGCGGGTCGAGGGCGAGCAGCGACGAACGGATACGGATACCGGGCGCGCAATCGGCGCACCCGTAGTCGGGCGACTGCGTCGTCTCGACACCGAGGTAGGCGAGGTAAGTGAACCCGTTGGGGGTCGCGGTACCGTTGATCGTGCCGCAGGCCTCATCGGCGGGGCCAGCAGCGCAGACGAACTGGTAGCTGTCGCCATCCGCGTCGTATAGAAAGGTGTCGTGGTCGGGATTGCGGTTGATCGTGCAGCTGTCGAGCTGCGGATCACAGCCGAGGTTGTCGCCGAGGTCATCGCGCGGGTCGTAGCGGCGCAGCAGCGCCGACGCTTCGGCGGCCGCACGCACCACCACCTGCCCCGCGACCGTCTTCGCCGTATGCTCGATGAGGATGGCTTCGGGTGCCATCTGGTCGTTCTCGATCTGGCGGCCCGCGAAGCCGCGCTCCACGGTGAACTCGAACAGATCGAGATCGTTGCTGGAGAGCGGGTTCGGCGGTGAGGGCTCGTCGATCGCCCGCTCGATCATCGTCAGCTCAAAATCACCGCTCGCCGCGTACACCACCTGGGATGAGATCTCCTCGGCAGGATCGCTCGCGGTCGGCAGCGAGCCGTAATCCCCGTTCGAGTCGAACACCCCCGGCGGCGTGAGCACCCCGCGTACGAGATCGCTGGATCGGCTCGTGACCGTACCGCCGACGGTGAGCGTGCGGCCCTGCACGCCGCTGCCGACGATGAACATCGCCGGACCGCCGCGCACCAGGATCTCTGCACCCGCCGCCACCGATACCGGACCGGGCGTCGTCACCTCGGTCGGGAACGAGGAACCCGGCATGTTGAAGCGCACCGTCGAGGTCGTATCGTAAGTGCCATCGACGCCGATCAGGTCATCGAGGTTCCGCAAACCCGCGGGCGTCGCGAGCAAGCCGGCGACATCCACCCGGGCGGTGGCCCCGAAGAACACCCCGTTCGGGTTGAGCAACCAGACATTACCGTTGGACCACAGATCGCCGTCGATGCGGCTCGCGAAGTCCGCACCGACGCCGCGGACGCGGTTGACGGCGACCGATGCGCGATCCGGCAATAGAAAGTTGACGCGGTGGCCTTCACCGATGTTGAAGCTCTGCCAGTCGATCACGCTGCGGTTCGCGGCGGTCTGGATGTTGGCCGTTGTACCGTCGACCGTGACGATCACCGGCAGCCCGGTGCTGCCGCCCGAGGTGCGCACCACACCGTTGCCACCGCTGGCGGCGTTCGGCAGGGTACCGCTGGAGATCGAGTTGACGCCGTCGAGCGAGGGCAGCGGTGGCGTTTGGGCCGCAGCAGCACCCGCGGACAGCACCAACAGGGCCGATACAGCGGTCTGGACGGTCCGGATCCGGGTGCTCATGGCTGGGCTCCTGCGGTGAACGAATAGGTGAGGGTGACGAGCAGACGCGAGCCATAGGCGTCGCGGCCGAGCCCTTCGATGTCGCCGAACGGCATCGCATAGCTGGCCTCGAGTTGCAGGCTGCGGCCGAGCAGCATCTGCAGGCCAGCGCCAGCGGACTGCGCACGCCCTGCGGCCGAACCGCTGTCGTCGGTGACCCAAGTGCGCGCCGCCGAAAGGAACGCGAACGGACGCACCACCCCACGGTCGCCGCCCCACGCTGGGCCGAGCAGCCGCAGATCGAGCGCGACGCCCGAATCGCCGGTGAGGGCGCCCGGATCGTAACCCTGTCCCCCGACGATGCCGCCGTAGCTGAAGGACTCGAACGCGGCCAAGCGGTCGTCCGTCCACTGGCCCTTGAGATTGGTGCGCAGACTCACGGACCGCGACAGTTGTAGCGTGACCTCGGTCTCAGCGCGCATCAGCGACGCCTGCGGATCGGCGTCGAAGCGCGAGGCCGCAGGATCCCCCGGGCGCATCGCGCCGAAGGCATCGAGACCGACGCGCCCCTGCAGGTCGAAGAACCACGCGCCCCGGCCCAGCAAGCCGTCCGTGCGCAGGCCGAGATAGGCGACGCGCAGACTGTCATCGCCCAACGGCACATCGCCGAAGAAAGTGGTCTCCTGCTCGAGCGCCTCGAGACCGGCGCGCCAGTACGCGACGAGGCCGCGCCGCACCTGCAGCGGCGCGGACAGTTCAAGTGCCAGGAATCCGGTCTTGCTGTCGAGCTCGAGCGGTGCAACGACCCCGCCGGGCCGCGCGCGCGACCATGCCGCGCCGATACGGCCTTTGAGGCCGCCGTCACCGATCAGCGCCTGCGAATCGAACTGCGCCGAGACCTGCTTGCGCGGCTCGATCGCGCTGTAGACGCCGAGCGTCGTGCTCTCCTGCAGGGGCGTGACGGAGGTGCGCGCACCGAGCAGCACGCCCACGGGACCGAGGGTATCGGCGTTACCGTTATGGGCCTGAGCGAACACCTGGCCTGGCGGGGCTTCCACGATCAGTACCAGATCGATCGCCATCGGCTCAAGGCGCGAACGGCGCACCGTCGGCCGCACGCTGGTGAGACCCACCGACGCGGCTTGCGCCAGACCGCGTCGCACCTCACCGGCGCGCAGCGGCTTGCCTTGCTCCACCAGCCCGAACGCGCGCAGCGCCAGCGCCGCCAGAGACGGATCGTCGGCCAGCACCTCGATGCGGTGCACGACGCCCTCGTGCACCACCACCCGGTAGCGACCTAGCGAGGTCACGGGATCGCCGACCACCGCGACGCGCGCGAACACATAGCCGAGTTCTCGATAGCGACACTCGAGCGCAGCGACGAGACGCGCCAACCCTTCCCGGCTCACCGGCTGTCCCGGCAAGGCGCGCGCCAAGCGTTCAAGATCGGAGGCCGGCACGACGGTCATGCCTTCAGCTTCGACGAGCTCGAGCGTCGCGAGCACGGTCTCGCCAGGCAAAAGTCCGACCACCGGCGCGGCATCGCATTCGACAGCGCCGAAATCGGAGGCGGCGGCGCGCAAGGGCGGCGGTAGCCGCAACACCTCGTCGCGGGTCAGCCCCGCCTGGGCCCAGGCCAGCGCAGGCGCGAACGCAAGGCAGGCGACACCCAGCATGGCCCAAGGAACGCTAGCAGCGGCATACGCCGACCTTCTCATCCCGTCTCCCTTAATCGCGAGAGCGATCGCGCTCCGTCGACCCCTACGCGTTTTGTAGCACCAAACGGACATCGTTTGGTTGCAGAATGACCTCCATCCGGTAGATGGAGGGGTGGCCGTGGCGTTGATCGACCGCAGACGCAGTGATCTCATGGCGATGCTCATCGGCTGCACAGCCGCCCTCACCGCCGTGGCGTTCAGCTTCACGACACCGGCCCGCAGCATCGAGAGCCTCACCTACGACCTGCGGATGGCGCTGGCCGCGCCGCCGCCGGCGGAGGGGTTGGTCATCATCAAGATGGACGACCGGGCCGTCGAGGAGATGCGCGCCCAGTCCCCCTGCGCCTGTATCTCCCCGATCGACAAAGCGTGGCTGGCGGATGTCATCGGCGCCCTCGATACCGCTGGGGCCCGTGTCATCTTGGTCGACTACCTGTTCGACACTTGGCGAAATAAGGAGGAGTTCAACGCTGTTGTCGACAAAATCGCGTCCGTTCGCGCACCCTTGATCGTCGCCGCGGACCCTGAGCGCCGACCCGGGCTTGATTTCGAGGTGCTCCCGGGGGTTCGCTACGCCGACGCCCGTACCCTCATGAAGGACGACTACGACGATGTCGTCCGCCAGTACGACCCCCAGCCCGGCGGGCGACCCTCTTTGGCGTCTGCGGTCGTCGAGGCGCTGCGCGGAAGCTCGGCGGGTACTGCCGCGAACACGGCGACCGCAGCCACCGCGACCCAAGCCCCGGCGATCCCCACGACGCCCTTCCGGCTGCGTTACCTCGCGCCCCACGCCGACTCCAAGGCGGAGAACACCGGGGCGCTCGCGCCGTCATTCTCCGCAGGCGATGTCGCCTTCCTGCCGCCAAAATTCTTTGCGGGCAAGACGGTGCTGATCGGCCGCGTGTCGCGTTCGGTCGGTGCCGATGCGACCACGCTCGGCGAAGACCTGCACACCACACCGCTGCGCTACCTTCCCGGCCATCGCGACGGCACGCCCGGCGTCGAGGTGCACGGCCATGCCGTGCTGCAGATGCTCGCAGGCGACCGCGTCGTCGTCCCCGGAACACCGTGGCTCGCGCTCATCGCACTGTTGGCCGCGCTCGCCGGTGCCGCGTTCGGCCGGGCCGCCTTCAGCTGGTGGCGCGCCGTGGCGGCGCTCGGCGGCATCGTGGTCGTCGGCGCGGTGGTCGGCTGGGCGGTGTTCGCGGCTTCCGGTGTCATGCTGCCGATGCTGACGCCGCTGGTGGCGTTCGCGCTGTCGTTCTTCGTGACGAGCCGCGTGGTCGCCGCGCAGCTCACCGCCGAGCGCGCCATGTATGCCGGCGCGCTCGAGCGGTATCTCGCACCGCAGGTGATCCGCCGCATCGAGGACGGCAGCGAGCCCGTCGAACTGGGCGCCGTGGAACGCGACATCACCGCGATGGTGAGCGATCTCGAGAACTCCTCCACCTTCCTCGCCGAGACCCCGGTCGAGAAGTTCACGCCGATCATCAACGGCTATTTCGACGGTCTGTTCGAGGTGCTGTGGAAGCACGAGGCCATGCTCGACAAGCTCACCGGCGACGGCGTCATCGTGCTGTTCGGCGCCCCCGTGGTGCATGCCGACCATGCCGACCGTGCCATCGCCTGTGCGCGCGACATCGAGGCCTTCTCCGAACGCTATCGTGCCGAGGTGCGCGAGCGGTACGGCGTCGCGCTCGGCTGCACCCGGCTCGGCCTGCATTCGGGCCCCGCGTTGGTCGGCAACTTCGGTGGCACGCGCCGCTTCAACTATACCGCCTACGGCCAGACCGTCGTGATCGCCGCACGCCTCGAGGCTGCCAACAAAGAGCACGGCACCACGGTGCTGCTGAGCGATGCCACGCTACAGCGCGCGAAAGCGGCGGGTGCGCTCGAGCAGATCGGCGTGCTGACGCTGAAAGGTGTGCCGGCGCCGATCAAGGCGTATACGCCGCGATGACCTCGCGCGCATGCGCATAGCCGGCCTCGATGATGCGGTCGAAGGCCCGCCAGTCGAGGATGCCGATGCCCGGCAGCGGCGGCTCGAGCAGCAGATCGATGGCCGATCGCCCGGTGGCCTTCGCCGAACGGCTGCCGACCATCGCGGCGCTCATCAGCAGCTGCGGCAGCGCCGGCGCGACGCGTCGGTACCGGCGCCGACCGGCGAGATTCCACCACGCCGGCGCCTCCGTCGACTCGCCACCTGACTGCAGGCGGTCGTCGGAGGCGATGTCGACGCCGATCAGCCGCGCCGGCCGACGATCGCGCAAGGCATCGATGGGGAAGTTGTCGAGGATGCCGCCATCGACCAGCACCTCCCGTGCGCCGGTCACCGGCGGCAGCAACCCCGGGATCGCGCAGGACGCCCGCAGCGCGCGCCACAGCAGGCCGTCGCGGTGGGCGCGCGCGACCCCGGCGTCGAGGTCCGCCGAGATGCAGCAGAACGGCACGGGCAGGTCGAGGATGTCGGCCTCGCCGAACTCGGCGGCCAACCGTTCGCTGACGCGGCGACCTCGTACCAGAGACGCTTGCGGCAAGGTCCAGTCGCCGAGCGGGTCGCTGTCGGCGAAGGTGCGGCGGAAACGCTGCAGCTGTTCGGCGTACGACCACTGCTGCGCCGCCGAAGCGCCCATGATGGCGCCGATGCTGGTGCCCGCGATGCAGTCGACGACGATGCCAGCGTCGTGCAATGCCTGCATCACACCGATATGCGCGAAACCGCGGGCGCCGCCCCCCGACAGCACGAGCCCGGTCGCGCAGCCGAGCGCGAGCCGCACCAGACGCGCGAGGTCCGCGGCCGCCGCGGGCGAGCCTGAACGCAGGTGGTGGTGCAGCGGCCGGTCTCCCGAGGCCTGCGCGATCGCCGCGATCCACGCGGCAGCAGCACCCGGCACGATCGACGCACCGTGGCGGAGCACGAGTTCGACGCGCTGGAAGCCGTTGGCATCCTGCAGCGCCGGGTGTCCGACCAGTGCCGCCGGCGGCGGCATCGCGGCATCCGCGATCAGCAACCGCAGATCGGCCTGGCGCGCCGCACGGCGCTGCGCCGCGGCGTTCGCCGTGCCCGCGCCGTGCCCGGCGTACAGGATCACCAGATCATTCGCCGCTTCGAGCGCCGGCAGCGATGTGTCGAGATCGTCGGTGACGGCGTCGAGCTGCGCGACGCGTCCGGCGCCGAGGACGCTCGCTGCCATCTCGCCGAGTGCGGCTGCCATGCCCGCCGTGTCGACGCCCGGCGTGAGCGACAGCAGCGCGATCGTCGCGGTGCGCCCGCCGATGCGGCGGTCGCCGCGGTTGGCGGCCTCCAGACGCTCGGCCATACCGCGCGCGAATGCGAGCATGGCCGCTGGGTGCTGCGCGAGGATGCTCTCGAAGTCCGCGCGGGACAGCGCCAGCAACCGCGCATCACGCAGCGCTGCCACATGCGTCGAGCGGGGCTTGCCGGTGATCAGCGCCATCTCGCCGACCGCTTCGCCGATACCGATGCGGCCCACCACCTCGCGACGGCCGTCCGGTGCATCGAGGTAGGCCACCAGACTGCCGGACTGCACGAAGTGGACGGCATCGGCCTCGTCACCCGCGCGGTACAGCACCTCGCCCGCGGCCAATCGGCGCGGCTGACAGCGATCCGCCAACGCCCGGCGCGTGAGGAGGTCCACCCCAGCCAGCGATCGCATGGCGTCCATCGGATCGTCGGCAAAGGGCGCGGTGTACATGGATTCGTCCAACCTGTCCGTCGGTGATGGGTGCCGCGCGCGGCGCTATCCCGCTCGGTCGTCCACCGACAACCGCGCGAGCTGCCGGTCATGCAGCCGCGACAGCAGCAGCTGCGCCGTGATCGCGCCGATGAGCGCGAGGAACATGTCCCACTGCGTGTCCCAGACATCGCCCTGCGTGCCGAGGAAGGCGGCGGCCGATGAGGTGTTCGTCATGGCGTCTGCTACCTTATGGGTGATGAAGTC
>ERZ888423.3225-NODE-3225-length-11004-cov-6.668828_pt1 | contig 11004 bp, 10 predicted proteins | sample MGYA00520523_ERZ888423 | MGnify/ENA primary metagenome ERZ888423 (study PRJEB32303, sample SAMEA104408611) | aquatic metagenome | biome: Brackish water; feature: Pelagic; material: water | place: Baltic Sea | collected 2014-06-08T10:24:00 | depth 30,27 m ...
TGACCATGTCATTGTCATCAATGCGGACAAGGTGAAGTTCACTGGCAAGAAACTGACCGACAAGGTCTATTATCGCCACACGGGCTACATCGGCGGTATCAAGGGTATCACCGCTGGCAAGGTGCTGGACGGCAAGTTCCCTGAGCGCGTCCTTGAAAAGGCCGTAGAGCGCATGGTTCCACGCGGTCCTTTGGGCCGTGCGCAAATGCGTGCGCTGCATCTGTATAACGGCGCCGAGCATCCACATGCCGGTCAACAGCCAACGACGCTCGACGTCGCTTCCATGAACCGCAAGAACAAGGTGGGTGCATAATATGTCCGACACTGCAACTTCGCTCGCTGATCTCGAAACACTGGGCGCCGACGTTCAGGCGCCTGCGCAGATCGCTGCTGTCATCCGTGAACAGGAAATTGACGCGCAAGGCCGCGCTTATGCAACTGGCCGCCGTAAGGACGCCGTTGCCCGCGTATGGCTAAAGCCTGGCACAGGTAAAATCGTCGTCAATGGCCGCGACCAGGAAGTGTATTTTGCACGTCCTTCGCTGCGCCTCGTCATCAACCAACCGTTCGGTGTAACCGAGCGCACGGGCCAGTATGACGTCATCGCAACCGTTAAGGGCGGTGGTCTCTCCGGCCAAGCTGGCGCGGTCAAGCATGGCATCGCACAGGCATTGTCGAAATTCGAACCGTTGCTGCGCAGTGCAGTGAAGGCCGAAGGCTTCCTGACACGCGACAGCCGCGTTGTTGAGCGTAAGAAATACGGCAAGGCCAAGGCGCGTAAGAGCTTTCAGTTCTCGAAGCGTTAAATCGAACAGTCAGTTTTTCCGAACAAAATCAAGGGGTTGCGAGGATTTGCGACCCCTTTTTTGTTGTCTTGCGAACTTACTATCAAAGTACCAGCACCCTTTAAAACCCACGCATTTCCGTCGTTTCTGGTTGGACGTTTTTTTGCTCATTGTTCCTTTTATGAACCGCAACCCTATTAAATTGATTTTGGTTCATTGACCGAAGCGAAATCCTAACACTGCTTGATGATGGTTTGTCGATGCGTAAAACTGCTGGGATACTTGGCGTGTCCTTCTCCACCGTCCAACGAGTTAAGATGGAGAATATGACGTGCTTCGGAGCGATGGATCACTGAGACGCCGTCGCCGCGCAAACTGCTTCCAATGTCGCCTCCCCGACAGTTTCGGGGACAATAGGTATCGTATTTTGCTCGTAAGTTTTCCAAGTATACGACTCAGACTCCCCATTGGGATAATAATTGGTTGAATGAAGAACAGTGCGCGTTCTCTCGGCACAGTCGTATCGATATCGGGCCATTGCCGCGCGCCACTTAAACCTCTTATCGCGAGAGTGATCCGTCTTTGTCCAAACCGTAACTTGACTTCCAGACCGCCGAATCGTGTCTGAATCGTAATAGTGAACTGCCCCAGCGCTGTCAGAGGAGACATAAACCCAGTCAACGGCAAAGGCGGGTGTTGCTGCTAATACGAGCGCTGCTGCTGCTCCCAGTAAATTGATTGGTTTCATCTCGCCGTCCCTGTCGTTAGGCCTCAGTATTAGCGATTTACGTCTCTTATACAATTGAGGAAACAACCCTCAAAAACGGGTCCCATATTCACCTTGCTTAAAACGGGGTTTAGTGGGGACTTGTTTTCATTAAGATCGCCGAGGAAACTCTGAAAATTTCCCAACCAAAATCCGGCAAAAAATCCTGCGCCGCAAAATTGGGGCGTGCTAGGTTTGCGCAAGTTTATAAGTATCTGATTTATAGATGAAAACTTAACAAACTCTGATTGAAAAAAGTATATAAAACGTCTTTTAATTGTTTAATATCAATGGTTTGGTGAGATTATTGTTTTCGAAGCGCTAAAAACGTTCAGGACCGCAAGGGTTCACTCTTGCACTTACAAAAAAGGCGGCACCAACTGGGGCCGCCTTTTTTCGTTGTGGGCCAACGCTTTGATTGGCACATAGCGCGCATGACCAAATATATCCTTAGTGCGTTGCTTCTCGCTCTCGTCGTTTCCGGCTTTTGGTTCTGGAACAAAACTGACCCGCAGAAGCTGGATTTTGCAGACCGCATGGCGCCGGGTGCTGTTGAGCTTGCGGAACCGCCGATCACCGGCATTGCCTATGGAAGCGATGCGCGCCAACAACTTGATATCTATGCGCCCCTCGGCAGAACCGAGACAGCACATCCAGTGCTTATCTTTTTTCATGGCGGCTCATGGCGTGATGGCGAACGGGAGGGCTATGGCTTTGTGGGGCGTGCCTTTGCATCGCGCGGGTTTGTAACTGTCATCGCGGACTATCGCAAAGCGCCAAAGGTGCGCTTTCCTGCATTTGTGCAAGACACGGCCGCCACCATTGCTTGGGTTCATACCAACATCGCCAAGCATGACGGCGACCCCGAATGTATTTTTCTTATGGGGCATAGCGCTGGAGCGCATATTGCTATGATGGCTGCGTTAGACCCGCAATGGCTTGCCGCGAAGGATCTGAAGCCTGACGTGATCAAGGGCGTCATTGGCCTTGCCGGGCCTTATGATTTTCTGCCGCTAACGAGCGAGTCGTCGAAAATCGCGTTGGGCCAATGGCCTGACCTCACCGAGACGCAACCGATCACGTATGTGCGCGCGGACGCACCACCGCTGTTACTGCTCACCGGCGACAAGGATACCGTTGTAAAGCCGCGCAATAGTCAGGCCCTAGCGGACAAAATTGCCGCCCTTGGCGGACAGCCGCGGTTGAAAATATATTCTGGTGTGGACCATGCAGACATCATAATGGCCGTCGCGCGGCCCTTCCGCACAAAAGCGCCAATATTGCAAGACGTATCGGAATTCGCTCGCGCGCAGCTTAAGTAAGTGCCGCGTCAATAGCGGCGATTGCTTTTGCTTTAACGATTGGGAAGGCTTCCCTGCCGTCTAGTTCAACAATTGGGGCGCCGGCAAAAGTCAACATCGGCGTAACCATAATCTTCTTTTCGAGCAGGTCACGGGCATGATCGGGTTTGCGGGCTAACGCCGTTTTAATATCGATGTTTATCCGGATAACCAGGGTCGGGACATAAGCTGTCATTCTAGCATATTTTAACCGCTCGCGTTTTGCGAGCCATGCGACGAACCGACTATTAGGCTGAGCAGCCGACAGACCTGGTCCATCATAGAATCCCGGCACCTCAAACTGCGGATAGCGATCGGTAATTACCATGCGCCCCGCCTTTCGATGGTTGAGCGTTTGGCGAAATCGGTGCATCCGCAGAACCGAGAGCAAATATATAATAACAGCCGTCAGGTTGTCGGGAATTTTTTGTTTGGTGTCACGCGCCTGTGAAGCGCGCTTGGTCAAGCGTCGTTCCAAAGCAGGGCCGATAATCGGCCACTGTTTGATCACTTTTCCTATTGCCCCCGATCTTGTACCTAGATACACGTAAGAAACAGGCTGAATGCCGAAATATTCTGCGACTAGCGCTTCAGCGAGGGTTGATTTTCCCGACCCGTCGCAGCCGATAACTGCCACGAGCGGGGCAAGCGGCGCCATCAACTCAACTCTTTGAAGAAGCCGATCATCTTCAACCCGCCAAGAGCGAAGCGAACACATATCAGTGCAGCATAGGCCTGAACCCAGGGACCGGAAAGAACCACCATGTCAAAACCGGAACGGGCAAAACAAGTCAGAAAAACCCCGGTGGCAAGCAAGAACAGCTTATTTTGTTCACGCCATATCATCCGTTTCCACCAAAAGGGATATTTGGGTTTAGTCCAGCCCGTCAGTCGCGGAAGTAGGGCAGGGACATCCTTCGCCCATTCGGAATGGGTCTCGCCAAATTTGCCTTTCAAATATTCCTCTTCGTAAACCGAAATCCGTTCGTAAACCAGTATGGCAATTAGGAAAACGAGTGCGCCGAAAATCCAGCTTCCCGAGAGCATTGCAAGCCCGGTGAAGTTTAGAATGCGACCGACATAAAGCGGGTTACGTACGAGCGAATATGGACCCGAGGTGTTGAGTTCGGAGGCTTCAGCCGCTACTTTGGCTCTGCCAGACGTTCCGAGTGCGGCCCAGCCACTGGTGAATACACGGATGATCGCTCCAGCGCTGGCCACGGCAAGAGAAACCCAGAACCAAGCAAAATCGGCGTGCATAATCGCAAAAGGGCCGATGTCGCGGGTCACGTAAGCAATCAAAGTCGAAATGGCGATGATAGTGTATATATATGTGCCGCGGATGAAGAATAGCGCCTTGCCTGTCCTGGCCATTTCCTGTTGATACATTAACAATCTTTCTTCGATATCATTATAAGAGGATATACAGATGACCAAAATTGGGGCAAGAACATGACCGAATCCTCAGTAAGCGCAAATAAATGTTGGTCCGCGTTGGTGCTTGCCGGCAATCGGCCTAAAGGCGATGCATTGGCGGCACAATTTGGCGCAACGGCAAAAGCGCTAATCGGTTTTGAAGGTCAACCGATGTTGAGCCATGTTGTGGCTGCGCTTCGGGCGACGCCGCAAATCAGCCATATTGTGGTAATTGCACAAGAGACGGCCATGCTGGAAAACGCAGTGGCCTTGGGCGGCGGGGCGATGTTATTGGTCAGCGGGGCTGGAATTTCCAACAGCATAAAGGCGCTCGCAGGGAGCAGAGACCTGCCTTTTCCAATCTTGGTGACAACCGCAGACCATCCGTTACTTGATCCCGGTACGATCTCAAATTTTCTGAATGGTGCAAGCGATGCAGACGTCGCCATTGGCATGGTAGAACGAGAAGTTTTAACGAGCCGCTATCCTGACAACCGCCGGACATGGCTGAAATTTTCAGATGGCTATTGGTCAGGGGCAAATCTTTTCGCCTTGCAGACTGCAAGATGCCTGCCCGCACTGGAGCTATGGGCGCGGGCGGAACAGGACCGAAAAACCGCTTGGAAACTGTCCCTCCATTTTGGTCCGTGGTTGGCGGTGCGTGCGTTGACACGCACCATCGGTCTTGCAGATGCATTGGCCCATGCGGGGAAGCGCTTAGGGTTGAAGGCGCAGCTCGTGGCGCTTGATACCCCCGAGGCAGCGATTGATGTCGATAAGCCCGAGGATTATGATTTGGCTGTCGAGATTTGGCAGAAGCGGAACTCTTTAAATTAGCCTTAGTCGCCGCGCGGTTTTTTCGCCGATCGCCAAACGGTCCATCTTGGGCAACGCAAAACGCAGCGCCACCCATAATGCGCCAACCAACACAGGCAACATCTGCACGATCATCACCAACCGCGATAACAATGCTGCAGGCATGACAATCTGCGTTTCCAGCGACCATTCCACGACACCGAGTAACGCAAGGCCTATCGCCACTTTCCACGAAAAGCGCAGTGCGACCAAGACCATGCCTAGCAATATCCACCGCAGTGCGACCTGCGGGAGCATCTGGATCAGTAGCACCAACATCGCCCCCGCAATGGCGACGAGTGCTGCTTTTCCCAAAACCGATAGGAGCGGCCATTCGAACGGATCCAGATCATCATGCAGCTTCAATTGTATCACGGGGATAGCCGAGGCTAACGCCAGTCCAATGGCGGCCGCACAGGCCATCGCGTTCAAGCCATAAGTTGGTGTGAAATAGCCGCCAATCAGGACAGCAATTACCACGCCGGTAATGCTACCGACTAGCTGGTGATGATGTGCGGAGACCACTTGCTGGATAGGCGCCGCAGCGCCGCAAACTGCTTCAAAAGTGCGGGCGGCCAAGAGTATCCAAAGTGCAATAAGCGCTTGCTCTACACCTGGTCCGAAAACGGGAAGGATGGTCGGGCCCATGGCGCCAAGCACCGCTGCCAAGGGCAATGCGAGCGTCACCAATATGCGTGTTGAAAAGCCATAAATTGAAGAGACTCTCTCTTTACCGCCCGTCACAAGTGCCGATGCTAGCGGCGCAAGGACATAGGCAAAGGCTGTCCTGACAAGCTGGACCAAGCTGGAAATTTTGCGCGCAACGATATAGAGGCTGGTCGCCACCGCGCCGTTTGCCCCTGGAAGAATGGCGTTGAGGGCAATGGCGGGGCCGTCTCCGAACAATCGCAACGCTATATTGGTCGGCAACACCGCCAGCCCTGCCTTCATTGTCGCGCGAAACATGTCGTCGTACAATCGCCCTTTGAACATTAACCGCAGTTCAAAATTCTTGGCCAGCAGCTTTAAGCACAAGAAGCATGTTGCGGTTAGTGACAATAGATGCCCGGCATATAATGCCCATGTTGACCAGCCAGTGTAGAACAACCCCACCACCATGAGCAGGCGGATCATTTGCTCCCAAAACAGACGGAGCCTAATTTCTGCGCCAAATAACTTTCGTGAACGAAGTGCCGAAGTTGCAACTTCGATGAACGACCACAAGGGCAATGCCCAAACGAAGAGCCGGATTATATCGGCTGCCTGTGCCGAATCGCTGACGTCGCCGTTGAAAAAGCGCGAAACCGGATCGGCGAGAAGGAAAACTGCGATCGCTATCAGGATGCAAGGCACGACACCGAGGATGAGCGCCGCGCGTAACGCGGCGACCTCTTTTTCCGGAGAGGGTGCTTGGGGGATTACACGCTGCATCGCGCCAGTGGTCCCAAGGTTGGCGACATTCTGCGTCAGGTTTATGGCCGCCCACAATGCGCCATAAAAGCCGAAGCCTGCCAAGCCGAACAGCCAGATGTAGAGCGGCTGCGCCACCACTTCGAGCACGCTGCCCAACCGAGCCAGCAGCGTCGTCCCGGCACCTTTTGCCACATCGCGGGTGCCAATATCGTCGTCTGTTGTTTTCGCGGCCATAGCTGCATGCCGCGTTACGCTGACGGGTCGGGATGTGGCAAGCAGTATTGCATATAGTTGGGCACCGAAGTTACTGCCCCATCCTCTTTTGCCGGCGGCGCTGCACCGACGAACCGATGCCCATGGCCTCGCGATATTTGGCGACCGTCCGGCGTGCAATGTCAAAGCCCTTGGCTGTCAGCAGTTCGACCAAAGTGTCATCCGAGAGGATTCTGTCTCCTTCGGCTCCAATCAGTGACTTGATATGGCTTTTCACTGCCTCTGCCGATGCGCCTTCGCCATCGGCGGATTGAACGCCCGATGAAAAGAAATATTTGAGGTCAAACAGCCCGCGCCCGCAGTGCAGATATTTGTTGCTTGTCACCCGGCTTACTGTGGATTCATGCATCTCAATCGCATCGGCCACTTGGCGCAGTGTTAATGGCCGCAAATGCGCTACGCCGCGCCGGAAGAAACCTTCCTGCTGCTTCACGACTTCAGTCGCAACTTTGACGATGGTGCGCTGCCGTTGATCCATGGCCTTGATGAGCCAGTTGGCGTCCGCCATGCAATCGCTGAGCCAGGCTTTAGTGGCCTTGTCCTGCCCAAGCTCTGCCACATAGCTTTGGTTGATGAGCAAGCGGGGCAAGTTTGCGCTGTTCAGTTCAATCGCCCACCCAGCGCCGCGCTGCGTGACATAAATGTCCGGCGTCACCGCTATGCTGTCCTCGCGTTCAAAGCGGCAGCCAGGTTTTGGATCATAGCCGCGAAGCTCAATGAGCATATCGCGCAAATCCTCGTCATCGACGCGGCACATGCGTTTCAATTGGTCAAAGGCGCCTTTGGCCACCAGATCCAGATTGTCGATCAACCTTGCCATGCAAGGGTCGTAACGATCCGCCTCCTTTGCCTGTAGCGCGAGGCATTCTGACAGGTTGCGTGCGCCCACGCCCGTCGGATCAAAGCGTTGGAGCGCAGCCAGTGCGTTCTCCATTTCCGCCATGGGCGCACCAAGCCGTTGCGCCATTGCCAGCAGATCCTCACCCAAATAGCCAGTCGGCTCGATCTGCTCGATAATCTGCTGCACAAGGAAAAGCTGCCGCCCGGAAAGACTTGATCCGGCCTGCGTTATCAAATGCGCACGCAGACTGAGGTCGCGTGCGGCAAAGCTGTCGAAATCCTGTCCGTCCCCGTCAAAGACCCCAGACATTGTGTTACCCGACAGGCCCAGCATTCCGTCAGAACCGCTCACGCTGTCAGACGGCGTGTCATGGTGGAAGGTTTCGGCGCTGAAATCGACATCAAGCGCTTCGGACGCGTCATGGCGGTCATTACCCAGACCATCGTCGCTTGAAGGTTCGGCGGTTTCCTGGCCGCTTAATTCCGCGTGTTCGCCGAGAGGCATTTCAGGCGCGGATTCGCTGCTGCCGGCCTCAAGTACAGGGTTGCGCTCGACCTCTTCGGCAATGAAAGCTTCGATCTCGAGCGAAGACAAGGCCAGCAGTTTAATTGCCTGCTGCAGCTGCGGCGTCATGACCAGCGACTGGCTTTGGCGAAGGTCGAGGCGCGGAGCTAAGGCCATGACGTTATGGGTGTATCACTGCCCCCGAGTCACATTGCAAAACTCTCGCCCAGATACAGGCGGCGGACATTCGGGTCGGCAACCAACGCCTCTGGCGATCCTGCAAATAGAACCTGGCCGCCGTAAATGATGCAGGCGCGATCAACAATGTCGAGCGTTTCGCGGACATTGTGATCGGTAATGAGAACGCCAATGCCGCGCGTTTTAAGTTCCTTCACCAAATCGCGGATGTCGGAAATGGAAATTGGGTCAATACCGGCAAAGGGTTCGTCTAGCAGCATGATCGACGGGTTTGCAGCCAACGCACGTCCAATCTCGCAGCGTCGCCGTTCACCGCCCGACAAGGCCATGACAGGCGCACTCCGCAAACGGATAAGGCCGAATTCGTCAAGCAGCGTTTCCAACCGCTCGCCGCGCGAGTCGGCATCGGGCTCAGACATTTCCAGGACCGCGCTGATATTCTGTTCTACCGTCATCCCGCGGAAAATGGATGTTTCCTGAGGCAAATATCCAATCCCTAATATGGCGCGGCGATACATCGGCAAGTTGGTGATATCTGCGCCATCAAGGGTAATCCGTCCGCTATCCGGTTTCACCAGACCCATGATCGAATAAAAGCATGTGGTTTTGCCTGCGCCATTGGGTCCAAGCAGGCCAACAACCTCACCCTTCGCCACTGACAGCGAAACATCAGTCAAAACCGCACGCTTATTATAGCTTTTGGCAATGGAGACAACGCCAAGGCCCGACTGCAAACCCGGATCGGTGGTCGCATCCGCAGCAGGGAGGGTGGCAGTCATGCTATCCATATTCAATATTCGCCCGCAATCATGCTTTTGGTTTCGGTCCCATTGATAGTGAATAGAGAAGCAATTTGCAATTGGCATGCTTCATGCTACGCCGTTTTAGTTACTGCGCGGGCTCAAACTTAATTTTTGCGCTGCGGGACGCTAAAGCTACCCGTGACTCTGCCACGGGAATTTGTGGTGCCAGGTAAACCGCCGCCGTTTATGGTCGATCGGCCGGAGTTGAGATCAATAACCAGTCGTCCACCGGTGAGACGGTTGCTACCTTGCACGAGGTTCACGTTTCCGATCAGCGTGATCAGGCTCGAGTCGAGGTCATAAATGGCTGAGCTGCTCGTGGCGCGAAGATCATCTTTGGTGACTGTGACACCGCCGGTTGCATCGAGGCGGTTCACATCAACGCCGCCATTGCTGGAATAAGCAGCCGTGACGCGGCTTGCTTTCAGCGTAAGTCCAGCTTGAATGGCAGTTACGCCGCCTGACAACACAACGCGGTCCGCGCGGTCCTGCAACTCCATGGATGCGGCGGAAAAATCGACGGGCGCGTTGCTGTTGTGGTTACGGATGCTTTGCGCAGTCGATGCTGAGGACAGCATACCGATACCAGCGATAGCGGCACACAAGCCAGCGGAGATAGAACGGGCAGTCATGAGCAACTCACTTAATCGCATTCTGATCGATACGCAAACGAACCCCGCCATCCAAGCGAACAATGCGGGTGTCGAGATCGGCACGCAGATGCCCCGCATGGAAGGTTCCGACCTTTGTACGCCCGCTCACGGGACCAAAGCTTTGCATCGAACGGTCTTTTAACGACAGCACGACATTGCTTGCGACCATTTTATATCCAGCTGAGTCAACAGCCAATGGACCGTTCACGCGCATGGTTTCTTTATTGAGGTCGTATATACCGCGCTGAGCGATTATTGAGGCTGGGCCATCGCTCAGCGTAATCCTGCCCGACAATGCAGTTATGTCCAGTAGCGGTTCGGCTGAGGTTTTCTGCACGGCGCTGCCGGCGCGCAATGAAAACGGGCGGCCCTTGCTGTCATCACCGCGATATAATGCCTCGACCACACGCAGCCGTTCGCGGGACAGATCAACTTCATCCTTGTTCAGCACGAAGCTGAGTTCCTGCTTGCCAGTAAAGGGACTGAACGCCAACAATGCGACCAGCAAACCTATGATGCTGGGCAGGACGACACGCAGCGTTCTAATAAGCCGATCTTGTCGCCCGCCGGGCAGCGCCCAGTTTTGCCTTTGCGTGCGTTCGAGATCGGCTTGTGCGGACATTATAGATGCCTAACCAGATTGAACCTTAACTGTGCCCGAATATGTCGACTTCAGGCCAGCCTGCAAGATCAAGGTCCGCGCGGTGGGGCAGGAAATCAAAACATGCTTGCGCCAATTTTGTGCGGCCTTCACGTTCAAGGCGAATGACAAACTCGGCATGCAAGCGGTGCAGATAGCGCACATCGCTTGCGGCATAATCCTTCTGCGCTTCGGAAAGAACTGGGCTACCCCAATCACTCGACTGTTGTTGTTTGGAAATGTCTGTGCCGAGCATTTCCTTCACCAACTCTTTTAAACCGTGGCGGTCGGTGTACGTGCGTGTCAGGCGCGAGGCAATCTTGGTGCAGAACAATGGTGTCGCGACGACATTCAAATAATGCGAAACCGCGGCCAGATCGAATCGGGCATAGTGAAAGAGCTTCACCCGTGTAGGGTCGGCAAGAACGGCGCGTAAGTTTGGTGCGCTATAATCACTGTCCCGTCCGAAACGGATAAGGTGCTCATCGCCGCGGCCATCAGAAATCTGCAACAAGCA
>ERZ888423.3226-NODE-3226-length-11002-cov-6.159861_pt1 | contig 11002 bp, 11 predicted proteins | sample MGYA00520523_ERZ888423 | MGnify/ENA primary metagenome ERZ888423 (study PRJEB32303, sample SAMEA104408611) | aquatic metagenome | biome: Brackish water; feature: Pelagic; material: water | place: Baltic Sea | collected 2014-06-08T10:24:00 | depth 30,27 m ...
ATTTTTATAATTTTTCCTATCCCATTATAAGATTCTGTACCTCTTATGTTTACCCAATCACCTACTGATAGAACAGCCCCAAATACCGGTAAACCGCCTGTGTTAAATTTTACTTTACCATTATCATCTCCTATTGATAAAATTAAAACATTGTTTCCAATTGGTACTTTATACTGCGGTCTTATCCAAAAGGTAAATGCACGATCTTCTTTATCAGTCCAACCATTTCCATATTGATATTTGATAGCTTCATTGTTGGTTCCCATTGTTGAAAGTTTATAATGATACTTTGAAATAATAGTCCACTCGTTATAAACATTTTCTTCTTTTATTATTAGTTTTTTATCTAAAACTCTCCTAACATAATCATTACATTGAGTGCCTATAGTATTATATTGATTATCTTTCCTAGCATCTCTAAATTCGTTTTCTCTTTCAACTGCAAACTTATCTTCCACATTAGAAATTAATGCTTCTGTATTTGCTTCTATGTTTTTACCAGCTGTAGTATTTTCGAACATAACATTCGTTCTTTTCTGGTATGGTACTAAACTTACTCTCCAGTAAGATCCTGCATATAAAAAATCATCAGCTTGCGCAATTGCATCAACTTCATACATGCGGTTCATATAATCTTTAAAGTATAAATAATCTCTCATTTCTGGTTTAGCGCCTAAACCAAATATTGCCTCAAATGCAGATTTAACAATATGTATTTCAAACTGAACAGGAAAATCCATCATCATTGGATTAAACTGTATCTCTCTCGTAGGCAATTCATTATCAGGAATTAGAATCTTTACCTCACCTTCTTTGATAACATCAAATAATGAGTACTCTTTAAGGATAACATCTCTACTTCTTTGATCTGCTTTCGTTTTAAAGTAATCAACGCAAAAGCCAAACATATCAGAAGTAATTGCAGATAATTGATTATACATCGAAGATGCTCTAGATAAATCATAAGGATTCCATGTATCACCACAGCAATCTACAACAAGGTTAGGTACACCTACACAGCCCTCAGATCCACACTCTACTTGAGGAATCCTGCAAATTATACCGCCATCGGTTACTAATTCTAATGCAATAGATTCAAATTCCAATGTTCCATCACCTACTTGTTCATACCTATACTGAATCCAAAAAGGTTTATTAGGATTTAATAACAAAGCTTCTAGATTCACATTAGTAAGATCAATATAATCAGAATATGTTACTCCATCGGTTCCCCACCTAAATTGTTTATTATAGTAAAGACCTGAAGCTTCACCTTTAGTTTCATCAGTAAACCCTACTACTTCAACCACATTTTTGTATGGTTCTTGGAGGCTAATTAATATAGCATCTCCATTAGCATCTGTTATTCTTCCATTAACTGCCATTGATTATGAATTTATTTGGTCATATGAACCTTTAGAATCACCTTCCTTTTTAAAAGTTTCTCCAATTATATAAGAACCTACGAATGGTGTTAACGCAGCAAAGTATGCAGCAGCACCCATAAGATCAGCATGTTTAACAATAACCCAAACACCTATAATAGTCCAGAGGGCAATTGTAATATACATTAGATTTTCTCGTTTACTATTTTTGCCTTTTCTAAAAATTGAACTATTACTGCTTGGTCTCATGCTTTCACCAAAGATATATGATGCTACAAATCCAGTTAAAGAAATAAAGTATCCGGCTAATTGAGTAAAGTCCGTATCAAAGTATGTAGCAGTAACACCCATAGCTACCCATAAAAATACAACTAAGTAAGTAATACATTCACGCTTTGATTCACAGCAACGACTAATAAAAGATTTCATATACAAACATTATTTGTTTATATATTCAAATTCTAATATGGTGTATAGTCGGTCTTAACTATTAGGATGGGATCATCTTCTTCTAATTTTTGATCAATCCTATCTAACATATGAAATGTACTTAACTTACCTTCAATGTCCATTGAAGTTAATATATCAATAATAGCAGAAGCTTTCATGTAAAAGTACGGCTTTCTTTCTAGATATTTATTTTCAAGAATATTAAAATCAATTAAAGTTTTATTAAAAGTATCTAATTCAGTTCTGTCCATTAATTTAGTTAAATCAAAAATGCCTTCAACTATATTAAAATGAAAACTTAATATTGGAACACCTTTATCATTTTTAATTAACCTAGTAAAATTTTTATCATCATTAACTTTAAACGTTATAAATTCAAGATTTTCTAATCTATTAAATATAGTCCATAGAAAGTATATAGAATTAGGTTTTAGTGTAGGATTAGGAATATACCCAAAACCCTCGGCCTTTTTAATTTCACTTCTAACTCTCTTGCTAGTTTTAATAGCATCCAAAAAAGAATCCATCTTAACTGTAATTTCTCCATCTATTCTTGATAGATCTTTGCATTCTTTCCTTACTCTATTTATAATTATACTATCAAAGTAATCATACTTATATAGCGTAAACATAATGTGAGTTGGTATGCCTAATTCAAATTCATTATCAATTAACATCTTTACCCATTTGTTTTTCTAATGTATCTACTGAAGACTGTATTAGTTCTGGGTTGTATTTTAGAGCTTCTTTAAATTCTCTTTCACCGATTTCGTTAAACTTCATATATGTTTCTTTTGCTTTAGGATCTGGGCTCCATTCTTTTGCTTTTTGTTTCTCTGTTTTTTTTACTTTAGTATAAATAAATCCTGGTACTCTATTAAATTTAGAAGATACTAAACGCCATGCTTCTGCTTGACCTACAGGATCAATTTTTAAAGTATTAAACATGTTTGCCTGTAGAGGAAATTTAATACTCATAAACCTATTAGTCATAAATGAATTTTTAGATTTATCATAATTAGATACTTTATCCCATTGAACATCTTTACCAAAAAATACTTTTATATAGTCAAATAATTTCATAATGTTATTTTATATTTATACGAAGATTTGTAAATTAGTTTATGTATAACTCATTCATTAAAATATTTTATCTTGTGTTTTACCACCCTTTATGAAAGACATGTCATTAGAGTCACTTGAATCATCATCTTTAAAGAATGCAGCCTTAAAAGAACTATCAGTTTCTTTGGCATATTCAGTATTCTCCAAAATAGATTTCATTGTAGAAATTGCTTTTAACTGTAAACCTTTTACATTCATTTTAGATTCTACTGATTTAAACATTTCGTCTAGGATGCCTTCTGGTATAGATTCAGCAGAAAGGACCATAAGATTGACATTAGATTTAAGATTAGAAATAATCTGTTCTCTACTCATATGTTTTGCATTCATAACTCTTACAGTCATATTTGCAAGGTCAGTAATATACTCATCGTTATAAAGATACATATGAGATAAGTGTCCATGTTTTTCTTTAAACTCTGCAATGATAGCAGTTGCCCTTTTCTCACTGATTCCATATCTCCTATCACCTTTTTTGTAATAGTATGCAGGTGGTACATTATCACCTGAATCCCCAGTTAATACTTTACGAAAACGGAAGTCTTCAGGATCAACTTCTATAATAGAAACTTTTTTCTTTGCGACCAATGCTTTAAGTAATTTCTTAGCCTGATTCTCTGGTGATACAGAAGTTTTTAGTACATCAAATATATCATCAGATTGTTCTTCTTCAGTTTGAGAATCCATCCATTCAGAAAAACCTTGGTAAGTATATAATTTTTTATGGGCTGGTGAAAATAGAATAGTATGAGTATGATTGCTTTTGCTCTTATCTACTAATTGAACTAAGTCTCTATCTCCAGTAAACATAATAACTGATTTGTCATTTGCAAGACATTCAGTATTCCATGCATACATTAAATCGTCACCTTCGGCTCCGTCAATTTTTGAAATGATAACTCCTTGCTTAGACAAAATAGAAATAAAGTCAGCTGTTGCTTTTGAAAAGTTCTCCCAGTTAAGAGCATCGTTTTGTTTACGATTACCTTTATATTCTGCTTCTGGGTAGAAGTCCTTTCTCCATGATCTTGAATCTACTGTCCAAACAACTTTATCAATAAGACCTTCAAATAATCTAATTTGATATGCAAAGTCAGTTGCCAATTTTTTAACAAAAGCCTGTACATCTTCTTCTGTACCTAATAAACCTTTTTCTTTAGATCTTGTAGGTATTACATATAATGTTCTAAATAGAAAATAATTACCATCTATTACAAATGTATGTCTGCCAGTTTTCTTCATATTATGTAGTGTTTAATTAAAATATAACAAGTTTTATAGAGTTCTGAAAGAACCTGATAAAGTTTGTTTTTCAATTTCTTTTATATCTATTCCATCATTAAGGAGTGACTTATATCTGGTAACAGCTGCACCTAGCTCCATGAAATTAGGATATTTAATTATAAGTTTTTCTAAAAATTCTTCTGTCATTTTTCGTATATTTTAAATTTTGATAAATCAGGATAAGGTAATGTTAAATCTTCTTGATGTTTTTTAGTACCATCTATATTATAAAATTGATTCATAAGTAATAAACCTCGAGCTGCTAGTTCAGGCATCATGTAAAAGTTCCAACCTAGCATATCTAAATTATCATCATGATAAGAACATTCACGCCTCCCTGAGTACCGTGCACGTTTAAACCAATGATACGCTTTTAAACTATCAGTTAGTATTGCACCGCCTTTAGATAATTTAAAATGTTTAAAAGGTCCAGTAAACGATACACACATATGAGTACCTGGCTTATACATGTTAGATGTAAACGTTAGTGCAGAATCCCATACATTAGAACCCTTTAATTCATATGCACCTGTTAAGTAACCATCTTTAACCTGAGAATGATTTTTATCCCAACAGACTTTTAGGCCTGCGTGAATTATTTCGCAAGGTACTGATGGGTAGGTTCTATTTGGAATTATTATCTTATCACCCTTTATAGATTTGTTGATATGCTTCTCGTAATATAAAGCAAGGAATAAACCATTACTCATATTATCTATAGTTACTGCATATTTAGAACCAGTGTATTGTGCTAACTGCTCTTCAAATTCTTCTGTGTTTTTATATACTCCGTATGCCATTATGCCCCGTTTACTATTGTTTGTAATTCATATATACATGCAAGCATTGATACAGCAGGATCAATTACAGTCTGCCGTTGAGCCTGGTATTTTGCTACTGTAATAATTATTTGTGGAATGAATTGTGTATATGATTGTCTATCTTGTTTTATAAAATCTATAAACTCTGCCCCTAGTGAAATAAAACATCATCAGTTCTATTTGCATAATTAGATAACATATATTGATAGTTCTTTACAGGATCTTCTCCATCTATAACAAGATCATAAATATCTTTATATACTGAACTAAATTGTTTAATGTTTTCAACCGTTATAGTTTCCAAACCTTGTGATTTAAAACCTTGTAATTGATTTAACATATTTCTTAAATCAGGAAACTTTCTTTTTACTAATTCTACTGCTGCGTGTTTTTCAATACCAATATCTTCTGCTTTACATATTTGGAATATCCTCATAATGTAACTTTTCATGATTTCAGTTTCTTCTTCCTTACTAAAATCAAAATCAATCATTTCAAATCTTGATTGAATTGGATCTGGTACTTTATTAATGTAATTACATGTTGCTACGAATCTAGCATTTACTGCAAACTGATCCATAGTTGCTCTTAGTGCTTTAAAGAATTGATCAGATACACCATCAATCTCGTCAAGAATAATAACTTTCAGTTTTCCTGGCTCATCCATAATAGAACGATTAGCACAAAAGTCAGTAATTCTATTTCTCACTACATCAACTGAGGTATCTGTAGATGCATTAATATAAAGATAAGGGTGATTAAAATGTTTGACTAAAGCTTTAGCAGCAGAGGTTTTACCAGTACCTGGACTGCCATGTAACAATAGATGTTGATAAACACCCTTGCTTAATTTTTCACCAACTCTCTTGGGTGTTATTAAATCGTCTAATGATTTAGGTCTATACTTTTCTGTTAAAAGTACATTTTGAATATTCTTCATATTTAGTATTGATTTATTTTTATATGGACAAAATGTCATTTGTTTTAATGTAAATAAATAAAAAAAATCCATTAATGAGAAGAGGTCGTAAAATAAGAAAGGTTGTAAAGATAACTGTGCCTGCTGAAGTATCTCAGAATAGCCAGAGTAATATAACAAAAGGTATTGTGAGGAGTAGAGATGTAGTTAAGGTTAATCCTACTGTGCAAGTTAATCGAAGAAACGCAACACCTAGTTTTACTACACCTAATAAGTTTTTACCTGTGAAGGATAGCTGGGTTGGGGAAACTGCATATCTTATAGGTGGTGGGCCTTCATTAAAAAACTTTAATTGGTCAAAGTTAAACAATAAAAAAACTATAGCTATCAATAAGGCATTTATGTTTTATCCACAAGCCACTGCATTATATTGGACTGATGCTAGATTTTATACATGGTATTCTAAAGATATAGATAATTTTAAAGGTTTAAAATACACGATATCAGCAAGACGTAATTTGCCACAAAATGTTCACTTATTAAAAAGAGGTGTTAAATATGGAGTAGAAACCGCAAAGAATTCATTGGCACACGGAAATAATAGTGGATATGCAGCAATAAACTTAGCATTACATTTAGGTGTGAAGAGGATTGTTCTATTGGGATATGATATGGGAAACAATGGTACTACTAGTCATTTTCATGATGGGTATCCTGTTAACCAAACAGGTGATAATGTTTATGATAAACATTTTTTACCAGGGTTTGTTATACTACAAGATCAGATTAAGGGGATGGGAATACAGATTTTTAATGCATGCCCTACTAGTAAATTAAATACATTTAAAAAAATATCAATAGAGGAAGCATTAAGCTTTTGATGATCTGCGTATATGGTTCATGAATTCCCTCTGTTCACCTTTTAGTAACGATTTACAGTGTCGTGTAAAATTGATTGACGAATCTATTATTCTTTGATCAACTCTGTTATTCCGTGAGTTATGAGCTTCTACACATTTACGACAAACAAAGTTTTCAACCTTCTTAGAATCCATTCTAGATTTTATTTCAACTTTACAGATCCCACAATTCCATTCAATAAGATCAGAGTCTTTTTCTAATTCTTTTATATTAGTAAAAGTTTCTCTAAAAGGATTCCAAAGTATGCGGTTAGGATTCTTCTCATGTTCATTCATATCCTCAACCTTAAATATAATCTCAAAAGCATCCACATCAGAATCTAACCATTTCATATGATTATTTTCCAATAAAAGTTTTTGCTTCAAAGGAGGCAGATTCTCCAATAGAATACCATGCCTCCTTTTATACCATCCAAAATTAATTTTTCGGATTTTATACATTCTTCATTAACCTTCTAAACTTTTCAGAAACAGATTCATCTATTGCATGAAATGATTCACCAGTTGGTTTAGATAAAGCAGCTAATTTCTTTTTAGCTTCAGTTTCCTGTTTCTTAAGTTCAGCAATATCTTCTTTGCTATCTTCAATTGCCTTTTGTAACTTTTGAACCTTTTCTTCAGAACCTCTACCAGTTTTTAGATCTCTTTGAGCTTGCTCTAACTCTTTAGTAACTTTAGTTATTGAAGCCTTTTCAACTTCTATGTTATCATTAAAGGCTTTAATATCAGCTTCTAATTTTGCAGCTGGATCATCTGTGGTATTATCATCTGTGGTATTATCATCTGTGGTATTATCATCTGTGGTATTATCATCTTTTGGTAGCTTTTTCATTATCTCTCCAATATCATCGCCTAACCCTTGAAACAATTCATCGTTACCATCAAGCTTAGCTTTTTTCTGCTGTGCTTGTTTAAATTTAATCTCTGCTTGTAATTTAGCCTTTTCATCATCACTATCTTTTACAGCATCATATGCAGCTTTAGCTTTAGTAACCTCAGCTTCAATAGCTTCTTTAGCAACCTTAGCCTTTTCCTTTTCAAGCTTTTCCTTTTCAGCCTTTGCAGCGTTTTCTTTTTCTCCTGGTAATTCAACTTGATCTTTATCTCCACTATCAGATTCATAATCTTGAAGATCTTTTTTAGCATCAGCAGCTGTTGCTGTTAATTTTTTAATTCTTATCTTAAGTTGTTTTGATTCTTCACCATCTGCTGCTTTAAGCGCAGTTTCAGCCGCTGCTAGGTTAGCTTTAGTTGTTGCAATAGTTACAACCTTTTTAAGTGGAGCAGTTGAAGCAAGATCATTCATTCTTTGGATTACCGCACTAGCCTTATCTTTGAGTGCCTGATTCTTAGCAGCGGTTGCAGCTTTTAATGTCTCTGTAGTCTTTTTATCCATTTCTCCTTTGGATGCTTGTTTCTTCTTTTCGTAATCAACATTATTTAAAGCTACTTGAACTTTAGTCTGTTGATATATCTTAGCATTGTTTTTAATCTTTTTCCATTTTATTGGATTAGATGCGATACCTTTAATATCGGTAATACCTTCATCTACATTTTTAGATTCAGCTATGAATTCATTATATGATTTAACTTTTCTCATGTCTCTAGTTTAATTTTTTTATATATTCATGTAATACAAGACAAAAAAAAGGTCCGCCGTTAAGCGAACCTTTCTTAAAGTAATATTAACTATTGTTAATTACAGGATATTAACTCCAGCACCGAAGTTGAATCCGATTGTGTAATACATAGTTTCTGGGTGGAATCCAGCGTCTACTAAAGCGAATCTAGATTTAACCGCGATTTTAGGAGCCATAGTTCCTTCAGCGATTGTTTCAACAGATTCAGCCATTAAGTAAGGCATGAATACTAATCCAGGAGAATTACCATCACCTTTTCTACCTACAGCAACTCTATAGTCAGTCCAAGCCATGTTTGGATCAACATAAATAGTTACACCAGCCAAAGCACCGATTGGATATAAAGATCCACCAGCTTGGTTGATTGTGTTAGATAAAGGATATGCAATAAATCCTGCAACATCCTGAAGTGCCGTAGCAATTTCTCCAGAAGTTACTGCGAACGTAGCAGGTCCTCTTCTTCCTCTTGTAGCAATTAGATTAGATGCAGCAAGAACTTTAGTATACAACCTACGTTGTAATGATCCTTGTGTTTCTCCACCTGTTCCAATAACAGTTACAGGAGTTGCCATAGTAATTGCAGTGTTAGAGCCAGCACCAGGTCCTAATGGAATGTTAACAACAGCACCAGCAGCAAGAGCATAATTAGCAGATAGGTTTAAAGTATCAACAGCTAATACGTTAGCAGCGTTAGTAGCTCCATTTCTGAAGATTCTGTCCAAGATGTATTTGTTGATAGATTGAGTTAACTCATTTACCAATACAGCTTCAACTTGAGCAACAGCATCAATTCCGAATTGCTTAAGATCCTGAACTTGTTCTCTAGTTACAGCGGCAGCAACTTGGAAAGTTTTTGCAGCAATAGACTTATTGAATAAGCTTAGTCCCATAATGTTATCTGGAGTTGATTCTCCAACACCTCTTTGGTATGGATCAGTTCCGTCAATACTCTCAGCAGTAAAGCTAGGAGCAGCGTTAGCAACGTTAGATGATTCAAAAGCATTACCTGAGAAACCAGCAATATGGTCTTCTAAAGCTTTTACTAATTCAACACTTCCAACTAATGCATTAACTACACTACCGGCTAAAGCAGAAGATGCGCTATAATAGTTTACACCATTTGCCATAGCTGTATAAATTGGTTCCCAACCTTCTTCACCTTGTTGATAAGGAGCAGGGTTAGTTGCAAATAATGCAGCTTGGTTATCGTTACCTCTTACTCTGAATATAGATAAACCGTCGATTCTTGATCTTCCTACGTAAGTTAATTCGTAAGGAGCAACTTCACCAGCAGCTAAAACAGCAGAAGATGCATATCTTAAATCATTCACGGCTAGTACATCAGCACCAGTTCCGATTTTGATTAGTAAAGGTGCAGAAAGATTTGCTTTACCACCTGCAGCTTGTACTCTACCTCCACCATATACGAAGTCTAGGTAAGTTAATACTCCCATAGGACCTTGCATTGGTACAACTGGTACTAAGTCTAAACCTACAGTCTGAGCAGCAACTTGCATAGCAAGTGGTAACAAAGAAAATGGTCTATCTCCAGAACCTGGAGTCATACCGTTGTTGAAGTTGTTCATTGTAGTAGGATCACTAGGAAAAGCCGTAGCGTTCATACCTTGAACATTCATGTTTGGATTTAAGTGTACAGTATTGTATACACTCTCATTAAGGTTATGGTAATGGCAGTACTTAGACATCCAAGATAACTTAGATTTTTCAGTGATACCAGTAGCCTCCTCAATGATAGGGCCCCAAGTCTTTTGAACTTCGGCCTCATTGATTAATTGATTTGCGTACATTATTTTATAATTATTTTCGCATTTGTGGAATACTATTAATATTCCGTTTTATAATCGCCTCGGTTCTTTTCTTCTTAACCATTCGATTAATATCTTTTAGATTAGATTATCTACCTAATCTGAATTTCATTTTTTCTACTAAGTCAGTTGCAAAAGCTTCATTTACTAAGGGTTCTTTTTTACTTGCAGCAGACTCAGCAGCAGTTTTACTTTCATTAATAGATTCTGTTATAATTTGAGTATCTCTTAGATCTCTTGTTGCCCAGAAGTTATTAATTCCGTATTGATTACCAACAGGGTGGAATCTTGATTCAGATATGATTTGAGCTTGTCTTGCCTCAGAAAGGTTATTCCATCTAGTAAGGAATTTTTCTGGCATATCAGATACTACATCTAAACCTTTTCTCTTTTCGATAAAATTAGATTCCCAAATATTCTCAGCCTGTATAGTTGACATAATTGGTTTAGAATTCATTGACTCTACAATCATAGCTTGCTTGTCTGTAGGTAAAGAATTAAATTGATTCTTTTTAGATTCTCCTAAGAAATTCATAAAATGCATTTCAGATACATTCTTAACCTCAGCAGCAGAAATAAGCTTTTCTAATTTTTCTTCAATTGAATCTTTATAGTCTTTAGTATCTTCAATT
>ERZ888423.3228-NODE-3228-length-11000-cov-6.865783_pt1 | contig 11000 bp, 8 predicted proteins | sample MGYA00520523_ERZ888423 | MGnify/ENA primary metagenome ERZ888423 (study PRJEB32303, sample SAMEA104408611) | aquatic metagenome | biome: Brackish water; feature: Pelagic; material: water | place: Baltic Sea | collected 2014-06-08T10:24:00 | depth 30,27 m ...
TTGAGAAACATCGGAAACGGTCGCTTGGGCGGCGCTTCTGTAGCTGGGCTCTTTTTGCAGGAGTTCGTGGAGCCGGGAATACCGTGGGTGCACTTAGACATGGCTGGGCCTGCATTCCTCGATGCGCCAGATGGCGAATACCCCAAGGGTGGTACGGGGTTCGCTGTGAGAACCCTGTTGGAGTTGCTCGAAACTTGGGACTCTACCGACAAGAGCTGAGGGTTTTTATGCTGCCCGTGGCGGTGGCGTTGGGTCTCGGACTGCGGCCGAACTTGGTTGCCTGATCGGTTGAAGGTGACGCACTCCGGCTGCTTGTTGTTCGCTCAGCCAGCGTTCGTGAGCGCTCCGCACAGCGAGCGGTAAGCGGGCAAGTTGCCGCTGATTCAGCTGTGGGAGATGGGCGCGAACCTGAAGTTCGGTGGGAGAACCTCGGCGCATGGTGTTGAACATGCATGCTCGATCGATGGTCCTATTGATGGGGGCTTGCCGTCCGAGTCCGCCGCCAAGGCCAATGGCCCGAGAGGTGTCGGCCAAAGTAATTTGAAACCCTGATGGGTGCTCCTCAAGGCCCCTGCTGAGTCGGCGAAGCAGGAACACAACTGAGGGACCAAGCACGCCTAGCCAGTAGCGCTCGACGTAGGCGCTGCGAGGATCAAATCCGGCCACGGCAAGGTCTGGGTCCCACCAAGGGCGAATGATCAGACTGCTCGGCGGAGCCTCGTGCTCAGGCTGGGCGTGAGTTGATTCTGCTTGTTGATCAAGAATGGACATGCTGTCTCCAATGGTCGAGGGCTGGACCCTTGCACCATATGGATTGCGGCGACGGTTGTCAGCGGGGAGCAGTGCCCGGTGCAGGCTCGCCTTGATCGCTCGCCCTGCCGAAGTCATCATCCAAACGGATGATGTCATCCTCGCCAAAGTAGGTGCCGTGTTGAATCTCGATAAACACCAGTGGCTCTGACTCGCTCAGGTTCTCGATCCGATGAGCGCTGCCTACTGGAATATCAACCGCATCTCCGCTGCTCACCAGAGTCTCAACATCGTCAAGTACAAACTTTCCTTCACCTGACACAAAAAACCAGTGCTCCGACCGGCGAAAGTGTCGTTGGTAGCTGAGCCGTTTCCGGGGGTCGACAGTGATGCGCTTGACCTTGTGGTCATCCTCATCGCTGAGCACCAGGTACGAACCCCACGGCCGAGTTGAACTCTCCATTCCCCTATCTTGCCCACACATAGCCGTAGCGTCGAATCCGATTTGTCGGAACACGCTGAAACCCTAAGGTGTTTCAGTAGAAAACTGGATCTGAGAGGAACGCACATGACACGCGCAGTATGGAATAACACCGTGATTGCAGAGAGCAACGAGACCGTTGTCGTTGAGGGAAATCATTATTTCCCCATGGAATCCGTCAACGCGGAGTTCCTCGAGGCCAGCAGTAAAACCACTGTTTGCAGCTGGAAAGGCACAGCTAACTATTTCTCGCTGCTCGTAGAGGGCCAGAAAAATCCAGATGCTGCCTGGTACTACCGCGAGCCAAAAGAGGCCGCTCAGGAACTCACAAATCATGTTGCATTCTGGCGTGGCGTCAGCGTGGAGTCCTGACCTGCCATGACCTCAGCGGGGATTGGTCAGGCTCGAAGTTTGGTGCAAGGAGCCCAAAGAATTGCTGTCCTGACGGGCGCTGGAATTTCAACTGATTCAGGTATCCCAGATTTTCGTGGACCAAAAGGATTGTGGACTCGGGACCCAGATGCAGAGAAGTACTCAAGCATTGACTTCTATCTGTCAGACCCAGAATTACGGGTTCGGGCTTGGCAGTTTCGATTGTCGAATCCTGTCCTCGTTGCACAGCCAAATGCAGGCCATAGAGCGTTGGTGGCATTGGAACATTCTGGCAAGTTGCAGCGATTAGTCACGCAGAATATTGACGGACTCCACCTTGCAGCGGGCACAAGCCCCGAACTTCTCACCGAGGCTCATGGCAATACCCGAGAAGCAGTGTGTACCGCTTGCACCTGGCGAGGGCCGATGAGCGAAACCCTTGATCGAGTTCGTGCAGGCGAGGCTGATCCGGCATGTAGTGAGTGCAGCGGGATACTCAAATCGGCAACGGTGTTCTTCGGTCAAAGCCTTGACCCAGCCTGTGTGCAGGAGGCGTTTGATGCTGCTGCCACCTGTGACTTGTTGGTCTGCTTGGGAAGCACACTCGCGGTGTACCCCGTGGCCGAAATGGTCCCGATTGCACTTCGTCGGGGGACACCTGTGCTGATTGTGAATGCCGAGAGGACCGAGTTTGATGAGTCGGCTCTGGTGCTTCGGGGCTCGCTGAGCGAGTTATTACCCGAGATTTTCTCCGGCCTGTCGGAATCTTGACCAGTTTGGTAGGGTTTAAGAGTTCATACGAATAGCAGACCCCCGAACTCTGAAGTGAGCAGATGCAGATATGAGTAATTTCCGAGAACTCCTGAACAACACAAAGTCTGGGATCCAAGAGGTAGATACAGCTACCGCAGAGGCCCAGCTAGCCGCTGGTGCAGCCTTGCTGGATGTGCGAGAGGCCGATGAGTTTGAACAAGGTGCCGTGCCCGGATCGGTATTCATCCCTCGTGGACACCTCGAGGCTCAGGTCGAGGGTCGCCTGAATGACAAGGCTGCGCCCGTCATTGTCATGTGCGCCGGGGGAGTGCGGTCGGCTTTTGCTGCAAAGACGTTGGGCGAACTTGGCTACACCGACGTGGTGTCCATGATCGGCGGATTCAACAAATGGAAAGACGAGGGCCGCGATTGGAAGCGACCCGAGGTGCTGACTCCTGACCAGCGAAATCGCTATAGCCGCCATTTGCTCTTGCCCGAGGTGGGCGACGAGGGGCAGCTGAAACTGCTTGGGGCTCGCGTGTTGTTGCTCGGTGCTGGCGGATTGGGTTCTCCGGCCGCGTTGTACCTAGCTGCTGCCGGCGTAGGGACCATCGGCATTGTCGACATGGACGTAGTAGATGAGTCGAATCTGCAGCGCCAGATTTTGCACAACACTGATCGCATAGGTGAGCGAAAGGTTGATTCGGCCAAAAAGACGCTCACCTTGCTCAACCCCGACATCGACGTGATTACGCACGATATTCGCCTTGATGCTTCGAATATGGAGCGCATCATCTCGCAGTACGACATCGTCGTAGACGGGGCTGACAACTTCCCTGTGCGCTACATGCTCAACGACGCCTCGGTGAAACTTGGCATTCCCGTGGTGCACGGATCGATCTTCCGCTTTGAGGGTCAGGTGACGGTATTTGATCCCAAGAACGGGCCGACTTACCGCGATATGTTGCCCGAGCCCCCACCACCAGAAATGGCCCCGAGTTGCTCCGAGGCAGGCGTGCTCGGAGTCCTTCCTGGCATTATCGGCAGCATCCAAGCAGTAGAGACCATCAAGTTGATTATCGGCTTTGGTGATTCGCTGATCGGTCGCTACCTCACCTTTGACGCTGCTGACATGGAGTTTCGCGAGTACAAACTGCGCAAAGATCCAACGAATCAAATCACATGGGAAAACCGCGAGCAGATTCAAGTAGTGGAACTCGAGGATCAGTGCCAGCCAGCGCCGCTGCAGGCTCCAGCAGGCTGATTCGCACTCCTGCATTCATCAGGGCCTGCGTAGGCGTCTGAGAAGCATGTAATTCCCCTCAGGAAAGGCAGGGTTTCTGCCGATAGGTAAGGCATGTCCGCTGCCCCCTCTCCTACAGCCCTGTCACGTACAGCCCCCTCGAGTGTTCAGCCGAATTCCTCTCCGAAATCAACCTTGGCAGGTGCTTCCCGCAGGAGGTGGAGATTCTTCGCTGTCCTCGGTGTAGTTCTGACTGTTGCTGCAGCGCCGCTGTCTGACATCGCCTCGGTGCTCGCCGGTGGCGGTCTGATCGGTGCGGGACTGACCGGTACTGCGACTGCGGCAACCCCTGCAGTAGCGCCAAATGTTTCCACAGTTCCCGCATCCGAGGACTACTTCACGTCCATGTGGAACGACCCAATGAATTTCGAGAACCCCGAGGACTTCGACCCCACACCGCGGCACATGATTCAGCAGGGCTGGGCCAACCTCAATTGGGGTCAACTCAACATGTCGGGTGCACAGCAGGTGTTCATGTTGCGCTCGGATCCGGGCTCCTACCCAACCACGGCTACTCGTGACCCTCGGTCTCGGCCGCTCGATGCGGGCAAATATCGTCGCGTCACGATGCGCATGTACTCGGACCGTGACAGTAACGCTGCGATGTTTTTTCGGCAGTGCAACTCGTGCGCTGATGGTCTCAAGTACTTCCGGATTCGTGCCGGCTGGCATTCCTACGATCTTGATATGACGGGGCCATGGGATTGGGATGGCCTACCCAACTCAAGCCTTCCTGCTGTTCGAGGTGCTCCTTGGGCGGGCTGGATTGAGATGATGTGGATGATCACGAGCTTCGACCCGTACAGCCTTCCAAGCCTGTCGATGGATGACTTTGCAATCATCGATCCGTCACCCGATATTGGCCTCACCGTGGGTGCCACGAGCGGCCCTGTCGAACTGTGGATGGATCTTGACGGCAACTCTTCGAATGATGGCACCTCAGCAAACGCCGGATCGACTGCCTCGTACCTTGGTCAGGTGACCGGCCCCACTTTTGTCGGTCTGCCCTCGGGTGTTTTGCGCCGCGGGAAAACTGCCCAGTTCTACACCTCGAAGAATGGCGTGAAGTCGGCGCTTTCTGCTGCTGTCTCGATGCCTGCTACTTCCCGGCCGATCGCACGAACCGTCACCCCTTGGGAGGGCTCGGGAGAGGACTGGGCCACTGTCGCCCGATGGGACCCATGGGACTTTGATCAGCCAACCGACGGCTACGCAGTCAATGCAAGTTCGACCACAGCCTGGGGTGCGCTCTTGGGCTGGACTGGTGGTGGTGCTGCGAACGACCCGGTTGCAGTCCTCAATACCAACAAGTTGATCGACGGCAAGCTCTTCCACAAAATGGCCATCACGATCAACTACGACGGACCATGGGGCCTTGAGGACGCCCCCGGTGGCGGTCTGGTCGGCAGGATTGAGTGGCAACCCTACGGGGCGCCAGAGAACAGTCGGCAGGTCTCGGATGACATCGTTCTAAAGACCGGCCGAGCTACGTATTACGTAGAGATGCGAACTTGGCCTCCTACAGGAATTCTCGACCCAGCTGGCAACCTTGATCCCATTGGGTGGGGAGTTGGCCGTTCCACATGGATTAGCAATCTGGCCTTTCACCCGCATGAAGACCCCGGAGCGAGGTCATGGCAGCTCGAAGACGTCAAGCTGCTACGCAACGATTATGTCAACCCTGCCGTAGGCGGAACAGACATCAAGTTCATAGACGACGCCTGGGCTCCCGGTACCACAGCCGACATTATTGCTGACCCAAACCTGAACCCCAACGACCCTGCTCAGGTGGTAATTGCTGCGGGCATTCCAGTCAGCGCAGGGTTAAACACGTTCCGCTGGACGGGCTGGCCGGCCGCCTACGGCTCGTATTTCCCACGCGTGGTGTTGCGGCGAAACGGGCGCGCTTCCTCGAGCTATGCATTTGGGGCAATTGATTACGGCCCTTCGCCGGCCCCGTGGCCACCAGAGAGGGCGAACGGCATCGTCAAGTAGTCAAGTAGTCAAGCCTGCTCACTAGAACAGAAGCCACACCTGCAGATAGTTCGAGGGCTACGAGTAAAGTGGCCCGAATGGCTTCTCCACACCCGCCCCGGGTTCGGGTCGTCGTATTGAACTGGAACTCGGCTTGGTTTACTCGGCGTTGCCTCGCAGCACTCGAAGCAACCGATTACCCGGCTGAGTGCCTTGAAGTAGTTCTGGTCGATAATGCCTCGGTGGACGGGTCTCTTGAGTTGCTCCGCTACGAATTTCCAAATGTTCGAGTCATTGCCAACGAGCAGAATCTTGGATTTGCCGAGGGTTGCAACCGTGCGATGCGTGACCTCGCGCAAGTCGATGCCGTAGCGCTAGTGAACAACGATGCAGTTCCAGAACCCGGCTGGCTGTGGCCCCTAGTTGAGGGACTGGAGTCTGATCCAACAGTCGGCGCAGTTGCCGCAGCTCTTGTGTTGGAGCCGGCGTTTACCCGGGTTGGCTTGAAGGTAACTGGGGGACAAGCGCAAATCGAATCGCTTTCGATTGGCCCCATTTCGGTACTGGACCGCAGCCAGAGCAAAGGCATGTGGTCCGTGGGTCACCCGGATTGGCCGATGGATCTGGACTACTTCGTAAACGGCAGCGCTGAGCTGCTTGTGCCGGCTGGGGCAGGGGAGCGAGTCATCACGCTTCGTGCCACAGGAGTTGGAACCCTGGTCGCGAGTACGGCATTTGATCAGGCCCAGATTCAGCTGGGAACGAGCGCAGCCGAGTTGCAGTTGCGGGCCGGCGAAGATCGCACGGAGTTGCTCAATGGGCTGGGGACCGACCTGCGGGAAAATTCGGAGGGGTACGACAGGCATTTTGGGGAGCCAGTGCAGATGCTCAGTGCCGTTGGCCCAGAAACTGTTCCCGGGTTCTGCGGTGGTGGCGTGCTTCTGCGAACCGCAATGCTCAACCAGGTTGGTCTGTTCGACCCACGGCTCTTTGCCTACTACGAGGACACTGATTTGGCCTGGCGTGCTAGGCGGGCCGGATGGCACACGGTCACTGCACCTACATCAGTGATCCGGCATTCATTCGGCGCTTCAGCGGCTTCGGCCTCACCCGGGTTCTTTGTTCATGTCTACCGGAACTGGATGATGACGGTGTTGCGAAACGCCGATGCACAGGAGCGTCGCCTGGCTTTGCGGTCAATTTGGGATCGCGTGAAGTGGGCAGTTCGTGCCAACGTTTTCAGCCGCCTCAAGCACGGCCATCTGCCCAGAACAAAGCTGGTTTGGGCTTGGAAGCAAGTGGTTTGGGATTCGCTGATTGAGTTGCGCTACGTGCGCAAGACCCGTGATCAGGCCATCGGCGCAGTACCGACCAACAGGCTTCGCAGACCGCTTCGGCCTTCATCAGGTGCTCGGCCGCCATCCTCACGACCGGGTGGACCTCTGATTGTGTATCTCGACATCCAACAAAATCGTTCTGCCGCAAGCCGCTTGCTTACTCAACTTCCTCTGATCGACTCACGAATAGATCTGGTGGCAGTAATCGAGGATCTCGGATCACCTGTGGGCTACCGCAGGGCGAGCGCTAGCGAGATGCAGGTAACTCTGGGATTGCAGGGTCGGACAATTGATTCCGAAACCGAAGTGCTCAGGTTGACCGAGTTTGCCATCGGGTCCGTCTTGTTGAGATGCGAGCAAGACCGAATTACAGCGAAACCAGCAACCAAGAGTCTGTTTCAGGTCAATTTGGACGACGCAGTCCAACAAGGCAAAGCCCTGAGCGAGGTTGCCCTACAACTGACCGAAATGGCGAGTATTCCAAGAGTTCATCTTGAAGAGTTCGTGAGACTCCTCATCGCCAGATTCGGCCTTCCCTAGGGGATCGCCCTTGTTTTTGGACCAATGAACGAGTCTGGCCTCTGCTGACTAGCTCACTAGACCTGCGAATCTGACTCGCCCTGTTCTATTTACCGTGTTTCCTCGTAGACTTGAAGAATGTTGACTCCCATCCCCAGTGGGCGTGTTGTTCGGCGGTTGGCGGCACTGTTCGTCCTTGCGCTCCTGCTGAATTTCCTGCCAGTTCCCCGCTTCGGGTTTGCTCAAGTCTCGGTCCTAAATCGGATTGGACTCCCCGAAATGTCTCCCGTTGGCGCCGCTGAACTGCCTCAGCTGCAAGCGGCCCTCGACGCAGGGACCACAACGAGCACTGTTCCTACAACGAGCACCGTTTCCACTACGAGCACTGTTCCTGCTCCGCCTAACCTCGCGTCCGGCCAGACTGTCACTGAGGATCGGGTGACGGGAAGCGCTGCCAAGGTCAACGAATTCTCGGCCATCGGGCTGCTCCTTGACGAGGCGCCTACGGAGCCAATTCTGGTAAGGGTTCGCGCGTCGGATGGTACTTGGGGTTCTTGGCGTGAGCTTGGTGTCGAAGCAGACGAAGGTCCCGATTCCACTCCGGGTACTGGAGCGGCAGAGGGGAATGGCGCGGCCTACGGAACCGAGCCACTGTGGGTTGAAGACGCGATTGGTTACGAACTCAACTTGAGTAGACAGGATGCGCCGACTGCAGAAGTTGCGCTAGTTCGCGACGAAACGAAACGCACCGTCACAGAGGCCGTTCCCGTTGCAGGTGCCGCAGTCCCACCGCCTTTTGGTATTCACATGCGAACCGAGTGGGGCGCGCGCTCGACATCAACAAGCGTTGGTTCAACTGTCAAACTCGCAGTGGTTCACCACTCTGCGAGCTCAAATGATTACTCGCCTGCTGACGTGCCCGGAGTGCTTCGTTCCATTCAGGCGTATCACATGGATGGCCGAGGCTGGTCCGATATTGCCTACAACTTTGTGGTCGATAAATACGGCGGCATTTGGGAAGGCCGCGGCGGCGGGATTCATAAGCCGATCATCGGTGCTCATGCCATGGGATTCAATACCAACTCCGTTGGCGTCATGGTGATTGGTGATTACACCAAGGCGAAGCCCTCTGCAGCTGCGCTTGAGTCAGTGAGTCAAGTGATTGGGTGGAAGCTTGCGCTGCACCGTGTTGACCCTGCAGGTCGCGTTGACTTCACCTCTCTTGGGTCAACCAAGTACGCAGCTGGAGTTGTGGTGAACTTGCCGCGAGTTGTTGGTCATCAACAGATCGGCCTGACTGGGTGCCCGGGGTCGATTCAAAACGCAATCGGCAACATTGCTAACAGAACTCAGGATTGGGCAGCCTTTGTGGCAGCGAGCATGGGCCCGATTGGCTCCTTCGGTGGCGTCGTTGCGGGTGTGGACGGCACGATGACAGCCATTGGCTGGGTAGTCGACCTTGATGTGACCGGTCCCTCGCAGATTGTCGCTACGAGTCGTGGTCGCACTACGGCAGGGGTTGCAAACGTCCCCCGCACCGATGTCGCCGACCTCTACCCAGACCAGGGCCCAGATCACGGATTCTGGCTGCAACTGAGTGGTTACGAGCCCGGCTGGTGGGAAGTCTGTATTACTGCGGTCAACCGGGGCGACGGACGGGATACTTTTCTTGGATGTCGTTCCGCAGTAGTTCCTGAGCAGTCCGGCCGAAGCCCCTACGGCGACCTGACGGCCTCATCGCCACAGCCAGGAACGATTGACGTCGCCGGTCACGCAACCGACCCTGATGCTTGGCCGATTGAGGCACAGATCACGGTTGACGGTAAGTGGCGGCGATCGGTCGTTGCCTCTTCTGCGGGCAACTCATTTAGCGGCAGGCTGTTAGGAATTCCAGCGGGCGCTCACCAGGTTTGCGTAACGGGAATCAACGGCGGGGTCGGAAGCAATCAGCGCATGGACTGCGAATGGCTCCAAGTAGGTGCAGCGAATCCCGTGGGTCGATTTGATGCCATCAACAGCAGCCGCGGAATGATCTCGGCCACCGGCTGGGCGTATGACCCAGAATCTCTCGATCCGATTGTGGTAGCGATGGTCATTGATGGGCAATGGTTTAACTCATGGTCCAATGGTTATCGCAGCGATTGGAGGTCGAATCATGCCGGATACGGCGATTCCCACGGATTCGGTATCGGGGCGAAGGTCGGCAAGGGTGAGCATCGGACTTGCTTGGTAGCGCTCAATACTGCTGGCGGAGTTGACACCGTGCTCGGTTGTCAGAACGTGTTGGTGAAATGAGTGTGGTCAAATGAGTGTGGTGAAATGATTGTCCTCAAATGATTGTCGTGAAGTGACTGTGGTGACGTGACTGAACAACCTCTGATCTCGGTCATCACGCCGGTCTATGACCCATCTGAGGATGTGCTTCAAGATTGCTTGGATTCTGTCATTGGGCAGTCTTGGACAAACTGGGAACACATTCTTGTAGATGATGCTTCACCCTCAACCCACGTTGAACGCGTCCTACTGAAGGCTGCCCGTGCAGACGAGCGGGTAGTTCTTGCGCCACGGCAGACCAACGGCGGAATCGTTGCTGCATCAAACCAAGCACTCTCTCGAGCTCGCGGGCAGTTCTTGGTGTTGCTCGACCATGACGACCTGCTCGAACCGCAGGCACTCGAGCGGATTGCTCAGGCATTCGCCTCTGGTGACGATGTGGATTACGTCTATACCGACGAAGACGTCATGATTCCTTCTGGTCGCCTAGCTGACCCGTTCTATAAGCCGGACTGGTCTCCCGAGCGATTCAGAAACCAGATGTACACCTGCCACATCTCGGCGTTTCGCGCATCGATAGTTGAGCAAGTGGGTGGGTTCCGGGAAGGGTACGAGGGATCCCAGGACTGGGACTTGGTGCTGCGTGTAACCGAGCGGGCAAGACGCATTGTTCACATTCCAGAGGTGTTGTATCACTGGCGGGTGGTGCCCTCATCGGTCCTGTCGGGCGAAGACGTCAAGCCATATGCATATGAGTCGGCGCGCCGAGCACTGGAGTCACACCTTGAGCGAGTTGGGCTTGATGCAGAGGTGGTTGAGCAGACTCCTCGTGGCTACTTTCATCTTGTTCGGCGACACCCCGAGACTCCGCTCGTCAGCATTGTGATTCCTACGCGTTGTTCCTCAGGGTTGATCTGGGGTGCGGAGCGTTCGATGGTTCTTGAGGCCGTTCGCAGCATCGTCGAGAAGGCCACCTGGCCCAACTACGAGATTGTGCTGGTAGTTGACGAGCCAGCGAATGAGCAGGTGATCGAAGAGATCGCAGAGCTTGTTGGAGACCGCCTTGTGCTGGTGCCGTTCGACAAACCGTTCAACTTCTCTGAGAAATGCAATCTTGGAGCCCTTGCCGCAACCGGCGAGATTCTGTTGTTTCTCAATGACGATGTGCAGGTGATCGACGGCAACTTCATAGAGGTTCTGGTTGGCTTTGTGCGCGAATCAGATGTTGGTGCAGCGA
>ERZ888423.3232-NODE-3232-length-10979-cov-11.084584_pt1 | contig 10979 bp, 9 predicted proteins | sample MGYA00520523_ERZ888423 | MGnify/ENA primary metagenome ERZ888423 (study PRJEB32303, sample SAMEA104408611) | aquatic metagenome | biome: Brackish water; feature: Pelagic; material: water | place: Baltic Sea | collected 2014-06-08T10:24:00 | depth 30,27 m ...
TAATGAAAATACTTTCTCCGAATTATTTAATATGGTCCACTATATCCAGCCGGGTGCCATAATCATTGGGTCGCTGGCTATGCTCATACTTATAATTTGGGAAACAAAATGGGTGAAAAAATCCAGGGTGCTCAGTCAGGTGCCCGGACCATTGCTGGCGGTAATCGGCGGAACATTACTCAATATTTTTTTTACGCAATCGGGTGCCCAATTCCAATTGCAAAGTGAGCATCTTGTTGGCTTGCCTATTGCCAATAGCTTTTCCTCGTTTTTCGGCTTTTTTACCAATCCTGATCCGGGCGCTTTTTTTCTGCCTGAAGTGTGGAAGCTTGCAGTAACACTTGCCTTGGTGGCCAGTCTTGAAACGCTGTTAAGCATTGAGGCTATTGATAAACTTGATCCCTATAAACGCATTTCACCGCCTAACCGGGAGTTAATGGCGCAAGGGGTAGGCAATATGGTTGCAGGATTAATTGGTGGCCTTCCTGTAACCTCTGTAATAGTGCGCAGCTCGGCGAATGTGGCTTCCGGTGGCAAAACAAAAATGGCTGCCATTATGCACGGTGTTTTGCTGCTCGCATTCGTGATGCTCATTCCCGGGGTACTGAACCAGATTCCACTGTCTGCCTTGGCTGCCATCCTTATTTTCGTCGGTTATAAACTGGCAAAGATCTCCCTGTTCCGCGAGTTCTGGTCGAGAGGCTACCCGCAATTTATTCCTTTTGTGGTTACTATTCTGGCTATCCTTTTCACCGACTTACTAATAGGGGTTCTTATCGGAATTGCCATTAGTATTTTGTTTATGGTATGGAGCAATTTCCATAACTCAGTTATGGTGGTAAACGACAACAAGCGCAATTATTTACTGCGCCTCAGGAAGAATGTGAATTTTCTCAATAAGCCCTTGCTGAAGCGGGAACTTGACCTCATTCCGGAAAATGCAAAATTAATTATTGATGTAACCTTTACCGATTTTATTGACATGGATGTCATCGATACCATCAATGAATACCTCATCAGGGCCAAAGACCGCAATATTCAGGTGAGTATCATTAAGTCTGAATTCAAGCAACTCCATACATTTTTGCAGGAGCCTGCTGTCATTACCTTACCTTCGACATCCTGATTTTCAAAATATAAAAAGTATATTTACCTGCTATGAAAACTTTCGATAAACTACTTCTGGAAAACAAAGCCTGGGCCAGTGAAATGGTCGCCGATGATCCGGCGTTCTTCTCTCGTTTATCTGAACTGCAAACGCCCGAATTCCTGTGGATCGGCTGTTCAGACAGCAGGGTTCCGGCCAACGAAATCACCGGGACCCAACCGGGCGAAATTTTTGTGCACCGAAATATCGCCAATATGGTGGTCCATACTGACCTCAACCTGTTAAGCGTATTGGAATACGCCGTGGTATACCTGAAAGTAAAGCATATTATTGTTTGCGGCCACTATGGCTGCGGTGGTGTAAAAGCTGCTATGGACGCCCATTCCTATGGCATCATCAACAAGTGGCTGCGCAATATTAAAGATGTTTACCGCATTCACCGTGATGAGCTTAGTGGTTTTGAAGACATCAATCAAAAAACAAATCGCCTGGTGGAACTCAATGTTATGGAGCAAGTCATGAATCTGGCCAAAACATCTATTGTTCAAAAAGCGTGGAATGACGAGCAACGGCCGGATTTGCATGGCTGGGTGTACGGACTGGAGGATGGCATTATCAAACCCATCTACAATATTCCTGCGGGCACCCACATCGATCCGCTCTATGAATTCGATAATCTGGGAACTGTTTAAGCAGGTAGTGAAATAGATTAAAAAAAAATCCCGGTGCATGCACCGGGATTTTTTTTATTTCCTGAAAAGCGGCTGGAGCGTAAATAGCGCCATCGCGGGAAAGAAGTGCATGGGCAGGGTCAGCGCTGGAAACATCTCCGGGAAACTGACATCCAGCGGTAAGCGAAAGGAGAGTGGCATTACCAGTGAAGCGATGGTGATAATAGATAATATAAAATTAAATATTATATCCCCGTACTTCGGAAGAAACCGCTGCAATAGCGTATAACCGGTGACCGCCACCAGACAGCTGGCTATGCTGGCTGCACTGATGCTGATGAAATGGATAATGGAAGGGAAGGAAATCTGGAAGGCAAAGTAATATACTTCATTCCATATCAGACTCGCAACGGTGGCCATTACACCAGACAGAAGTCCCCAAAAAAAGATATGACGCTGCATAATCTGTTATTTGGTGCTTACCGGAACAGTTACTTCCATGTGCAAAACATCTGATGCTTTCTTACCTGGAACACCAATATTAAAGTCGTTCCTGTTGACATCGAATTTGCCCTTGAAAACACCCTTGCTGCCGTTCTTTTCAAACTTAAAAGGAATGTCGAAGTCTTTTTCAACGCCGTGCATTTTCAATTTGCCATGCGCTACATATCCTTTATCGGTAGCTTCGATATTGCGGGAGGCAAACTTGATCTCCGGATATTTTTCTGCGTCCATCCATTCAGCACTTACAGCGTGTTGGTTTTGCATGCCGTTGCCGGTATTGATGGATTTTACATCAATAGTCATGTTGAAATAAGAACTGCTGAGGTCTTCAGGATGAAAAACCACATCTCCTTTCAGACTGGTGAAAACACCGGAAGGGTCTTCACTGGTAAATTTCACTTCGTAGTTGTCAATGATGGTCCAGCTTTGGGACGCTTTCCATGTAAATGCAGTGGTGGCGAGCAATAATATTCCCGCTGTCAGAAAAGTGTACTTGTTCATGTTGTAATTAATTTTAAACAAAAGTAATTACAACCTAACAGCCTAATCTTAATCTAGTTTAAGAAAATCTATAACAAATGCCTTTCGGGCGCATTTATCTTCTATTGTTGCGGCGGGGAGGCCGGGAACCTCCGCGGCGGTTGCGATGGCGGTTATCGCCGTCCTGATGCCTGTTTACAGCAGGCGCTTCTCCCAGGGCTTCCGGTAAGGGGAGCACCGGAATTTCTTTTCCGATGAGCTTTTCAATGGTGGTAAACTTGCGCTGGTCCTGCGGTGTTACCAGTGTGATAGCCGCACCATCGTTTTCGGCCCGCGCCGTTCTTCCAATCCGATGCACATAATCCTCCCCATCATTCGGGATGTCGTAATTGATAACCAGCTGGATATTGTCGATGTCAATGCCGCGGGATAGAATATCGGTGGCAACCAAAATGCGCAAACCGCGATTGGAAAAGGCATTGAGCACCGACTCCCGTTGTTTTTGATCCAGATCGGAATGGATTTCATCGGCATTCATACGTGCCGATTTCAGCGAGCGCGTCAAATCTTTTACACTCGACTTTCTGGAACAGAAAATTAATATGCTCTGCAGCGCTCCATGTGCCTCCAGTATCATTTTTACCAGTTGCAATTTCTGGCTGTCGTGTACATGGTAAATCTCCTGCTTGATTTTTTCAGGGGGTCGGGATATGGCAATGCTCACCTCCATAGGGTCTTTCAGGATTTTTCGCGCCAGCTTCCTGATTTCATTGGGCATGGTGGCCGAAAACAACAGCACTTGTTTTTCGGCAGGCATGTGTTGAATGATGCGTTCGATATCGGCGAAGAAGCCCATGTCCAGCATGCGGTCCGCTTCATCCAATATGAGGTACCGCGATTTGGCCAGCTTTACATAGCCCATGTTCAAATGCGATATCATGCGGCCGGGGGTACAGACGACTATGTCGGCACCGGTACTCAAAGCTCTTTTTTCCTGTTCGAACGACATCCCGTCATTGCCACCATAAACGGCTATGCTGCTCAGGCGGGTGTAATAGGACATCCCGTCGAGATTTTGCTCTATCTGCAGCGCCAGCTCCCGGGTAGGCACAATGATGAGAGCATTGATACTGTGCTCTTCATGCGACTCCTGCAGCATGCGTTGCATCAGCGGCAGGAGGAAGGCCGCCGTCTTTCCGGTGCCTGTCTGGGCGGAGGCGAGAACATCTCTCCCTGCCAGCACATGTGGTATAACCTGTTCCTGAACCGGGGTTGCGTCCTCAAATCCCAGCACTTCTATACTTTCCAGTATGCGCTCATCCAATCCAAATTCTGTAAACTTCACATGCTTATTTTAACTTAGGCAAAAATAGAAACTAAATCGCTGGTAAATGGTTTATTGCCCAAAGCAAGTGTAGGCTGCCCGCAAATCGACATTTTCACGTCATTATCCCATTATGTGGATTTTATAAGCGGGGAAAAAGGGTATCTTCGTTGCTCGATTCGTATGAAAAAATACCTCGTACTTTTCCTGGGTTTTTTACCTGTTTTCCTTTGGGGACAGACCAATATTTCCGGGGTCATCAATACCTACACCCGGGTACTGGCGGCTGATTTTTGCAACAACAACGTGGTGGTGGAATCTGCCATAGGCTATGGCGAAGGCGACAAGGTGCTCCTCATCCAGATGAGCGGTGCCGTGCTGGACCAGACCAATACTGCCGCTTACGGCACTATCGACGATTATAGTGTAGCAGGGAATTACGAAATCCTGACTATAGAAGATATCACCTTTAACATCATCACCTTCACCGAAACCATGGAGCGGCGTTACGATGCCGTGAATGGCAAAGTGCAGCTGGTGCGTATTCCTGAATATAATAATGTCGTCATCAACGGCGAGGTAAATGCAGCTGAATGGGATGGCGCAACAGGTGGCGTGGTCATTTTCTTTGCATCTGGTACTGTAACCTTCAACGAAGAAATTGATGTTACCGGCATGGGGTTCAAGGGCGGTGACGACTACAACCATATCCTTTGCTGGGATGTAACCGGTAATTACGATGGCTATGCTTGTTCTGAATCCGATTTTTGCGGCAGCCGAAAAGGCGAAGGGATTGGTAGACAATTAGGAACCGATAGCCTGGGTCGCGGTGCACCTGCCAATGGTGGCGGAGGCGGCAACGACAGCAACACGGGCGGCGGTGGTGGTGCCAACTTTGCAGCAGGTGGTGCAGGTGGACAGCGGCTCGATGTCGGACCGGGTGAGTGCGGAGGCAGTTTCCCCGGACTGGGAGGCAAGGCCCTCGATTACAGCAATACCACTAATAGAATTTATCTGGGTGGTGGCGGTGGCAGCGGCGACCAGAATGAAAACGATGGCAGTCGCGGTGCTGATGGTGGTGGCATCGTTATCATCCGCGCAGCAGAAATCATAGGTAACAACTTTCCCATTAAAGCCAACGGCCGGAATGTATTTACCGTTGCCGGCAGGGATGCCGCAGGTGGCGGCGGCGGCGGCGGTGTTGTCCTGCTCGATGTCCCCCTTATCAGTTCACCATTGAATGTGGAGGTCATTGGCGGTAAAGGCGGTGACGTAGATAATAACCTGGATGCAGTTACCTGCAATGGTCCCGGCGGCGGAGGTTCAGGTGGCGCATTGTGGGTAAGCACAGCAACCGTGTCACCCCTCATTAATTTGAATGCCTCGGGCGGGGCTCCCGGTATGACCATTAACCCGACAGCTCCTGCAGCCTGCAATGGCTCCAGCAACGGCGCTGCAGCAGGATCACCCGGAGGAAGCTTAACCGGACTGGTATTGCCCGAACCTACGACCATTTTTATTCCTCTTGAACTGGATGTAGTACCCGATGAAATCATCATCTGTGAAGGTGAGTCTGTGGACATGACCAGCACTTCTGACGGCACCGGTGTGCTGACTTACCAGTGGAACGATGCCGACATGTCTACCACTCCAGACTTGACTGTTACCCCTGAAGCAGATTTTCTGTACCAGTTGACCGTGACGGATGAACGCGGTTGTCAGATTGTACAATCAGTGAATGTAGACATGGTGGACTCTGTTTCAGCAGCAGCTTTCCCCGATGCTATTATAGTATTGGGTGAGTCGGTGAACATAGGTTCCAACCTAACAGGTCCCGATTATACCTATCTCTGGGAGCCCGACTACAACATGGCAAGTCCCACACTGCCGGTTACCCAGGTCAATCCTTTCACTACTACCGAATACTGCCTTACTGCCACGCATATTCAATCCGGCTGTGCGACCTCCAGTTGCATCACTATTGAAGTGATCAGCGATGTGGTTATTCCCAATGCCTTTTCGCCTAATTTCGACGGACTAAACGACTATTTTACCATCCCCGATCTGGGTGACATCTGTGAATCTATCAACTACTTCACCATCTATGACAGGTGGGGGAAATTGGTTTTTGAATGGGCTGGAGATGGCGGAACACCCGGCTGGGATGGAACGCATAACGTTACAGGAGCGGACCTTCCCATCGGTAACTACATCTATCTCATTGAGCTGGAATGCGAAAATGGGAAACGTTTATTCTCCGGTGAAGTACTTCTTTTGCGGTAATTTTCATTTTTTTGGTACAATTTTGGACAGCTTAACTAAAATTGATTACTATGCTAAAGAAATGGATGTTTACTTTACTGCTGGGTAGTATGTCTCTTATGGCAACGGCTCAGGTGGGTCCTTCCAGCAGTACGCAAACCATGCAACGCGCTTTCAAGGTTGATCCCTTCAGTCCTATGACCAGCAAGCTCACACTGGGCTACGAGCAGCGCATCAATGAAAAACTGAACATGGATGTCGACCTCGGCATTATCGGGGTGGATGTGCTCAACAGCAATGATATCAATGCGCGCGGCTTGTTTATCAAATTCGGTCCCCGGTTTTATTCTAATCCCGATTATTACACCGATGATATGCTGCGTTACAGCGATTTTCAGGGCTTTTACCTGATGCCCGCTCTCGGCTATACCTTCTACCGCCACGATGGAGAAAGGGATGGTCAGGAAGGTGTGGATGCAGGTACCATCAATGCGCCTACTCTTTCCCTGAATATTGGCCGTCAGATGGTCTTTGGCGGGATGGTAACGCTCGATATCAATGGTGGCCTGGGCTATGGATTTGCTGATAATTACGATTTCATGTACCACTACAGCCATATAGGCAACAGATTCATAGCATCCTTTTCCATAGGATTAGGCCTTTTGACGAAATAAGGGCCTGCATTATTCCTTGATTATTAGTAACTTTGCGCTCCGCTTTCACCCGCAATGGGTACAGGTGTGAGCGCACCTTTTTTAAGGTTAGGATGAACCCGTATTATTTAACTAAACATTTTGTCCTTTGACAACAGAAAACGAAAATCTGGAACCTCAGGAAGAGGCCACAGAAAACCAGGTTGCTGATACTGCAACCGAAACCTCCAAAAAAGCAGCTCCTGCTGCAGAATCAACCACTCCTCCGCCGGCATTTGATGATTTTGACTGGGATGTAGATAAGCGCAATCGCATTACCTACTCTACAGAAAAGTCGGAAGCAATGGAAGCCGAATACGAAGGCACTTTCCGCACTTTACATGACGATGAAATCGTAACGGGTACCGTTGTGGGCATCACCGACTCAGATGTCGTGATGAACGTCGGCTACAAAAGCGATGGATTAATCTCCCGCACAGAATTCCGCGATGTGGAAGATCTGAAAGTGGGTATGGATATCGATGTATATGTAGTTTCTAAAGAGGATACCAAAGGTCACCTCATCCTTTCCCGCAAGAACGCCAAAATGATGATGGCTTGGGATAAGATTGTGAATGCCTACAACTCAGAAGAAATTGTTACCGGTAATATCGTCAGCAAAACCAAGGGCGGTCTTATTGTGGAAGTATTCGGTCTCGAAACTTTCCTCCCCGGTTCACAAATCGATGTGAAGCAAATTACGGATTACGATTCTTACGTAGGTAAGAAAATGGAATTCAAAGTGGTGAAAATCAACGAAGCCATTAAGAATGCCGTCGTATCACATAAAGCACTCATTGAAAGTGATATCGAATCACAACGCCAGGAAATTATCTCCAAACTGGAGAAAGGTCAGGTATTGGAAGGTATCATCAAGAACATCACCGACTTCGGTGCCTTTATCGACCTGGGTGGTGTAGATGGTCTGCTTTACATTACTGATATTTCATGGGGTCGTATCAACCATCCGAGCGAAGTACTGGAACTGAACCAGAAACTGAACGTGGTGGTACTCGATTTCGATGACAACAAAAAACGCATCTCTCTGGGTCTGAAACAACTTACGCCACATCCTTGGGAAGTGCTGGATGCATCCATCGCTGAAGGAAGCAAAGTGAGCGGTAAGATTGTCAATATCGAAGACTACGGTGCCTTCCTGGAAATCACTCCGGGTATTGAAGGACTGATTCACGTATCGGAAGTAAGCTGGAGCAACCAGCCCATCAACAGCAAAGAGTTCTTCCAGCTGGGAGAAACCTATGAAGCTGCGGTGGTAACCATCGATCGCGAAGAGCACAAAATGTCGCTGTCGCTGAAACAACTGACTCCTGATCCATGGTCAGAAGTGCCTACCAAATATCCTGTGGGCAGCCGTCACTCCGGTCTGGTGAAAAACCTTACTCCTTATGGTGTATTTGTCGAACTCGACGATAACATCGGTGGTATGGTACACGTATCCGACCTTTCTTGGGTGAAGCGTTTCAATCATCCTTCCGACTACACCAAAGTGGGTGAGACCCTCGATGTGGTAGTGCTGGAAATCGATGACGAAAACCGCAAAATCAGCCTCGGTCACAAGCAGATTGAAGAAGATCCATGGGATACTTTTGAAACTGTATTCCCCGTAGGCTCTGTGCACGAAGCAACCATCATCCGCAAGGACGATAAGGGCGCTGTTGTTTCCCTGCCTTACGGTGTGGAAGGATACGCACCTAATCGCCACCTGGTGAAAGAAGATGGTACCTCAGCACAACTGGAAGAGATGCTGTCCTTCAAGGTCATTGAATTCGATCGCAACGACAAACGCATCCTGATTTCCCACAGCCGTTTCATCAACGATAAGATGGCTGATGACCGCAAGGAAACCAGAGAGCAGCAGAAGAAAGACGATAAGAAAGGCAAGACCGCTCTGAAGAATGTGCAGAAAAACATCGAGCGCACCACCTTAGGTGAACTGGATGTACTCAGCCAGCTGAAGGAGAAAATGGAGGCTGATCAGAATGCTGTAGCCGAAAAAGCCAGCACGCTGAAAAAGGAAACTACTGCCAAAGCCAAGAAGAAAGCCGCCGAAGAAGAGGCTGCTCCTGAGGCAGATGGTGATGTAGCGAAAGCCGACGAGAGCGAAGAGCAGGAAGATAAAGCCTGATCTGCAACTTGAATAACATCCAACCACCCCGAACACTTCGGGGTGGTTTTTTATTTTTGGGCATACAAAAGAGCAACATGCAATACTGGTTAATCAAATCTGACCCCGATACCTATCCGTGGGAGCAGATGGTGGAAGAGAAAGAGACATTCTGGAATGGTATCCGCAACTATGCAGCACGCAACTTTATGCGGGAGATGAAAAAGGGCGACCGCTGCCTGTTTTACCACAGTGTGAAGGATCCTGCAGTGGTGGGTATTGTAGAGGTGACCAAAGAGGCCTATCCCGATCATACAGCCAAGGAAGGCGACTGGAGTATGGTAGATGTGAAAGTGGTGAAGGCTTTACCCCGCATCGTATCACTGAAAGAAATCAAGGCTGCCGGTGCGTTGAAGGATATGGAGTTGCTCCGCGTTACCCGCCTTTCGGTTTCTCCGGTCCGGGAGTTGGAGTACAAGCACATTCTGCACATGGGCGGCCTGTAGGAAGAATTACTTCCCCGCGGGCAATAATATGCGGAAAGTAGTGCCCTTGCCCGGTGTCGATTGCCGGACGAATATTTTTCCGTTGTGGTAAGACTCTATAATGCGCCTGGCAAGCGTCAGACCCAGTCCCCAGCCGCGCATCTTGGTGGAATAGCCGGGCTCAAAAACAGCCGTTTGTTTGCCTTTGGCTATGCCTTTGCCGGAGTCTGAAATATCGATAAATACTTCATTTTTTAGCTTTCCCGTCACTACGCCGATGGTGCCGGCGCCTTCAATGGCATCCAGTGCATTTTTGAGCAGGTTCTCTATAACCCAGTTGAAGAGGGTGGGGTTGATTTTAGCAATGAGGATATCGCTGGAAGAGTGAAAGTCGAATTGCACTTTTTTGCTGGCACGCCTGCTGATATAACTCACCGCTCCCTGCAGTTCGGCATTGACATCCCTTTCTGTCAGGTCGGGAGAGGAACCTACCTTGCTGAATCGATTGGCAATGAGTTCGAGTCGCTGCACGTCTTTCTGCATTTCATCAATCACGTTGGCGCGGCTATCGTCCGTCGGGGTATGCTCCTTCAGGTAATCAATCCACGCCACCATCGAGGAAATGGGCGTACCCAGTTGATGCGCGGTTTCCTTGGCCATTCCCACCCATACGCGGTTCTGTTCTGAGCGTCGGGAGGTGTTGAAGAACATATAGGCGGCCAGCAGGAACGCAGCGATGATGAACAGCTGAATAATGGGGTAGAGCCGCAGCTGGCTGTACAAGCGACTGTGCTTGTAGTATACATACTGGCTGGCATCGTCGGTAATGCGGAACATCACCGGAGGCGCGAACGCCTTCATATCTTCCAGCTGTTCGTCCAGGTAATCGGGGTCCGTAGCTACCTTGTTGGTATCGAGGTTGAGGAATGCGAGAATGTTACCGGCCTCATCAGTGGAGATGATGGGTACGGTTTTATTGGATTGTATCAGGTCGATGAAAAAGCCATAGTCGTCGATATTGTCGGCAGTGGCAATATAGCCATAGACATCGCTGATCTGCTGCACTTTCCGCAACTCTTCTTCTGCCAGCCTCGTCGCCAGGTTATTGGTATAGAAGAGGGTGGCACCCACTATCAGGTTGGCAATGATGAAGAGTATCAGCTTCCATCGCGACTTTCTGTTGTACAAATCACCCGCCATAACGCAGTTGCAAGTTACATGTTCTGCAGATGCTATTCATCGTCCCAGTCAATAAATTCGAGTGTGTCAACGGGTGTGGCTTCTATTCTCCGTTCCCTTTCTTCTCTTTCTTTTTGCCAGGTATGGTC
>ERZ888423.3235-NODE-3235-length-10970-cov-5.357306_pt1 | contig 10970 bp, 9 predicted proteins | sample MGYA00520523_ERZ888423 | MGnify/ENA primary metagenome ERZ888423 (study PRJEB32303, sample SAMEA104408611) | aquatic metagenome | biome: Brackish water; feature: Pelagic; material: water | place: Baltic Sea | collected 2014-06-08T10:24:00 | depth 30,27 m ...
TTCAACCCCACTGGTTCCAACACAGCACCCGACAAAATATGTGCGCAGACCTCAGAACCCTTTTCCAGCACGACAACAGACATATCAGGGTCAAGTTGTTTCAGGCGAATCGCAGCCGACAAGCCTGCCGGGCCAGCGCCCACGATCACAACATCATATTCCATCGATTCGCGCATGCTATCGGGCATCTTTGGGTTCCCCTTGTCTTGTCATCTTATTCCCGCACAGCGTTAGCCCAAGCGCGGTCTATGGGTCAATCATCTGGCATATGCTGCGCAATCAAACCGCTTGCATGCGGCATGAAATAGCCGCCAGCGCCCTCGAAACGCTTGCAATCTTTGCACGGGTCGGGTCAGGTGTTTGAAAGCGTTTTACAAAGCGCCACGGGCAGCCGTGGCGCTTGGATCATTTAAGGCGGATGGTGCGATGGAAAAGATACCGATGACCCGGACTGGGCATACCGCGTTGGATACGGAATTGCGTCAACTGAAATCAGTTGAACGCCCCGCCGTCATTCGCGCAATTGCCGAGGCGCGCGAGCATGGCGATCTTTCAGAAAACGCCGAATACCACGCCGCCCGCGAAAAGCAGAGCTTTATTGAGGGCCGAATAAAAGAGCTGGAATCGCTGCTGTCGTTGGCCGAGGTGATCGACCCTACCCGCTTTTCTGGCGCGATTAAATTTGGGGCGACCGTCACATTGGTTGACGAAGATACCGATGAAGAAAAAACCTATCAGATCGTGGGTGAAGCAGAGGCCGATATTGAAAATGGCTTGCTCAATATCCGCTCGCCCTTAGCACGGGCCTTGATTGGCAAGGATGCCGGTGACAGCGTTGTGGTCAAAACACCCGGCGGTGAACGCAGCTATGAAGTTTTGAACATCCTTTACGTCTGATCTTTTGCAGCCCGGCCCCAACGGCACAAAGGCGGCCCTAAAATGCAGGAAGACGCACCTGATCTTTCACGCGCAAACTCGCCTGATTCGTTTGATATCGGGCCAGACCGCTTTGGCCAAAGCGCCCCACCGCGGGCCAGATTTGGGCTGCCTGAAATCACCGCTTTGGCCTGTGGCATGGTTTGGTTGGCAGGCGCAGGGCTGCACCATTTGATGAACCCGCTGCCCACAGGGCAATCTGGGGCTGGGTTGCGGCTGCTGGCCGCGATCGTGCCGGTGCTTTTGCTGGGCTATGGTGCCGCTGTCAGCCTGAGCCTGCGGGAAGTGCGCGCCGAACTCAGGCAGCTTGAGACAAGTTTGGCCAAGATGCGCAAAGCAGCAAAAACGCGCGATATGGGGCAAAATTTGCGCCCGCATTCCAGCCCAACAGTTAGCGCGCCCCAGCCACGCGCTGCCCAATTACCCCCAGCCGCAGACACGCCGCCAGCCCGCCCAACACCTGCTGAAACCCAAACTCAACTGCCCTTCGCCATGCAACACGAGCCAGAACCCACGCCGCTGTCCTGGCCCGATTTACTTGAGGCGCTGGATATGGGCGCAGGGCGTGCGATGACCATCGCCATGGCCAACCAAACGGCGGGTCCGCTGATACGCGCGGCTCAGGACGTTTTGGGCCTGATGCAAACGCATGGATTTTCGACCGCCGCGCCCGGTCAGCCGGACGTTGCACCAAACGATTGGCGCAGCTTTGGCCGTGGGGAACGAGGGGGGCTGTTTTTAACCATTGAAACCCCACAAAGCGCACAAATTTTGGCCGTGATTGCGGCCCGTTTGCGCCAAGATGTGGTGTTTCGCGATGCAGCACATCATTTTTTGCGGCAGTTTGATCGGCGTATGTCACCTCTACTGGTCGCAGCATCCGACGATGACATCGCCACACTCGCCCGCACCCGCACTGCACGCGCTTTTGTTACGCTGGGCCGCGCCGTGCATATTTTCGATTAACCCGCCCCATGCAGGTCCCGCACCATCGTGAGGGTGCGGTCACACTCAAAAAACAGGCGCTGCCAGCCAATTGTCTGGCTGGCCACCACCCGAAAGCCCACACGTTCATAAAGCGCGCGGGCACGTGGATTAGCGGCAGCAACTTCCAGACGGACAGCGTCATAGCCGCGCAATTCCGCCTCAGCACAAATGGCGCCAAGCAGCGCCCCGCCAATGCCTTGACCACGCACATGCGGATGCACAACCAAACCATCCAACAAAAAGCGTTTATTTTCGACATCATGCGGCAGGCTGGCCAATAGCGCCGCGCGCCACGCCCCACTAAAACGCCCATAAGCCCGGCGCAAATCTGGGCCTGTCCCATCGACAAAAGCACCCAGCGGGCTGCGAAACCCAGCAATCCCCAAAACGCTTGCATCCGCCAAATCACGCGCAACGATAACATGATCAGGGCGCATGATATGGGCGATATAGAACAGCGCCCGATGATCTGGCCGCAAAACCCGGCCAATTTTCGGTGCAAAAGCCTGCCAATACAGCAGCGCCGCAGCAGCTTTTTCAAAAGGCGCCAGACCCTGGCTGATCTGAAACGCCGCGGGCGGGGTCATTGCCCACGCATCACCACTGGCGCAAGCTTGGCACTGTGATCTGCAGGGTCATCATCAAATATCTTGGTGGTCTGCACATTGGGCAGGCGGTCAAATTTCCGCATCAACCGCAGTGGCAATGGTGTGCCACCCAGCCCCTCAAGCCCCGGCAAACCGCGCAGAATTGAGGAAACACTGCGGGCGCAAAGTGCCTGGGATACCGCGCCATATGTTTCGACCCGCCGCAAGACCTCTTGGGCCGTCTCTGGGGAAACCAGCAACGTTTGCATCACAACGTGGTGTGTTTCGCGGGCATGATAATCAGTATAAATTTCAACCATGCGCGGGGTCATGCCATAGAAGACATCATTTCGTTCCGGCGCGCGTGAATGATACCAACTGCCTGCCGGGTCAAACAGCACGCGCTGCGATGCGTTGACCAACAACGCTGAATGCGCTCCATCGCCACTGCGGTTGTTGATAACCGTGATCAGTGTCAAAGACGGGGCAGCAGGATCACGATAAGCCGCCGCGCGCACGGCGTCATCTGGCGCCCAGACTGATGGCGCGCCACAGCCCACAAGAAACAGCGACAAACCAAACCATAAGATTAGGCGGGCCAGCATTTGCGCGCCTCCCTGAGACTTGGCTTAGCTGTTTACCAGCGCCATGAAAATCAGGACGGCAATCGTCAAAATGGCCCCACGCGTAACCATTTTAATGAACCCATCAAAGGTCTTTTCCTGCTCGGAAATGTCCATGCTGCCGTGTTTGTATTCGCCCATGTCAGACGCTCCCTCTCATTACTTTTTTGCGTTTACCTGATTCAGATTGCGCTGTCACGCGGCCAATCGTCGCTTTTTCTTGCTGATACGTCTGCTGTGGCCACTGTTACTGGCGTTTGTTGCCACTGCCAAACACCCCGTGTGTCACGTTGGCGTGTGATACGGCCAGCCTGATAGAGATGGTTCAGATGGGCAACGGCTTCGACCAAGGCCAAACCATAATTTGATGCCCCAATTTTGCGGCGAAACAGTGCTGGAAAACACGCGACAGCCGTTTGCGGTTGGACCAGATGATCATAAAGCCTATCCAGCGTCTCAAAATGGTTGGCCTCTAACTGGCCAAGCCGGGTCAAAAGGCCCGAAAAGGGCAATTTATGGCCTGGCAAAACCAACTGGGTCTGAGTGGCCAAGTGTTTTAACCGGCTGCAACTCTCCAGCCATTCACCCACCGGGTCTGCATCGGGTTCAGTCGCATAAACACCAAGATTGGGCGAAATGCTCGGTAAGAGCTGGTCGCCCCCGATGACGATTGTGCCATCTTCTGACCAAAGCGTGGCATGTTCGGGCGCATGCCCATGCCCCATGTGCACCTGCCAGCGCCGGCCTGCCAAATCTAACATGTCACCTTGTTGAAGTCGGCGATATCCCAGCGGCAGGGGGCACACCATATCAGTATAGTTTGTCGGGCGCTGCTGTGCCTTTGCCGCAAGTTGGTCAGCGTCCATTCCGGCCGCGTGCCAAAAATCAAGCGTTTGGGGCAGTGGCAGCGGTTGATCATCCAACACCATCATGCGGGCCATCAGCCAACCGGTGCGTGGCATCCAAAGCTCAGCACCTTGGGCCTGAAACCAGCCGGCTAGCCCAACATGGTCAGGATGGTGATGGGTCACAATGACCCGCCGCACGGGCTTTTGGCCCAACGGCCCTTGCAAAAGCGCCTGCCAAAGCGCGCGCGTGTCAGGGGTATCAAGGCCGGTATCAATCACGGTCCAGCCGTCCGCATCTTCCAGCGCATAGACGTTGACATGGTCTAAAACCCAAGGCAGCGGCACTCTGATCCAAAAAACTCCCGGCGCCACCGCCTGCAGTTGCCCCACAGCAGGCGGAAGAGTATGTGGATAGATCAGCGGCTGGATCATCGCTTTTCCTAGTTGGGTTTGGGTGTTTCAGGGCCACGCATTGCCATATTGCACAGTTGGCAGCGCAGTTGGGGCGGGTTATCACCGCATCTGACCTGCCGCACAACCCATGAACCGGATCAGACGCATGACACCCACCCAAACCCTGCCCGCAACGCCCCAAGGGTTGGCACTTGCCGCCCACCTGTTGCGCGCGGGCCAACAGGTGGCAATACCCACGGAAACAGTTTACGGGCTTGCGGCGGATGCGTGCAATGATCGCGCTGTCGCGGGGATTTTTGCCGCAAAAAATCGGCCGGCCTTCAACCCCCTGATTGTCCATGTATCTGACGTCGCCACTGCCCGCAAAATAGCGGTCATGACCCCCGAGGCCGAGGCACTGGCCGCCCAGTTTTGGCCCGGCCCCCTGACACTTGTGCTGCCGATCCAACCCGATGCTGGGCTTTCAGCTTTGGTGACAGCAGGGTTGGGCAGTGTCGCGGTGCGGGTGCCCGCGCATCCTGTTGCACACGCATTGCTGGCGCAATTTGGTGGGCCATTGGCAGCACCCTCGGCCAACCCGTCGGGGCAGATCAGCCCAACGCGCAGTGAACATGTGCTGGCGGGCCTGTCAGGGCGGATTGCAGCGGTGATTGCAGCAGGGCCCTGCACAGTTGGGGTCGAATCAACCATCGTTGAAATGACAGGCCCTGCCCGGCTGTTGCGCCCCGGCGGCATCGCAATCGAAGCGATTGAATCCTGTCTGGGGCATGCGTTGTTGACAGCGGCGCCTTTGGAAGATGCAGCAACTGCACGGCCAACAGCACCAGGTCAACTTGCATCGCATTATGCACCGGGTGCTGCGGTGCGCCTAGAGGCACAGGCGCGTCAAGGCGCGGACGACATATGGCTGGGGTTTGGCACCGAGTGTGCTGGCGCAGACCTGAACCTGTCGCCCACAGGTGATCTGGTCGAGGCCGCCGCCAATCTTTTTGACATGTTGCATCAAGCTGATGCTTTGGCCCAGCGAAACAATACCGGCACGTTGGGGCAAATTGTTGTAGCGCCCATCCCAGAAATCGGCCTTGGCCGAGCGATCAACGACCGGCTGCGCCGCGCCGCAGCACCACGCGGATAAGCACCCCCCCCTGGCCAGACAAACCAGGGGGGGGGCCGTTTTATTCAGGCCAGATCAAACCGGTCTGCATTCATCACTTTGGTCCAAGCCGCAACAAAATCGTGCACGAACCGCTCTGCCGCATCATCTTGTGCGTAGATTTCAGCGTAGGCGCGCAGAACTGAGTTTGATCCAAACACAAGATCAATCCGCGTTGCGGTGAATTTAACCGCCCCGCTGCGGCGATCGACGATCTCATAGAGATTTTCGCCCTTGGGCACCCATTTATAGGCCATATCGGTCAGTGTGGTAAAGAAATCAGTGCTAAGCGTGCCAACACGATCTGTGAAAACGCCATGCGCTGTGCCGCCGTGGTTGGTACCAAGCGCCCGCATACCCCCAACCAAAACGGTCATTTCATGAGCGGTCAAACCCATCAGCTGGCTGCGATCAAGCATCAGTTCTTCGGGGCTAACCACAAAGTCTTTCTTCACCCAGTTGCGATAGCCATCAGCGATCGGTTCCAGCACCGCGAAAGATTCGACATCCGTTTGCTCCGCGCTGGCGTCACCCCGCCCCGACGCAAATGGCACCACGACGTCAAAGCCCGCAGCTTTGGCGCCCTGTTCCACCCCCATGCTACCGGCCAGCACGATCACATCGGCAAGCGATGCACCGCTGGCGGCTGCAATCGGCTCAAGCACCGCCAAGACACGGGCCAGACGCTCGGGTTCATTTCCAACCCAATCTTTTTGCGGCGCCAGACGGATGCGTGCACCATTGGCACCTCCACGCATGTCAGACCCGCGGAAGGTACGGGCGCTGTCCCATGCGGTGGCAACCATGTCAGAAACCGACAGACCTGCAGCAGCAATTTTGGCGCGAACCGCGGCCACATCATAATCCACCTTGCCGGCCGGAATAGGATCTTGCCAGATCAGGTCTTCGGCTGGAACTTCGGGGCCAAAATACCGCACTTTCGGCCCCATATCGCGGTGGGTCAGCTTAAACCAAGCGCGGGCGAAAACCTCTGAGAAATAAGCTGGGTCAGCATGGAACCGCTCAGAAATCTTGCGATATTCCGGATCCATCTTCATGGCCATATCTGCATCGGTCATAATGGGATTATAACGGATGGACGGGTCTTCAACATCTACCGGTTTGTCTTCTTCCTTGATGTTGACAGGCTCCCACTGCCAAGCACCCGCTGGTGATTTTTTCAGCTCCCATTCATAGCCGAGCAGCAGATCAAAATAGCCGCTGTCCCATTTGGTCGGGTGGGTTGTCCAAGCGCCTTCAATTCCCGATGTCATGGTATCACGCCCAACGCTGCGGGTGGTGTGATTCATCCAGCCCATGCCTTGTTCAGAGATATCGGCACCCTCAGGGCTTGGGCCCAGATTTTCGGCGCGGCCATTACCATGCGACTTACCCACAGTGTGGCCACCCGCGGTCAGCGCCACGGTTTCTTCGTCATTCATCGCCATACGCGCAAAGGTTTCGCGCACTTGACCTGCGGTTTTCAGCGGATCGGGCTGGCCGTTCACACCCTCAGGGTTCACATAAATCAGGCCCATCTGCACAGCCGCCAATGGATTTTCCATGGTGGCCGGATCGTTCACATCGTCATAGCGCGCATCAGACGGGGCCAGCCATTCTTTTTCAGAACCCCAGTAAATATCTTTTTCGGGATGCCAGATATCAGCGCGGCCAAACCCAAAACCAAAGGTTTTCAGCCCCATCGATTCATACGCGACGTTTCCAGCCAAAATGAACAGGTCAGCCCAGCTGACGCTGTTGCCATATTTCTTTTTGATCGGCCACAGCAGGCGGCGGGCCTTATCAAGGTTGGTGTTATCCGGCCAAGAGTTCAGCGGCGCGAAACGCTGATTGCCGGTGCCAGCCCCACCACGCCCGTCAGACACACGATAAGACCCAGCCGCATGCCAAGCCATCCGGATCATCAACCCACCATAATGACCCCAATCGGCCGGCCACCAATCCTGGCTGTCAGTCATCAGCGCCACCATGTCGGCCTTCAGCGCGTCAACATCCAAATTTTCCAGCGCTTTACGATAGTCAAAGCCCTCAATTGGTGCCGTTTTTGTATCGTGCTGGTGCAAAATATCCAAGTTCAGCGCGTTCGGCCACCAATCCATGACAGAAGTGCCAGTTGCGGTCATCGCGCCATGCATGACGGGGCATTTTCCCGCCGATTTTACATCATTTCCGTCCATGTCAGCTCTCCGGATAAGGTTTCTTGGTCACACTCTTGCCTTGCGCTGCGCACAGCTGCGCGGGCGCCAGATGCAACCCTGCGCGTGACACTATCACGCCCCATCAATAAAAAGAATTTTCATTTTCAAATGGCTGTTATATGTTTTTCTTATGAATAAAATCTCAATCCGTCATCTGCGCTATTTTGAAGCCCTGGCACAGCAACGCCATTTTGGGCGGGCAGCGGCCGTCAGCGCAGTGTCGCAACCCGCACTATCCTTGCAGATGAAAGAGCTGGAAGAAATTTTGGGTGCCCAGCTGATAGAACGCAGCACGCGCACAATCCGCCTGACCCCACTGGGTGAAGCTTTTGCCGAACGCACACGCGACATCCTGCGATCGGTGGACGAACTTGAAAACCTTGCACGGGCTTCAACCGGCATACTGTCCGGGCCACTACGCATCGGCGTTATTCCAACCGTCGCCCCGTATTTTCTGCCCAAGATCATTCAGGCCCTTTCAACCCACTATCCCCAGCTTGACCCGCGCCCACGCGAGGCGGTGACGCAAAAGCTGGTGGCAGATTTGAATGCCGGGCGGCTTGATGTGGCCATCATGGCACTGCCAGTGTCAGAACCCTCATTGGCCGAACATCCACTTTTTGCCGAAGAATTCGTGCTGGTCCGCCCGGCAGCTGACAAAGGGAAACCCGTGCCAAACCCCGAGACCCTGGGAACAATGCGCCTGCTGCTGCTGGAAGAGGGGCATTGTTTCCGCGATCAGGCCTTGTCGTTTTGCAAACTGTCCGCCGCCGCCCCCCGCGATTTGATGGAAGGCAGTTCACTGTCAACGCTGGTGCAGATGGTCCAAGCTGGCATAGGCGTCACGCTGATCCCACAAATGGCCCTTGCCATTGAAACCGGCCGGGCCGAGGTCTCTGTCGCCCGCTTGCCCACCCCCCGCCCCAGCCGTACCATCGGCCTCGTCTGGCGCAAAACAAACCCGTTGGGCCAGCAGTTCACCGGCCTGATCAGCCTTTTGCAAGCCGTCGGGGGAACTGCAGATGCTGATATTGAACCGACATCTGCAACGTCAAAACGCGAAAAGTGCCAATCTTAGCCGCTTTGATCATCCAAGCAGGCATGCAAAGTCTTTGAGGTTGAGCGAAGGTTCGTCTGGCAGCAGACCCATTGATCATCAAGCAAAAACAAGACGGTTTGGTCCATAGGCAGTTTCGAGTGGCCTGTTTCATAACGATCCCGTTGCACATCACGCGGCCCGTTACAGTTTTGTTCGACGATTATAACCCCAGAAAATTCTATCACTGGGTTGAGAACTTTTTTCAACCAATCGAATGTGTTGGCCGCATGGCGCGCTTTGAAATTACGCCAATGACCCTTCCGACAGAAAAACTGTCAGAGTTCCTTGGATATTTTACTGACCCGCAATGATGCGGGCCCGTTGCTTGGAAAACTGCGCAGAATTCTGCGAAAGATCAGATCAAAAATCCAAATTCGCTACATTCAGCGCATTGGTTTGAATGAACTCACGCCGTGGCTCAACCACATCGCCCATCAGCTTGGTAAAAATGTCATCTGCCTCGGCCAGATCATCAATTTTCACCTGCAGCAGGGTGCGGGCATCTGGGTCCAGCGTGGTTTCCCACAACTGTTCAGGGTTCATTTCACCCAAGCCTTTGTAGCGTTGAAGTGACAGGCCCTTTTCGCCCTCGGCCAGAATGGCATCCAGCAGTTCGACCGGGCCATGGATCAGCTGTTCACGGTCTTTGCGCACCAACGTGGCGGGCAGTGTATAGACCTCTTGCAGGGTCTTGGTATGGCTGGCCAACCGTCGCGCCTCACCCGAACGGAGCGCGCCACCATCAAGCGTTCGCACCTCTTCAACGCCACGCAGCAGCCGCGAAAAACGCAGGCCGTGGTCTTGGGTTGGGCGACCTGACCAGCCACGCTCATATTCCTGGGCGACCAGATCCAGACGGCGCGCCACATCATCGGCCACACCTTGGGCATCTGCATCAATGCGCCCGGCGACCAAAGCGCCGGCAATGGCAGATTGCTCTAAGATGCGCTGCGGATAATGGGTAGGAAAGGCCTGCAACGACCGGCGAACCTGTCGCGCCTCATCAACCACGCGGGCCAAATCGGCTTCGGCGATAACCTCGCCATTGCCCAAACGCAGAGCTGCCCCATCAACACCCTGTTGAATCAAATAATCTTCTAACGCAGATTGGTCTTTCAGATAGACCTCGGATTTGCCGCGCGCCACTTTGTAAAGTGGTGGTTGGGCGATATAAAGATACCCACCCTCAATGATTTCTGGCATTTGCCGGAAAAAGAACGTCAGCAACAGCGTGCGGATATGTGCGCCGTCAACATCGGCATCTGTCATGATGACGATTTTATGATAGCGCAGCTTGGCCACATTGAACTCATCACGGCCAATGCCAGTACCCAGTGCCGTGATCAGCGTGCCAATTTCTTGGCTGGCCAGCATACGGTCAAACCGCGCCCGCTCGACGTTCAAGATTTTACCACGCAGGGGCAAAACGGCCTGGTTTGCACGCGACCGGCCTTGTTTTGCCGACCCACCAGCCGAATCACCCTCGACCAGAAAGATTTCAGACAGGGCTGGATCTTTTTGCTGACAGTCAGCCAATTTTCCGGGCAGGCTGGCCACATCCATCGCAGTCTTGCGGCGGGTGAGTTCGCGCGCCTTGCGGGCCGCTTCACGCGCCAGCGCCGCCTCAACAATCTTGCCGACGATATGACGGGCGGGGCCTGGATTTTCTTCGAACCACTCAGAGAGCTTTTCGTTCACCAGGTTTTCAACCGCGGGCCGCACCTCAGAAGACACCAATTTGTCTTTGGTTTGGCTGGAAAATTTTGGATCAGGCACTTTGACCGACAAAACACACGTCAGCCCCTCGCGGGCGTCGTCACCGGTAAAATCCACCTTTTCGCGCTTGGCCAAGCCCGAGCTTTGGGCATAGCTGTTGATGGTGCGGGTCAACGCGCCACGAAAGCCTGCCATATGAGTGCCACCATCGCGCTGTGGGATGTTATTGGTAAAGGGCAGCACCGTTTCGTGATAGCTGTCGTTCCACCACATCGCGACTTCAACGCCAATGCCACCACGCTCACCGGTAATATAGATCGGGTCAGGGATCAGCGACGATTTAGAACGGTCAAGATAGCGGACGAATTCGCGCACGCCACCGTCATAA
>ERZ888423.3237-NODE-3237-length-10963-cov-12.987532_pt1 | contig 10963 bp, 9 predicted proteins | sample MGYA00520523_ERZ888423 | MGnify/ENA primary metagenome ERZ888423 (study PRJEB32303, sample SAMEA104408611) | aquatic metagenome | biome: Brackish water; feature: Pelagic; material: water | place: Baltic Sea | collected 2014-06-08T10:24:00 | depth 30,27 m ...
TTTGCAATTGTCTTTGAAGAATTAGCCCGTGGTTGGGTTGGTATTGCTGGTGTATTGGGAAGTCATTCCTTGGCTTGCCACTTAATTGCAAAGAGTGGCACGCCAGAGCAAAAGCAAAAATACCTTCCAGACTTAGCCTCCGGCAAGCGTAGAACTGGAATTGGTCTAACTGAGCCAGATGCCGGTACTGATCTGCAAGGCATAAAAACTACTGCGGTGCTTGATGACGATCACTATGTAATTAATGGCGCAAAGACTTGGATTACAAATGCTCGACACGCTGATCCATTGCCAGTGCTTGTCAAGACTGACCCTAAAGCTGATCCCCGCCACAAAGGCATGAGCGTGATTTTAGTTGAAGCGGGAACACCCGGTTTCACCATCAGTAAAGACATTGGAAAACTTGGATACAAGGGACCAGAGTCCTGCGAAGTTTCCCTTGTTAATGTTCGCGTGCCAGTATCGCAACTCGTTGGTGGAGTTGAAGGTAAAGGTATGAAGCAAGTACTAGGCGCGCTTGAATCAGGCCGAGTAAACATTGCAGCAAGATCTGTTGGAATTGCCCAAGCGGCTTTTGATGCATCGCTTAAATACAGTCGAGAGCGCGAAGCATTTGGGCAACCAATATCAGATTTTCAGGCGATTCAATTAAAGCTGGGAGAAATGGCAACGGAATTGCAAGCCGCAAGGTTGCTAACTTATTGGGCTGCTAGTGTGCAAGGTTCTGGTGCTCGTTCAGATATGCACAGTGGGATGGCAAAGTATTTTGCATCTGAAGTTGCAATCAAGGCAACACTTGAGGCCATGCGAATTCATGGTGGATACGGTTACTCGACCGAATACGTTATTGAACGTCTGTACCGCGATGCTCCACTAATGGCAATTGGTGAGGGTACCAATGACATTATGAAAATGGTTATTGCCAAGTCACTTATTTCTGGCAAGGAAGTTATTAGTTAATTATTCTTGACAACTTACTTATTCCAGATGCGAATACATCTCCAGGTTGAGCCCGTTTTCACCTGCATCGAAAACGTAAATGCCTCAACGGTTCGATCTAGCCAACTGACGTTTAGTCGAGTACCGAAGTGCATCGAAAGTAAGCAGTATAAGTGCCACCCAAGTTAGAACAAAACCTGCAAATCGTTGCGTAGGCATGGCTTCTTGTGTCAGCCAAATTCCAATAAAGAATTGAATAGTTGGTCCGATGTACTGCAACATTCCCAAAGTAGTAAATGGCAGTCTGACTACGGCAACACCGAAAGCCAGAAGTGGCAAAGCTGTGACAATACCCGCACTTGCCATAAGCAACGTGTGATCAAGACCATAACCGAAAAAGGTATTACCACCGTTTAACTGCAGCCACATTAAGTAGCCAATAGCTAGGGGTGTCAAGAGCATGGTTTCGATCATCAAGCTCTCGAGGGCTTCGGCATTAGCTAGTTTTTTGGCATAACCATACATTGCAAAACTAATAGACAGCGAGAGTGCCACCCACGGCACAACGCCAAGTGCAAGAGTAATAACAAGCACAGCCAAGGCGGCGATCGCGATTGCCGTCCACTGCAGTGAACGCAATTTCTCCTTGAAGAGAAACACGCCGAGACCCACATTTAATAACGGCGTTATGTAGTAGCCAAGAGAAGAATCTAAGACGTGGCCATTCATGCTTGCCCAGATGAATAAACCCCAATTAATTGAAATAAGGATCGAAGCAAATAATAGAAGCCTTAGTTGTCGGCGATTATTTAACACGACTTTCAGTGTGGCGATTCGTTTTTGATAAATCAGAATTGCAGCTACAACGAGTAAGCTCCACAAAACTCTGTGAGCCAAAATCTCAAGCGGTTTTGCTGGAGCCAAAAGTGGCCAATAAAGAATTACTGCGCCCCAAATTACGTAAGCAAAGTAACCATTGAGAAGTCCGATTGAATGTTCAGAGCGTTTTTTCTTTTGCAATGCAGTGCTCATGATTACTCAACACTATTGCTCATAGCGGCGGTTGACGAATTTTGCTTAAACCTTGCGGTAAGCAACACTGTCGACAAGTGAGTGCATCGCAGTTTTTGCATCACAATCTGGAAGTGCTGTTAGTCTTTCCCGTGCGCGCTCTGCCCATTGTTCTAAAACCTCGCGCGCTTGATCCATGGCTGGATGAACTCGAAGCGCTGCAAGTGCTTCGGCATGCTCTGCGTCATTTGGCAAGGGTCGAGATAATAATTCTCGAAGCCGGGCTGGAAGTGTTGAATCAGCTAGCGCAAATAGCACTGGCAACGTGCGGATACCTTCGCGTAAATCAGTTCCTGGCGATTTACCAGAAATTTCAGATTCGATATCAAGCAAGTCATCACTTAATTGAAATGCGATTCCAATACTTTCGCCAAAATCTGCAATCCGATCCGTAAGCTCTGGTGAGACGCCAGCCATCATCGCGCCATAACGTCCTGCTGCCGCAATTAATGATCCAGTTTTATCTGCCAGTACCGCCAAGTGATGAACGACCGGATCTTCATCACCTTTGGGACCTACACTTTCGCGCAATTGACCGATTACTAAACGCTCAAAAGTTTCAGCCTGCACGCGAACTGCGTCGGGTCCTAGATCAGCAAGTAATTTTGAGGCGCGCGCGAAAAGAAAATCTCCACTTAAAATTGCAACTGTATTTCCCCAACGACTGTTAGCGGACTCAGTACCACGACGAACAGTTGCTTCATCCATTACGTCATCGTGATACAAAGTTGCAAGGTGAGTTAACTCCACCACCACAGCGGAGGGGACTACTTTTTCGGTGTTGGGATCACCAAAATGTGAGGCGAGTAAGACCAGCAGCGGACGAAATCTTTTGCCGCCTGCTTCAACTAAATGTCGCCCTGTGATGTCAGCCAATTCATAGTCGCTGACGATTTGCACCAGAAGTCGATCCTCAACTGCGGACAACCCAGCAAGCAACTGCTCTTCAAGATCAGCTAGTTCTTCTGGAAATAACAGGGACACACGTTAATCTTTCCACTTTGCGACTAAAGTTGCGACTTGAGGTTTAACGAATGAATAGCCCAGCGTTAATTATTAATTCCAGGACTGGCTGGGGCGCAATTCCCAGTAACAAAGTGAAGGCAGCACTAATTCCTATGGCAACTGTTGTTAAGCCACTTGGAATTACTACTGCCGGACCATCTGTCGGTGGCTCAGTAAAGAACATCAAAACTATAACTCGGGCATAAAAGAATGCGGCAACTGCGCTTGCCAGCACCGCAATTATGACTAGCGGTGTTGCCCCACCCTCAACTGCTGCTGTGAATATTGCAAACTTTCCAGTGAAACCACTGGTTAGCGGAATACCAGCTAAGGCCAGCAGGAATAATGCAAAAATACTAGCCATCCATGGGGATTTTTTTCCCAGCCCAGCCCATTGCGACAAGTGTGTTGCTTCCCCAGATGCATCGCGCACTAAGCCAACAATTGCAAAGGTTCCTAGTGAAGTGAAGGCATATGCGATGAGGTAGAACAGCGAACTGGAAAGTCCTGCAGCACTAGTAGCGACAACACCGAGAAGAAGGAATCCCGTATGGGCAACTGAAGAAAATGCCAGCATCCGCTTCATGTCAGTTTGGGTCACCGCAAGCAGTGAACCAATGATCATGGTCAGTCCGGCAATTACCCACATCATTGGTCGCCAATCCCAGCGCATGCTTCCGAAAGCAACATAGAAAACTCGAAGTAGGGCTCCGAAGGCAGCCACCTTTGTGGCAGCGCTCATGAACGCAACTAACGGGGTTGGCGAGCCTTGATACACATCTGGAACCCATTGATGAAATGGGACTGCGCCAACTTTAAACAGCAAGCCAACTGCAATCATTGCGATGCCAGAAATTATTAAGCCGTCTTGGGAAGAGTTTTCCATTGCAATAGATACAACACTGAAATTAACAGATGAGGTAGCGGCATAAATAAGCGCTGCACCAAATAGAAAGAATGCACTGGAAAATGAACCCAAAATAAAATATTTAAGCGCTGCCTCTTGGCTGAGCAAACGGCGGCGGCGAGCCATACTGGCTAACAAGTAAAGCGGCAGTGAGAAAACTTCGAGAGCTACGAACATAATCAGGAAGTCATTTGAAACTGGAAATAGCAGCATGCCACCAACGCAGAATAAATAAAGTGGCCAAATTTCAGTCTGCATCCAACCGTTTGCAGTGAACTGACGTTCATCCTCACTGCCCGGAAGAGCTGAGGCACGAGCGGTGAAGGCATCGCCCTGCGGATCGATTTGTCGCTCTGCAAGAAGTAATGCAGCAGAGAAAGAAATCAATAAAATAATGCCCTGGATTACCATGCCCGGACCATCAACTGCAATTGCGCCAGCAGCTTCGATCTCTCGCAAGCCCTTGATTTGTCCACCGTTAATTAGCAGATCTCCAGCCAGCACAACTGTTGAATTGAATACAAGGTAAGCAAAGGCTAAAACTATCGAACCAAGAACTAAAACAAGCTGAGCTGGTCTACGAAAACTTCGTGGTACCAAAGCTTCAATTAGAACCGAAAGGACTCCTGAAGTTAACAAAATAATAATGGGAGCTAAAGCTTGATACGAGATATTGACACTCATGATTCACTCCCTTCAATTTCAACTACAGCTTGTGGATCAGAAAATCCAACATATTCTTGAACTTGCTGCACTGCTGGATTTATCGCATTAAGTGCAACTTGCGGGAAGAATCCCAAGCCAATCAAAAGTGCTAGTAGTGGTACTACTGCAGTTAATTCACGACGGTTTATTTCCGTAATAGTTTCAGTGATCTCTTGCGAAGGAACACCGGTCATCATGCGTTGGTACATCCACAAAATGTAAATTGCAGCAAGCACAATTCCTAGTGTTGCAAAAATTGCTGCGGGTTGATTCACGGCAAAAGTTCCTGCTAACACGAGGAATTCTGAAACGAAACTAGACATACCTGGAAGTGCTAACGAGGAAAGTCCCGACAGCAAAAATACCCCAGTCATTAATGGAGCAACCTTTTGTATGCCACCAAAATCTGCAATTCGCTTTGAACCACGCCGGGACACTAAATATCCCGTGACTAAGAAGAGTGCACCGGTTGAGAAGCCATGATTAACCATGTAGAAAGAAGCGCCACTTAAACCTTGAGACGTGAATACAAAAATACCTAAAACTATGAAACCAAAGTGTGAAATAGAAGTGAAAGCAATCAATCGCATCACATCAGTTTGGCCAATCGCAACTAGCGCGCCATAGAAAATACTTATCACTGCAAGCACAATAATTATCGGTGCATAGAACTTGCTGGCTTCTGGGAAAATTGGCAACAAGAAATGAAGCATTCCAAAAGTTCCAACTTTATCCAGAACACCCACTAGCAAAGTTGATGTTCCTGGTGTTGCTTCAGCCGCAGCATCTGGCAACCAAGTATGAAATGGAACCATGGGGGCTTTGACTGCAAAAGCAAAGAAGAATCCAAGAAATAACATTTTTTGGGTAGCGGGATCAATGTTCAGAGAAGTTAGAGTCACCACATCAAAAGTTCCAGCGCCAAGTTCGCGAGCTGAAACGACATACAACCCGATCATGGCAGCAAGCATAAATAAGCCACCGACTAGTGAATACAGCAAGAATTTCATTGCCGCGTACGCGCGCTGTGGTCCACCAAATCTTCCAATCAAAAAATAAATTGGGAATAACATTGCCTCAAAAAATACGTAAAACAAGAACAAATCATTAGCCGCAAAGGCGCCAATGATGCAAGATTCAAGAATCAGAATTAGCGAAAAGTAACCTTTAGCAGTTCCCCGAGTTGCATTTTCCGCATCCCACCAGCCCGCAATCATTGCCACTGGTACCAAAATCGTAGACATCACTATAAGTGATGCGGAGATGCCATTTACTCCGAGTGTCCAGGAGATTCCAAAGGCTGCAATCCATTCATAGGACTCTACGTATTGCAAAAGCCCCGTGGAACTATCAAGGCCTGCTACAACGACTAATGAGACCGCCAGTGTGATTAATGCAAAACCAAGGGCGACGTTCTTTGCCAATGCTGGTTTAGAAGTAGGTAGTAAGAAAACTACGATCGATCCCACAAGTGGAATGAGAAGCATAATTGTTAGCAACATATTTAAAGCCTCACTAAGAGAAGTATTAGTGCAATCAAGGTGGCTCCACCAAACATGGTTAACGCATAGGAACGAACTAAACCGTTTTGCAGTCGACGACTTCGCGCTGACAAACCACCAATTGCTGCCGCAATACCGCCAACAAATCCATCTATGGCTTTGGTATCAAACCAAGTTAATGATCGCGTTAAATACTGTCCTGGGCGCATTATTAAACTTTCATTAATTGCGTCACCATATGCATCTGCGCGCGCGGCTTTAGTTAACAAACTTACATTTGTGGGCGCAACAACGGGAATCGGCCGGCGACCGTAACGCAGCCATGCATAGCCAGCGCCAACCAAAATTACGGCGAGCGTAGTTGGGATAAGTACGTCATTTGAAACTGAATTTTGTGGATACGCAAACCCAGTAACTGGCTCTAACCAATGCTCAATGTCTCCGATGAATAGCATTGCCATGCCACCAAATGCTGAACCTAGAGCCAACACAATCATAGGAATTGTCATCGTGGCTGGTGATTCATGTGGCTTTACATCTTGCTCCCAACGAGCTTCTCCAAAGAAGGTCATTGCCATCATGCGTGTCATGTAAAAAGCAGTCACACCTGCGCCAAGAAGAGTTGCAAGTCCAATAAACATGCTTTGCCCAAATGCTGCATGAATAATTTCATCTTTCGACCAAAATCCAGCAAATGGTGGAATTCCAATTATTGCTAGGAACCCTAAGCCAAACGTTGCGTAAGTTACCTTCATCGTAGTTCGAAGCGCACCATAATGTCGCATGTTTACGTCGTCATGCATGCCGTGCATGACTGATCCAGCACCCAGAAATAAACCGGCTTTAAACATGCCATGCGTTAATAAGTGGAAGATTGCAAATACGTAACCGACAGGTCCAAGACCAGCAGCCAATATCATGTAGCCAATTTGACTCATTGTGGAACCAGCTAGTCCCTTTTTAATGTCATCTTTTGCAGTTCCAATAAAAGCACCAAGCAATAGCGTGATGGCTCCCACTGCAACCACGAAAGTCCTGGCAACCTCCGAAAGATCAAAAATTGCATGTGCTCGCACGATCAAATAGACACCAGCGGTTACCATCGTTGCTGCGTGAATCAAAGCGGAAACTGGCGTTGGCCCTTCCATTGCATCAAGTAACCAAGATTGCAATGGGAATTGCGCACTTTTACCGCAGGCGGCGAGTAGTAGCGCTAAACCAATCCAAGTAACTGTTGATGGCGCGGCAAGGCCTGCTCCCAGAGCGACACCTTCAAAACTTAAGGTGCCAAACGTGACGAACATTAACAAGATTGCAAGCGCAAGACCAACGTCTCCCACTCGATTAACTATGAATGCTTTTTTACCAGCAGCTGCAGCTGATGGTTTCTGTTGATAAAAACTGATAAGTAGGTAGGACGCTAGGCCCACACTTTCCCAACCAAGGTAAAGCAAGAAATAATTATCGGCTAAAACCAAAAGCAGCATTGCTGCAATGAAAAGATTCAAATATCCAAAAAATTGGCGACGATTTGGATCGTGCTCCATGTAACTAATCGAGTAGATGTGAATCAAAGTTCCAACACCAGTTATCAACAGTACGAAAACTATCGAAAGTTGATCTAAGAACAATCCAAATGGTATTTGAAATGCACCAACAGAAATCCAATCAAATAAGTGTTGACCAATTTCCCGTTCCTCTTCTGGCTTTGGAATCATTTGTACGAAAAGAATCACTGCGATAAAAAATGATAAAGCGGACATCGCAACAGCCAATAAGTGTCCCCGAGCATTTGTGCGACGACCACCAAGTAAAAGTGCTACGGCGCCAAATAACGGCAGTCCAATAAGTGCGGCAATCATTTCAAGTTCCTCTAGTACTTCATCAGACTTGCTTCGTCGATCGAGGCTGACCGACGAGTACGGAAAATTGTCACAATAATGGCTAGTCCAACAACTACTTCAGCGGCTGCCACCACCATTACAAAGAAAGCAGCAACTACTCCATCAAGGGTGCCACTATTACGCGCTGCTGCAACGAATGCCAAATTTGCCGCGTTTAACATTAACTCCACGCTCAAAAATACGATGATCGCATTTCGTCTAACTAATACGCCGTAGGCACCAATCGTAAAAATTATGGCAGCAAGGACTAAGTAATTATTTGGATTCACTTACCCTCCTCTGTGATACCTCGGGCGGTATCAACTTGTCCTTTAATTCCGAATGATCCCGGCAATGAAGTTGTGGAGATTGAGCCATCTGGTAACAGCGCCGGGGTATCAACGGCATTGGTACTGGCAAGAACTCCAGGGGCTGGAAGCGGAGTTACGTGTGTGCCAAGTGTGCGCTCACGCTGCATTTGATCTTGAGTTTTACGCGGCGCCCAACGCTCATTGTGTGCCAATATGATCGAGCCCACAGCAGCTGTGATTAGTACGGCTGAGAGTGCTTCGAAGGCAAAAACATAATCACGGAAAATCAGGCTGGCAATCGCCTGGATGTGTCCGCCGGAATTAGCATTTGCACCCGAAAGGCCGGCAGATGGTGATGCAAGAGAACTAGTAATAGCGCCAATTAGCATCGCACCAAAAGTTAGACCAAAGAGTGAAGCCAACAAACGCTGACCTTTAATTGTCTCAATGAGAGAGTCCGATGAATCTACCCCCACCATCATCAAAACGAAAAGAAACATCATCATAATTGCCCCGGTATAAACAATGATTTGGATGGTTCCAAGAAACGGTGCTTCTAGCGAAAAATACAGCACTGCGATGTTAATCATGGCAAAGGCAACCCACAATGCACTGTGAACTGCTTTGCGTGACACAACCAATCCGAGTGCACCAATTACTGCGAAAGTTCCTGAGACTCCAAAGACTAAACTCTCACCCGTCATTTCTCACCGACTAATGCAGCGGTTGCCGCGTTTGGACTCGACTTTATTTTATTTTCGTAATAATCGATTGCAGTAGTGCCGGGAGCCATGTCATGCGGAGGCAACTCCATGCCCGCTAATAGTGGGGCTAGCAAATCTTCTTTGGTGAAAATTAATTTTTCCCGGCTATCGTCAGCAAGCTCGTATTCATTAGTCATGGTGAGCGCACGCGTGGGACAAGCCTCGATGCAAAGCCCACATAAAATACAGCGCAAGTAGTTGATTTGATATGTTTTGCCATACCGTTCACCCGGGGAGAAACGCTGTTCGTCAGTGTTGTCTGCGCCCTCTACGTAAATAGCATCAGCCGGGCAGGCCCAAGCGCAAAGTTCACAGCCGATACATTTTTCCAAACCGTCTGGGTGTCGATTTAGTTGATGCCGACCATGAAAGCGAGGCTTTGGTGGATATTTCTCGCGTTCCTCTGGGTATTGCTCAGTCGTGACTCTTTTAAACATGGATCGAAACGTCACTCCGAAACCGCGAATTACTTGTGGAATTTTAGGCATTTAATTGTCCTCTTTTACTTCCATAGTGATTCCAACTTTAGCCGCCGGGCTTTGCACTGCTAAGCCTAAGTGGCGTGATGGTTGCGCAACTTGTCCAGGCATAGGTGGCACTGGGAAACCGGCCGCGAATGGATCGAATTCTTGCTCGGACTCAAGTGCGAGGCGAGCTGATTGCGTTTCGTCTGATTTTTTGCGAAGCAAATCTACGGCGTAGGAAATAACTACCACCAAAAATAGGATGGCACTTGCTGCGAAAAGCAAGTTTCGTGACTCCAGGCCACCAGTGCTTCGCAAGTAGCGAGCAATTGCCACAATTAAAATCCAGACAATTGAAACTGGTATCAATACTTTCCAGCCAAACTTCATAAATTGGTCGTAACGAAGTCTTGGCAAAGTTCCACGTAACCAAATGAATACAAAAATGAAAGCAAAAACTTTTCCAAAGAACCAAATCATTGGCCACCAGCCAACATTCGCCTGATCCCAAAGTGATATCGGCCACGGTGCCCGCCAGCCACCTAGGAATAACGTGGTGGCCAGCGCAGAGACTGTCACCATGTTGATGTATTCAGCAAGGAAGAATAGCGCGAACTTTAGGGATGAGTATTCAGTGTGGAAGCCAGCAACAAGTTCGCCTTCGGCTTCTGGTAAATCAAATGGGGCGCGATTAGTTTCGCCAACCATGGCAGTTGTATAGATAACAAAAGATGGCAAAAGTAAAACGATGTACCACATTGGTTCTTGGGCTGCCACAATTTGCGAAGTCGACATTGATTGGGCGTATAAGAAAACAGCTACGAACGAAAGTCCCATAGCAATTTCATAACTAATCATCTGAGCTGATGAACGCAATCCGCCGAGCAGTGGATAAATTGAGCCCGAAGACCAACCTGCCAAAACAATGCCATAAATTCCAACGGATGCCACAGCAAGTACATATAAAACGGAAACTGGAAAATCCGTTAGCTGAAGTGGCGTGACATGTCCAAGAATTGAAACTTCTGGACCAAGTGGAATAACTGCAAATGTAAGGAACGCAGCAGTCACTGCAATTACCGGTGCAATTGCGTAAACCGCAAAGTGGACTCCTTTTGGAATAATTTCTTCTTTAAGTGCAAGTTTGATGCCATCCATAAGTGACTGGAGTAATCCAAAGGGCCCTACTCGATTTGGTCCGATGCGCATCTGCATTCTGCCTACTACGCGACGTTCTGCCCAAATAGTAAGTAGCGTCATCACAACCATGATTACAAAAATGCCCAAAACTTTTATAGCTATCACGATGCCAGGATCGGTGCCAAAAATACTAAGGTCACCTTGCGCTTGTTTAATCGACATTAATTACCCACCTGCGAAACGGAAACTAAACATCCGGAAGGTAAATTGAG
>ERZ888423.3238-NODE-3238-length-10961-cov-6.331194_pt1 | contig 10961 bp, 8 predicted proteins | sample MGYA00520523_ERZ888423 | MGnify/ENA primary metagenome ERZ888423 (study PRJEB32303, sample SAMEA104408611) | aquatic metagenome | biome: Brackish water; feature: Pelagic; material: water | place: Baltic Sea | collected 2014-06-08T10:24:00 | depth 30,27 m ...
TTTTGCAGTAAGCGCTTGCCACCGGCGGGCAGGTCGAACGCCAGCCATGGCTTCGACAATTTCAAGGCGTCAAAATCAATGACGTTGATATCCGCGAGTTAGCCCGGCTTCAGCACGCCGCGATCATTCAATCCATAAAGCCGCGCGGTGTCGTGGCATTGCCGTTTGACGGCCATCTCGAGCGGTATTGTTCCAGCTTTACGGTCGCGCGCCCAATAACTGAGCAGGAATGTCGGTGACGCCGCGTCGCAAATTGTGCCGCAATGTGCGCCACCGTCGGACAGCGATGCGACAATATCGTCACGCTGGAGAAGTTCTTTGGTGAAGCCCAAATTGCCATCCATATAATTCAATGTCGGCAGGTAAATCATGCCGTTCCCGTCGTTGGCCATCAACTGGTCATAGGCATATTCGGCGCTTTCTTTGCCTGCAGCCTGTGCAAAGCCAAAGATGCTTTCTTCGCGTGTGGGTTCATAACTAAAACCATCGCCCAGCGGGAATTGCATGGCCCAAGCGGCGGTCACCAGCATGAAGAATGGGGCCATATCAACCGACGGCGGCGGCAAATTGTCCTCCGCCAGCATCGCAGCCTTGAACGCCGGGTCTGACAGGTTTGCCTTCTGTTCATCCCATGATAGTCCTGCGATTTTTTGCCAGCTTGGCTTGCGCATGAATGGTTGCACCGTGCCGCGCCAGTTCATGATGACGCCGATACCGCGCAGGCCAATCGCCGCGACCAGATTGGCACCATTGTCATTGGCGTTGCACATCCCTGCCATTTGCTCGGTCCACGGCATTTGCTTGATGGGCGATTGCAACATGGTGAAGGCGATGGGCAGCCCTCTCTCGCGCCTTAACCGACCCATCCAGCCGAACTCGTCCCATTCTTCCAAGAAATCGGTGGTTAGCTCAAACACCCCGTGCCCGACCTTACCCATGGCGCGGCCAATACCAACCAGTTCGGGTTCGGTCGCCGTGGTCCCGGGGACAAGTTCGCCATCAATCGATTTATGCAACACCGTGCGTGAGGTTGAAAAACCCAAAGCCCCTGCGCGCAAGCCTTCCTCCACCAGCCGCGCCATTTCGGCGATGTCTGCTTCGGTTGGCTCCTCATTATCCGCTCCGCGCTGTCCCATGACAAATGCACGCAACGCGCCGTGCGGAACTTGCGTGCCAATATCGATGGTGCGCGAGCGGCGCTCAAGCGCATCCAGATACTCAGGGAAGGTCTCCCAATCCCATTTCATCCCCTCGGCCAATGCGGGTGCCGGGGATATCCTCAACACCCTCCATCAGGCCGATGAGCCAGTCATGCTTGTCTTTCTTTGCCGGCGCAAAGCCAACGCCGCAATTGCCCATGACGACCGTAGTGACGCCATGCCAGCTCGACGGATTCATCTCGCTGTCCCAAGTCGCTTGGCCATCATAGTGGGTGTGTATGTCGACAAAGCCGGGTGCAACGATCTTGCCTGTTGCATCAATCTCTTCGCGGCCTTGCGCGCTGATATGTCCAACCGCCGTAATTATACCGCCGTCCACTGCAACATCAGCAACAAAGCGCGCCGCGCCTGTGCCATCAACCACGGTTCCACCCCGAATAACAAGATCATGCATGCCGACTCTCCTGTGTTTTCGCACTGAAGGTATCAGGTTTAATTAGGCAATTAAACCTCTGCGTCTCACAAAAAAACGCCCTGATCTAGTCCGGTCAAGATGCTATGCGTTGAAAATCAGTCGCAGCCAGCCGCTTTTATTTTCCGCGTTGCGCCAACAACCGCAGGCGAAGAGCGTTCAGCTTGATAAAGCCTGCTGCATCCTTCTGGTCATATGCGCCGGCATCGTCTTCAAAGGTCACGACCTTTTCGCTGTACAGGCTATTCGGCGACTTACGGCCAACCACGCTCGCGAGGCCCTTGTAGAGCTTCAGTCGCACAGTTCCTGAGACATGTTCCTGACTATGGTCGATGGCTGCCTGCAACATCTCGCGCTCCGGCGAGAACCAGAAGCCATTGTAAATGAGCTCGGCATATTTCGGCATCAGCTCGTCTTTCAGATGCGCCGCGCCACGATCCAGCGTGATACTTTCAATGCCGCGATGGGCACGGGCGTAGATTTCGCCACCCGGCGTTTCATACATGCCGCGCGATTTCATACCAACGAAACGGTTCTCGACCAGATCAAGACGGCCAATGCCGTGCGCGCGGCCAAGGTCATTAAGCGCTGCCAGCAATGTTGCTGGCGACATGGCTTCGCCGTTCAGGGCAACGCCGTCACCCTTTTCAAAATCGATGGTGATATAGTCAGGCGTATCGGGCGCATCCTCTGGATTGACGGTGCGCGAATAGACATAATCAGGCGTTTCATCCCATGGGTCTTCAAGCACCTTGCCCTCGGACGATGTGTGCAAAAGATTCGCGTCAGTCGAAAACGGGCTTTCGCCGCGTTTGTCCTTTGGCACGGGGATCTGATGCTGTTCGGCCCATTCAATCAAACGCGTGCGGCTTGTGAGGTCCCATTCACGCCAAGGGGCAATGACTTTGATATCGGGGTTCAGCGCGTAAGCCGACAGCTCGAAGCGAACTTGGTCATTGCCCTTACCGGTTGCGCCATGTGCAATCGCGTCAGCGCCAGTTTCGGCGGCGATCTCGATCAGCCGTTTCGAAATCAGCGGGCGCGCAATCGATGTACCCAACAGATAATCTCCTTCATAGCGCGCATTGGCGCGCATCATTGGGAAAACAAAGTCGCGGACAAATTCTTCACGCAAATCATCAATGTAAATATGGTGGTCCGGCACGCCCATCAACACCGCTTTCGCGCGCGCAGGTTCAAGCTCTTCCCCCTGACCCAAATCAGCGGTGAAGGTGACAACTTCACAACCATATTCGACCTGCAGCCATTTTAGGATGACGCTGGTATCGAGCCCGCCCGAATAGGCCAGAACGACTTTTTTAATGCTGTCTGTCATGTCACATTTTTTCCGAAGCTGAATATCTGCGGCGCGCCTAACAGTTTAGGCGGGGTTCGACAACTCCCAGAGCTGCCGTAGACCCAGAACCAAGAACAGCGCAGCGGCAATTTTGTGCACGGTGCGCAGCGAAATTTTTGCAACCAGTTGCTTGCCTAGAAAAACAGCGGGGACGTTTGCGATCATCATGCCCAATGTTGTTCCGGCGGCGACTGCCCAAACCGCATGATATTGCGCGCCCAAAGCAATAGTCGCGACCTGCGTTTTGTCGCCCATTTCGACGAAGAAAAAGGCGATGGTGGTCGCGACAAAAGCGCCGCGTTGTGATGCGACCTTGATATCGTCAGGCACCAGCGTCCATGCGGCCATCAAAATGAAGCCAGTGGCGACTGCATAGCGGAATACCTCGCTCATGAAGATTGAGGCAAGCGTGCTCCCCGCCCATGCGGCAACTGCATGATTGGCGATGGTGGCGGTGAATATGCCCGCGATGACGGGTAGCGGCTTTTTACAGCGGGTGGCGAGCAATATCGCCAGCAAAATGGTCTTATCGCCGATTTCCGCAATCGCGACGAGCAAGGTAGAGGTGAAGAAGATTTCCATAAAAACGTTCAGGTCAGGCAGTTTTTCGACGCAATGCCACCGGCCATCCCGCCCGACCGGTACGGATTGCCGATGCCATTGGTCTCGCCTTGAACCATGACCTCTCAGCCAAATATGTTGATGCATGTCTCGTTCGTTTTGAACGACTGGCTACTCCCCAGATGACGGGACAGTCCTTAAGCAATGATCCTTAAAGAAGCAAGCAGGCCGCTATTTTGATGGTGTCCGGTTAATTGCAGACAAATTATTACCGCGACCCATTTGCGGGATTTTGAACTGCCGCCGATCGCGCATATGGCGGCAGGGATATCCGTCCGGCTTCAGGGCTTGTTTGCAAAACATTTGCGGAGTTTGATGGATTTTTAATGATGCGCCAGCAAATAAAATGCCGTCGCAGTTTTTTCCTTTTGTCGTTGGGCAACTGCCGTTAGGGGAGTCGCAACACTATAAATCTCCCTGGGGCGCCGTTTTTCGCTGGAGCCAAAATATGACCAAATATGTAACGCGCGCCGGGCTTCGGATTGCCGCGCAGCTTGTTGAGTTTACCGAAAGCCGTGCCCTTGCTGGCACTGGCATTGCTGCGGATACTCTGTGGCAGGGCCTAACCGACATCCTTGACCGCTTTGTGCCGCACAATCGGATGCTGCTGGCCAAGCGTGACGATATTCAGGCGCAGCTAGACGCATGGCATCGCGCCCATCCCGGCCCAATTACCGACATGGCGGCCTATCAAGCCTTCTTGCGCGACATTAGCTATTTGGTCCCCGAGCCAACACCATTCAGCATCGGCACGCAGAATGTAGACCCCGAAATCGCTGTTATGGCTGGGCCGCAACTTGTCGTGCCAAGCCTTAATGACCGCTTCGTCCTGAACGCCGCAAATGCCCGCTGGGGCAGCCTATATGACGCGTTGTATGGCACCGACGTCCTGCCCGCGCCAGCTGCACGGCCCGGCGCTTATGACACGGATCGTGGCGCGGCAGTCGTGGCCTATGCGCGCAGCTTCCTTGACGAGGCCATTCCCGGTTGGCAAGCAGCTTTGGCTGGCGGCGAAAGCCCATATTTTGTCGCAAAGGCGCAAGTCGGTGACGCCGCGCGTTATCTGTTCAAACATCACGGCCTGCATATTGAAATCTTGGTCAATCCGCAGCACCCGGTTGGCGCGACAGATGAATTGCACATCGCCGATGTCATCCTTGAATCCGCGCTCACGACGATCATCGATTTGGAAGACTCGGTCGCAGCAGTCGACGCCGATGACAAGGTTGCGGCCTACACCAACTGGCTTGGCCTCATGCGTGGCGATCTTGTCGCCAGTTTTGGCAAGGGCGGAAAGACCGTCACCCGCGCGCTTGAGCCCGATCGCGACTATGATGGCCTGACGCTGGCTGGTCGCAGCCTGATGTTCGTCCGCAATGTCGGGCATCTGATGACCAATCCAGCCGTTTTATTGCCCGACGGCAGCGAAGCACCCGAAGGCATATTGGACGCGCTATTCACGTCACTCTGCGCGCTTCATGATTTAAAGGCACTTGGCACGCACCGTAACAGCCGCGCAGGCAGCATCTATATCGTTAAGCCAAAGATGCACGGCCCAGAAGAAGCCGCCTTTACCAACGACCTTTTCGACGCTGTCGAAGATGTGCTTGGCCTTGCCCGCCACACCATCAAGGTCGGCGTCATGGACGAAGAACGCCGCACCAGCGCGAACCTTTCCGCCTGCATTCACGCCGTCCGCAACCGAATTGTCTTCATAAACACGGGCTTCCTTGATCGCACTGGCGACGAAATGCACACCTCGATGCAAGCCGGACCTATGATCCGCAAAGCGGAGATGAGAGCTTCGTCCTGGATTCAGGCTTATGAGGCGCGCAATGTCCAAATCGGCTTGGCTTGCGGCCTCAGCGGCAAGGCGCAAATCGGCAAGGGCATGTGGGCCGCACCCGATATGATGGCGGACATGATGGTTCAGAAAATCGGCCATCCCAAGGCAGGGGCGAATACCGCATGGGTGCCCTCGCCCACGGCAGCAACGTTGCACGCGATGCATTATCATGCATTTGACGTCTTTGCCCGCCAGGCGGAACTTGCCAAGGAACCAACGCCGGGTCTTGACCCATTGCTGACCATTCCCGTCGCACCTGCTGGCCACAATTGGTCAGACGAGGATGTGGCCCAAGAATTGGAAAACAACGCCCAAGGCATATTGGGCTATGTCGTACGCTGGATTGACCAAGGTGTTGGCTGTTCCAAGGTGTCCGATATTCACGACATCGGCCTTATGGAAGACCGGGCCACTTTACGCATTTCATCGCAGCATATTGCCAATTGGCTGCTGCACGGCATTGCGACCGAGGCGCAAGTGGACGCTGCACTGACGAAGATGGCAGCGAAGGTCGACGCACAAAATGCTGGCGACCCGTTATATGAAAAACTGTTAGGGGATAGCCTTGCATTAAAGGCCGCGCGCGCCCTCATTTTCGAAAGCCTGACGCAGCCTAATGGCTACACCGAACCGCTTCTCCATAAATTCCGTCAGGAGAAGAAAGCCGCGGGGTAAAGCGGCTTATGCCACCGCATCGATAAACCGTTCCGCGTCGAGCGCCGCCATGCAACCAGTACCCGCGCTTGTGCAGGCCTGCCGGTAGATGTGGTCCATCACATCGCCGCAGGCAAAAACGCCGGGGATGCTTGTTTCAGTCGCTTGCCCTTCGAAGCCACCGCGCACTTTGATATAGCCGCCCGCCATATCGAGATGGCCCTCAAAAATGCCGGTGTTCGGCTTGTGCCCAATGGCGATGAAAACGCCGTGGAGTTCGATATCTTCAGTGCCGTCGCCATCGGTCGCCGCGATGCGCATGCCGGTGACGCCCATCGCATCGCCCAAGACTTCATCCAGCCTGTGGTTCCACTTAATGGTAACTTTGCCCTCTGCCTCCCGCGCGAACAGCCGGTCTTGCAGGATTTTCTCCGCTTTTAACTTGTCGCGGCGATGTACTAAGGTCACATGGCTCGCAATGTTGGTCAAATACAGCGCCTCTTCCACAGCGGTATTCCCGCCACCGATTACGGCCACTGGCTTATTGCGGTAGAAAAATCCGTCACAGGTCGCGCAAGCCGACACACCTTTGCCCATGAAGGCAGTTTCACTGGGCAGGCCAAGATATTGGGCGCTTGCGCCTGTGGCAATAATCACCGAGTCGGCGGTGTAGTCGCCTGCCCCCCCAGTCAGCACGAATGGCCGCTTCGAAAAGTCGACTTTTTCGATATAGTCATTTTCAATGCGCGTTCCGAAACGCTCAGCATGCTTGCGCATCCGCTCCATCAATTCAGGCCCCATGACACCTGCATCATCGCCAGGCCAATTGTCGACTTCGGTCGTGGTCATCAGTTGCCCGCCTATTTCGACTCCCGTAATCATCATCGGCGTCAAATTGGCGCGCGCGGCGTAAACGGCAGCAGTATAGCCGGCAGGTCCAGAGCCAATGATGACAACGGGTGCGTGGCGATTTTCGGTCATAGAAGGTCTTTCTGATTCTGTTGGGTCGGGACATAGGCATTCGTGTCACGCTGGCCAAGTGTGCGCCCTAACTTATCCCCATCAAATTAGGGCTTCACATGTCGGCAAGTGCAACCTATCAGTCCGACATTGTTTAGGATTAAGGGAGCTTTTCATGGCCAAAGTCACGGTAATTTCACGTAACGGCGAAGGCCGCGAAGTCGAAGCTGAAAACGGCCTATCGCTGATGGAAGTCATCCGCGACAATGGTTTTGATGAACTGCTCGCGCTTTGCGGCGGCTGCTGTTCTTGCGCCACCTGCCATGTGCATATCGATCCTGCCTTTGCCGACCGCCTGCCTGAAATGGGCGAGGACGAAAACGATCTGCTTGACAGCACCGACCACCGCAACGAAACCTCGCGCCTGTCGTGCCAAATTCCGGTCAGCGATGCGCTTGATGGATTGATCGTGACCATCGCGCCTGAGGATTGATTTCGGCGGCGTATAAAAGCTGACCTAACGTCCTCCCGCAGGCAGGAGGGCGGGTTAACCCCGCATGGCGCTACCGAGCGACTCCTCAAGCACGGGGTAGCCATGCCCGTCGGGGATGCACAGCCAACTTCCGTCCGCGCGCTGCTCCACAAAAGTCAGTACCGTCGACACCGGATGTGCCGTCGCGTGCGCAGCGGCGGCATCAAAGTCACCAAACATTGCAAGCCGTTCCAGATTGCGCCGCGTCGGGAAGATAATCTTCACTTCGCCTTTGTCGGCTTTCTCCAGAACCTCGCCCGCAGTGGCCCAAAACAGCATCCGGTTTTCGGTTTGGTCAACGGTCGCCAGCGGCGGCGTGTCGCCAGCATCAACGAGATAAAAGCGCGTATCGAAAACCCGGCTAGCATTTTCATGGCCGGGCGGCCGCCAGCGCGACCATGGGACCAGTTGTTCAAAATCGGGCGCCCAGCTAAAGCGGTTGCAGACCGCCTGAAGGCTGTCGCCGCCATGCAGCGCGGCACGGGCATCAATGCAGTTGGCTGCATCCGAAACACCGGAAAGCCCAAGCGCTAAGCCCGCTTCCTCAATCGTCTCACGAATTGCGGCCAGCCGCGCAGCCGCCTCATCCAGCAGCAGGGGCCCGCCCAACATCTGGGCATAATCAAAATCGGCAGGGTCAACCTTACCCCCAGGGAACACCGCCGCTCCGCCCGCAAAGGCCATTGCCTTGACCCGCTCGACCATCAACAACAAGGGCGCTCCGCCATCGGGATTGGCTCGAAAAATCACCATTGTGGCGGCAGGCGTTGCAATGGGTAGTGGTTCGCCGCTGATCGGGTGATTAGTTAGTTCAGGTTCCATGACATTCACTCAAGCATGCTTTTGAACGCGTTAGAAGCGACAAATGCGCATGGATGCAAGATGCGGCAAAAGTCCGCCTTGAAATTCGTTCACTTTTGTCCCATTTCTTGGGAGAAGCGCGGTCTTGCGCTTTTAGAACAAATCTGGAACAAGCTGAGCTATGTCACTCACCCACATCAAGGTGCGCGGTGCGCGCGAGCATAATCTCAAAGGCGTCGATATCGACCTGCCGCGCGACAAGCTCATCGTCATCACTGGGCTGTCGGGTTCGGGCAAGTCCAGCCTCGCGTTCGACACCATTTATGCCGAGGGGCAGCGCCGCTACGTCGAGTCACTATCAGCCTATGCACGCCAGTTTCTGGAAATGATGCAGAAGCCCAATGTCGAGCATATTGAGGGGCTGTCCCCCGCCATCTCCATCGAGCAGAAAACCACCAGCCGCAACCCGCGCTCGACGGTGGCGACCGTGACCGAAATTTACGACTATATGCGGCTTTTGTGGGCGCGCGTGGGCGTGCCTTATTCGCCCGCGACGGGCCTGCCGATCACTGCGCAGACCGTCAGCCAGATGGTCGACCGCGTCATGGCCTTGCCCGAAGGCACACGCGCCTTCCTGCTCGCGCCAGTCGTTCAAGGCCGCAAGGGCGAATATCGCAAGGAACTCGCAGAGTGGCAGCGCTCCGGCTACACCCGCGTCCGCATCGACGGCGAACTCTACGCCATCGAAGAAGCGCCCGCGCTCGACAAGAAATACAAGCATGACATTGAAGTTGTGGTTGACCGCATCGTCGTCAAACACGGCATTCAGCAACGCCTCGCCGAGAGTTTCGAAGCGGCTTTGAAGCTCGCCGATGGCCTGGCCTTTGTCGATCTGGCAGATACGACCGTAGCGGAGTTGCAAACCACCAACGCCGACAGCGTGCCAAGCACATTCGGCGAAGCGCGCGCGACTTTTGCCCCCGCGCCGAACGTCACTGGCGGCGCGATGAAGGGCACTGGCCTGCCCGCCAACCGCATCGTTTTCTCCGAAAAATTCGCCTGCCCAGTCTCGGGCTTCACCATCGCCGAAATCGCGCCGCGCCTGTTCTCGTTCAACGCCCCGCAAGGCGCGTGTCCCGATTGCGACGGCCTTGGCGAGCGGCAGGAGTTTGACCCGCAATTGGTGGTCCCCAACGAACATCTGTCCCTGAAAAAAGGCGCGATTGTGCCTTGGGCGAAATCCAACCCGCCAAGCCCTTATTATATGCAAGTGCTGTCCAGCCTTGCGAGAGCTTATGGCTTCAGCCTTGAGTCGACTTGGGAAGATTTAGCTCCCGACCAGAAGCTTATCATTCTGCACGGCACGGGGGGCATATCCGTTGAGTTGACCTTCAAGGACGGACGCAAGGAATATACCGTCCGCAAGGCGTTTGAGGGCGTCATCGGCAACCTCAACCGCCGCCTGCTGCAAACCGACAGCGCGTGGATGCGGGAAGAATTGTCAAAATATCAAACGTCGCAACCCTGCGAAACCTGCCACGGCGCACGGTTGAAGCCTGAGGCACTCAGCGTCAAAATCGCGGGCGTCGACATCGCCACACCCACGAAAATGAGCGTCGGCGACGCGCTCGTCTGGTTCGGCAGCGTTGACCAGACCCTGACCAATCAGCAGCAGCAAATTGCCAAGGCGATCCTTAAGGAAATCAACGAACGGCTTGGCTTCCTCAACAATGTGGGCCTCGATTATCTCAACCTTGACCGGACCAGCGGCACCTTGTCCGGCGGCGAAAGCCAGCGCATCCGCCTCGCGAGCCAAATCGGCTCCGGCCTGTCGGGCGTGCTCTATGTGCTCGACGAACCCAGCATCGGCCTGCACCAGAAGGACAATGACCGCCTGCTCGCCACGCTGCGCCGCCTGCGCGACTTGGGCAACACCGTCATCGTGGTCGAACATGACGAAGACGCGATCCGCACCGCCGACTGGATCGTTGACCTTGGCCCCGGCGCTGGCGTCCATGGCGGCACCGTTATGGCCGAGGGCACGTTGAAACAAATCCTGAAGTCAAAAGACAGCCTGACCGCCGCTTATCTCAATGGCACGCGCGAGATTGCGGTGCCGAAGACACGCCGCAAGGGCAATAAGAAGAAGCTGACCGTCCACAACGCCCGCGCCAACAATCTGAAGAATGTCACCGCGAGCATTCCTTTGGGCACATTCACCTGCATCACCGGCGTATCAGGTTCGGGCAAGTCGAGCTTCACCATCGACACGCTCTACGCATCGGCAGCACGCAGCCTGAACGGCGCGCGCGTCATCGCGGGCGCGCATGACAAGGTCACGGGTCTGGAACATTGCGACAAGGTGATCGACATCGACCAATCCCCCATTGGCCGCACGCCGCGTTCGAACCCGGCGACCTATACCGGCGCGTTCACCAACATCCGCGACTGGTTCGCGCAATTGCCCGAAAGCGCCGCGCGCGGGTATAAACCGGGGCGTTTTTCGTTCAACGTCAAGGGCGGCCGCTGCGAAACGTGCAGCGGCGATGGCCTGATCA
>ERZ888423.3239-NODE-3239-length-10960-cov-34.795232_pt1 | contig 10960 bp, 4 predicted proteins | sample MGYA00520523_ERZ888423 | MGnify/ENA primary metagenome ERZ888423 (study PRJEB32303, sample SAMEA104408611) | aquatic metagenome | biome: Brackish water; feature: Pelagic; material: water | place: Baltic Sea | collected 2014-06-08T10:24:00 | depth 30,27 m ...
CACCGCCCAGGCCGGCCAACCACCAGTGCCGCGCCGGCAGCAGCACCCGTTGCTGCGCCCAGAGCCGCAGGGCCAGGTGCAAGGCAATGCCGGCCGCCGCCGGGGCCAGCAGCGGCGAAAGCTTTCCTTCCCGCAGGCTGTCGATCCCGGCCAGGGCCAGCAGCAACCAGGGCCCGCTGAACAGCAACAGCGTCACAACGCCACTGGCGAGCACCAGCGCACCGTTGCCTTGCAAGCCCAGATACCAGTTCTTGGTCCAGCCTTCCCAGAGGCCGGCGAAATCGCGGTACATCCTCAGGCTCACAAGATCCAGCGCCAGCAGATAACGCAGCCGGAACCCCTGCCCCTTGATCGCCCGCGCCAGGGCCATGTCCTCCACCACTTCCGCCGCCACAGCCCGGTGCCCGCCGATGGCGTCGTAGGCGCTGCGGCGAAACAGCATGAACGGCCCGGCGGCAAAGGCGCTGGGGTCGGTTGGGTCGTTGGTGCGATCGGTGGGGAAACCCAGGGTGAGCAGGAACGCCACGATCGGCTGCACCAGCCACTCCGCCAGGCAGCCGCAGGCCAGGCGCGGCGCCAGGCTGAGCAGGTCACTGCCCTGCTGTTTGGCGTCCTGCAGGGCGGCCCTCAGAGCGCCCGGGTCCACGCTCACATCCGCATCGACAAACAGGATCCAGCCGTGGGGGGTTGCTGGCGGCCGTTGCCGCGCGGCTTCGCTGCAGGGCCAGTTCTTGCCACACCAACGCTCGCCAGCCGGCCGGGGCCCGCAACGCAGCACCTGCGCTGCCGGCAGAGGCACGGGGGCGGATGTTGGGGTCGCCAGTTCTGCGATCACGGCTTCCGCCTTGCGGATGGTGTCGTCGCTGGAGCCGTCGTCGGCCACCAGCACCTGCCAGTGGCCGCAGGGGGGATCACTCGCCAACAGCGCCCGCAGGCAGCCCTCGATGTTGGCGGATTCGTTGTAAGTGGGCACCACCACCAGCAGCTGGTCGTCGTTGGCGGCGGCGATGTCGGTGGCGATGTCGGTGCCTTCGGCGCTGGCGCGGCCTTCGCTACGGGCGCGCTGGAGCCGGGGAGCGCGCCGCAGGATGACCTCCAGCAGCACCAGCATCAAGGCCAGCCCGGCAGCCACCGACCAGCCCAGCGTCAGCGTTGCTGTGTGCCAATCAATCGTCAGCGCAGCTGCGAACCAGCCGAGCGTTGAAAGTGCCGGCCACTTGAACGTCAGCACCAGCGCCATGCACGCGTCCTCATCAGCTTGGGTGTCCACCCTCCAGCATGGGGCTGCGGCCCCAGCGAAGCAGACATCGGCAGGGGGGCCAGCATGATGGATTGTCAAAGGCGGACCCAACCTGGGACCCTCAGCACCACTCGCTCCCCGCAGCGCTCGTCTTACAGCCTATTCGCCTATCTGGCCTATCACCAGGCCAGCTTGTGAACGGCGCCGATCAGAATAGTCCCTGCTCATTTAGAATATTACCGAGCAATGTATTCAGCAATAAATGTTTTTCGTGCCATAGCAATCCTTTGCATGCATTGAAAACAACCTCAATCGCCAGGCATCGCGCAGGCTAGACAAAACCCCACAGGGTGATCACTGAGCCCAAGGTAAAGCAGCTTCAGCATAGAGGAGACATGAAGGTTCAAGGCGTGGCAGTGGCGCTCATGGCTGTGCCACAAATCCCACTGGCATGATCGCAACGTAGAGCTTGGGCGGCACGCTGATTGGCAACCAGGGTCACATTCGGTCACCGCTGGTGCTGCGGCAATAGTTGCCATTGGCGATCCGTTCGATTTAGTTAAAGGCCCCTGAGTGCCACCACGATGGACGGACGCATGCAACGGCTATTGCTCACTTCGCTGCTCCCCTATTCCATGGCCCTGGCGCTGCTGCTGCATGTGCCGGCGCGGGCCTCCACCTACCAGGCGCTGTGCGGGACCGCCGCCTGCACTGTGAACCTCGATGCCAACGGCATTGCCTCGCAAGGGCGTTTCATCCCGAACGGTCGGGTGGCACAGTGGTTCACCGGTGGCCAGGAAACCTTCGACACCACCAACGGCACCGTGGGCGCGATCGGTGGCGGCACGGCCGGGGCGATTGCCGGTGGCGTGCTGCTGGGCCGATCGGGCTGGTGGGGGGCATGGTGGGCGGCGCCTTTGCAGGCTCCAGGGCCGGCAAATCGGCCGACCTGTATTTCACGGTGGTGGGTTATGACACCGCGGGCCAGAAAACCACCCTCAGCTTTCGTTTTGTGAACTCGAAACCGGCCAACCAGCTGAAAACTGAATTGCCGATGTTCACCGGTCTGGCGATGGGCCAGGTGCGCCCGATCGCAGAGCTGCAGCGCACCGGCTCCGCCCTGCCAGAGCGGCTGCCGGAGCGGCTCTCAGACCTGCCGCCCTCCCTGGCGATCCCCTCCCAGCCCCACGCCCCGGGACGCTGAGGGCCGCTGCCATCTGCCCCGCCACGCTCAGGCCCGCTGCATGGAGGCCTGCTGCCTCGATTCCTCGGTTTGGTTGCAACATGCAGAAGCGCACCAGAGTGGAGCCATCTGCAGGCACCGGCCTTGAACGCGCCCTTGCCCCCCGCCCCCACCGGCCCAAACCCCACCAGCCCCGATCAAACCGGCCCCGACCAAACCGGGCCGCAGGAGGAGAACGGGGTGCCCGAGGCCTTCCTGCGGCTGGCTCCGTTTCTGGTGGGGCCGGCGCGGCGCGGCGTGGTGGGCTCCAGCCGCTACGCGCGCACCCTGCGCGATGCAGTGCACCGGGCCGCCGCCGACCCCACGCACGGGCCGGTGCTGCTCTCGGGGGAACCGGGGCTGGAAAAGGACAACCTGGCGGCCCTGATTCACCGCGGCTCCAGCCACCGCCGCCGGCTGATGGTGCGACTGGATGGGGCGCTGCTGCGCGCCGACGGCAGTGACCTGTTCGGTGCCACCGGCAGCGGCGGACACGGCTCGCTGTTGGAGGCCCTTGGCGATGGCGCCCTGCTGATCGACCAGCTCGACCGGGTGGATCCCGCCCTGCAGCCCGCGTTGCTGCAACTGGCCCGCGACGGCAGCTGGCAGGCACCGGGGCAGCCGCCGCCCCAAGACCCGGCCACCGCGAGGCATCACTTCGCCGGGCGGGTGTTCTTCACCGCCGAATCGGCCCTGCCGGCCTTCGATCGGGTCTGCAGCCGCATCCGGGTGCCAGCGCTGCGGGTGCGACGCCAGGACCTGGGCGAATGGCTGCGTTATCTGCTGCGCCAGCAAAGCCGCCACCTGGGCTGGCCGGTGGCGCCGGCGGTGGGGGCGGAGGTGATCCGGCGCCTGCAGACCCACGATTTCCCCGGCAACATCCGCGAGCTCAAACAACTGGTGGAGCGGGCCCTGCGGCAACTGCCGGTGCCGTCCGCCTCCGCGGCCGGCGAGCGCCAACCACCGCTGCTGCCCGAGGAGGTGTTCTGGCTGGCGCCCCGCCAGCCACGCTGGCGCCTCGATCTCTGGCGCTGGAAGCCCGCCCTGCGCGACCCCATGCGCTCGCCGCACTTCTGGAACGCCCTGCTCTTCGGCCTGGTGAGCTGGGTGTTCGTGCTGGTGAACATCTGGCTGTGGGCCGGCCCCCAGGACCGCGCCCACAACGGCGGACTGGTGTTCTTCTGGGCGTGGTGGTGGCCGCTGATCCTGATCAGCTACCCGCTGGTGGGGCGCCTGTGGTGCTCGTTCTGTCCGTTCATGGTGTGGGGGGAGATCGCCCAGCGGCTGTCCCGGGCCGTGGGTTGGCGACCCGCCGCCTGGCCCCACGGCGACACCGACGCCTGGGCGGCGCCCTGCCTGGCAGCCGGCTTCGCAGCGATCCTGCTGTGGGAAGAGCTCAGCGGCATGGAAAACCTGGCCCGCATGAGCAGCAGCCTGCTGCTGGTGATCACCGCCGGTGCCGTGATCTGTTCGCTGCTGTTCGAAAAGCGCTTCTGGTGCCGCTATCTGTGCCCGGTGGGGGGCATGAACGGCCTGTTCGCCAAGCTCTCGGTGCTGGAGCTGCGCGCCCAGGCCGGCGTCTGCGGCGGTAGCTGCAGCAGCTATGCCTGCTTCAAAGGGGGGCCGGCGGAAGGGGAGGGGCTGGCCACAGCCGGCTGCCCTCTCGGCACCCATCCCGCCCACCTGGCGGACAACCGCAACTGCGTGCTCTGCCTCACCTGCGTGCAGGCCTGCCCGCACCGCTCGGTGCAGCTGAGTGTGCGGCCCCCTGCCGCTGATCTGCAACGCGAGATGCGCCCGCCGGCGGGGGAAGCCGGCCTGATCCTGGTGCTGGCCGGTGGCGTGTGCCTGCACCTGTGGCAGCGCCTGTTGGGCGGCCTGCCGCTGGCGCCCGCCAGCCTGCAGCAGGGCCCCCTGCTGCCCCGGCTGGCCTTTGCCGTCCTGGCGCTGGCGCTGCCGGCGGCACTCTTCCTGCTGGCCCGCCTGGTGGGGGCGCTGCGAGCCTCCGTGCCAGCCCCGGCCCCGGGCCTGCGCCTGGCGCTCTACGGCCTGCTGCCGCTGCTCTGGGCGCTGCTGCTGGCCCGCCATCTACCGCTCGGCATGGCGGAGGCGGGCCTGGTGCTGCCGATCAGCTTCAAGGCGCCGTTGCCGGCCTGGAGCGCCGATCCCCATGTGATCGCCTTCTGTCAGAGCGTGCTGGTGCTGGTGGGTGCCGCGGGCTCGCTGCTGCTGCTGCGCCGCTTGCTGGCGCCGGGGCGTGTGTCGTTGTGGGGCGGCTCACTGGCGGCGCTGCTGTTGGCCGCCGGCGGCCGCTGGCTGGTGGCGGCGGGCTGATCACTGTTCACCGGGGCGGGGACGGCCAGGCGCCAGCAGCGGAGCGCCATCCAGGCGGCGAATCGCCACCACCGCAGGCCGCGGTGCACGCCCCGGCACCCCCGACGGCCAATTCGAGCCCAGCGGCACCCAACGCAACTGGTCAAAGGGGAGGCCATCACGGTTCACCAGCCGGTAGCCATGGCCTTCGCGGGCAGCGCCGGCCCTGGTGCCATTCGCTTCGCCAGGGTGCTGCACGGCCAGAAACAGGCTGGTTTCGGCGGCATCGAAACAAGGGCCGCACAGCTCGCATTCCATCGGGCCAGTGGCGAACAGCAGCGCCTCCCCCGCCGCCGGCCCGCTGCGGGGCAGCAGCCAGCAGCCGTTGTTGCCGAACTGCAGGATCTCCCTGCCGCGGCCGGAGTGGTCGGTGACCATCCAGAGGTTGCCGGCGCGATCAAAGGCGAGGTTGTCGGGGTTGGTGAAACCGGCGCCGCCCTGCCATGGCGTGCCGCCGGTGGCCGCCATGCGCCAGCGGAAGCGGCTGCCCGCGGCGGGGCCACCATCGCTGAGCCGCATGATCCAGCCGTGCGGCCAGCTGGCTTCACCGGCCGGGCCGCGGAAGATGGCGGGATCGGCGCGGCCATCGGCATTGGCGCCGCCCGCGGTGAAGGCGATCAGCAAGTCGCCGTTGAGTGGATCGAGATCGGTATCTTCCGGCCGCGCCGAGGGCGTGGCGCCGGCGGCGGTGGCGGCCAGATGGGCATCGATCAGGATCGCCCCCATCCGCTGCTCGCCCTCGCCCGGGTAGAGGTCGCCGAGGGTGGGGAAGCGGCGGCGGTAGTCCGCCACCTGGGCATCGCTGCTGAACGTTTCGGCGCCGGCGCGGCGGCGGTCGCTGTGGGGCAACCGGCAGGCCTGCGGCACGCCGTGGCCTTCGAAGTGGCTGGGCAGCAGCGGATCGACGGCCGTGCTCGGCGTCAGCGGCAGCCACTGGCCGCTGCCGTCAGCGGCGAAGCGGGCCGCCTCCAGGCGGCCGTCCTGCAGCAGGCGGGAGTTGGCGGGGTCGGCGGGATCGCTGATCCGCCCCGCGCTCACGAAGCGATAGAGGTGACCGCCCATGCGGTCGCAGCCGGAATACACCACCAACGGTTGGCCCGCCACCGCCTGCACCGCCACCGCCTCATGGCGGAAGCGGCCCAGCCAGCTGTGCTTCACGGCGGGCTGCTCCGGCCGCTGCGGATCCAGCTCCACCATCCAGCCGTATTTGTTGCCCGCCAGGGCAAAGGGGTTGCCGAGGCCCCTCACCCGCTGCTCGCCGAACTGGAAGGGCTGCTGGGCCGGCGGCGAGGCGCTGCCATCGGCAAACACCGCTTCGGCCACCTGATCCTGGAAGTTTTCCTCCGCGCTCAACACCGTGCCCCAGGGGGTGACGCCACCGGCGCAGTTGGAGAACGTGCCGATCACACGATCGCCGAGGCCATCGTCGTAGCCGAGGCGCTCGCGGGCGCGGAACACCGCCGCCGCCGGCCCGCTCACGCGCAGCAGGGCGGCCGGATCCTCCAGACCGCTGAGGCCATCGATGCGCCGGTCGTAGCGGCCGGGCTCCCGCCGCCAGCTGCCCTCGCCATCACAGCGCAGGGCGATCACGCCGATGCCCAGATCACGCAGGGCCGCCGCCGCCAGCTGGCGGCACTGCCGTGCCAGCGGATCGGTGGGATCCAGCGACGGCACGTCCACAGCACCGCCCCGCTCCAGCAGCGCCTGAATCACAGCGCGGGCGGGCAGCTCCTCACCGGTGGCCTCCTTGAAGCCTTCCAGCCAGGGCCGCGGGCTGATGTACTCGAAGTTGACCGTCAGCAGCGCCAGGCCACCGGCGAGCTCCCGCAGGGCCAGGTAATCGTTGTTGTAGCCGAAGCGGCCCGCCGCCACCGGCTCGCCCCACACCGCCACCAGCTCAGCGCGGTAGCCGTCCGGCACCACCAGTCGGTCGTCGAGCGTGATCGCGCTGAACAGGCGCTGCTGCTCGGCGCCGCTGAGCCCGGCCACCGGCAACGGCAGCGGGCCGGGCAGGGGCTTGAAGGGAAGAGAGCTTGGGGAGGGAGGCCGCCGCGCGGCCGTGCGGGAAAGGGCCTGGGCGGCCGGCAGGTTGGCCCCACCAGAAGCGGCGGCAGCGGCAGCCGAGATCCCCAGGAGGGCCAGCAGCTCGCGGCGGCGCAGGAGCGGATCAGCAGCCATGGGTCATGGCGATGCGCAGCGGGCGCACGCCCCAGATGCCATCGCAATACTGGCGGATGGCGCGGTCGGAGGAGAAGAAGCCGCTGCGGGCGGTGTTCAGCAGCGACCGGCGGGTCCACAGGGCCGGCTGGCTCCAGGTGCGGCTCACCTGGTCCTGGCAGGCGAGGTAGTCGTTGAAATCCGCCAGCAGAAAATAGGGATCGCCCCCCCGGATGGAATCAACGAGGGGGCGGAACAGCTCGCCATCCCCTTCGCTGAAGTGGCCCGCACTGATCAGATCCAACGCCTCGCGGGCGAGGGGCAACGCCTCCAGGCGGTCGTGGGGTGGACCTTTGGTGCGCAGCTCGGCGATCTGTTCGCTGGTGCGACCGAACAGGAAGAAGTTGTCGGCACCCACCTGCTCGCGGATCTCGATGTTGGCCCCGTCAAGGGTGCCGATCGTGAGTGCACCGTTGAGGGTGAACTTCATGTTGCCGGTGCCGGAGGCCTCCAGCCCGGCGGTGGAGATCTGCTCGGAGAGATCGGCCGCTGGATACACCTTCTCCCCCAGCTTCACGTTGTAATCAGCCAGGAACACCACCTTCAGCAGCCCACGCACATCGGGGTCGCTGTTGATCACACCAGCCACGCCGTGAATGAAGCGGATGATCAATTTCGCCATCGCATACCCCGGCGCTGCCTTGCCACCGAAGATCACCGTGCGCGGCACCATGCCATCGCTGTCGCCGCGCTTGAGCCGGAGGTACTGGGCCACCAGTTGCAGGGCATTGAGGTGCTGCCGCTTGTATTCGTGGATCCGCTTCACCTGGACGTCGAACAGGCTGGCTGGATCGATCACCTGCCCGTTGCGCGCCTCGATCAGAGCCGCCAGGCGCTCCTTGGCGGCGCGCTTCGCCCCGGCCCAGCGCTCCAGGAAGGCCGCATCGTTCTGCCAGGTTTCCAGCCGCTGCCAGAGCTCCGGTGCGGCAGGCCAGGCGGTGCCGAGCACTTCATCCAGCACGGCGCCCAGGTCGGGATGGGCGAGGGCCAGCCAGCGGCGCGGCGTCACCCCATTGGTGACATTGGTGAAGCGCTCCGGCCAGAGGCGTGCGGCGTCGGGGAAGAGGCTGGTGCGCACCAGCTCGCTGTGCAGGCCTGCCACGCCGTTGATGCGGTGGGCCGCCGCCACCGCCAGGTGGGCCATGCGTACCCGCTTACCACCGGTCTCATCGATGATCGACAGGCGCCGGAGCAGGTCGTTGTCGCCCGGCTGGCGCAGCCGCACCTCCTGCAGAAAGCGGTGGTTGATTTCCAGGATCACCTCCAGATGCCTTGGCAGCAGCGAGGCGAACAGGGCCAGGTCCCAGCACTCCAGTGCCTCCGGCAGCAGGGTGTGGTTGGTGAAGGCGATCGACCGGCTGGTGATGTCCCAGGCCGCGTCCCAGCCCAGCTCCCGCTCATCCACCAGCAGCCGCATCAGCTCGGCCACGGCGATCGCCGGATGGGTGTCATTGAGCTGCACGGCCCAGTGCTCGGCGAAGGCCTCGATCGGGATGCCACGCAGCATGAGGCTGCGCAGCATGTCCTGCAGGGAACAGCTCACGAAGAAGGCCTGCTGCCGCAGGCGCAGCCGCCGTCCAGCATCACTGCCGTCGTTGGGATACAACACCTTGGAGAGCGTTTCCGAGCCCACTTTCTGCTCCACCGCGCCGTAGTAATCGCCGCGGTTGAAGGCATGGAAATCGAAGTCTTCGGCGGCGCCGGCGCGCCAGAGCCGCAGCCGGTTGCAGCTGTTGACGCGAAAGCCCAGCACCGGCACATCGTGGGGAATGCCGATGACCGCTTCAGCAGGCACCCAGCGATGCCGCAACTCCCCGCGTTCGTCGCGGATCTGTTCGGTGTGGCCGCCAAAACCCACCCTGCAGCTGCGCTCGGGTTGGATCAATTCCCAGGGCCAGCCTCCTTTCAGCCAGCCGTCGGTGATCTCCACCTGCCAGCCGTTTTCGATCAGCTGATCAAAGATGCCGAACTCGTAGCGGATGCCGTAGCCGGTGGCGGGGATCTCCAGGCTGGCCAGCGACTCCATGTAACAGGCCGCCAGGCGCCCCAGCCCGCCATTGCCCAGACCCGGCTCCTCCTCCACATCGAGCACCGTGTCCAGATCGTCGATTCCGAAGCGTCGCAGGGCTTCACGGGCCTGCTCGGCGATGCCCAGCATCAGCAGGTTGTTGCCCAGCTGCGGGCCGATCAGGAACTCTGCCGAGAGGTAAGCCACCGCCTTGGGCCGCCGCTGCCGCAGCTCGTGCTTGTAAGCGAGGTGGCGGGTCATCAGCCGGTCGCGTACGGCGTAGCTGAGCGCCATGTAGAGGTCGTGGTGGCTGGCGCCCCTGGCCTGCCGGCCCAATGTGTAAAAGAGGTGCTCGGTCATGCCGTCGACCAGATCGGCCGCGCTCAGCCCATTGCGTTGCGGGTCGCCGTAGCTGGCCGGCAGGGGCAGGTCGGAACGGGAGGGCGCCAGGCTCGGCGTCTGCGGTCCTGACATGGCTGACGGGCGTGGAATCCTTTCACGCTGTCGGTGGCTGGTTAAGGGCTCTTCAACACACGGTTGAGCTTCGGAAGCCGTCACATTTCGCGGTCAGCCCCGCTGATGATGGAGGTCCTCCCTGGCGGCGAGCGTGAGCGGCCCATCCGAGGACGGAGACGCCGGCTGCCCCGGCCAGGCGACAGCGGTGGACGCCCAGGCCGCTCTGGTGCTGGTGTGTGGCCTCGGCTCGCTGGGCCAGGCCTGCCTGAGCCGCCTGCTCAGCTTCGATGTGCCCCTGGCGGGGCTGGATCTGCAACCGCCCAGCTGGCTCGATCCCTCCCTGCGGCAGCGGCTTGGCGCCGGGCTGCTACAAGGCGACATGCGCCAGCCTGGCGACCTGCAGCGGGCCGGGCTGCACCGGGCGCGCGCCGTGCTGCTGCTCAGTTCCGATGGCTCGGTGAACGTGGAAGCGGCGCTGCAGTGCCGCCTGCTCAACCCCGACGCCACGATCGTGCTGCGATCCTCCAGCCGACAGGCCAGCCTGGGGGCGCTGCTGGAGGCCCGCCTGCCCGGTCTGGCGGTGGTGGATCCGGCCTTGCTGGCCACCGGTGCGATCAGCGGCGCGCTGCGCCCGGGCGTAGCCGCCGCCAGCTTCGAAGCCGACGGACAGCTGTATCACCTGGTGGAAGGGCCCCGGCAGGACCCTCGCTGGCAGCGACCGGTCCATCTCCCCGAGCAAGCCGGGGGCGGTAGGAGCGATCTGCTGCTCACGCCGGGGTCCTTGCACCCGCTCGGGGTGGCGCCCACTGCCGCCGGCCATCACTCTGAAGCGGCGGCGGGGGTTTTCGCGCTGCCACGGCGGATACTGGCGCCGTTCGCCCGCCGTTCACGGGCGCAGTGGCTGGCCATGGGTGCCCTGGGCCTGCTGCTGGTGATCGGCCCGCAGCTGTTTTCGCAGCCGGGCAGCTGGCGGCAGGGGATGTTCGTCACCCTTGCCCTGCTCAAGGGGGAATACGTCGATCCAGTCAACGTGCTGCTCGATGGCGGCGCCGGCCTGGCGGAGGCCAGCGGCTGGCTGATCACCGGCACGCTGCTCTACTCGCTGGTGGGCACCCTGCTCACGTCGGCCCTGGTGGCCGTGCTGCTGGAACGGCTGCTGCGCGATCGCCTCGTGCGCAGACGCCCCGCCCGGCTGCGGCGGGGGCTGCGGCCGGTGTTGCTGGTGGAAGGCGCCAACCTCGCCCGTGGCGTGGCGCACACCCTCCAGCGCCAGATGTTGCCGGTGGTGCGGGTGCAGCCGGGTGAGGAGTGGGAGGGCCAGGACGCTGGCACCCCAATCTATGAGAGCGTCGATGCGGCTCTGACCGCCCTCCGGGGAAGCAGGGTGTCGGCGGTGGGTCTGCTCTCCCCCGATCTGTTGGCGAATCTGGAAGCTGCCCTGGCG
>ERZ888423.3245-NODE-3245-length-10952-cov-4.767367_pt1 | contig 10952 bp, 10 predicted proteins | sample MGYA00520523_ERZ888423 | MGnify/ENA primary metagenome ERZ888423 (study PRJEB32303, sample SAMEA104408611) | aquatic metagenome | biome: Brackish water; feature: Pelagic; material: water | place: Baltic Sea | collected 2014-06-08T10:24:00 | depth 30,27 m ...
TCCGCGACATGGGGTTGAGCACCGCCTCGGACCAAGACGTCCTGGCCGCAGCCGACAGAGCAGGCGCAGTGCTCCTCTCGGCCGACACCGACTTCGGTGAACTGCTCTCCCACTCCAACGCCGACAGGCCATCGGTGATCCTCCGCCGCCAAGAAGGCCGACGAGCAAGCGAGATCGCCGCGCTGATCGTCGCGAACTCGCCGCCATCACCAACGGCCTCGGCGCCGGTGCGCTCGTCGTGATCGACGACGACCGAATCCGAGTCCGCAACCCCCCGTTCCGACCCGACCACAGAGCCGGTCGCGGCCACCCCCGCGTGCTCCCGCGTCGGGTGCCAAACCGGGTGCCGAACTTCCCGGTACTGGCCGGTCTGGGTCGGACTGACCGGACAGTAACTTGGACAGAACCCCTGGTTCTCGGACTATGCGGTCTTCCTCGGACAGAAAGTGGCGGCCTCTTAATCCGCAGGTTCTGGGTTCAAGTCCCAGGGGGCGCACGCAAAACACCTGCTCAGACGCTGTCTTCGGGCGGTCTGACGAGTCAAGCCGTTGCTCTCCAGGAGCAATAGACCGGCAGATAGACTCCGCGATAGACCGCACATTGGCCGCTACGAAGAGCTATGGAGCGCAAGGTGTGCGTCAAGGCCCCACTCCGGCCGGGCCGGAGGGCTCCCGGCATTGCTTGGTTCCCTCAATGACAGACCCCGAGGACCGCCGCCGACCGCAGGTCGTCGGACGCACACGTCTCTCCGGCCGTCGCCTGCGACCTGCCGCACACTCCCGGCGGTACCGGGAGGTATCGGCGTGCACGACTCCGAGCGGTCTCGACCCGCCGCTGACGCTCTCGCCCGCTACGGGCCGAACTAGTGGAATGACCGCAGCCACAGGTCGGGTTGTTGAGTTGTCGATGTCGACGGGTACGAGTGCTCGCAACCGTGCGCCGACTGCCGGTTCGCGGATCGCTCGAGTCTGGCTGGGTCGTCGTTGTCGATCGGTCGATGAGGGCTATCGGTGCCTGTCGAGTGCTTGGAGGAGTTGTGCTTCGCTCGGTGCTTTCGTGATGCCGAGGTGGGCGAGGAACCCGTTGTCGGGACTGGTTTCGAGGAGCGCCAGGAGGATGTGCTCGGTGCCGATGTAGTTGTGGCCGAGGCGGAGGGCCTCGGAAGGTCACCTGTGAGATCCGCCTGACGCTTCGAGTCCGGACCGGTAAACTCAACCCCATGGCGGGCACCCCGATCAGAGTCGAGCTGAGTGACGACGTCGCCGATGTCGTGCGCCGCGAGGCAAACCGCACCGGCCGGAGCGAGGCAGAAGTGGTCGAACTCGCCGTCAAGCGACTCGTTGCCCCATCGATACTCGACCGCCTCTGGGACCGCGCCGAGCTGACCGAAGACGAGGCCATGGCGATCGCGGTCGAGGAAGTCAACGCCTCGCGAGCCGAACGCAACGCCAGCTGAGCCTTGTCAGTCGTCCTCGACACCAACGTCCTGATCTCGACAGTACTGTCCGCAAAGGGCGCTCCCGCAACACTGGTTCGCGCAGCACGCGACGGCAATCTCGACGTCGTAGCCTCGCCACTCCTCCTCGCAGAACTGCAACACGTGCTGCAACGAGCACGAGCCTCGGCCAGCCGCTCGGCGCTCCAACCCAGCCGCTCGGCGATCTGCTCCAAGGTCTCGACCTGCGTACCGCCAGGGTAGTCCGGCACGAGCTTCCAGGCCCCGACGACTCGGCTAGATCTTCGTCGAACTATCTCTCAGGGGTGGGCGTGACACCCGCCGAGTCATCCGCGACCGGTGACCCCGCCCGGTATGGAGGGAGCATCGAAGCGGCGCACCCACAAACCTCGAATCCGAACCCTCGCCACCGCCCTCGATCGCCGGGTCCAGGTGACGTGCACAACGGACGCATGTCGTCACATTGGGTGATCATCCACCTCGATCCGTCCACGCTCGGCGCATGAAATCCTCCCGCGGACGTAGCTGAAGCGCCAGCGCCCTTGCCTGAGTCGATCCGTTGGCCTTCGAGCCCACACGAGCGCCGTGGCGTGTGGGCGTGCAGCAGATCGGATGCTCAGCACCCGAGCGAGCCGGCGCTGAACTTCTCGTGGACGGGTCCGAATCCCGATCGTCGGACCGAGGGTGGGGGTCTGCAGTCACTGTTGCCGATGACCCAGCGGCAATAGCCTTGAGGCTGTTCGACTTAGCGTCGGCCAGCGCAAAACAGTGACGCCTGGCCTCTGCGGGGCCGCGCCTTTCGGGATTGACCCACATCCTACAACGGTGCAACTTCGTTTCTTCGTCATAACCCGGTTCCTGGACCGTGTTATGACGTACAATCGGTGAATGCCCCGCATCGTTGACGAGCTCGCACGCCGCCAGCTGAAGGTCGGGCGACCCGATTCTTTCGAAGTCGAGCGAACAGACACCGAGCTGCGGCGACTCACCGAGAACGGGAGCGTACTGCAGCTCTCGAAGGGCTTCTACGTTCTCGTGCCCGAGGATCGGCGGAGCCCGGACACGGCGTGGCGACCCACCATTGAAGGCGCAGCACTCGGCATGGCAGTCGCGCTCTACGGCCCTGACGAGGTCGCCCTCGTCGGCCCCTCGGCCGCCAGGGCGCACCGCTGCTACCCGCGAGCCCTCGGAACGGGCTACGTGTCGATCCCGGGAAGGTTGCGCACGCGCGGAACCATCGTCGGGACCGTCCGATTCGTCACACGCGACATGTCGAGCATGGACACCGTTCGTGTTGAGACCGATCTCGGTCCTGGCTGGGCAACCAGCGTCGAACAGACCGCGCTCGATCTCTGTCGCAACCGACCGGCCTGGAACATCACCGACGAGGCGCGAACCGAGATGATCCGTCGACTCGCCGACCGGATCGACTGGGACCTGATCGACGAGATCGCTGAATCGACGCGCGGCGTCAAGACGCTGCACAGACTCCGGGCGATGCTCGATCACACGCAGTCATGATCGACCGCAGCGAGATCGAGGCCATCGCCGGCCGGTTCGGGGCGCCCGACACCCAGATCATCCGCGACCACCTCATCAGCCATGTACTCGCTGCGATCGCCGACTGGTCCGACCGCGACCGCGTCACGTTCTTCGGCGGCACCGCGCTCTGCCGCACCTGGCTGCCCGACCTCCGCCTGTCCGAAGACATCGACCTGCTCATCGACTCACCCACCGACATTGACGGCCTCCGGACCCACATCACCCGACGGCTCCGTCGTGAGTTCCCGAACCTCGCCTGGACCCGTCTCGGCTCCCAGCACCAGGTCGAGACGTGGAACCTCGCCGCCGACGACCTCGAGGTCAAGGTGCAGTTCGCTCGGCGACCGGAATGGCAGGCGATTCCGGTCGTCGTCGAGCGTGTTCAGCTGCGGTACTCGGACCTCACGCCCTCGGTAGATCTCAGAGTCCCTACGCCCAGCGGATTCGCCGCCATGAAGCTCATGGCCTGGCTCGACCGTCGCACCCCTCGCGACCTCTACGACCTCGCGGCGCTCGCCGACGCCGGCCACATCGACGAGGCAGCAGCCGAACTCGTGCGTTCGATCGCTGGCTACACGCCCAGCGCCGCCACGCTCGAGCGCACGGTTCCCGGGTCGGTCGTCACGTCTTGGCAGACCGAGCTCGGGCATCAGGCCTCCGACCTCACCTCGCCAGACGACTGCCTTACTCGTGTGCGGGCTGCGCTCGACCGAATCGGCGAGTGAAGCCCAGGGGATCTAACACCGGGGTCCAGCTTGTCGTTGTGGAGGAGGTCTCCGATGGCCGGCGAAACGCCGGTGCGGACGACGGGTCAACCCCAGGCCGAGCGCTTCCAACCTTCCGCAGCAAGCTCCTGCGAGGCCTCGACCACCCGCTGCAATTCGTTCCTCCATGCGAGGCTGGTCCAGTGGGCCTTACCGAGGATCTCGACCTCGATCTCTAGCTGAAAGTGCTGCCGGCGCGGTTGGATGATGGCCCCGGGTGCCAGGGTGGCGATGCGCTCTTTCGGCTTGCACGCCGAGAACCACGATCCGGTGAACAGATGCGTGTTTCGATCCGTTACCACCAGGACTCGGGGGCGCAGGGGGATGCGAAGCGGCATCGTTCCGATCGCGATGACGAGCCCAGCATGCAGTTGGACGGCCGCTGCGTATGTCTCCCCCGGCGGCAGGGCCGGACGCACTCGAGATCGGACCTTCTTTTCGTTCACCCGTACCGCATCGGCCCGGGCCATGAGTCCTTCAGCCGAATCGAGCAACTCCCGCCCGTCATCGACGACGCCGTCCGCACAGATCACTGACAGGTCACCTCGAGCGACCGCATCATTCAGGAACGGCTGCGTGATTGGCGTTCGAGCGAGCCCGAGTACGTCGGATAGGTGGACAGCGGGAGGCCGTCCCCGTTTCGAATGGCGGGGGAAATCAGCTCGGCGATCAGACCGCAGTCACGAACCGCCGGACCCACATCGGCCCTCGTTTCGCCTACAGACTGGGCCGCCATCCACCGGCTGGCTCGAACCCGGCAGCGATCGGAACGATCTCACGACCGACGCGCTCGATCGTCTCGAGCAGCTCGGAGACCTGGCCAGACGGGCACACGAGCTTGACCACGATCATCGAGTAACCCTCAGCCGCGAACGCGGCAAGATCCTCGAGGATCTGGTCGGGCGTGCCGGTGCAGATCATGCGCTGCCCGCCGGCGCCGATGGCGTCAGCCTCGCTGGTGAGGTGCAGAGTGGCAGCGCCCATCATCGTGAACGTCGAGGGGTCTCGTCCGATCTCATTGAGGATGCGACGGATCTCGGACTGATGCGATCGATACCGGGTGGGAGCGGCGTAGGGGTCGAGGAACAGCGGGTAGAAGCCATCGCAACGACGGGCCGACCGCCGAGCGCCGAGGGGTGAGACACCGCCGTAGATGATCGGCGGGCGTGGCTGCTGCACTGGCTTGGGATCCATCGAGATGTCGGAGAACGAGTAGAACTCTCCTTCGAAGGACACGACGTCATCGGTCCACGCAGCCTTGTAGATCTCGATGGCCTCCACCGTCCGGCGACCCTTCTCGGCCGGGTCGAGGCCCAAGGCGTGGAACTCCTCGGCCATCCATCCTTCGCCGACACCAAGAAGGAGCCGGCCATTGGACAAGATGTCGACGGTGGTGAACTGGCGGACATCGTTCAGCGGCCCGCGGTACGGGGAGACCAGGACGCTGGTACCGAGCTTCAGCGTCGTGGTAACGGTGGCCACTGCACCCATGACAACTGCGGCGTCGAGCATGTCATGGCGGGGCTGATACGAGCGCTTTCCGGTGGTGTTGGCGACGTGGGCGCTGCCGGTCTCGGTCGGCATACAGACGTGATCGGGAAACCACATCGAATGGAACCCGTTGGCCTCCGCCGCTACTGCGACCTCGGTCGGTCGTAGCTCGATCCCGGGAACGCTCGCTGTCCGGTTGTTCTCACCCTCGCGGTAACCGAGTCCGTGGGTGTGCGCGTACAGGCCGAGTTGCATCTCACATGTCCTCCACACGACAGAGACGCGCTTCGAGATCACTCATCGGGAGCATCCTTGTCGATGACTGTCTTGGACGTCCAGTGGCACACCGAGTCGCCCGCCTTTCACTGATCGAGGTATGGCAGACTGAACCAATGACCCGAGAAGCCGTCGATGGAGCTCCGTTCGCTGCCCTCCCGTGGCAGTCCACCTCGGCATTGTGGGGGCCGGGCACCGACAAACCGGCCGAACTGGACATCAAGAGCTACGGCTTGGTCCGGGTGCTCTCTCGAGACAGCGAGACCGGGGCGACGACGCTCCTCATCAAGGAGCCTCCGGGCTGGCACACCGCTGCCGCCGAACGGCACTCGGTACTGCAAGAGGACATCCTCCTGGAGGGGGACTGTTGGTACGGTGAACGACACTTCGAAGGTCCGACGTACTTCTGCTTTCCTCCAGGGCACGAGCACGGTCCGATGTTCACCGAGACCGGCGCCCTCTGGATGGTGACGCTGTCGGGTGACTTCGACGTCGCCTACAGCGACGATGTCAAGGCGAGCGACATGTCGTGGTACGAGCGGGCCGCGCGCTGACGCCGCTGGCTTCGAACGGGGCCGCCTCGACGGCGTTGCTTCGTGTCGGTGCACTGGTCGCTGCGCTGAGCTCGCAGCGAGGGCGCTCAATCGGTTGGACCGGACAGCCGAGACGCGACAGGCTCGGACCTTGCATCGAACCGTCACCATTGCGCCGAGGCTCGCCGCGCCCAGCAAGACTGCGGTCGGCCAGATCGGGCCGTCCAGCAACGGCATCGACTCGGCTCGGGCGTGGCGAGTCGCCGTTGCCGCCGCCCTCGCCATCGGCATGTCGTTCGGCACCCTCTATACCTTCGGTGCCTTCTTCGAGGCGATGGCCATCGACTTCGATGCCAGCAGGGGCGCCACGTCGATAGCATTCGCCATCACCGCCTTCTTGTTCTTCGGCACCGGGGCCGCGTCGGGATTCCTGGCCGATCGCTGGGGAGCTCGACCGCTGGTGTGGGTCGGCGGCTTCATGTTCTCGGTGGGCCTGTTCGCCACCTCCCGTGTCGACCAGCTCTGGCACGGCTACCTGACCTACGGCCTCGGCCTCGGCCTCGGTGGCGGCCTGTTCATGGCCCCGCTCTTCGCGACTGCCGCTGCGTGGTTCGACCGGTACCGTTCGTTCGCGCAGGGTGTCGTCGCCACGGGCAGCGGCATCGGCACCCTCGTGCTGCTCCCGGTGTCCGACCGACTCATCGTCGCCTACGGATGGCGCCAGGCCTACGTCGTCCTGGCCGTCGCCACCGGCGTCTCGTTCCTCGTCGCCGGGGTCTTCATCGATCGGCCGCCGGTCGAACCGCCGACGGCCGCCAGCCGTCACCTTCGGAGGGTGCTTCGGTCGCGGCCCTTCCGGCTGCTCTTCAGTTCCGCCGTCTGCCAGTCGGCGTCGATGATCTCGGCGTTCGCGTTCATCGTCCCGTTCGCCACCGATGCCGGTGTCTCGTCGTCGGTCGCGGCCTTGCTGGTCGGCTTGGTCGGCGCCTTCAGCATCATCGGCCGCCTGGCCCTCACCGGACTGGCAAGCCGGACGGGTCCGGTCCGGATGCTGCAGCTCACCTTCGCCGCCCAACCCCTGGCCTTTGCCGTCTGGTTCTTCGCCGGTGGCAGCGTTGCGCTTCTCGTCGTGTTCGTCGTGCTGCTCGGTGTTGCCTATGGCGGTTTCGTCGCTCTCGTCGGTGGCGTCACCGCCCACCTGTTCGGCGTGAGGGGAATCGGTTCGGTGATGGGTTGGGTCTACCTCGGGGCGGGGATCGGGAGCCTGATCTATCCGCCCGTCGTCGGCTTCATCGCCGACGCCACCGTCACGACCCGGGCACCGATCGGCGCCGTGCTCGCAGCCTCCACCCTGGGCGCCATCATCTCGCTGCGACTCGGGCAGCAGGGCAACGTCGTCAGCGACGGCTGAGAGTCCGGTCCCGATCGTCGTGGCGTGGCCTCGGACCCTCCGCTCTCGGTCAGGAGTCCTTGCGCCACACGGTGTACGCCAGGTGACCGCCGAGGTGGAACGTCCCAGAACCATCGAGCATCCCAAAGCGGCGCTTCCCGATCAACCTGCCCGTTCCAGGACCAGCGACGACTCGAGTCCTCCGTTCGAGGGCCTTCGCACCTCGAGGCGTCCACCGCAACGAGTGGCGAGCGCGTTGGCGATGGCGAGGCCTAGGTGGTTGGTGTTTTTCGTGCTGGTTGGTGCTCGCGTTCGGGGGACTGTTCGGCGATGATGGTGGCTATGACGTTGGGGTCGACGCCGTCGCAAGCGGACATGTTGAAGGGCACGGGGTTCGTGGGGGATCGGGTCGGCGCCGACTCGATCTGGGCGTTGTTGCATCGCCAGGGTCACCGCTTGTTCCCGGACGAGTTGTTCGCTGATCTATTCACGTCGACGGGTCGGCGGTCGGTGCCGCCTCAGATCGTGGCGACGGTGATGGTGTTGCAGCGTGCGTTCGGCCTGTCGGATCGTGAAGCGGTGTCGGCGTTCGAGTTCGATGCCCGCTGGAAGTACGCGTGTGGCGGTTTGGACTTCGATTATCCGGGTTTCGCGCACACCGTGCTGGTCGATATGCGTGCCCGGCTGGCCCGGTCGGATCGCCCGAAACGGATCTTTGAGGTCACCTTGGACGCTGCCCGGACTGCTGGGATGGTGAGCACGAAGCGGGTGTTGGACTCGACACCGTTGTATGACGCGGTCGCGACCCAAGACACCGTGACGATGATCCGCTCCGCGATCCGGCGCCTCCTCGCCGCCGCCGGAGCGGGTCTCCAATCCGAGTTGCGGGCGCAGCTTCGTCGTGACGATGACTACTCAGCTGCGGGGAAGCCGCAGTGCGATTGGGACGATGCTGAAGCTCGGACATTGTTGGTTGATGCACTCGCCACCGACGCGTTCAGCTGCCTTGCTGTTCTCGAGGGTCGTGGTCTGGGGGTTGAAGTTGGCGAAGCAGCAGAGCTGTTGGCTGCGGTGGTCGGTCAAGACCTCGAACAAGGCGACGATGGGCGGTTCAAGATCGCGAGGCGGGTCGCGAAAGATCGGATCATTTCCACTGTTGACCCTCAGGCCCGTCACGGTCACAAGACCTCGGTTCGAGGGTTCGATGGTTACAAGGGTCACATCGCGATCGATCCTGATTCTGAGATCATCACCAGCACCACCGTTACTGCCGGCAACGCTGCTGACGGGGCTGTGGCCGAAGACCTCATCACCGACCTCACCAACAACGACAACGATGATGGCGACGACGGGTCGGGGTTGAAGGTGTTCGGCGATTCAGCGTATGGGACGGGCGAGTTCCAACACCATCTCGAAGAGCACGGCATCGATTCGGGTTGTCGGACCCAGCCGCCATCAGCTCCGAAAGGCCGGTTCGCCAAAGACCGTTTCATCGTCGATCTGAACGCTGACACTGTGACATGCCCCAACGATGTCACCGCCACGATCCGCCGAAGCAACGATGGATCCGGGACCGCGTACTTCGGCGAGGCCTGCACCCAATGCCCGCTACGCGAGTCCTGCACCAACGCAGCGGGCGGGCGATCGATCCGTGTCGGGATCTACGAAGCGTCCCTCGCCGCGGCGAGGGCCCGTCAACAAGACCCCAACTGGGCCGCTGACTATCGGGCAACCCGCCCCAAAGTCGAACGCAAAATCGGACACCTCATGCGACGCCGCCACGGCGGCCGCCGAGCACGAACGCGTGGCCTCAAACGTGTCGACGCCGACTTCACACTCCTGGCCGCAGCCGCGAACCTGGCACGCCTCGCCGTCCTTGGAATGACCACCACCCCCATCGGCTGGGCGAACGCCTGAACACAAAAACCCGCCGCGACCCCGTCTCAACCCAAAGCCCTGCTCCACCAGACGACACGCCGGCCACACCACCGAACACGAGCCCACAGGCACCGACAAGAACCTGCCATCGCCCCCACCAGCCGCCACCGACCCTCAGACCACCCCTGTTCGACACCAGCCACCTAGACCACTACCCGGTTTGCTCTGCTGCGTGGGTCCTCGCCAGAACCGCCCCATCGCCTGCTCGATCTCTCGGTCGGTCATTCCCGGGCCGCGATCACTGACGACGATACGGACGTTGTGGAGACCGCGGAGAATCGACACGGTGATGGGAGTGCGATCGCCGTACTTGACTGCGTTGTCGATGAGATTGTCGAGCACTTCTTCGATCGCACCCGGGACGGCCCACGCCGAGGCGGCTGCCGATCCTCCCCGGCGAAGCTCGATGCCATCCCGGTCGGTGACGACTCGCCAGCTTCGGATCGTCTCGTCGACGGCGTATCCGATGTCCTGGACCATCGGATGCAGATCGCCTTCCTCGGCTCGAGTCAACAGGAGTAGCCGTTCGGCAGTGGTCTCGAGACGGTCGAGCTCGGCCAGGGCCTCCTCCACCCCACGATCCCTACGGTCGAGTGTCTCGATGCGCAACCGGAGGGGGGTCAGAAGGTTGCCGAAGTGGTGCGAGGCGCTGGCCACGAACGACCGCTCTCGTTGCAGACCCGAAGCCACCGTTTCGGCCATCTGGTTCACCGAGTCTGCGAGCTCTTTCAGCTCGGGGGCGCCAGCGCCGATGGCGGCCCGGGCATCGAAGTCGCCGGTTGCCAAGGAACGGGCCGTGTCGTTCAGCTGCTCGATCGGGCGGAGCGCGATTCGACACAGCGGATAGGCCGCGGCTGCTACTGCCGCCGAAATCGTCGCCAACGCGGCCGCGATGACGATCCACCGTCGCGAGACCGCTGCCTTGACCGGCTGCGCCAACTCGACCAACTCGACCTGCAGGAGGCCATCGTCAGTCCGGACCGAGCCTGTGTAGGTGACGGCTCCTTGAGTCCAGGGCCAGATCGTCTGGTTCGGTTCGATCGGCTCGAAGCGGTCCGCCACACGCCTCACGGTCGCAGGGCCAACCGTCGCAGTGTCGCCGTCGGGTGCGGCGACGGAGATCAGACGGTACGGAGCACCCGCAAGTCCGATCGCTTCGTCGGGCGCTCCCTGATCGAGCCGTTGCAACAGTGTCGCCATCGTGGTGCCGGCATTACCGTGCGCTTCGACCGAGATCCGCCTCGCCGATTCGGCGAAGAGCAACCCACCCAAGGCGAGACTGATCCCGACGATCAGGGGTACGACGATGGCGATCAGTCGGGCGTGCATGTTGGTGACTTCAACCGATAGCCGACACCGTGCACCGTTTCGATGAGGTCGGGTCGTTCGGTCTTCTGGCGCAACACGCCGACATGGACGTCGACCGTCCGACTCTTCCCCTCCCAACTGGTGTGCCACACACGAAGCAGCAAGTCAGCTCGGGTGAACGTCTGCCCCGGGTGCCGGGCGAGGACGGCCAGCAACTCGAACTCCTTGCGAGACAAGTGAACTGGCCGTCCATC
>ERZ888423.3246-NODE-3246-length-10945-cov-12.824977_pt1 | contig 10945 bp, 7 predicted proteins | sample MGYA00520523_ERZ888423 | MGnify/ENA primary metagenome ERZ888423 (study PRJEB32303, sample SAMEA104408611) | aquatic metagenome | biome: Brackish water; feature: Pelagic; material: water | place: Baltic Sea | collected 2014-06-08T10:24:00 | depth 30,27 m ...
TGATTGCAAGATACAACCCTCCATGGACTTTGCCTTTTTTTAGGCGTAATGAACTCATAATTAAAATAAATTAATGCCGTCAAAGAGGTTTATGAATGATTAACCTATTAAATAAGGAAGCACCCAGTTTTGTTCTTATGGGCTCCGATAGTAAGTGCACTTCGCTTAAGTCATTTGAAGGTTATTGGTTAGTCATCTTTTTTTACCCTAAAGACGACACCCCCGGTTGCACAAAGGAAGCGTGTCATTTTCGTGATAATTACAGCCTCATTAAATCCATGGGGGCAAGTATTGTTGGTATTAGTTTGGATGATTCAGCATCACACAAAAAATTTACTGCAAAACATAACCTGCCCTTTATGCTTTTATCTGATCCTCAAGGCATTGTTGCAGAAGCCTATGGGGCACTATTTAAATTCCTCTGTATTAAGTTAGCTAAAAGGCACAGCTTCATTATTGACCCAAAGGGCCTTGTAAGAAAAGAATACCGGTCGGTCAATCCATTAACCCATTCCAATCAAATCATGGAAGATCTCAAAGTCTTACAAAGTCAAAAATAGTTATTTTTTTATAATGCTTTGCAGCATGGTTAAACCAAAATTTACCCCAAATCCATTAACATCACTACTGATGGCTCCGAGACCACCCTTACGGTTACTGGAGGACAAGTCGACGTGAAGCCAGGGTGTATTATGCTCAATGAAGCGCCCAAGGAATCGTGCTGCATGAATGTGGTCTGGTCCACCCTCCAATGTACACTGCTTGATATCGGCAATTTGACTCTCAAGGTCTTCCTCATAATCCTCGTCATAAGGAAAAGCCGCGATACGCTCACCCGATTCTGCCCCTGCACCGACGGCCATGCATGCTAACTCCGACTTATTACTTACTACCCCGCTATAACGGTCGCCCATCGCGACATGCATACAACCAGTTAGGGTTGCAAAATCAATGATGGCCTGTGGCTTTTTCCTCGATGCCATGGTGAGTGTATCCGCTAGCACCATTCTTCCCTCAGCATCGGTATGGACTATTTCAATGGTTAAGCCATTAAGCGCTGTCACTACGTCATTTTGTTTGTAAGCTTTGGGACCAATATGGTTTTGTGCAATAGCTAACCAGCAGTCGATATTTACCGGGAGTTTCGCCTCTGTCGCTGCCTGTAAAATACCCAAGGCAACAGCAGAGCCATTCATATCCTCATGCATACCACTCATATATTTCGCTGGCTTTAGGTTGTGCCCTCCGGTGTCAAAACAAATACCTTTACCCACCAGCGCAATAGTTTTTTTGGCATTCTTCGCGGTGTATCGTAAATGGACAATGGCAGCATCTTGCGGCTCCGATCCCTGCCCTACCGCAACAAAAGCTCCGGCGCCCATCTTCGTCAGTTGGGCCATACTAAAATCTTTGTAAACCCATTTATGTTGCTTGGCCAGTTGCTTAATTTTTGCTCTATATATGCTAGGAGTTAAATCATTTGGCGGCGTAATCGTTAACTGTCTTGTCAGCGTGTTGCCATTTACCAAGGCAATAGTTTTTGATAGGTCACATTTTTTAATGCCCATTAAATGTAAGGTTTTTAGTGTGGTGTTTTTGGCTTCTTTTTTTAAATTCGGTAGCGACTGTGAATTTGCCAAGCAAACATAAACACAAGCATCCACCCAGGTTTGGCTGATATTGTTAGGTAAAAAAGTTATGTTTAGTTCGGTAGGGTTTTCTGCGGCAATCACATGAAATGCTTTTCTTATTAGGGTGTGCATTTTAAAGGCAGTTAGATCAGGCGTATATGCAACCCAGCTTATCATAGCCCCGTTATCAAGTTCGGTGGTGACTGGTGCTTTAATGAGATCACCCAATTTTTTTCCGGTGCGCTTCAGTTTATTTTTTAAAACGTCTGCAAGGGGATAGGTTGATAAAGCCAAATCAAGGACTACTAAATGGTGGGTAGATGTTTTAAATTGAGCTTCTGTTGGAATGGCCTGAATTATGTTAATTTTTGTTTTCATAGACTGCCTTATGATTAATGGTTGTTATAGTCTAACAATTTGCTTAGCATAATTTTGTTAAAACTATAACGTTTAAAAAATAGTAATATCAATTATAATATCCCCTATACGATTAATGACATCATAATCAACCAATAATTTCCTTAATCTCGGAAATAACTGCAAATACATTAGAATAACTTTTAGAGGCGGTATGAATGAGTTTGTTTTCTGACACAGATAACCAAGAAACCCAGGAATGGCTAGCGTCACTAAGTTCAGTGATTGAAGCAGAGGGAACGGAAAGAGCCCACTTTTTGATAGAGGCCATGATTGATCAGGCACGCCGGTCAGGATCAAACTTACCCTACAATGCGACCACTTCCTATGTAAATACCATTCCTACGCATCTGCAACAAAGGCATCCTGGCAACCCCGATATGGAAAGAAGGATTCGGGCATTGATTCGCTGGAATGCAGTAATGACCGTGCTTAGGGCAAATGAAAAGTCACCCGGTATTGGGGGTCATATTGCAAGCTTTCAATCAGCAGCCACTTTGTATGATGTAGGTTTCAACCACTTTTTCCGTGCCGCCAATGAAAATTTTGGAGGGGATTTAGTCTATTTCCAAGGGCACTCCTCTCCAGGTATTTATGCCAGAGCCTTCCTAGAAGGAAGAATGAATGAGGACCAATTAAATAATTTCCGGATGGAGTCTGGTGGGCAAGGCCTTTCTAGCTACCCTCACCCTTGGCTGATGCCCGATTTTTGGCAGTTCCCTACCGTATCCATGGGTCTGGGTCCGATCATGGGAATTTATCAGGCACGTTACCTTAAATACCTTCATAACAGAGGAATTGCAGATACCTCAGACAGAAAAGTATGGGTATTTTGTGGGGATGGTGAGATGGATGAGCCTGAATCACAGGGCGCCATATCGTTGGCAGCAAGAGAAAAGCTCGACAACTTAGTTTTCGTTATCAACTGTAACCTCCAGAGACTGGACGGGCCAGTAAGAGGTAACGGTAAAATAATCCAGGAATTGGAATCTAATTTCCGTGGCTCAGGATGGAATGTACTTAAAGTGATATGGGGGTCTTATTGGGATCCGCTCCTCGCCATGGATAAAGACGGTATGTTGAAAAAACGTATGGAAGAATGTGTGGACGGTGAGTACCAAAACTTTAAAGCTAAAGGCGGGGCTTACACCCGAGAACATTTCTTTGGTAAGTATCCCGAACTTCGTGAAATGGTGTCGGCTATGTCTGATAATGATATATGGCGCTTAAACCGCGGAGGTCATGATCCGCATAAAGTTTATGCCGCCTATGCAGCAGCCGCGTCCCATAAAGGTCAGCCTTCCATCGTTCTAGCTAAAACGGTCAAAGGTTATGGTATGGGTGACGCAGGGGAAGGACAAAATATCACGCACCAACAAAAAAGCATGGACATTGAATCGTTAAAAGCTTTTAGGACGCGCTTTGATTTACCAGTAAGCGACAAAGAGGTCGAGAGCCTATCATTCTACAAACCACCAAATGATTCGCCAGAAATTCAATACATGATGGAACGAAGAAAAGAGCTGGGTGGTTTCTTACCAGCACGTCGCAGAAAAACTACGTCGTTAAAAATTCCGGCATTAAGCGCATTTTCAAATGTAACGACTAGCTCGGGTGAAAGAGAAATATCTACCACCATGGCGTTTGTGCGCATATTAAGCACCCTAGTGAGAGATAAAGAATTAGGCAAGTACATCGTACCGATCGTACCAGATGAGGCAAGAACATTTGGTATGGAAGGTATGTTTAGGCAGCTGGGTATTTATTCTTCCGTAGGTCAACTATACGAACCTCAAGACTCTGATCAGGTCATGTTTTATAAAGAACAAAAAGACGGGCAAATATTGGAAGAAGGTATTAATGAGGCTGGTTCCTTCTCTTCATGGATTGCTGCTGCGACATCCTACAGCCATTCCGACATTCAAACGATTCCCTTTTATATCTTCTACTCTATGTTTGGTTTCCAAAGAATTGGCGATTTGGCTTGGGCTGCAGGTGACTCACGTTGCAGAGGATTTCTATTGGGAGCAACGGCTGGAAGAACGACCCTTAATGGCGAAGGCCTTCAGCATGAGGACGGTCATAGCCATCTGTTGGCAGCCACTATACCGAACTGCGTAGCCTATGATCCTTGCTTTGCTTATGAATTGGCGGTGATTATCCAGAACGGTTTAGAGAGGATGATTCAAAATCAAGAGGATGTGTATTACTACATTACCGTCATGAATGAAAATTATACGCACCCAGAATTACCTAAGGGTGTTGAGCAGGGGATTATTGACGGAATTTATCCCTACAAGAAATCCAACATCAAAGGACCTAAAGTTCAGTTGATGGGTAGCGGTGTCATCTTGCGAGAGGTCATTGAGGCTGCTAATATGCTGGAAAAAGACTTTAACGTAGCGGCGGATATATTTAGCGTAACCAGCTTTAACGAACTGAGAAAAAATGCGCTGGATGCTGAGCGTTGGAATAGATTAAACCCCGCCAAAGATAAAAAATCCTCGCATATTGAGAATGCAATTACCGACAAAGATGCGCCCATTATTGCCTCAACGGATTATATGAAATCCTTTCCTGAGCAGGTGGCACGATTTTTGCCCAACCCATTTATTGCACTAGGAACTGATGGTTATGGTAGGTCCGATAGCAGAGAAGCGTTAAGAAGTTTCTTTGAAGTAGATCGTCGCTATATTGTGATTACGGCATTGACGGCATTGGTTGACATGAAAAAACTGGATGCATCTATTTTAATAAAAGCCATCAAAGATTTTAAACTTGATGGCGACAAACCTAATCCTATGAGCATTTAACGGATACCTATGGCTACTGAAGAAATTGTAATACCGGATATCGGTAACTTTGAGAGTGTAGATATTATTGAAATTTTAATACATATCGGCGATACGATTAATCCTGATGATCCTATGCTGACGGTGGAATCTGATAAAGCGTCAATGGATATCCCCGCGCCCTATGCTGGGATTGTTAAAGAAATTAAGGTGAAGATTGGGGACAAGGTAAAACAAGGAACACCCATTGCGCTGATTGAAAAAGGGCAAGCTGATACCAAGGTTTCTAAAGAAAACTTAGCTCCCCCAAAGGAAACCCAATCTGTTCCTATCAATACCGTGCCAGAGCCCACGAGACCGGTAGCTGAGCCTCCTCCTACCATCGCACCGGCAGAGAAACCCTTACCAGTTGCCGAAAGTGTGCTGGTAGCAAATGATAAGGTCAGCCATGCTTCGCCTTCAGTGCGAAAATTTGCTCGTAATCTTGGAGTTAATTTAGGCTTCGTAAAAGGTTCTGCTCCGAAAAATCGCATAGTGATTGAAGATATTGAAGCGTATGTGAAGAAGGAACTTACTAAGCCACGAACGGATGACATGGGCACCCATTTTGCTCCCATTGCCATGCCTAATATTGATTTTTCCCAATTTGGTTCGGTAGAGACCAAGCCTTTATCGAAAATAAAGAAAATATCTGGTGCCAACCTTCATCGCAATTGGGTGACAGCACCCCACGTAACACAATTTGATGATGCAGATATTACCGATCTTGAGGCTTTTAGAAAGTCTATGAAAAAAGAGGCAGAGAAAAAAGACGTCAAACTGACATTGTTGGCATTCTTAATGAAGGCCTGTGTCAATGCTCTGAGAGCTTACCCTGTTTTTAATAGCTCTATTTCGCCGGATGGTGAGAGCCTGATTATGAAGCAATATTTTAATATCGGTTTTGCCTGTGATACACCCGACGGTCTCGTGGTACCTGTGGTCAAGGATGTCTACAAAAAAGATGTGCTAGAAATTGCTTACGATCTGGGTGATCTATCCAATAAAGCGAGGGAACGAAAATTAAAAATGGATGATATGCAGGGTGGATGTTTTACTATATCTAGTCTAGGTGGTATTGGTGGAACGAAGTTTACCCCTATTATTAATTGTCCTGAGGTAGCTATTCTGGGGGTATCGCGATCAGCGATGCAGCCCATCTATAATGCTGAGACAAAAGTATTTGAGCCTCGCCTTATACTTCCCTTATCTCTGTCCTATGATCACCGTGTGGTCGATGGGGCTGATGGGGCACGCTTTACTACGCACTTAAGGGCTATGCTTTCAGACGTCAGAAGGTTGTTATTATAATTAATGGCTAATTCTATAACAGTAGCAATACCTGATATTGGTAATTTCGATAGCGTCGACATCATCGACATCCTCGTTAATATCGGTGATGAGATTAAAAAAGAGGATCCTATTATCACAGTAGAATCAGACAAAGCTTCGATGGATATACCCTCTCCAGCTGATGGCGTCATCACAAAAATATTGATCAAGGTAGGTGATACCGTTAAACAAGGGTCCCCCATTATTGAAGTCAAAAGTACGGAGGTAAAAGTCCAAGAGCCTCAGAAAGAAATACCCGTTGCCATAGAAAAAAAAGTTGCAGAGAAGTCAGCTGAAAATGGTCAGCCAATGAACGCTCCTTCTTCCGATATGAATTGTGATGTGGCGGTTCTTGGTTCCGGTCCTGGTGGTTATACTGCCGCGTTTCGTGCGGCAGATTTAGGTCAGTCCGTGATCCTAATTGAACGTTACTCAACTATTGGAGGGGTCTGCCTCAACGTGGGATGCATACCATCAAAAGCCCTTTTGCATACAGCTAAGGTTATTACTGATGCTGAAGATACTGGCAGTCACGGTGTAACGTTTACCAAGCCTGAAATTGATATTGAAAAGTTGCGTGACTGGAAGTCGAATAAAGTAGTGAGGAAATTAACCATGGGGTTATCCCAAATGGCTAAACAACGAGGTGTACAAGTTGTGGAAGGTCATGGGCAGTTTATATCCCCCAATCAAATAACAGTCACAACACCAGATGGCTCAAGAAAAGTTGTCGGTTTTCAATCAGCGATTATTGCTGCAGGTTCACAGCCTACAAAAATTCCTGGTACACCGGATGATGAACGGATTATGGATTCTACGGGGGCACTTGAGCTAAAAGATATCCCTAAGAAACTGCTCATTATTGGTGGGGGCATTATTGGCTTAGAGATGGGAACGGTTTATGACGCTATGGGTAGCGCGGTATCGGTTGTGGAATTAACCGATGGTTTAATTCAAGGATGTGATCGGGACATAGTAAGGCCGCTCCACAAACGCATGGCAAAGCGTTTTGAGAATATATGGCTGGGTACTAAAGTCACTAAAATGGATGCAAAAAAAGAAGGGATTCTTGTCTATTTTGAAGGTGTCGATGCACCTAAAGAAGCTTTATTCGATCGGGTATTAGTTGCTGTAGGGAGAAAACCCAACGGACTGCATATTGGCGCCGATAAAGCTGGGGTGGTGGTGGATAACCAAGGTTTTATTGCGGCTGACAAACAGATGCGAACCAACGTCCATCATATCTATGCTATTGGAGATATTATTGGGCAACCCATGTTGGCCCATAAAGCGACACATGAAGGTAAGATTGCCGCTGAAGTCATCGCCGGTGAGAAGGTGGAGTTTCAGGCTATAGCTATACCATCGGTAGCCTATACCGACCCAGAGCTAGCATGGGCGGGGATTACCGAAGAAGAAGCTCTTGAAAAAAATATTGAAATCGAAAAAGCCGTTTTTCCCTGGGCAGCCAGTGGTAGAGCTATTGCTACTAACCGTACCGAGGGTATGACGAAACTTATTTTCGATAAAAAAACGAACCGAATTATTGGTGCAGCCATAGTTGGCACAAATGCAGGGGAGCTCATTGCTGAAACGGTATTGTCTATTGAAATGGGGGCTGACGCCCATGACATTGGACTATCCATTCATCCTCATCCTACGCTATCGGAATCCATTGCTATGGCATCGGAAATGAAAGAAGGCACCATAACGGACTTATATATTAAGAAGCGCTAAACCCTCAAACAGTAAATTATCCTCTAGCACGATCCTTGCTTTCCAATCACTATCTGCTTGGTCATATATAGTCTGAGCATCACCTCCTGTAAGTAATATAGGGAGTGAAGCAGGAAGCCTTTTACATACAAGATTCACTGCGCCTTGAATAGCGGTAAAAATACCGGTAGTTACCGCATTGGTAGTATTGACGCTAGGGTACTTGCATACCCCTATTTCTACATCAATTAAGCTGGTGCTGTTATTAAGAATCGCCATACTGATAGCCACACCCGGTAGTATCATCCCACCCCTAAAATGCGGATTCTCCTGCTTATCTAGCTCAATTAAATCTACTGTGATGGCTGTTCCGGCATTAATCACGAGCAATGCTTTTTGGTGTATTTTCCAAGCACCCAGTGCAGTTAGCCAACGATCCACTCCTAATGACCCAACATCCTCGTAATCATTAATCAGTATCTGGTTAGACTCTGAGCTTGCCTCAATAATAGGACAACCGAATGGGAGTAAAGACTCTTTGATTTTATCGAGCACGACAGAATGATTAACATTTGAAATCAAGACCTTCTTAACCTCTGTTAGGTGAGAAAAATCAATCTCCGTAAAATTCTCCACCATCAAACTGCCAGAATTTAATAGGCTTTTATCATCACGATACTGCCATTTAATACGGGTATTTCCCACATCAATATATAAGTACATTACTCAGCCTTCCTAATAGTAATTTCGCCTGAGGCATAGACCTTAAGTCCGTTATCCGTTACTACTTCTAACGAACCGGCATCATTGACCCCTTGCGATCGACCTTGAATGGTGTTGCCGTCTCCGGATGTGATATTAATCACTTTATCCTGAAAGGCATCATAACTGGACCATTCGTCTCTGAGAGAAGTAAACCCGCTCGCTTCAAAGGTAGCCAAGACCTCAGTCAGATCCCTAATCATAATAGCAAGGATCGCGTTAGGGTCTATCGGGTCATCGGTACATTGCTTGATGCTAATAGCAGGTTGGTCTATCTTGGCAATTTGCTTCTTTGAAAGATTAAGATTTATGCCCACACCAATAATAGCAGCACTTTGTCCGTCCATATCCCCTTGCAGTTCAATCAAAATACCCGCCAGTTTCTTATAGACCCCATCATCCTGAACCAGGATATCGTTAGGCCACTTTAACAAAGCCTGATGCACATGCATTTTTTTTAAACTTCTAATAAGGGCAATACCGACGACCAGGCTGAGCCCCGATAATGCGGATGCCCCTTTAGTGAATCGCCATAAAAATGAGAACGTAAGGTTCTCACCAAGCGCTGATTGCCATTGCCTGCCCCTTCGTCCTTTGCCATGTGTTTGTATATTAGTGGCGACACAGGACGCGTGTGGGTGTCCGTTTGCCGCTGCTTTTTTTAAATAATTATTAGTTGAATCGATTACACCTAACACGGTCACATTAAACCAGTTAGCCATCTCTCCTATGGCTAGCTTAATTTTTTCTTCCTCTATTAGGTTTAATGGCTGAGTGAGGCGATAGCCCTTGCCTCTGACAGAAAAAACCTCCACCCCCAACTTTTCTGCTTCTGCAATAGCATGCCAAATAGCAACCCGTGAGACCTTAAAATGCTTTGCCATCGCCTCACCGGAATGAAATTTTCCATCTGAAAGGATAGATAAAATAGGGAATAATAAATGGCTCATGATGGCATTTTAAAAATATAATAGGAATCATAACACGGTATTAATTAGTCAAAAATTGATCTTATTCAGTGTAAAATAGCCTGCATATGAGCGATTCTCCGAACACAGATAACACCCCATCTAATTTTATTCGCGCTATTGTCGAAAAAAATATTTCACAAGATTTGTATGCCGAGAAAAAATGGGGAGGCTCCCCTGGCGATGCAAAACATCATGAACAAGGCAGCATCGACAAAGCAAAGATACGAACACGATTCCCCCCCGAACCCAACGGCTATCTTCATATTGGCCACGCCAAAAGTATTTTTCTTAATTTTGGTCTAGCTCATGACTTTGGGGGTAAGTGTCATTTGCGTTTTGATGACACCAATCCTGAGAAAGAAAATGAGGAATACGTTCATAGCATCATTGATAATGTCGAATGGTTAGGTTTTGACGCAACAACACACCAATACTTTGCCAGCCAATACTTTGCATTTATGTTTGATGCTGCTAAATCACTCATTCATTCAGGACATGCGTATGTTGATCAGCAAAGCCCTGATGAGATACGCGAAAATCGTGGGACACTGACCTCTCCCGGAAAAGATTCACCGTGGCGTGACCATGACAAAGATTTTCATCTCAACCTGTTCGAAGAAATGCGAGAAGGTAAACACCAAGATGGCTCTATGGTCCTTCGTGCCAAGATTGACATGGCTTCACCCAACATAAATCTCCGAGATCCTGCAATCTACCGTATCAAACACGCTACCCATCACCGCACTGGAAATGACTGGTGCATTTATCCTATGTACACCTTTGCGCACCCCATAGAGGATGCACTCGAAAAAATTACGCATTCGATATGCACACTTGAATTTGAAGACCAGCGTCCCTTTTATGACTGGCTACTAGAAAGGTTGCGGGATAATGCTCTGCTTCAGGATCCGTTGCCAAAACAATATGAGTTTGCCAGGTTAAACTTAACGTATGTCGTTCTCTCAAAACGTCGCCTCATTGAGCTGGTGGAAAGCGGTTATGTATCGGGATGGGATGATCCACGTATGCCAACCATCGTCGGTTCCAGAAGGCGCGGTTACACCCCAGAAGGTTTCAAGTTATTTGCTGAGAGAATAGGAGTTTCTAAAGCTGATTCATGGATTGACTATTCTACGCTTGAAGACGCTATGAGGGAGGTCCTAAATCAGGAAGCTGATAGGCGTGTGGCGGTCTTAGACCCGCTTAAGTTAATCATCACCAACTACCCTGAAGATCAAGAAGAAGACTGTCATGGGGCCAACCATCCCCAGGATGAAACCAGGGG